>CAFBMK010000010.1_pt1 | contig 29447 bp, 36 predicted proteins | sample 7268691 | NCBI WGS metagenome assembly CAFBMK01 (sample SAMEA6814062, study PRJEB35770) | freshwater metagenome | biome: Freshwater; feature: Freshwater reservoir; material: water | place: Czech Republic | collected 2017-05-23 | depth 30m m
AGTGGTGCGGGTTGCCGGGCACGTTCGCCAGGCCGAGCAGCGGCGAGGTCTGCACGTCGACCTCGTCCTTGATGCTCTTGTCGTCCGTGAGCATCGAGTTGATCGTCGCGGCGACGAGCTCGATGTGGCCGAACTCCTCCGCGGCGATGTTCGAGATCAGGTCGAAGAACGGCCGGGCCTTCTGCCGCTCGCGGAAGTTGAACGACTGGAACGTGTAGTTCAGGAAGGTCGACATCTCGCCGAACTTCCCGCCCATCAGCTCCTGGACGATCTTGGCCTGGGCCAGATCGGGGTCCGACGGGGGCGGCAGCTCGGCGAGCCACCGGTCGATGCGCAGGATCATGGGGGGGACCTCTTCCTTCGGGTGCGAGGTCCCGCGCCTGCCCACGCGCCGGGGGCCCTCATGCGCCGGCGACGAGAACCGTCACACCCGCTTCACCCGACGCGGCGGCCCGTCCCCGGTCCGCCGCGCCGGAGGCCCTACCGGCGCCCGGCGAACGCCTGGCCCGCGAGCGCCCGCAGGCGCGCCCGGCGGCGCATCCCCTCGGACGCCGCAGGCCGAACGACGGGAACGCTCACGGACCCGAGCACGCCGGCGTTCCAGTCGTCGATCAGCGCGGCGACGGTGTCCTGCGAGCAGCCCTTGTTCGTGCCGATGAACCCGGACGGCCCGCGCTTGATCCAGCCGGCGACGTACGTGCCGGCGTGCGGCTCGGCGGTCGCGGGGTCCACGACGCGCCCGGCGGCGTTCGGCACGACGCCGCGGGCGGCGTCGTAGGGCAGGTCGCCGACGGGCAGCCCGCGGTAGCCGATGGAGGTGACGATCAGGCCGGCATCGAGGCGCTCGGTCTCGCCCGTGCCGACCAGGGCGCCGTCGGGACCGATCGCGGTGCGCTCGACCTCGAGCGCCTCGACGGTGCCCTCCCCCACCACCGCGGTCGGGTTGCGCAGGAAGCGCAGCGCGATCCGGCGGTCGCCGGGCGCCGGGGCGGGCAGGGACCGCAGCAGGTCGCCCTTCGCGTGGCCCGGGTCGACCGAGGCGAGCTCGGCGTCGGGCACGTCGAGCGCGACGCCCGGGGTGGCGCGCAGGCCGACGAGCTCGGGCAGCGTGAACGCCGCGGCCTCCACGCCGCGGCGGGCGAGCACCACGACCTCCTCGACCCGGCTCTCGCGCAGGGCCTGCAGGGCGTACGGCGCGATCTCGGTGTCGCCGAGCGCATCGGGGTCCTGCGTCAGCACGCGGGCGACGTCGAGCGCCACGTTGCCGTTGCCGATCACGATCGCGCGGCGGTGCGAGAGGTCCGGCGCGTCCTCCTCGTGGTCGGGGTGGCCGTTGTACCAGCCGACGAGCTGGGTGGCCGAGAGCACGCCGGGCAGCTCGGCGCCCGGGATCTCGAGGCGCCGGTCCGACGCCGCACCGACGGCGTAGATCACGGCGTGGTGGTCCTGGAGCAGCCCGTCGTGGGTGACGTCGCGGCCGACCTCGACGCCGAGGTGCAGCGTCAGGCGGTCGTGGTCGCGGATCCGCTCCATCTGGCGGCTGACGCGCCGGGTGCGGCGGTGGTCCGGCGCCACGCCGGAGCGCACGAGGCCGAACGGGCGGTCGAGCCGCTCGTACACGTCGACGAGCGCGCCGGGGACGGTCAGGAGCTCCTCGGCCGCGTACATCGCGGCCGGGCCGGAGCCGACGATCGCCACGCGCAGCGGCTCGCCGCGGTCCTTGACGATCAGTCGCCGGCGCAGGGGCGCCATGATGGGCCGCTCCCTCGGCACGGCGTAGTATTCCGCGTTGATGCCGGTGAACACGCGCTCGGCCTCCGTCAGCTGCGTGTGCGGCTTGATCGCGTCGACCGGGCACGCGCTGATGCACGCGCCGCAGTCCATGCAGCTCCTCGGGTCGACGTGCAGCATCTCCGCGAGCTCGAACGCCGGGTCGTCCGGCGAGGGCTGGATGCAGTTGACGGGGCAGGCGTAGACGCACGACCCGTCGCCGACGCAGGACTGCGTGACGACGTGGGGCATCAGGCGACCAGCGTGGCGGTGCGGTCCGGTTCGCCGCGGTAGTTCGACGGCTCGCCGTCGATGCCCATCCGCTTCCACATGCGCCTGGCCGCCGGCGTCATCAGGCCGACGTCGGTGCACAGGCGGCGCATGTCGCCGAAGTACGAGGCCATCATGCAGCGGGCGTGCGGGCTCTGCCAGAACGCCTGGCGGAAGACGTCGTCCGGGATGTCGAAGCGCTTCTTCATCGACTTGGGCATCGTCATGATCTCGCCGGCGAGCCAGCGCATGAGGACCGGGAAGGCGACCGCCAGGAGGTGCTTCTGGACCCGGCCGAGGCGCGGGACGCGCAGGCGCAGGAACTCGTCGGCGAAGGAGATGTGGCGCGCCTCCTCGGCGATGTGGATCTCCATCGTGCGCAGCATGGCCGGCGGCAGCTCGACGCCCTCGCGCAGCATGGCCTTCTGGTAGTGGTCGATGGGCTCCTCGCCCGCGAGGATGCCGACCATCAGGAGGACCGGGAGGTAGCCGCCGGCGATGCCGATGAGCGGGCTGGCGACCCTGAACAGCGGGCGCATGCCGGGGACGTCCGTGCCGGAGCGGTTCACGAGCTCCTGGAACATCTGGATGTGGTTGCACTCCTCCGTCATCTCGTGCATGCAGTACCGGAACTCGGCGGAGCCGTTGGGCAGGCTCATCGCGTAGTGCATGAGGCCGCGGATGAGGAGCGACTCGAACCCGCCGCCGACCTTGATCGCGTTGACCATGCGCCAGCGGCCGATCTCGATCCGCCGCTCGAGCGGCTGGGACTGGTACCACTCCGTGCCACCGAGCGGGTCGAGCTCGGGCGACAGGACCCATCGGGGGTCCTGCGGGTCGATCTGCATCTCCGGGGCGTCCCAGGCGATGTCCTCGTACGGATCGAAGTGGACGTGCACGGACCCCTCGGAGAGGGTGTGCAGCATCGTCTCGTAGGCCTCGTCGTGGCTGCGGTCGCGCGTGGCGGTCGGCGTGCTCATTCGGTGCTCCCTGCTCGAACTCTGGTCGTGTGCGGGAAGGCCGGAGCCGGGCCTGACGGACCGGGGGCGCTCCTCGCTGGCTACGGGACCGTAGCGTACATGGCCTACGGATTCGTAGGAAGCGGTGGGTCACACATCAGGTGCCGGGCGGGCGACGTCGGGCGGACGTCCGTCCGGCAGCCCCCACGGGGCGGGCCGCCGTCGTCGGTCAGGCGACCGCCGGGACCCGCGCGGGCTCGACCCGCACCGGGACCGCGTTGAAGGCGGCCGAGCCCGACAGGCCGTCGAGGACCGTCGGGTCGGTGATGTCGTTGACGCTCGCACCCGGCTTCGACGCCGCGACGGTCCAGCCGACGCCCGGGCGGTCGTGGCCGAAGCCGTGCGGGATCGAGACGACGCCGCGCAGCACCTCGTCGGAGACCTGCACCGGCACCTCGATCGTCCCGACCCGCGAGCTGACGCGCACGCGGTCCCCGTCCGCCACGCCGCGGTCGCGCGCGTCGTCGGGGTGCAGGAGGGCCGTACAGCGGTCCGGGCCCTTCATGAGGCGCGCGCTGTTGTGCAGCCACGAGTTGTTGGACCGCGTCGACCGCCGGCCGATGAGCGTCAGGTCGAAGCCGTCCGTCCGCGCCCGCTCCCGCGTCACCGCGAGCTCCTCGAGCTTCGCCGCCTCGTCCAGGAGCACGCGCGGCGCCAGCGCGAGGCGTCCGTCCCGGGTGGTCAGGGTGCCCGGCAGCCGCGGCTGCAGCGGGCCCAGGTCGACCCCGTGCTCCCGCGCCTTGATCCGCCCGAGCGTCAGGCCCTTGCGGGGACCGCGGCGCAGGACGCCGTGCGGGCCCGCCGCGAGCGCGAGCTGCGCGACCGTCGCCGGGCCCGCCAGGCCGAGCCGGCCCAGCGCCCCGGTGAGCAGCGCGATCGGCCGACCCACCCGGCCGCGGCCGACGCCCCGGGTGAGGTCGTCGAGCACCTGCCAGTCGTCGCGACCGCCGGCGCGCGGCGGCACCGCGGCGGGGTTGTAGCGGACGTGGTTGCTGCTCGAGAACGCCGAGATGATCAGGTCGAGGTCGTCGCGCTCCAGCGGCGAGACGGCGGGCAGGATGACGTCGGCGTGGCGCGTCGTCTCCGTCACGAACGAGTCGACGGCGACCATGAAGTCCAGGCTCTCGAGCGCCTCGTCGAGCCGCCGGCCGCCCGGCGCGGAGAGCACCGGGTTGCCGGCGAAGACCACGAGCGCGCGGACCTGGTCCTGGCCCGGCGTCAGGATCTCGTCGGCCAGGCCCGAGATCGGGAACTCGCCGAGGACGTCGGGCTGCCCGCTGACCCGCTGCGTGCGGGTGCGCTGCAGCTTCGCGCCGAACCCGATGCGGTTCAGCAGCCGGAACAGCGGCAGCGCGTCGACCGCGGGGGTCGTGAACATCGCGCCGCCGACCCGGTCGAGGTTGCCCGTCACGGCGTTCAGGACGGTGATGAGCCAGTGGGTGACGGAGCCGGTGGTCTGCTGGCAGACGCCGACCCGGCCGTAGGCGGCCGCGGTCGGGGCGGCCGCGAACTCGCGGGCGGTGCGGGCGATCGTCCCGGCGTCGACGCCGACGAGGTCGGCGACGCGCTCGGGCGACCAGTCCGCGACGAGCGACCGCAGCTCGTCGAGGCCGTCGGTGAACGCGGCGAGGTGCCCCGGGGCGACGAGCGACTCGTGAAACAGGGTGTGGAGCATGCCGAGCAGCAGGAACGGGTCGCTGCCGGGCCGAACCTGCAGGTGCTCGGCGGCGAGCTTCGCGGTCTCGGTGCGCCGCGGATCGACGACGACGACCTTGCCGCCGCGCTCGCCGATGTCCCGCAGGCGGTCGCGGATCCCCGGCGCGGACAGGATCGAGCCGTTGGACACGGCGGGGTTCGCGCCGATGACGAGCAGGTGGTCCGTGCGGTCGACGTCGGGGATCGGCAGCGCGACGGGGTTGCCGAACATCTCGGTCGCCACGGCGTGCTGGGGCAGCTGGTCCGTCGACGACGCGGAGTGGTTGTTGCGCGACCCGAGCGCGATCCGCAGCGCCAGGAACGAGAAGAGCGACCAGGTGTGCGCCCCGGGGTTGCCGAGGTAGTTGGCGACGGCGTGCCTGCCGTGGCGCTCCTGGGTCCGCCGCAGCCCCTCCGAGGCGAAGGCGATCGCCTCGTCCCACGAGAGCTCCTCCCACCCGTCGGCGATGCGCCGGACGGGCGTCCGCAGCCGGTCGGGGTCCTCGAGGAGGTCCTTCAGCGCCTGGCTCTTCGGGCAGATGTAGCCCCGGGAGCGGTGGTCGTCCGGGTCGCCGGTGATCTTCAGGACCTCGGCACCCTCGACCTCGACCCGGATGCCGCAGTGGGCCTCGCAGAGCGTGCACTGACGATGGACCGTGGTCGACATGGGGCGACACTACCCCGCCCGACGGGCGTCCGTGACGCCTGTGTCACGTTCCGGCGACCACGGATGGACGGGCCCGACCGCCACCCGCACGACCCGCTCCGCCCCGCCCGTGGTACCTTGCTCGTCGCGCTGGGGCTATAGCTCAGCTGGAAGAGCGCCTGCATGGCATGCAGGAGGTCGACGGTTCGAGCCCGTCTAGCTCCACCTAGCGTCGGAACCCCTGCAACCGCGGGGGTTTCGCTGTTCTCGGGGCAGGTCCTCACGGGGGTCTCCTTCGCGGGGTCGGCGAACGTCACGCGAACAACGCTTTCGGTCGGGGCGGTCATCGGCTGTCTCCGTCGGGCTCTCCGGCGAACCGCTCCAACACGTCGGCGGCCTGGGCGACCTGCGCGTTCGTCAGCCAGAACGTGTGCTGGCCCGACGTCGACGAGCAGTCCTCCGCGCGGCGGCGGAGGTGGTCGACCGGGTAGACCGCGGCGACCCAGCCGCCGGCCTCGTCGCGGATCCCACGGCGGTCGACGCCGGCGCCGTGCAGCAGTAGCCGCGCGACGGCGAGCAGCTCGTCGCGGTCGGCCTCGAGCTGCGCCAGGCGGTCGGCGTCCGGGGCGGCCCCGAGCGCGGTCTGGCCGGCGGCGGTCCGGCGCTGGTCGTACAGGTCGCTCACGGGCGCCGGTCCTTCCGGTCGTCGCGCACGACGAAGCCGAGGAACGCGACGTTCGCGGCCAGCCAGATCACGAGCAGGATCACGATGGTCGTCACGCTGCGACCTCGAAAAGGTCGAGCTGCGGGCGGTCGACGACCGGCGCGCGGGTCAACGCGTGCTCGCCCAGGCCGGTCAAGACCATCCGGCACGTCCAGATGTCCGCCGTCGAGATCCAGCAGCGCAGCGCGCATGCGCCGAGCGCCCGCTGGCAGACGAGCGCCGTGGCGTCCGTCTCGTGCCAGTACGTCCCCCACGCGCGCGGGCGGCCGAGCTTGACGCCGCCGGCCGCCACCAGGCGCAGCGCATCGGCCTGCGCGGCGGTCGGCCGGCGGCGCAGCAGGCTCAGGACCTCGCGGATCGCGGGGCCCCATGCGGCTCTGTCCCAGACGGCCTTCGACCGGTCGAGGTAGAAGGTGCGCACGACGTGGTTGCCCGCGTAGATGTGGACCGCCTGGTGCGGCGGGGCCTGCAGCGACGTCGTCATCCCGTGCTCGGCGAGGAACGCCCGGAAGGCGTCGACGTGCGGATCAGCGGCCACCGTCGGCCTCCTCGTCGTCGGCCGGCGCCTGAGCCAGGAGCGCGTGCAGGCGGTCGCGCGCAGCGATCATGGCCCCGGCGTCGTAGCGGCCAGCGGACCCGTCGTTGGCGAGGTACTCCACGATCCGGTCCTCGAGCTCGCGCTCCCGGCTAGAGCGCAGGCTCCTGGTGAGGAAGTCGACGATCCGCTGCTGGTCCGCCGGGGTCAGGAACACGCGGGTCCGGTCGGGCTGCCCCTCGTGGACCGTCTTCGCGGTGATCCACCCGTCGACGGTGGAGACCAGCTTCAGGGCGTCCCCGTCGCGGTCCTCGATGGTCAGGTCGCCGATCATGCCGGGCCACCCTTCGCCCTCGAAGTCAGGTCCGGGACGAAGCACGTCCCGAGCCCCGATGCGAGCACGGCGGCCGCGCAGGCGGGGCCGTAGCCGAGCAGCATTGACGGGGCCGCGGCGTTGTGGCCGCGGCGATCGGCGGGTGCGTGCCCGGCGATGAAGGAGAGGCGCCCGGCGACGAGGCAGACCGCGTCGGCGGCCCGCATCGCGGCTTGCCCCCACGCGGTGTCGACGCGGGCGAAGACGAGCGCGACGCCGTCGCCGTGGTCGCCCAGCTTGGCGACCCATCGTCCTGTCTCACGGCCGTACGGCGGGTTCAGCCACACGCGGCCGGTCCACGGCTGCGCGAATCCGTCGTCCTCGATCGAGTACGACCGTGCAGCGGGAACCCACGGGACGCCGCCGGGCGGCGCGCACGGGTCCAGGTCGAACCGCAGGCCCAGCGCGTCGAAGACGGCGGGCGGCGTGTACCACTCGACGGAGTCCTGGCCGCCGGTCAGCCGGCCGCCGTGATCCATCGCCGGGGCGAGGTCGATCGCGCTCACGCGGGTCCCCCCTTCTGACGTCGGGTCGGGTCGGGGTCGCCGTCGGTCGACGCGACCACGACGCCCAGCTTCCGCTTAAGGAACCGGAAGCCCGCGGCGGAACGGATCGGGTAGTCCTGGACGATGTCGCCGTCGCAGTCGAGGACGTCGAGCACCGCGTAGCAGTCCCCGCCGGCGGAGTCGATGTACCCCAGCGCGGCGGCCATGCGGACCATCTGCTCGCAGCCCTGCCACGGGTCCTTCGGGAACGTCGTGGCGGTGTAGCCCCGCGTGTCGCCGTTCGGGAGAGCCCGGAACAAGGTGAGAGCGACGGCCCCATCGACCGGCGGCACTGTGCGGCTCATCGGGTCTCCCCCGTCTCATGGCGCTCGAGCCCGGCCCGCGGTCCGAGCGAGCAGACGTGGACGTCGGCGCGCTCGAACGTGCGGTGGCCGCCGGCTGCGACCCAGCCGCAGTGGTGGCACCAGACGGTCTGCGACGGGCTGTCGGACGACGTGCGGAAGGTGAACCGCGGCGTGGCGGGGTCGGCCCCGAGCTCGTGGCGCTCGGCGGCCAGCACGACGCGCCAGACCAGCAGGGTGGGGTCGTAGCCACCGTTCAGCTCAGCGAACGTCGCCTCGAACGCGGCGGCGTCAGGGAAGCCCTCGCGGCGGGCCTCGGCGTCGTCGAGGTGGCCGAGGCGCTCGCGGTCCACGGTGATGACCTGGGCGCGGCCGATGTTCGGCCTGCCGCGGCCGGGCTGGACGGTGACGAGCTGCTCGACGCGGACGCCGCACTTCCCGCGGTACCAGGGCGACCGCGGGTTGTCGGAGCACGCGCGGCGGGTGACGGTCTTCTCGCCGGCCATGACCATGGTCGCGAGCTCGGGGCGGAAAATCATGCGCTCGCTCCCATCCCGGCGGCCTCGTGGGCGCGGCGCATGCGGACCTGGGCGGCTACGTGCTCGCCGTAGCCCTCGCCGTCCCAGGAGATCGCGACCTGCTCGAGCAGGCAGGTCTGGGGAACGATGAACGGATCGCGGTCGGCGTCGACGCGGTCCTTCCCGTTCGGAGCGCAGCGGGCGTCCATCGCCTCTGCGGCGTAGGTGTAGATCAGCCGCTCCGCCTCCCCCGCGGTCACGCGGTGGTTGCTGTTGCAGGGTTCGCAGTAGATGATCACGACGCGTCCTCCGTGTGGCCGGCGGCGACCTTGGCGCGGGCGGCCTGGATCTCGGCGTCGGGGTCGATGTTCGCGCCGTGCTCGTACTCGGCGATCAGGTGGCCGTAGGTCGAGAGCGTGAGCTTCGGGTCGTGCCCGAGCTGCTGCGCGACGTAGTGGACGTTCCGGCCCTCGGCGAGCAGCAGCGATGCGTAGCTGTGCCGCAGGTCGTAGGGGCGCTGGTACTCGACGCGGGCGGACGCGAGGGCGGGGCGCCAGGTGCGCTCGCGCCAGTTGTCCATGATGTCCTTCGTCGCGGCCTTCGTCTGGGTGCGGACGGGGAAGACGAGGGCCTTCGCGGCGACGCGGCCCTGGTCGTCGCGCCACGCGGCGACGTCGGCGGCGGTCGTCGGCAGGAACCGGACGGAGCGGGTCGCCTTCGTCTTCGTGGTCTTCAGGCCGCCCATGCCGTCGACGGCGCGCTGGACGTGGATGGTGTGCTCGCCCAGGTCCTGCCACCGCAGGCCGTAGACCTCGCCCGGCCGCAGCCCGGCGTAGGCGAGCAGCGACACGATGGTGTGGTCGCGGAGCGGGAGGCGCGCGAGGATCCGCTCGACGGTGATCGGCGCGAGCGGCACGACGGCGTCGGTGGGGTGCTCTTCGACCTTGCGGACGAGCTGCGCGACGTTCTGCTCGAGCTCGCCCTCTTCGGCGGCGTGCTGCAGCACTTGGCCGACGAGGACCAGGGCGCGGTTCAGGGCGTAGCGGCCGGCGCCGGCGTTCAGGCGGTCGCGCTGCCACGCGCGGAGGCGCTTGGCGGTGATCGCGGCGAGCGGCACGGTCCCGAGGTCCGGGAGGACGTGCGCGGAGAGGATGTCGCGGTAGAACGTCTGGGTCCGCGGGGCGCGCTGCGCGAGCACGTCCGGGATGAAGGTGTCGTTCAGGAACTGCGAGAGCGTCATCTTGCCGCCGTCGAGGCGGCCGAGGTGGCCGCGCTGCTTCAGGCGGCGAACCTCGCCGTCCCACTCCTGGGCGTCGCTCTTCAGCGTGAACGTGCGCTGCCGGTTCTTGCCGGCGTCGTCGCGCCACCGGACGACATACGGGCCGCCCTGGGGTCCGTGAATGCTCATGCGGCCTTCGCGGACTGGGTGCGGGCGGGGCGGCCGAGCTGCGCCAGGGCGGAGCGACCGGCGTCGTCGGACGCGAGGGGCCGGCGGCCGCCGCGGCGGCCCGGGGCGGCCGGGTCGCCGAGCGAGACGGGCTGCAGCGGCTCGACGGTCGCGTCCGGGGGCATCATCCAGCTGCGGCCGATCTTGCGGGCGGTCGGAATGCGGCCGGCGCGACACCAGCGCTCGATCGTCTTGGAGCTCTTCCCGAACCGCGGCGCCATCTGCTCGCACGTGAGGAGGTCGTCGTCGGTGACGGCGAGCTCCCGGCGCACGGCGGACGCGACGGTCGGGTTCGCGCGGATCTCGTCGAGCAGCTGGCGGAGCAGCGGCGTCTCGGTGTTGGGGAGCGGCGGCGAGGTCATGGTCATCGGGTGGCGCCGACGTACGGGGCGGCGCGGTCGAAGTGCAGGCCGTCCCGGAGGAGGGCGAGGTTGCCGGTCAGCTCCTCGCCGACGCGGAACGTGTCGGTGCGTCGCGCGACGTGGCAGGCGGTCGCGCGGCGGTCGGTCTCGACGTGGACGAGGTCGAGCGTCCACACCCGACCGGCGACGCGACCCATGCGGGTCGGCTCGCCGGCGCGGGCGCGCTCGACGCGCCAGCGGCCCGTCGCCGCGCGCAGCGACGAGGCTCGGGTGTGGACGGTCGCCATCGCTCAGGCCTCGGGGACCGTGGTGATCTCGACGGTCGGGAGCGCCTGGCGGCGCTCTTCGACGTCGATCGGGGAGCCGCGGTAGATGCGGTCGGTGAGCTCGCCGTGCAGCTGGTCGCGCACGGCGGCCTCGAGCCGGTCGACGGCGTCGCGGAGCCGCTCGAGCGGCCGGACGAGGGTGTAGCCGAGGACCAGGGTGCCGCCGCGGTTCTTGTACTTCAGGCGGGCCTGGATCTCGACGGGCTCGGCGCCGGCGAACGGCGCGATGCTGAGCGTGAAGACCTCGGGGATCTCGGTCTCGGTCTTCCCGGACCCGGACCGGGCGGTCTGCTCGGCGGTGTGCGAGATCTTCAGGTCGCCGCCGCCGCGGACGACGGACTGCAGCGTCTGGTTCTCCGTGACGGTCAGGTTCTCGGCGACCTCGAGAATCGTCGCGGCGTCCGGCGACAGGATCTCGGAGAGGCCCTCGCGGAGGTGCTCCGAGAACGCGTCCTGGTCGAACCACTTCTTGTGGCCGGACAGCCAGTGGCGCCACTGCGGCGTCGTGGCGATCTGCAGGACGGCGCGGTGCTCGCCCCAGCCCGGCTCGGCGGTCGGGTGGTGGTCGTCGATGACGGCCACGAGCCGGCCGATCGGCGCGGAAGTACCGCCGAGGTTGTCCGGGTCGTGGCTGAGCCACGCAGTCGTCCAGTCGGTGCGGTGCGCGTTGACGTACCGGCCGAACGGCTCGAGCTCGGTGAAGATCGCGAAGCCGCGGGCCCGGTCGGGGGCGGCGCTCGTCGCCTCGTGGTCGATCAGCGCGATGCCGTGCCCGACGGGCGCGACCGCCGTGGTGACGTTGTTGGTCGGCGAGGCCGCGAGGGTCTCGACGGCGCCGGCGCGCTCGGTCAGCTCCTGGACCAGGCCCAGGTCGGGGCCGATGGAGCGGAGGGCCTTGCCTTCGATCGTGCCCATGGTCAGACCTCCTCTCCGCCGAGGGCCGGCGAGGTGGTCTGGCCCGGGTAGTTGCGGGTCAGCGAGCCGTCACGCTCGAGGAACAGGATGGAGTCCTTCCGCGGCAGCTTCGGGGCCTTCGTCGTGAAGTCGGCCGCGATCTTCATGCGGCTGTCCTCGTCGCTGTCGGGCTTGACGACGAGCTTGACGGTGATCGAGCCCTGCTTCTGCTGGGTCGTCACCTTCTCGACGAGCTCCTGCAGCTCCTCGCCGAGCTGTCGGTCGAGCACGCCGCGCTCGAGCAGCCGCAGCGAGGACGTGAACAGGGTCCCGTCCTCGAGCTCGCGGATCTTCGCCTGGGCGGCGGACAGCGCCTCGAGGGCGCCGTCCATGGTGTTGGGGGTCGTGGCCATGGGGCCCGTTCTCCTCTGGGTGGTGGTCATGGGGTGCAGGTAGGTCAGGCCGCGCGGGCGGCCGGGTCGCGGCGGGTCACGGAGTCCGTGGCCGTCGGGGCGTCCTCGTGGGCGTCGACTGCCGCGTGGATGTCGAGCCGGAAACGCTCGAGGTCGGCGATCCGGTCGGCGGCCTCGTCGAAGCGGGCCTCGAGCGTGTCGACGCCGGCGGCCCTGAACGCCCTCCGCATCGCGGCGCGCGGACCGATGCCCTCGCGCAGCGCGCTGTCAAACGCCAGGACCGCGACGCCCTCGGGATCTGCGGCAGCGTCCGCCTCGGGGGTCAGGTGCGGATGGCTCATGCGGCCGCCACCTTCTCGGCGAGCCGCGCGCGGTAGCGGCGCATCGCGGCCTTGTGACAGGTGCGGCACTGCTGCTTCCGCGGGTCTCCGGCCGATCTGTAGAGATTCGCTCCCGAGTACGGGTGGCCCTGGGGGCAATGTGTCTTCGGAGCCCTAGGAGCGAACGGCCTGATCCGTCGCCGCAGGTTCTCGTCATGCCTCACGGGCTCGAGGTGAGCCGGGTTGCAGCACGAGCGGACGTGGCAGAGGTGATCAAGTTCGAGGCCCTGCGGGATCTCACCGTGGGTGTCGACGAACACCGCACGGTGGGCCTGGAGCGTGCGCCCCTCGAACCGAACCTGGCCGTAGCCAGTGGGCTTCGTCGCTCCCTGCCACACCCAGCACGGGGTCGCGTATCCGCGGTCCTCAACCCGAAAGAAAGCCGTGCCGTCCGAGCGCTTCGGCCGGGACCAGTCGCGGGTCCACGTCGAGAGCGGGAACGTGAGGGTCTCGGTGCTCATGCTGCGTTCCTCCGGGCGGTGAGAAGGGGCTGGGCCGCCGCCTCCCGCGGCGCCCCAATCAGCTGAGCCGGCGTCGTAACGCCGGCGAGGACGAGCAGTTCGAGGTGCTGCTCGTCAGCCACCTGCAGCCCAACGGCTGCCGCGGCTCTTCTGGCCCGGAGCTTCCGGGCCGCCGCTTCCCTCCTGCTGTTCCGACGCGAGGAGGCCTCGATCGTCCTGTCGACCGCCCAGACGATGAGCGCGATGGAGGGGATGTAGATCAGAAGCGCGATCGCGATGTCGAGAGCGTTCTCGATCATCGGACCGTCGCCGTCCTCGGCCTGGGTGCCTGGCCGTCGGAGGGGTTAGAGTTGCGTGTCATCGGGAGCCGTCACGTGGCTTTCGGTCGTCCCCCCGGCCGCTACCAACGGCGCGGGGGTGTTCTTGTCGTCGGTCTCGAGCTGGAGGTCGACGAGGACGTCCTCGGCCCAGATCGCGGAAGGCCGGCAGCCGTAGAAGCTGCCGACGGCCTTCGCGGTCTTGGCCTGCGGGACTGCCCCCGCCTCCAGTCGGCGAAGAGTGGAGACGGAGCATCCGATCGCTCTGGCGGCGACCTCCTGGGTTGCTCCGCGGTCCATGCGGAGCGCCCGGAGTCTTGCGCCGACGCGCTCGATCTGATCCGTTTCGCTCATCGTGCGATGAAGGTAGCACGTATGAGCGGAAGAGTGCAACGATCTGCGCGGAACCGCTCGTGCGCACGTACTTTTCGCTCATGGACACCGCCCGGCAGATCGCCGCCCGTGTAAGGGCCGCACGCGCCTACGCGGATCTCGACCAGCAGACAGTGGCCGAGCGTCTGCAGGTGAGCATCGCCACGCTCCGCCGCATCGAACGTGGGGACCGCGTGGCGACTCGCGGTGAGCTTCGGGAGCTTGCGGTTCTAACTCAGGTGCCCGACTCGTTCCTCACCGACGGCTGGGCTGCCGGTGACGACGAAGCCGCGGCAGACCAGGTGCGCGCACTTCAGGCGTCCATGGATGAAAGCGCGAAGGCGCACGCGCGCGACATGGAGGTCATGCGCGGGCGCCTTGAGGGCATCGAGTCGCTGCTCGCACGGGTCAAGTCGGTCACGATCTACGACCGGGACCGCCCGGAAACGGAGGGCGAGGACGCTACGCAGCAGGAGGACCCGGCTGCCGGTGCCCTTCTGCGCTTCGCAGAGGGCGTCCGCGCTCTCGATGAGCCAGAGCAGCCAGAACGGCGGCAAGCTCCCCCCGAAGCCGCGAGCTGACCGCGGCCTGGGCGTGGTCCGCGAACTGCTCGCGAATCTCGCCGAGGACTCGGTCGTCCTCCACGGCCGGCGCCGGGGGCAGGACCCACATCAGCGGCGGCGTCGGCGGCGTGATCCTGGGCTTCGGGCCCGGTCGCGGTGCCGGGGCCGGCGCGGCGTGCACGCGGTCGCGGCGGCGCTGGTCGTCGCGGATGTGCTGCGCGGCTGTGGTGCAGCCGAGCCGTTCGGCGACGAGGATGAAGGCGGACCGCTCTTCGGCGGTCAGGTCGGACATCTTGCCCCGCCGCTCGAGCTCGAGGTCGGTGTCGGTCCTGCCCGGGTTCCTGCTCTGCTGGTGACGCACGGTGGTTCTCCGTGGTCGGGCCGCTGGTCACTCCACTCCGTCACACACGCTGCGTGGGAAGCCACCGAGATCCGGGAGGCGGCAGCTCCCGGGCACTCGGCATGGGAGGGACCGTAGGGAGGGCGTCAGACGGACCGCGCGAACATCCGTTCGCTATCGGCCTGGTTTACCGCCCGTTATGCGCTGCAAATGGGCAGATCGTAGGACAGTCGTCCGCAGCACCCGACTAGTACGCGTGCTGCTGGGCCGCGCTTGACGGCGTAGTCTGCCGCGCCATGAAGCGCGTGTTCGTCCCACTCGTCGTTCTCGTAGGCCTCGCCGCCGCCCCGGTGGCTCAAGCGGCCGGCCCCTCGGCAAAGGGCGCCGATCGCGAGGCTGCTGCAGCCGCCGTCCGCCAGACCGGCGTGGACCGGCGCGCCGCTGCAGTCTGCAACCCGGAGCGGAGTCGGAAGACGAACGATCAGCTGCGCACGCGCTGGTATTGCGAGGTCAAGCTCGCCGCGACGCCTGACGACGTAGCCACGTTCGGAGATGGGGTAGTTCCCGCCGACCCGCTTCCGCTCGCCACGACGGTGAGCGTGGCGTGGGCAGATGGCGAGTACGAAGCGACGGCGATCGGGAAGTACGGGTGGGCGCCCTTGCCCGCAGTCGCACCGAAGCTCGGAGTCATCACTGCCCGTTCGCTGGTCTGGACTGCCCTCCGCGCCCAGGGCTTCTCCAGCCGCTCGGTGATGGACGGCGAGTCGCTGAAGTGCAGTCGACGGGCGAGCAGCTCGTTTCGGTGCCGGGTGTCGTGGTTCGTCGGCGATTCGGCCACGCAGGGAACGGTGACCGTCTCGTCTCCCGGGCCTGTCGACGACGGCCAGTGGACCTACTCCTGGACCTTGCGTCTGCTCGACACCTACTGCCGCGACGTCCTGAAGCGATCGCTCGCGCGCTGCTCGACAATCGACCGCGTCCGCTAAACGCAAAGTGCCCCCGGGCCGTGGTCCCGGGGGCACTCGACGGCGTGTGTGTGGTGCTGCGTCTCGTCCCAGATCAGCAGCGTTGATGAACCTACCGTGCGGGGCGGCGGACGCCGCCCGCGGGGTGGCTCAGCCGGTGCTGTCGGGGCCGGTGCCGCCGGCGGACGGGACGTTGCGGGCCGTCGCGCGCCGGGCGTCGAAGCGTGGCGTGAGCCACGAGACGACGGCGGTGGCGAGCACGACGATCGCGACGCCTTCCTCGAGCGTCAGGTCGACGCCGGCGCGCCCGGCGATGGTGACCAGGGCGCCGGCGACGATGGCGGTGCTGCCGGTCGGGCGTTCGGCGATGGCGGCCTGCGCGGTGGCGGGCACGGGGAGCGGGATGCTGGGCATGGGTCAGGCGGCCTTGTAGTCGGACTCGAACGCGCCGGGGCAGGACGTCGCGAACAGGTCGTTGTGCCCCCAGATGCGGAGGCCCGAGAGTTTGTGGGAGAGGCGGTGCGAGGCGGGCATGGCGGCGGTGTGGCCGTTCTCCTTCAGCCAGCGCCAGGTCGCGCGCTGGGCGTCGGTCATCCGCTGGCCGGGGCCGCCGTGCACGACGATGCCGATGCGGCCGGTGTTCGCGCCGGCGGTGTGGGCGCCCTTCTGGCCGACGGGGCGCAGGAGCACGAGCTCGCCGGTGGCGGGGATGCCGAGGTGGTAGCCGATGCCGCCCCAGCCCTGGCGGATGTGCTGGGCGTGGTACTGGCGCCAGAGCGCGAGGGCGTGCGAGAGCGAGGTGTCGCGCGGCCCGGCGGTGTAGTGGCCGACGGCGCCCAGGAGCGCGCCGAGGGCGCCGAACCGGCCGTCGCAGCGGAGGTTGGCGTTGACGATGCGCGGCGCGCCGCCGGGCACGACGTCGGGCTTCTTCGACGCGCGGGCGCGGCGTCGGACCTCGGGGAGGCGCCGGACCGCTCGGGCGCGCTGCGCGGCGGTGCGCCTCTGGCCGCTGATGAGGCGCTGCGCGCCGACGGTGAGGCGGCCGGCGCGCGCGGCGTCGACGGTGGCGTCCGCGGCGCCGAGGGCGTAGAGGGCGTCGGCGGCGAGGTCGGCGTACCGGTCGCCGAAGGTGTCGTCGGGGTCGCTGGGGAGGCCGCGGTAGCCGCGGGCGCGGAGGCGGACGAGGGTCTGGCGCTTGACGGCGCGGACGTCCTCGCCGTGCGGGGAGGCGGAGGCCTCGAGCTCGCGGTGGGGTGCAGCTGCGGTGCTCATCGGTGGGTCCTTCGGGTTCGGTGGTGGTGGACGGCCAGCGCAGGGGCGACCGCGAGGAAGAGGAGTGCCCCGCTGGCGGCCGCGACGACGGGGGTCGACGCGACCGCGAGGCGGTGCAGGACCAGCGACGTCACGGGGTCGTGCTGGCGTCGGGGGTGGGGGTCGGCCCGGCTGCTGGGGTGCCGCAGCCGTTGGCGGCGCAGTACGCGGCGACGGCGGCGGCGATCTGCTCGTCGGTGGGGTTCGCGCCCGGGGCGCCGGGGCTGCCGGGTGCGCCGTCGGCGCCCGGGGGCCCGGCCGGGCCGGTGTCGCCGGTGTCGCCCTTCTCCCCCGCGTCGCCCTTCTCGCCGGTGTCGCCCTTCGGTCCCTGGCCGCCGCGGCACTGGTCGCGCAGGGCGCAGTAGGACGCGATCGCCTGGGCGACCTGCTGATCGGTCGCGGGCAGGCCGGCGGGCCCGAACGGTCCCGGGGGTCCGAGCGGCCCTTCTGCGCCGGCCGGCCCTGCCGGGCCGCGGCACGCGAACGTCTCGCAGTAGGCCGTGACGGCCGCGGCGATGTCGGCGCGCGAGGGTGCGGGGCCGACTCGCCCCTCGTTGCCTGCGTCGCCGGACTCGCCGCGCGCGCCCGGGGAGCCCTTGCCGTAGATCCGTTCGGTGAGGCGGATGACCTGACGGCGGGCGACCCCGGCGGTCTTCTCCGCGTCGCGGGCCTTCGTGCCGGCGTCCTTGACGCGCGACTCGTTCGCGGTCGCCTGCCCCTGGGCGGACTGGGCGGTCGTCTCGGCCTGGGAGGCCGTCTCGCCGTTGCCCTGCGAGAGGAGGAAGACCCAGACGGCGAGGCCGACGATCAGCGCGAACTGGACGGTGTCGATCGGGCGGGAAGCGCGGGGCCGGGGCCGCAGCGGTGACGGGCTGGCGCGGTCCTCGAGGCCCTTCTGGATGAGCTCGTCGTTATCCACGTTCGATCTGTCCTCGGAGTAGGGCGACCTCGGCGGTGAGCTCGCGGATCTGGGTGGTCATCGCGGCGACGTCGACGCGCAGCGCCTCGGTCTGCTCGCGGCTCTTGACGAGCTGCTCACGGAGCTCGTCGTTGCGCGCTTCCTCGGCGCGCAGGCGGGAGGTCCGCTCATCGAGGTCTTCCTCGAGCTGCGCGACGCGGGCCTCGTCGTACTGCAGGGCTTCGGCGAGCTGGCCGTTGCGTCGCTTGAGGCCCTCGATCTCGGGGTCCGGGGCGGCGGCGTCGTCGCGCTTGCGCTGCGAGCGCCGCTCGAACGCCTCGAGCAGCTTGCTCAGCACGGGGCTGCCGAAGACCACGGTGGCGAGCGCGATCAGGGTCGCGGCGGTCGGACTCACGGGCTTGCCCGGGGGGTGTTCATGGGCATGCGGAGTCCTCCCGGGTTCGGGACGGTCAGGGACATGGGAAGAGGGCGCTAGAGCTGGCCGGCGAACGCGGCGGCGAGGGACTCGAGGAACGCCTCGAGGGTGGCGGCGGTCGAATCGAGCGTGAGGGTGCTCGAGCGCGGACCGTGGGTGTAGCTGGTCTCGATGATCCGGCGGGGCGGGTCGTCGGGCCGGTCGGTGACGATCAGGGTGTCGCCGCCGCGGATCTCCGAGACCGGCCGCCACGCGCCGGCGTCGTCGGTGACCCAGCCGGTGACGGTCGCCTGGCCGCGCCGGGTCGCCTCAGCCTGCAGCCGCAGCCACACGGCGCCGACGGTGGCGGCGGAGACCGCGTCGGACGGGGTGGAGAGCGAGAGGACGCCGGTGCGGGTGATCCCGTGCGCGACGGCGGGGTTCCGCGGATCGGTGGTAACGAGCTGTGCGTCGACCTGGTCGGCGCCGGAGCCCGGAGGGCCGACCGAGCGCTGGACGCCGGCGTAGTCGGTGTAGGTGACGACGACGCCGGTGAAGACGCGGTCGGTGGTCTCGCCCTCGAGGGAGAGGTCCAGGCCGTCGGCGGTGGCGATCCGCCACGTGCGGCCGCGGCCGCGGGGCCCGTAGTGGAAGGTCGCGTTCTCCCATACGAACCAGTCCCAGGCGTGGAACGCGTTGCAGCGGTCGACGATCGCCGCGGCGGTGGTGTGGTCGGGGAAGACGAGGTGCGGGATCGGGTAGTCGGTCGGCGTGATCGTGCCGCCCTGGCCGGTGGTGAAGCGGATGCCGGGCGCCCAGCGCGACAGGGCGTTCGCGATGACGTCGGAGGCGAGGAAGCCCTTTGGGCCGCCGCCGCCCAGCGGCGAGTCGCCGCGGGTGCCGGGGAGGCCGTGGCGGCCGTAGACGGCGAGCTCGGCCATCGACGCGCCGTACTTCGTTCCCGACGCGCCGGCCGGAGCGGCGGGGTAGGCGAGCACGATCTCCGCGCGGCGGGTCCCGGGCGGGGCGGCGAACGGGATGCGGGTGCCGTGCGGGTTGCCGCCGGCGCCGGTCATCCCGGGCCCGGACTGCGTGTCGCCGTCGAGGTCGGTGAAGAACTCGTAGAGGAAGAGCCATGCGTTGTCGACGTTCTGCGGGTTGACCCAGCGGCCCTCGATCTCGCCGAGCTCGATGCCGCCGGCGGCGTAGGCGATGCCGATGTGCGGGCGGCCGGGACCGGTGGACCACGGGTAGCTGTCGATCCGCAGGTCGATGACCGGGCCGATGCCGGCGCCGTCGACCGCGCCCCAGACCTGCGAGGCGTCGAACGGGTTCCAGCCCTGCCGGATGACGATCTGGCGCTGCAGCGGCCGGCCGCCCCAGCGGCCGAGCTCGCGGTCGACGTAGATCTCGCGGGCGGTGGCGATGTCCTCGAGCGCGGCCATCATGCCGACGGCCTGCGGCGTGACGCGGCCGCCTCCGTCGGTCGAGACGGGCATCTGCTGCAGCCGCCCCTCGAAGCGCGTCGCGCCGCCTGGGCCCAGGACGCGGAACCCGTCGAAGAGGCCCTCGCGCCCAACGTCACGCAGGCCGCGCATGAGGGTGCACGACGCGCCCTTGAAGCCCCCCGGCGCGGACGTCGACCACGTGAGGTCCGCGGGGACGTTCCCGACGTCGGGCTCGTCGTCGGCCCACCGGACCTGGGTGCCGTCGGGACGGTCCACCACGATCGACAGGCGGTCGTCAGGAAGCGGCCCGAGGCCGCGGGGGGTGCCGGACGGGTCGGGGTAGTCCGCGGGCGGGAGGAGGAGCGGGAGCGTCATGCGGTCAGGTCGATCGGGGCGCCGACCCAGGCGGACGCGTCGGCGAGCAGCGGCCGGGCGACGGCGGCGGTGCAGAGCGCCACGGGGTCGGCCGGGGCCATGGCGGCGGCCCAGCGCCAGGTGACGGTGACGCCGTCGGGGGCGGCGACGACCTGGCCGCCGACGTCGGCGAGCAGGTCGGGGTCGGCGTCGGCGATGCGGAGCACGAGCTCGATGCGGCCGTCGGCGAGCAGGACGTGCCGCTCGACCTCGATGCCGAGCGGCACCGGGCTCAGAGCTCCGTGCCGGGCGCCGTGACCTCCACGGGTTCCGGTGCGGCGGCGGGCGCGAGGGCGTGCTCGATGAGCAGGCGCGCCTCGCGGCGCTGATCGTCGGCCGGCACGTCGGTGGGCCAGGCGAAGACGATGAGCGTGTCCGCGCCGTCGGCGCGGGCGTCGCCGGCCACGGTGGCGAAGCAGTCCGGGGCGGTCTCGGCGACGCGGACGGTCAGGACGAAGCCGTCGGGCGTCTCGAGGTGCGACTCGATGGTGAGGCTCGGGGTGCTCATGGTGTGGCTCCTAGACGCCGAGGGAGTAGACGACGGACGCGTTGAAGTCGCCCGCGCCCTGGGCGACGAGCGCGACCGCGAAGGTGCGCCCGAGCGTCGTGTTGATCGACGCGGCGGTGCCCTGCGAGCTAACGATGTTGTTCTGGGCCCCGCCCAGGTTCTGCGTGAGGCCGGGTCCGATGTCGATGTGGAAGAACCCGGTGAGCCCGGCTGCGATCGAGAACTGGGTGAGGTGCGGAGCGCCGCCGAGCCCCAGCGGGATCGTGCGGAACTGAAAGAGCATCGTGGCGCTCTGGGCGTTGGCGGTGATCCAGAGGGAGAGGCGGAGGGTGCGGCCGTTTACGTTGGTCACCGTGGGGCTGACGACCGTCGCGCTCCGCACGGCCGCGGCGAGGAGTTGTGCCTCCTGCACGCCGCGGCGTCGCTCCCAGGTGGTGCCGTTGAAGACCGACTGGCGTGCGTCGACGGTCGGCTGCGCGTTGTTGGCGTCCGTGTCGGTCGGGACGGCGGCGGGGCCGAACTCGGTGTCGACCGGGACCGCGGCCGCGCGGAGCTCGGTGTTCGTCAGAGGGGTGCTGACCTGGGCGCGGAGGGTGTCGACCGCGGTCTTCACGGCGTCGACGGCGGTCTTGACCGGCGTGTCGGCGGTCGGGAGCGGGCTGGCGGTGGAGACGTCGGTGGCGCCGCCGTCGACGCCGAACGTGGTCTTCGTGCGCTGGACGTGGACGCCCGGCGTGACCTCGTCGGTGGCGACCTGGCGGGTACCGCCGGCGGCGTCCCTGATCTGGATGTTGTCGGCCATCGGGTGGTCTCCGGGGGTCAGTCGTCGGGGTTCTGCAGGTAGCGCGGCGTCGCGTAGACCGTCGCGGTGAAGGCGTCGTTGGGGACGGCGTCGCTGCCGCTGCGGAGGTCGTCGCGGAAGGTGCCCATGACGACGCGCACCGGGCGGCCTGCGCGGCCGGACGGGGGCAGCAGCGGGCGGTCGCCCTCGGGGATGAACGCGCCGGTGAAGCCGTCGGGGGTGGTGCGCTCCGCGCGGCCGGTCGCGATCGCGGCCGTGCGCCCGGGGTGCAGCAGCCGGTCCGGCGCGCCGGTGCCGGAGGCGACGAAGTCGCGGAACGTCAGCGCGTTGGGCGGTGCGCCGGCGATCGCGGCGATCAGGCTGGCCGGTGCTGCGGGGATGGGCGGGGTCCACGTGCCGGTGGTGTGGCCCTCGATGTCGCCGATGACCTGGTCGCCGGCGACGCGGAGGCGGACCTGCCGTGCAGCGGCGCCCCAGACGAACCCGTTGGGCAGCGTGATCGTCGAGCCGAAGAGGACGCGCGCGCCGGCCTGCACGTACACGCCGAGCAGGTAGGGGACGCCGTCGCCGCGGACGTACTCGAGGCCGACGCCCCACGCTCCGGCGGGCGCGGCGGTCCCGGCGCCGCTGCGGGAGTAGGAGAACGCTTCGTGCCCGGCGGCGTTGGCGAGGTACATGCCGATCGGGCTGGTGTCGGCGAGGCCGGTGTCGACGAGGCTGACCTCGGCGGTGATCTCGACGCTCGAGGACGGGACGCCCAGGCCGACGCGTCGCCATGCGCCGGCGGGTCGGGTGGCGCCGAACGCGATGCGGGTGAAGTCGGGCCCGGGGCCGGCGCCGAGCCAGGTGCCGCCGACACCGGCGGCGGATCCCGTGAGCGCGCCGTCGCCGGTCGCGGCGTCCGCGGCGACGATGACGCCGGAGAGCACCTCGTTCGAGGCGTACGCGACGGCGGACTGCTCGGTCGGGATCAGCAGCAGGACGTCGATCGAGAGCGGCGCGGCGGCCGGGGTGAGCCGCTCGACGATGCCGTCGAGCGCGTCGCGGACGGTCACGATGCCCAGGTCGACGAGCACCCAGCCCGCGGACGGGGTGACGGTCTGGGCGTTGGCGGACATCCCGGACTCCCGCGCCCCGCCGGACCACCGCAGCCGCAGCGTCGCGGCGCCGGAGTCCGCACGGACGCGTACGAGCACCCGGTACTGGCCGGTCACCGCCAGAGGCGGGCCGGCGGACGTGCGCAGGTAGGCAGCGGTCTCCCACCGCCCTGCCGGGGTGCTGGCCGCGGAGGCGGGAACGCGGCGCACGCCCGCCGCGCGGACGGCGCCGGCGATCGGCTCTTCGGTGACCCCGACGACGGGCAGCAGGTCGGCGGCGGCGACCTGCACACCGGTCGCCCTGGTGGCGTCGTCGGGCTGGTCGATCGCGTAGAGCAGCGCGGCCTGCCCGGTCGCCGCGTCGCTGTAGCGCAGCTCGGCGAGCGCCGGGACGTCGCCGGGGACCTGCAGCGCGTCGAGCGTCACGAGGCGCTGCCCGGCGACCTTCGTCGCGGTGCCGATCGACCGCTTGGCGCCGCGGCCGAACGGGGCGCAGGTGAGCGAGAGCTCGAGGGTGGTGCTGTCGGCGACGTAGAACCGGTCGTCCCACGTCGGGCCGTTCTGGTCCTGGCCGATGAGGACGTCGTAGGTGATCCGCTCGTTGCCGTCGAAGACGCGGACGGCGGTCCCGCCGTTGCGGTGGAACGCGGCGATGATGCCCTCGAGGTCGCGGATCATCGGCGGGAGCGGCGACCCGTCGTTGCTCGCGCGGCGCACGGTGCCGGTCCAGCCGGGGAGGTCGCCGTCGCCCTCGGTCTCGGGCGCGGCGGCGCCGAAGTCGTGCGTGACGTTCCACCACTCGTCTTCGGGCCGCTCGAGCGCGACCTTGATCGAGATCTCGCGGTTGCCGTACCGGCGCGATGCGGGGGCCTGCCCTTCGCTGCGGGCGGCCCAGACGACGTCGGACGGCGGGGACGGGGTGCGCGTCTCCATGACGCGGCAGCCGCCGCGGCGGGCGAGGGTCGGGAGGACCATCGGCGATCCGCCGGTCGGGGTGAGGATCCAGCGCTCCATCAGATGCCTCCGAGGTTGCGGCCGGCGACCGCGGGGGTGCCGCCGGCGTTGAAGAGCTGCGAGCCGATGGACCCGGACATCACGCGTGCCAGCGCCCGGACGATGTCGCCCTGGCTGATCCGCTGGCCGACCTCGGCGCGCTGTGCGGCCTCGAGCGTCTGGCGCTGCAGGTCGACGAGCGCGTTGGTCTGGGCGGTGAGCTCTTCGAGGGCGGTCGTGTTCGCCTTCTGGGCCTCGCGGGCGGCCTTGAGGTCGCCGAGCGCGCGGGTGGCGTCGGCGCGGCCGTCCTCGCCGCGCCGCATGGCTTCGTCGTAGCGCCGCTGGGCATCGGCCTCGCGGCGCTTCGCGACGGCGACGTCGTCCTCGGTTGTCTCGGTGAGGTCGGCGACGGCGGCGTCGAAGTCGAGGATCTCGGCCGCGCGCTGGTTGTCGAACTCGCGGAGGCCCTGGGCGGCCGTCGCCATGGCTTCGGCGGCCTGGCGGAGGTAGTCGCGGGTCGTGGCGTTGTCGTTGCTGCGGTTCGCGGCCTTCGCCTCGTCGAGCACACGCTGCGCTTCGCGGACCTGGTCTCCGGCCACCTGGCGGTCGTCGTCCCGGCTGCCGGTCAGCGCGGCGAGCGCACCGCGGACGCCGAGTCGGGACGCTCGGTCCTCGGCGGCCAGGCGCGTCCGGTCGCGCTCGAGGGCGATGAGGGACTCGGTCGCCTCGTCGCCGAACGTCTTGGCGGCCTCCTTCGCGGCGTCGAGCGCTTCCTTGTTGACGTCGAGCGCGGCCTTGCGGGCCTCGGCCGTCAGGCCCTTCGTGTTCTGGACGATGCCGCGGCGCTCTTCCTCGAGGCGGTAGCGCTCGCCGAGCGCGGCGTTCGAGGCGGTCGTGGCGCCGGCGATGCGGGCCTCGCGACCGGCGATCGAGTCGGTGTCGGTGCCCGCGCGGTTGAGGTCCCGCTCGACGTTCGCGTAGGTCGTCGAGATGCCCGCAAGGCGCTGGCCGGAGCGCGCGGCATCGCGGGCGATCCGGAACCCGACCTGCTCGGAGACGGCCTGCAGGGCCTTCGCGATGCGGGCGTTCGCCTGTGCGTCGCCGCCGCGGTTCGTGCGGGTGGCGAGGTAGCGTTGCAGGCCGATGAGGCGGTCCTCGGCGAGGTTCGCGAGGGTGCGGTCCAGGACGGACAGGTTCCGGTCGGTCGTCGACTTCAGGACCGCGTCGACGCGGCTGCCGACGCGACCGGTCGGCGGAGCGACGGTCGACTTGCCGACGACGACACCGCCGCGGGCGAAGCGCTGCACGACGCCGCCGCCGCGGAGCCGCTGGCCGATGAGGCTGGCCGGGTTGAACGCGGCGCCGTTGCGCCACGTCTCGAGGTGGAGGTGCGGCCCGGTCGACCGGCCGCTGTTGCCGGACCGGGCGATCGTCTGGCCGCGACCGACGCGCTGACCGACGCGGACGCCGACGGACGACAGGTGCGCGTAGAGCGACGACAGGCCGCCGCCGTGGCTGACGCGGGTGTTGGTGCCCCAGCCGCCGGGGTCGGGGATGCCGGCGAGGACCATGCCGTCGTGGATCGACCGGACCGGGGTGCCGACGGGCACGCCGTAGTCGATGCCCTTGTGCATCCGGCCGCCGCGCATGCCGTAGCCGGAGGTCTGCGGCCCGGTGACGGGGCGCATGACGGTGGCGCCCGGGCTGCGGCGCGGGGCGCGGCTGGATCCGCTGGCGGTGGCGCGCCGGGCCGTGCGCTCGCGGCGCCGGATCTGCGAGGCCGTGAGCGCGGTCTCGACGAGACGATCCGTCTGGCCGGAAACCGAGGCGAGGTGGATGTGCGGGACGCCGTTGCCGGCGCCGGACCGGCCGATGGTCTGGCCGGCGGTGACGCGGTCGCCGGCCTTGACGGACCGGGAGGCGAGGTGGGTGTAGAACCACTGCTTGCCGGGGGCGTTGGTCTTGATCGTGGCGGTGTAGCCGTCGATCTGGCGCTTGCCGCCGCTCCACGAGCCCGCGGCCTTCGTGATGGTGCCGGAGGCGATCGCGCGGACGCCGGTGCCGATCGGAACGCCGAGGTCGATGGCGCGCATCGACTGCCAGTTGCGCGGACCGTTGACGCCGTTGTGGGTGCCCTGGCCGGGGCGGCCGAGGACCTTGCCGCGGCGCGCGAGCGGGTAGACGAGGCCGTTCCCGGCGGCCTTGCGGGAGATGCCGCCCTCGCGGACGGTCAGCTGGCGTTCGCGGGTGAAGGTGTCTCGGGCCTCGTCGAGCTCCTGGCGCAGCGTGGCGAGGTACGGGTTGCCGAGCAGCCGGGTGTCGGCGCGCGTCCAGTTGGCTCCGCGATCGAGGCCGGCGGTCAGGCCGGCCGACATCGCGTTGCGGGCGCGGGTCTCGGAGTCCTGCAGCCGGACGCGCTCCTGGATCGTGACGGACCGCTCGTCCAGCGGAGTGCGGACGACCCGGGTGCTCCCAGAGTCCTTGTCGCCCTTCGCCTCGGCTTTCGCGCTGGTGCTCGTGCCGACCGAGACCTTCTTCCGGCCCCATGCGTACTGCTTGTCGCGACCGCGCCAGTCGTAGAAGTCGATCCGCTTGCCCTTGATGGCGCCTCCGGTGTCCTCTGCGGAGAACTTGCCTCGGTAGCCGAACGGGTTGGGCCAGATCCCCGTCTTCGTCTTGAGCGGGATGACCGTCGGGTCGACGGCCACGATGTACTTCTGCGGGGCGTTCTTAAGGTTGATCCCGGTGCGCGTGACGCCGGTCCCGTTCATGGTGTTCCACGGCGGCCCGTAGGCCGTGGAGACGAAGCCGCCGCGGGCGAACCGCTGAACCTTGCCGCCCTCGCGGAAGTGCGGCACCTGCTGGTTGACGTCGACGTGTTCGCCGGCGGCGCGGCGCTCCTGGCTGTCTTCGGTCCAGACCTTCGACCGCGCGGGCAGCATGGCGAAGACGTTGTCGGCGGCGACGCGCTCGCCGGGGACGGTCCATGTGCGGCCGCCGGGCTCTTCGATCTGCTCGCCCGACGAGATGAGGGCGGGCACGAGCCCGCCGCCCTGATAGCGGGTGATGACGCCACCGCCGCGGTTTCCGCGGAGGCGGTCTATCAGGCTCTTGCCGCCCTCGATGAGGGGGCCGAGCGGGTTGCTGTTGGACCTGAGCGGATCGAGGGCGCGGCCGCGCGCGTCCTTCTTCCCTTCGTTGTTGTCTCCCAGGATCAGGCGGTCGAGCGCGTCGCCGACGAGCTTCGACACGCCGGCTGCGGCGGCAGCGCCGATCGAGACGCCGAGCGCCCGGCCGAGGATGCCGCCCGCGATCTTCATCTTGCTGAGCAGCCCGCCGCCCTTGCCCTTGCCCTTCCCCCCGCCGTTGCTGATCGCGCCGTCGCGACCGAGCGCGTCGCTGGCGCGCTCCGCGGCGACGTCGCCGAGCTCGAGGCCGAGGATGCCGCCCAGCGCCTTGCCGACGGACCCCATGCGGCCGCGGACGCCGCCACGGGTGAGCGAGCCCTCGCGGGAGAGCCCGCGGCGGCCGCGGCTGGTGGCGGAGTCGGCGAGCGCGTCGCCGAGCTCGTTCCCGAGCTGGGTGCCGGCGGTGCGGCCGACGCCGGTGAGGCGTCCGAGGCCGCGCAGGAGGCTGCTGACGCCCGTGACGGCGCCCGCGAAGCGGATGCCCTTGATCGCGACGCCGACGCCGACGATCGCGGCGGCGGCCTGTGCGAGCTCGGGGTGCTTGCCGCCGAAGTCGCCAGCGGCCTCGGCGAGGTCGCCGATGACCTTGACGGTCGGCTTCGCGGCCTCCCACGCGCCCTCGAGGCCGGGGATGACCTTGTCGGCGAGGACGTTCGCGAGACCGTTCTCGAACTCGCGACGGAACGCCGTGATCTTCGCCTTCGACGTGCCGCCGAGGTCGTCGCCGAGGCGCTTGGCGGCGCCGGATGTCTTGCCCAGCGCGCTGCGGGCGGGGTCGAGTCCGAGGATGGCCTGCTCGCCGATGTCCTCGAACATCGAGCCGAAGAGCGCGACGCCCGCGGTCTCGCGCTTCACGGGATCGCTGACGCCGCGGAGCGCGGCCATGATCTCGCTCGTGGCCTGCTTTGCGGCGGGGCCGCCGGCCTTGATCTTCTGGGCGTACGCGTCGGCGTCGAGACCGATCGCCTTGTACGCGTCCTGCGAGGCGGTCGACCCGTCGACGGCCCGGATCGAGAACTCCTTGAAGGCGTCGCCGATCTTGTCGACGGAGTAGATGCCTTCCTCGGCGCCTTCGACCAGGAGGCTCGTGAAGTCGCGGGCGTTCAGCCCGAGCGACTTCATCGGCTCGGCGTACTCGTTCAGGGTGTCGAGGAACTCGCCGCCCTTGTCGGCGCCGCGCTGGTAGCCGGTCGTGATGAGGTCGAACGCCTCTTCGACGTCTTTCGCCATCCCGTTCTTGACGAGAGCGCCGACGGTGCGGGTCGTTTCCTGCGCCTCGGCGCCGAACGCCTGCTGCAGGTTCAGGGTGTTGCCGGTGATCCGCTCGAGGTCGGCCTTCGACGTGTCGGCGATCCGCGAGATGTTCTGGCCGACGGCGGTGACGGCGTCGTTGACCGACTCCATCGACTCGCCGTAGGCCTTGGAGTACAGGGTGCCCGCGACGCGGCCGGCGCGCCGTGCGTCGACCGCGGTGAGGCCCATGCGGGCCTTCAGGTTCGCGCGGCCGGCCTGGATGTCGAGCGCACCGTTGATTCCCTGCGAGAGGGCGGCGCCGACGATCGCGCCGCCGGCGAGGGCGCCGCCCTTGAGCTTGCCGCCCAGGCGCGAGCCCTCCTGCTGGACGTCGTTCAGCTTCTCCTGGGCGCCGCGTGCGGCGTCGAGCTTCTTCTCGAGCTGGACGGCCCCGAGGGCGACCTTGCCGTAGTTGGTGCCGAGCTTCGTCGACTCGACGACCGCGCGCTTCTCGGCGGCGGTCAGCTGGTCGAACTCGGACTGTGTGTAGCGGGCAGCCCCGCCCAGGTCCTTGAGGTCGACGCCGGCGGCCTTCGCGGCTGCGCCGGCGCGCTCGGTCTGCTTCTCGGTCCGCTGGACGGTCCGCGCGAAGCCGAGCAGGGGCTTCGACGCGGCGTCAGCCAGCTCGACGTTGAGTGCCCAGGAGAGACCGCGGTTCATGGGTTAGGCGGCGTAGCCGTCGGACGTGTGGCGCTCGGGCTGCTGGTGCTGCTGCACGAGCGCCGCCTCGCGAATCAGCGCGTCGCTGAGCTGCGGGTCCATCTGGAGTCCCTTCTCGATGGGGACGCCCAGGTGGACCTGCAGCGCAACGACGGCGCGGATCATGCTGCGTCCGTGCTCGCCGTCGTAGGGTTCGGCTCCACGAGCCCCAGGACGGTGCCGACGACGCGCGAGATGGCGCGGGACCCGGCGTGCTCGTCGATCAGCTTCAGCGGCGGCGCGGCGCCGTCGGGGTCGACGAGCAGCTCGACGATGAGCTTGCGGTTGACGTCCCGCCACTTGGCGGCGTGGTCGTCGATGTCCTTCTGCAGTTGCGTGAGGACCTCGTCGTCGGTCGTCTCGTCGATGCGGGCCTGGCGCAGCTGCAGGCGGTCGGCGAAGTCGCCGAGCGTGGCGCGCTCGTCGAGCAGCTTGCCGAGCTTGGAGCGCAGGAGGTTGGTGTAGGGGCGCGTCGTGTACGTGACGTCGCCGAGCGGCACGTCGTAGGTGTCGGGCTCGAGCGAGAGGGCGATGCGGGTCATGGGCGTGGGTCCTGTGTCTGAGCCCCGGAGGGCGTGGAGTCGTTGTCGGCGTCCACGAGGACGACGACGTGCAGTCGGCCGTGGGTGGCGGCTGCGTCGGTGAGGAAGGCGGCGAGCTCGGCGACGTCGTCGCCGGTCGCGGGGTGGTGGACCCCGAGGAAGGTGAGCTCGTACTTGGCGGCGTCGAGCCACTGCCGGGCCCGTCGTCCGCGGGTCTCCATGCGGCTCGCCGCGGCGCGCGCTGCTTCGATCAGGCGCGCCGCGTCGGTAGCCACGGTCGCTAGACCGTCGGCGGGAGGACGATCCCGGTCGCGCGGTTGTTGACCCACTCGGCCTGGATGTCCTGGCCGGCCGCGTTGACGTGCGCGGACCACGAGACCTCGGTGTCGATGCGGTCGTCGCGGTTCATCGACCGGTCGCCGGCCGGGCGCTGCACGGCGCGGAACATCGAGAACCGGAAGAGCTCCGCGACGGGCGGCGTCGTCGCCATGGCGCGGCCGTCCGTCTCGAAGACGAGCTGCTCGGCCGTGAGGATCCGCATCTTCGCCTCGCGGTTCTGGTCGAGTCCGGAGAACCCGGCGGTGCCGGTGATCTGGCGGCGG
>CAFBMK010000011.1_pt1 | contig 28671 bp, 30 predicted proteins | sample 7268691 | NCBI WGS metagenome assembly CAFBMK01 (sample SAMEA6814062, study PRJEB35770) | freshwater metagenome | biome: Freshwater; feature: Freshwater reservoir; material: water | place: Czech Republic | collected 2017-05-23 | depth 30m m
AGATGAACGGCGAACTGCTCCCACCGGTCCACGGCGCCCCCGTCCGCGTCGTGGTGCCCGGCTACATCGGGGCGCGAAGCGTCAAGTGGCTGCACCACGTCGAGGTCCGCGACCGCCCGTGGGAGGGCTGGTTCCAGGACGTCGTCTACCGCCTTCTGCAGCCCGAGCAGGAGCCCGGTCCCGGGGTCGGGATGCCGCTGGGCGAGGTCGCGCTGAACGCCGAGATCCTCGTGCCCGACCACGACGCACGTGTGACCGCCGGTCCGGTCGCGGTGCGCGGCTACGCGTTCGCCGGCGGAGAGCGCCACGTCGCGCGCGTCGACGTCTCGGCCGACGGCGGGAAGACCTGGGTCGAAGCGGACCTCGACGAGGACCTCGGCCGCTGGGCCTGGCGACTCTGGAGCACCGAGATGCACCTGGACCGCGGCGACCACGAGCTCGTCGTCCGCGCCTGGGACAGCGCCGCCGCCTCGCAGCCCGAGCACCCGGGGCCGCTCTGGAACCCCAAGGGGTACGTCAACAACGCCTGGGGCCGCGTCACGCTCCACGTCGCATGAACGCCCCCGCGCGGGATGAGGAGATCGCCGCCGACGATCCGCGGCGCCCGTTGGACCCGCGCGACTACAGCCGGCGGACGCTGTTGGCCAATGAGCGCACCTTCCTGGCGTGGTGGCGCACCGGCCTGACGAGCCTGACCGTCGCGATCGCGGCCGCCCGTGTCGTTCCCGAGCTCTCCGGCTCGAAGACCACGTGGCCCTACCTCGTCCTGGGCACCGTCTTCGCGCTCCTCGGAGTGCTCTGCATGGTCTACGGAGAGCACCGCCGCGCCGCCGTGTCCAAGGCCGTGCGGCGAGGCGAGTTCGCCGAGGTCAACCGCGCCATCAGCCTCATCATCACCACGACCGGCGCGCTGCTCGGCCTTGCCACCGTCGCGCTCATCCTCGTCGACCCGTAACCGGAACCGCACCCCGGACCGGGGACACCCCGGACCGGGGACACCCGGGACCGGGGACACCCCGGACGTCCCAGCCAGTGCCAGACACCGCTGCCGAAACCGCGCCAGGGAGCGATCAACATCACAGCTCGGGGCTGCAGCTCTCAGCGCTGTGTCGCGGTCTTCGTGTTTCGCTCCGTGGGTGCTCGCAGGGTCAGTGGTAGGCGTGGACGACGGCGTGGCCCTTGCCGCGTCCGATCAACCACCGGTTGACCGGGACGGCGGCCCAGAACGCGATGAAGAGCGCTCCGACGAGTGAGCCCCAGAAGAGAAGGTCGTCGAGGCCGGCGTCCATGGCGCCGGGGACGACCAGGATCGTGAGGGAGTCCAGGAGCTCCATCGTCGCGATCGAGAACGTGTCGGCTGCAAGGGCCAGACCGATGATCTTCCGGGCCGGGAGGCCGGCCTTGACGAGCGGGATCGATGTCAGGCCGTAGCCGAAGACGAACGCCAGCGTGATCGATGCGGCGATAGAGAGGCCGTTGCCCCACCCAAACGCGGTGGCGAGCACCATGCCGAGTACCTCGCCGATCGCGCAGCCGGTCAGGCAGTGCAGCGTGGCGCTGATCGCGGTGCGGGTGAGGGCGCCACCGTCTTCGTGGTCGTGATGCGTCACGTGATCCATGCCCCGAGCTTATACCCCCTGGGGGTATTAGCAGACGGGTTCGGTGGTGGCCGTTGAGGTCTGGTGGGTACAACTGGGTCATGGGTCCGATGGCCATCCGTGCCCGGTGGGCGCAGACCAACCAGCGCTTCGTGGCGCTGTTGGCGGTCCTGGTCCTGGCCTGCTCGGTCGTCGTGCATCACTCCGGTGCGACGCACGAGATGGGCGGGATGCACGGTGGCGACCATTCGATGGCTGCCACGGCGATGTGTGTCGGCACGATCGCTGCCACGGTCGCGATCGTCGGCCTGGTCGCTGCGGTCGTGCGCCGGCGACGCACGGTGCCACGCCCGCTCCGGGCGTTGCTGCCGGCCGTCGTGCGGATCGTGCCGGCGGGCCCATTGCCGCGGGCTCGCTCGAGCCCGCTGTATCTGCAGTACGAAGTCCTTCGACGGTGATCGATCGCACCGGCCGCCCCCTGGGTCGCCGGAGCACCTGCCGCACGCTCTCCCTCGGGTTGGCGTGCTTCATGACGATCACTTCCAGAAGGACCACCGATGTTCACGTTTCCCACCCGCACCGTGGCGCTGCTGAGCGCCACCGCCCTGACCGCTGTGGCCGCGACCGGTTGCGGCTCCGACGACTCCGGCTCGTCGACCACCACCCCCGCGACCACCGCATCGTCGACCGCGTCGGCGGCGGAGGTCGACAAGGCGTTCGTGTCGCAGATGATCCCGCACCACCAGATGGCGCTGGAGATGGCCGGCTACGCCCCCGCCCGCGGCCAGCACACGCAGATCAAGGAGCTGGGCAAGAGCATCATCGCCAGCCAGACCACCGAGATCACCGAGATGAAGGCCGCAGCCAGGAGGCTCGGCGCGACGGTCGCGGAGATGCCCTCCCACGCCAACGGCGGCATGAACCACTCCGTGCACGGCGGCGACTCGATGACCGCCGCAGCGAAGACGCTCGGCATCCCGACGGACCAGATGGGCATGTCGATGGACATGGGCTCCCTGGCCAAGGCCAACCCGTTCGATCGTGCGTTCATCGACGAGATGCTGCCCCACCACCAGGGCGCGATCGTGATGGCCCGCGCCGAACTCGCCCGCGGAAAGGACCCCGAGCTGAAGAAGATCGCCACCGCGATCCTCGAAGCGCAGACCAAGGAGATCAAGCAGATGAACTCCTGGCGCACCGACTGGTACGGCGCCCCGTCCCCCGCCGGCGGCGTGCCCGTCGCCTGAAGCTCAACCGGTCGGCCCCGACAGGACGGTCGGGGCCGACCGGGGAGCCGACGACACCGGCGTTCTGCTCGCGCGCCTGCTCCGGGCTGGCCCGGCCACCTCGGTGGATCGATGTGCGGCGGCCCGGGGATGGACATGAAGACGTCCTCGACGATCGGCTACGAGCGCCACGCCAACCCGACGCTGCAGATCACCGACGAACAGCAGTTCGTCGACCAGGCGCTCGCGAGCCTCGTCGTCCGCCACGGTGGCCGCGACGTCGTGCACGTCACCGACGGCGGCGTGCCGAAGTGGGGGAGGCTCGGTCACGAGCTCGAGAAGCCCGACGCCCCGACCGAGGCCGTCTAGGCCCTCTCGGTGCCGGTCGTGGTGCTCCCCACCGAGAGGCGGGCCAGGTGACGCTGCTCGCGATCCCGTTCGGGCTCGTGATCGGCCTGATCGTCGGCACCGTCGTCGGCGGCGGCGGCGCGATCCTCGCGTTCGTGCCCGTCATGGCCCTGGCCGCCGCCCTCACGCGGCGGCGGGCGTGCTCCGAGCAGGCCGCCGAAGAACTGCCTTGCCCCGACGTGCCACTCCAGGCGCTGGTGATCGCCGTATGCGTGCGTCAGTCGACGATCGAGAACGTCACCGTCCGGGCGGAGGAGGCGATCCCGAACGCCTTGAGGTCGAACGCGTCGATGCGGCCGTCGCCGTTGAGGTCCGTGACGCTCGCCGGCGCGTCGTTGTAGATCCCGTCCTTGTTCTTGTCGGCGGCGACGGCGACCGTCAGCGTCGTGCGGACGTTGCGGCCGAAGAGCGGGGCGCCGGCGATCCAGTCGGTGGAGATGTCGGTCGTCTTCTTCGTGCGGTCGGCGACGGCGGTCGTGTTGAAGAGGTTGGCGAGGTTCTGGCCCGCGCCAGTGAATCCGGTCGGCGTGCCGTCGGCCTTCGTCGTCTGCGTCGTGGACAGCAGGACGATCAGGCCGGGGAGCCGGTCGTCCTGGCCGCCGGAGAAGGAGCCGGGGAACGGTGCGGCGTTGGCGTGGGCCATCGGCCCGGTCAGCTGCGGAGCGGTGAACCCGGTGGCCGTCAGGCCGGTGTTGAACCGCAGCCGCAGGCTGACTCCGAAACCCTGCGATCCGGCGCCGGCGCGGTCACCCGTGAACGGGGAGAGGACGTTGACGCTCACCGGGACCGTACGGCCCTTCGCCTTCGCCTTCTTCTTCGCTGCGGCGGTGTGCTTGTGGGCCGTCGAGGCGGACGCCTTCTTCGCGTGGTGGGACGTGGCGGCCATGGCGGTGGCCGGCAGGGCGAGAGCGGCGGTGGTGAGCAGCGCAGCACCGAGCGCCGTGGGCATCGAGACGGTGGACATGGGGGTTCTCCGATGGTCAGGACGCCGAGCGGCGTCGTCGCGGGGCGTTACGCCTGCCGGTGCGGGCCGGTTCATTCCAGGCCCAAGACCTGCCGTCCAGGATCAGTCGGGCAGCGCGCCGCTGACGACGGTCTCGCCGTTGCGCGTGGGATCGTCGGCGTCGGGCTCCCTCGTGATCCCGATCTTCCCGAACCCGCCTCGCCCGGCGGCGACGCCGAGCTCGGCGGTCGCCCGTCCGGCGGGGCCGACGCGGAACGTCCCCGCGCTGACCCGCCCCCTCGGGCTGACGAACCACACCTCGTAGACCTGACGTCCGGTCGTCGGCGGCAACGAGGCATCCAGAGCGACCCGCGACCCGGAACCGGTCGCGACGATCCGGGCGGTCGCCGCGTCACTCGCCGTCGGACCACCTGCCGCGGTGACCGGCCGAAGGGCCACCGTCGTCGTGGCGGGCGAGGCGCCGTCGAACGCGCCGGCCGCAGCCATGATCCCGACGGTGCCCAGGACACCGAGGAGCGCACCGGCGGAAGCGACCACCAGCCGCCGTCGATCCGACCCCCACCGCCGTGGGTCGCGAGCAGCTCGACGTCCGGTCGGATGTCGATCCACGCCGACGGCACGCCGACGGTCGTCGAGCACGCGCTGCTCCAGGAGCGGGGACGCCTCCACCGGGTCGACGGCGGTGGCGCGCGCCAGGTCCAAGAGACCTGTGAGCGGCCGGAGCAGCTCGAGCTCGGCCCTGCAGTGCTCGCACGTTCGCAGGTGCTCCTCGACGCGCTCCCGATCGTCGAGGTCGAGGTTGCCCAGCACGAACGACCCGAGGCTCACGCGCAGCTCGTCGTGATCGTTCATGACGTGATCTCCATCTCTTCGAGGACCAGGCGCAGGTTCTTCATCGCGTAGTACGTCCGACTCTTCACCGTTCCGGGCGCCACGCCCAAGGCCTCAGCGATCTCGGCGACCGAGAGACCCCCGAGATGCCCGAGGCGCAGGACCTCTCGGTGCTCGGGCGTCAGCCGCGCCAACGCATCCCCGACCTGCCACCGCAGCAGGGTCCGCTCGATCGGTTCGTCGATGCCACCCTGGTCGTCGTCCTGGGCGTACCGCGCGGCTGGAGGACGACGGCCGCGACGGCGCTCGGCGTCGACGATCGCGTTGCGCGTTATCCCGTAGATCCACGTCCGAACGGTGGCCCGTGATTCGTCGTAGCTCGCGGCGCTGCGCCAGACCCGGGTGAAGACGTCCTGGACGACCTCCTCCGCGAGCGCCCGATCACCGAGGCGGTGCGCCACGAACCCGAACAGCTCCCGCTGGTAGCCCCGGTAGAGCGCCCGCGCTGCAGACTCGGCGCGCCGCGTCCCCAGATCCCGCAGCAGGTGCTCGTCGGATCGCATCGGGGGTCCTACGTCGGCGGGGGAGCAATGGTTCGAACACTCGGACGCCGAGTCTGTCGGACCGTCGGCGTCAGCGCGCCCCGTAGCGGAAGGTCAGCCGACGTTCCCCGTCGGTGCAGGCGTAGTCGGTGTCGCCGGCGGTGGCGTCGGACGGCGTGCAGGACAGACCCGCGGAGGCGTATGCGGCGCGCCCCCGTCCCTCCGCATCATTGGCGACGGTGACGGCGACCGCGCAGGTGACGCCGACGACCCGCACGCGGGTCGCCCGGTGGCCCGGAACCGGGATGTCCGGGCACGAGGAGCCGGGCGAGCCTGCGACGGACGTCGGCGCGGTCGTGCTCGCCGGCCCGGCCGGGTCCGACGACTCGGCGCCGCACGACGCCAGCGCCCCCGCGGACAGGACGGCCATCAGGAGAGGTCGGGGGGAGCCGGGGATCGAGAGCATGGTGCATGGTCCTGCATTGGGCCACCGCGTTACGCAGTGGCTGACAGGATCCGGGTGGAGCGCACCGCGGAGGGGTACGCCTGACGAGTGGATGTCTTCGGCAAGACCGGCTCGATGATCGTGCACACGAGCGATCCGCTGAACGCCGAGACGTCGAGAACGGACCTGGGGGAGCACGACGTGACGCCAGTGGACCGGTTCCACGTCCGCAACCACGGGTCCGTGGTGGTCGGGAAGCTCAGAGCACGCGGGCGACGTCCTCGGCGCCCTTGCCGGCCCGGACGTACCCGTCGAGCGTGCGGCGGTCGCGATGTCGGGTGACGTCGGTGATCTGCTCGGTGCGGTGCCCGTCGCGGGAGGCCTGGGTCGCGAACCCGGCCCGGAGGCTGTGGCCGGCGAAGTCGGCGGGGTTCAGGCCGGCGGCCTTGGCGCGGCGCTTGACGATCAGCGCGACGGACTGCGGGGAGAGCGCTTCGCCGGGGATGCCGTTGCGGTGGAGGCGTCGGATCAGGGGGCCATGGGTGAGGCCGGTGTGGTCCAGCCAGGCGCGGATCGCGCGGACGGGGCACGGGCGGCCGGGCTCGGCGTAGGGGAGAAGGAACTCGTGGCCGTGCCCGGTCTGGTCGGTCTTCGAGGTCGCCAGGCGGATGGTGAGGCCGTCGGCGTTGGGGGAGAGGTCCTCGATCAGGATCTGCACGAGCTCGGAGCGGCGCAGGCCGAGCGCGAAGCCGAGCAGGAGGAGCGCGCGGTCGCGGAGCCCGGCCGGGGTGTCGGTCTCGATCCGGTCGATGAGCTGCACCATCGGGTCGCGCAACAGCGCGACCTTCTTCTTCGGCGCGGAGCGGTGCGTGCGGGCGATGCCCTCGAGGACCAGCGCTGCGGTGGGGTCCCACATCGGGTTGGGGTGGCCGTTGTCGCGGTGTGCGCGGGCGATCGCGGCGGTGTGCCGGCGGATCGTGGTGACCTTGCGGCCGTTCTTGGCCATCGCGGTCAGGTACAGCGCGACGGTCATCGAGTCGGCCGGCAGTGGCTGCAGGCGGTGCTGGGCGCACCAGGCGGTGAAGCCGCGCCAGTCGGACTGGTACGCCTTGACGGTGTTCGGTGCGGTTGCGGCGTCGGCGTACTCGCGGGCGGCGTCGAGTAGGTCCTGCAGCTCGCCGGGGAGGTGTGACGGAACGACGGTCGGCAGTGCGTCGACGACCTCGACGTCCAGATCCGGGGTCGTCTCGGCGTCAGCCATGCGTGAAGCCTAGAGGTCTTCCAGTAGCAATAACAGCACGTATCGCTAGTGAAAGACTGCTTGCTGAATTCGGGCGCTCAACAAAGCCTGACGACGTCCGAAGCGACGGTCGGGAGACGTCCTACAGACAGTCCAGGAACAAATCACGTACTCGCATTGACCGTCAGCGGGTAGCCTTGGCATTCATGGCGCGACTGGCGAAGCAGCAACCGAGACGACTGTGGCGGGAGTCGAAGTACGACCTGCACACGATCGCCGGCGGATTGCCCGTGGAGTGCCGGAGGGGCGAGGACTACTCCTGCGCTGATGAGTCGTTCCTGGTGGGCCTGAGGCGATTCGCGGCCGAGCAGGACGTGATTTTCCGTGCCGAGCCGGTGGTCGAAGGGGACGACCAGGTCGGATGGACGGTGCAGTTCTTCTGGAACCTCTACCGCAGCGAGAGCCGTCGCACCCCGCCGGACTTTCGCCACCCCAGCGACACCGACGACGTCCTCTCGGAGTGTTCGCCGTATGTTCGGCGAAAGTACGCAGAGATTCCCGTACGGATGCGCGTACCACTCTCGCTCTAGTTCGTAGCGCATACGCCGACTTGCGTGTCGTCGCTGTGAGGCGTAGGGCTGGCGTCCTATGGAAGCCTCTTGCTCATCCGTGCGATGACGGTCGCCGCAGACCACGCCACGCGTGTGTTCGTGACCGAACGATTGCGGGCCGCCCGGACGGCCAACGGCGGGAAGCTGCCGCGGCGCTGGATTGACGAGATCTCCGACGCCACCGGGATCCCCCCGTCGACGTTGCGCCGGTACGTCGCCCACGGCGTCCCGGCCCCGCGGCGCGCTCGCGAACGCTGGGAATGGGACGAGGACGCTCGCGTCGCGTTCTACCGAGCTGCCGGCGACATCGTGCTCACGCGGGAGCTCCTGCGCAATCAGATGGACCCCGACCGGGTGCCGTCGCTCCGCACGCTCTACCGCTCGCGGGATCGCGACCTGAGTCCCGACGAACAGATGCTCGCCACCCGGGGGCATGCCGCCGCGCGCGGCCGGCGACTGGTGGTGGCGATCGAGGATGCACACCGCAACGAAACGTGGCTGTCGGACCACAGCCAGCTGGACTTCGACGTCCTCGAGCTGCGCGGAACGCACCCCGTCCGTCCGTGGATGACCATCGTCATCGACGGCTACAGCCGACGGGTCGTCGGCGCGTCACTGTCGATCACACCGAACCAAGGGCACGTCCTGGCCGCTCTCGGAATGGCGATCCGGCAGTGCGGGCGCCCGCGCGTCCTGATCTACGACCGAGGCCGAGAGTTCCTCGCCGACGCGGTCAAGCAGCACGCCGCCGCCCTGGACTACGTCCACGTCCCGACCATCGCCTACCACCCGCACCACAAAGGGAAGGTCGAGCGCTTCAACCGAACGTTCAACCGCATGATGCTCCAGACCGTCGGGACGACACCCAATCCGGCGAAGGACATCCGCGGGCGGCCACTCCTCGGTGAGCGCCTGCCCGTCCCGATCCGGATCGCGGAGCGTCACTTCTACGCCACCCTCGACGCCTACAACCAGCAGCACGCCCACAGCCGGCTGGGCGGCATGACGCCGCAGGCGTCCTACGACGCTGATCCGACGCCAGAGCGCCTTGTCGACGACGCGGTGCTGCGGCGCTTCGTGCTCAGTGCGGAGCGGCGGACGATCGGCGAGTACGGGATCCGCTTCCGCGGCCACCACTACTGGGCGCCCGAGATCGAAGGGCACCGCGGCGACCGGGTCGAGGTGCGCTTCGCCCAGGATGACCAACGCCACCTCGAGCTCTACCGCGACGCCCGCTTCTGGTGCACCGTCGCGCTCGTGGATCCCGCCAGCGCCGAGCAGACCAGCCGCGTTCTCGCCGGCCGCGCCGAGCACGTTCAGCGACAGCGCCGCGACCTCGCCAAGGCCAAGCGCCTCGCCAAACGTCAGATGAAGGCCACCACCGCAACCCAGAACCTGCAGGACACCACGCTGATCACCAGGTCCGACGTCGCACGCGAGACCGCCGGCGTGCCACCCCGCGTCCTGCAGGTCCTGCGGAGCCTGAACCTCGAGACCGACCTCGACGTCCCCACCACCACCGACGCACCGGACACGCCCGCCACCTCAGCGGACCGAAGCGGCTCGTGAAGATCGCCGACCCGCCGCACTTTCTCGGGCTCCGAGGCGCAGCGCTGCTTCGCACGCCGTTCTGGGTGCTCGGCCGTGAAGGCCTGCTGGACGCAGTGCGGTGCCAGGCGATCACCGCGGTCACCGGACCGCCCGGAACAGGCAAGACCTTTCTGCTGGACTCCGTCCAGCCGGAGTGCGGGATCCCGGTCACCAGGTTGGAGCCCCACGACGGGCCGACGATGCTCTCGATCACCGATCAGCTGCTCGAGACGCTGACCGGCGAGATCCCACCTGGCACCCGTCACCGCAAGGTCCGGCCGCTCCTGGACGCCCTGCGGGCCCCGAGGGTCGTGATGTTCGACGAGGCCCAACGGATGAACCGCGGGTGCCTGGACCACCTCCGATCGCTGCACGACAGCCCCGACACGAACTTCTCACTCGTCCTCGCGGGAGGGGAGGGGTCCTGGGCCGTCCTGGGCAAGGAACCCCAACTGCGCAGGCGGATCTGGCGGCCGACGTTCTTCAAGCCGCTCAGCCCGGAAGAGATCCGCGTGCTGCTGCCGCGCTTCCATCCGATCTGGGACACCGACCCGCACGTCCTGGACCTCGTCGACAGCCACTTCTCCCACGGCGTCCTGGGCAACTGGGCCGCCATCACCGCGACCGCCACGATGTGCCGACCCGACCCGACAACCCCGGTCATCGCCGACGAGGTCCCCGGGCTGCTCCTGCGCCACGGCATCGACCCGACCGGGCGCTGATGCTCGTCCAGGTCGAGGAGGACCACTCGGACACAGCGACGGTCACAGCGGTCAACGAGCTCCACGCGCCAACGACCGGCACGATCGTCGTTCACGCCCCGTACGACTGCCCCAGACGCGAGTTCGCGATCGAGGTCCTCAACGCGCTGGGCCGACCACCCCGATCCCACGAACCAACGACGACGCTCATCGGATGGGCAACGAGCTGGCTGATCACCGCCTCGCCGCGCTGCGACCTGATCGTCTACGGCGCCGGACGCGTCGCGCCCGACACCCGCCAGTGGATCACCGAACTCTCCGAGAACGACCACGTCACAGTCTGGGCCGTCAGCTCACCCGACGAGCGCCTCGAGTCCGCTTGGACGGGCGCAGCCGCGTGGCACTGGGCCACCTTCATCAGCCGGCCCTGGCGTGAGGAGCGGCTCCGCCGATCAGCCCCGGTGACACTCTGTGGCGCACCGGTCCCGCCTGACTGGGGTCCGGACGACCTACCGCCGTTCCCGTGGACCCGCCAACGGATCGACGAGCTCGCGACGGGGTCCCCGGAGTACGCAGCGGTCCTGCAGCTCACGCTCACCTACGAGTCGAGTCTCGAGGTCGTGCACCGCCTGCTCGGTGGACCTCGAATCGAAGCCCGCGGGGTGCTCGCGGCGGTGGCGTACCTCGCGCTCATCTCGGATTCGGGACCAGACCTGTCAGTGCTCCTGCGGCACCTGGAGGAAGACGTATTCGTGCGTGGGGGACTGCTGATCGTCGACCCGCACAAGGTCACCGAACGCATCGCCGAACTCCACGCCGATCAGCGTCTCGGCATGGGTCGGCGGACCGGGACCGAACACGACACGAATCCCGACCCGCGTCGCGGCGTCGGCCTGCTCATCAGCCAGCTGCGCCGCGCAGAACGCGACGCCTTCGATGCCTCAGCGAACGTTGTCGCCGCCGACGACGGAAGCACCCTGGTCGCGGGATGCGGAAGCACCGTTCACGTCCCTCCGTGGTGGCGCTGGACCGTCCGCGCCGCCGCGGTCTCCGAGCGCGAGACCTCGCCGCCGAACCCCAGAACACCAACGCTCACGGACCGGTCATGCCTGACGAGCTACAGCGCGATCTCCTACCGCGAACCCTCCGGCGACGTCCACGCGGCGCTCGGGCCGATCATCGATGCGATCACCCCGAACGCACGGTTTCACCGCCTGACACCCGACGCCACGAAGCACCCAGGAACCCCGACCGCCCGCATGCCGATGACCGACTCGACGACTCAACCGCCGCTGACGGCCGCGGCAGCCCAGAAGGTCCACGAGCTCTACGAACTGCGAGCGGAGCGCATGACGCACCACGACCGAATCGCCGACGACGACCCAGGACTCATCTGGCTCGTCGAGCACGGGCTCGTCCACTACAACGCCGCCGCATTGCCGGAGATGGCGCCGTGGCTGTTTGACCTGATGCGCCGCCGGCTCAGCGGACAGATCAACCCGGAGGTCCGACTCCGCCGGCGCTTCGTCTGAGCCACACAGACCGACGCGGCGCATCGTTCGTGGCGCCTCGCCGCGCTTTCGCGCTCAGTTAGATGACGCGTACTCGCTCAGGAAGGTGTCGCGTTCTCGCTCAGTTAGATGGCAACAACGCGCTCAGCAAGGCGACGTTTGACACGCCGCCTGCGGGATCCGTGCCCCTCTCGGCTCGACCTCCGCTCGATAATCGTTGTTCTGTAAGCGAGCGGTCTCCCGTGCGGATTTCGCCGCGGGGTGCTCGATCTCGTACTTCCGCGGTTCCTTTGCACGACGGCCCTCAAGAGACGAGGCGTGACGATGTCTCCGTGCGGATGATGGCGCTTACTACGCCCTCGTACTACGCCCGGCGCTGCGAGTTCGCAGTCATGGAGGGGTGTTCTGTCCCTCGAAACGGCGGAACCCCCGCGCTTGCGGGGGTTCCGTTCGTACCGTCCTGAGGTGGAGCTAGTCGGGCTCGAACCGACGACCTCCTGGGTGCGATCCAGTCAGTGAAACAACCTCGCGCGAATCTTCCGCAGAGCGCGTCTGCATCCGGCCACGAGCAGAACGAAGTGGGCGGGGTGCCAGCGTCAGTGCCGTGCTGCACTCACCAGTTGCTGGCGAGCCCCGGCAGGGTTCTCTTCGAGCAGGTCTATGGGGCGCCGGCCGTCGAGGTCCGCGTTCTGGGACCAGAACCAGTGCCATTGCGTGTACCGTGGCCGGTCCGCGAAGGTCAGTTCTTCGACGAGCTCCGCGATGGCCAGGACTCGTTCTTCGGTGACGCGTGACCGGAGTCCTTGGCGTAGTCGGCGTACCGCCGGCGGCCGGACGCCGAGCAGTTCTCCGAGCTCTCGGGCGTCTCTGTGAGGGAAGGCGTCGAGCACGATGCGAAGGGCCTCGCTGAGGTCCGTCGTCGGACCCGCGCTCATCCGTTCGTTCACGTGCAGCAGACTGTCCCGCAGCGCCTCGCGGTACCCACCGAGGTCGACGACACGCTCGCCGGCGGGACCAGCCTCCATGCGGAACGGCACCCCCACGGCCACATGGAACAGCTCGATGACGGGGCGCGTCGTTCGCCCATAGGGCGCGGTGCGAGACACCTCGTGAACGGCGTCCTGAACATCGGCTTGCCACCGGGCAAATTCTTCGAGGGACGGGTCCGACGGCATCCGGCTGACCAGCGCGAGTGCGTCGGAGATGGCGACCGCCGCCACCATCATCTCCTGCGTGGGAGGCTCGACCGCACTTCGAGGTGCATCTCGGATGAAGAGGAGTGTCATCAGGTGCGGAGGCGTCGCTGGCCCCGAGCCTGGCGGTCCGTCGGACCCAAGGCCGGGGCCCAGCCTATCCCGGGCCGACTCTCGGCCCAACAACAACTTCTTCGAGGCGCGCGACGCGAGTGGCTTCCGCGCTGACGATCGTGCGTCTGTCAACAAGTCGGCGTAGGCCTGGGCCACGGTTCGAGCGCCACCCCTGACGCCTAAAGGCCAGTAACGGTCATAGAGCGTCATACTTGGCGCACGATGCGCCTGGCAGCCGAGCTCACCGATCAGGCCGTGATGGTGGAGCTTGGTCGGCGTGTCGCTCAGAGCCGCCTCGGTCGGAATCAGACGCAGGGTGGGCTGGGGGAGGCCGCCGGCGTCTCGCGGCGCACCGTGCAGCGGTTGGAGTCGGGGGAGTCGGTGCAGCTCCAGAGCTTCATCCGCGTGCTCAGGGCGCTCGGGGAGCTCGAGGCGATGGGTGCGCTTCTGCCTGAGGTCGGTCCGAGTCCCATGCAGCTGTTGGAGCTGATGCGTCAGCAGCGTCGCCGCGCGAGGCCGACCGGGTCTCCTGCGGCGACGGAGGTGTGGACGTGGGGGGATGAGACCGGAGCCGCTGCAGGTTCCGCGCCAGGGCCGGCCCCCGAGGGGATTCCGCCCGCCGGGGGGTCGTAGACGCCGCCATCGGGCGGGCAGCCGGTCGTCATGGTGTCCACCGCCTACCGGGCCCGTCGGCAACCCATCGGATGCCGAAGAGGTCCGGAGCCGGTCGCAGGCGTCGCCACGGGGTGGCGGTTGGCGCGGAGTCGGTCAGCGGATACCGCGGAACAGATCGCTGGGCGGGACGCTCAGTCCGGTGGCGACCTTGAACACCGTGTCCAGACCGGGGTTTCGGCGCCCGCTCTCGATGCGGGCGATCTCGGTCTGATGCAACCCCGAGGCCCAGCCGAGGCCCTCTTGTGTGAGGCCGGCCTTCTTGCGAAGCTCCCGGACATTGTCCGCGAACGCCCGGCGCTGCGACGTGAGCGCCTCGTCGGCCATCGGCCGATAGTTGATGTGCAGCAGGGGAGAAGCCCTGCCAATCTGTCATAACCGCGCTATCGTCGAGGGTCAGGAAGCGACGGTCGACGGAACAGGAGCGGTTATGACTGCGCTGAAGCAACTGATGACGGAAGGGCACCCCACCGAGGAAGCCTTCGATCGCGCCCGGAAGGTGGTCCTCGAGCTCCCGTCGGAACCGACTCCGGGGCAACTGTGGGACTGGTGCGCCGCCGTCCGAGAGGCAGTGACGACCCTCTGCGAAGAGGTGCCCGGCGGTGGTGGTGGGGGACCGACGCTCGACCTCTGCATCTTGGTCGCCCGCGGACCCCGAGCCGCTCCGACGGTCGGGGCTGACGGTGCTCCGCGCACCATCATCGGGTTCGAGCTCGCCGAGATCGACGCCTACCGTGAACGCCTGAGCTCCGCGCTCACGCTGGTGGGGCAGTGGATGCAGCGCGGTGTCGACAGTGCGCTGAAGTCCTCGATGGGCGTCCTGGAAGACATGAGTGTCGAAGACGTTGCGTCCCTCCTGGACACGGACGTCGACGTCGTGCGGAAGCTGCGGGACGACCGACTGGGCTACGTCTATCCGCCGAGGGTCATCGTCATCCGCTGGCTCCTCACGGGCCTGCTGCTCCGCCGGCAGCCCGGGTGCCCACCGGACCTGCATTGGTTCTGGGAACCGTCCGACGACTTCGACGGCCGTCGACCGGTCGATCTCCTCGACGAGGACCCGTGGCGCCACCGGGAACTCCTCATGAGCGTGATGACTAAAGGGATGGCGGACCCCGCTGAGTGACGGCGCGCAGCCCGCCGCGGTCTGACGACCGGCTTCGGGCGCTGCAGAAGCAGGCCCGTCTGTCCGCGCCGGTGTACGCAGTGGCAGCGGCTAAGGGGTGAGATAGCCAGCGCTCGCGGGTCTTCGCGTCATGGAACGGAACGCGGGCGTGGCGACGGTCCTGCAGGCGGGAGCGCCGGTGGCGGTGTGCACGACGAACCGGGTGGTCTTCCTGCAGGCGATCATGGCCATGCCGTCCGACCACCCCGACCGCCGACGGGCCGAGGTCAAGGCGCTGATCGCGATGACGCTGCTGCGGACCGATCCCGGCCCCTACGACGACGAACTTGCCGAGGAGACCACGAGGCTCCTGCTGGATGAGGATGACGCGTGACGAGCCCGGTCGGGCGGACGTCGTTCGCCGGTCTGGCCCGGTGTCCGGTCCGGGCGAGGCTCGGCTTGGACGAAAACCTCGGTCTCGAACCGTGCGCGGCATCAGCGTCGGGCCGTGTCCTTTGCACGGCCTTCCAACCGAGTGTTCCTGCGCCCGTTCGAGGCCGCCTTCGTCCTCCAGCGGTGCGATCTCGTGGCTGGCGATGAATGGTCCGAGCTCGCCCTGCGCAACGCCCTCAGGCGCGCCGAACGTGGCGGGTCCGCCGCGCTCGAATCGACGCGTGACGGCGCAGGACGACGCGCGGTGACGGTTGCTTCCGTCGCCACGCTGATCCGTGGCGACGCCCTCGCGGAGGACTACCTCGCGGCGATCGCGGAGCACGGTGCGCCGTGTCCGCGTGCCGCGAGCCCGTCGGCCCCTCCTCCGCGGTTTCTGGAGCACCTCTGGCTCCTTCAGACATTCGGCAGCCCCGCGGCGGTTGGGGTCGGTCTCGGAGCGCGGAGCGCTCGATGACGATGGGATGCGGAGTCGCGCGCCGTGGCCGGCGTGCGTCGCGCTCGCCCGACCTCGTCCGGCGCATCCGCGAGCCTGACGAGCGACGGGCCTCGTCCCAGGCGTCGGGTGATGCACGGGACGTGTAGGCCCTAACAGCGCCTATGCGACCGGTTCGTATAGGGCGCCCTGAGGCGCCGCATAGCCCCCGTCAGCAGGGACTGGAGGAGTTGAAATAGCACCAGTTCGACGCGTCAGTGGCCCTCCGGCCGCATACGGCGAACCGCCACCAGAAGGGCCTCGCTACCCCGGCACCGCTTGACTGCGATGACGGGCAAGCGGCAAGGCGCAGGCAAGGACCCGGGTGGCCGCGGCGGGGCTCGATGCTGAGCCGTCTCAAGGAGCCAAGCGGGCGTGAACAGGTACAGAGGGACGCGGCAATCATCAGCCCCCGGCTGAGAACCTGATCGCCATCCCCGTACGGGTGCAGCGAAAGACGCCTCCGTCGGCGTAAGTCCCGACTGTCGTGCATCGCCACCCCCTCAGGCGCACGCTCCGACCCGAGTAGTACGCGGCGGTCTGAAGCAACACGCTCGCGCGGCGGCATGTCGTGTTGCGCACGGAGACGTCGCCGAGGTATCCGACTGCCTTGGTCTCGGTTCCATCCAGGCCGGGGCAAGGTCGGACCGCCGCCGACGCAGGGTCAGCTGCGCCTGTCCCGAGGCAGCAGATCGCCAGAGCGACGGGAAAGAATGGCGCGCCACGCATCTGCCGGAGCCTAGTCCGTGTGTGCCCCGACGAATCGATCAGACGGTCGTCCGCTCCTCTCGTCGGCTGTCGATCGCTCGATGTACGTTGACGTTTATGTTGCGTGTGCGTGCTGTCCCGGCACTCTTTCTCCTGCCTTTTTTCGCTGCAGTACTCCTGCTTCTAGGTGGTCCATCCGGCCCTCCATCAGCTCTGGCGGCTACGTGCGCGGACCACGCCACGCAGGCAGAAGCGCAGGCAGCGCGGGACACACGAGACGGTGATGGCGACGGAAGGTACTGCGAGGACCTTCCGTGCCCATGCGCGGGCTCCGGCGGCAGCGGATCGACCCCGAAGCCGACGCCCCAGCCGCAGGGCACGGCCACCGACCCGGCAAAGTGCACCATCGTCGGTCGCACCGTGGACATCGGTCTCTCGAAGACGAGATATCCCGCGGTTCGCCGGCACTGGGAAGCGGCGATCGCGAACGGTTGGCCTCGCGTCCTCACCGTTCATCGCGCTGGCGCAGAGAGGCGTCGCTCGATGCTGCTGGCAGGCATGCCGACGCGGCCTGGAATGGATCGCGATGAGTACCCGATGGCCATGGCGCGGACGTCCGTGAAAGCCGACGTCGCGTACGTCGACTCGGGCCAGAACCGCGGCGCCGGTTCGGTTCAAGGAATCAAGCTGCGCCGGTACTGCTCTGGCCAGCGCTTCAAGATCGTTTGGTACTGACCGTGTTCTTTGAGAAGAAGCTCCGGAAGCTCGTCGAGCGCGCCGAATCGTCGGTCAGCGGCGAGGTCACGGTGACGGTCCGCGAGATCCGCGACGTGTACTGGAAGTCGTCACGACTCACGGCCCGCGACCGCAAGAAGATCGACGAGGAGCTCCGCGAGGAGGGCGCGGAAGCCTCTCCGGCACTCGCCACCGGCGTCGGACTCGACGAGCAGGTCCGGGTCTCGCATGTCGAGACGAGGCGCGAGCATCAGAAGCTCCTAAAGCAGCGTGCCCGTGATCAACAAATCGCGAGGGCATTGGTCCAGGAGATCAAGGAGGCTCCGGACGACCGCTTGACGCTCACACGGGGTGAGCTGGCGAAGCGCTTCGACCGTCGTAACGCAAGGGCGCTGACAGCTACGGATCGGCAGTCGATTGTCTCCGCGCTCACCCAGGCCACAGTCCTGTCGGACCCCCCGCTAGCGGTTTCGGGAACAGGCTGGGGTGAGCAGGCCCCGGTGGTCCTTGCCCTGCCATCGACCTCCCGGGTCGGTCGTACCGGCAAGCGCGTGCTCGCCGGCGTCGCCGCCCTCATCCTGCTGATCCTGGTCATCGGAGCGGTAAGCGGCAACGACCAAGATGAGCGCCCGACCGGCGAGCAGAACGCCGCTGCGCTGGAGTCGACCTCCACCGATGCGGCCGAGGTGGTCCCGACCGAGACGACCGAGACAACCGAGGACCCGAGAGGCGTCGCGGAGGCCGCCGAGGAACGCGGCGACTACGACGAAGCCATCGCCGCATACGTGGCCCTGGGCGAGGACGACGACGCTAATCGCGTCCGCAGGGTTGCCGCGCTCGTGGTCCTCAGGCGCGCCCGATCGGCCTACCGGGACGGCCGGTACGTCACGGCTCGCCGTCAGGCGCGAAGCGCGATCCGTCGCTACGGGACCCAGGCGACCGGTGCGACGCGCATCAAGAACCAATCGACACGCCGGATCGATGCTGCTGCGGCCCGGCGTGCGGCTCGCGCTGAGGCTCGCCGGGTCGCGGCAGCACAGCGCCGTGCCGTGGCCCGCCAGGCCCGAGCCGACCGCGTCGCGGCTCGCCGCGCACAGGAAGCCGCCGATGCGGCTGCGGCGGCGACCCCTGAGCCGGAGTACGCCGAGCCCGATAGCGGTGGGGGCGTCAGCTCCGGCGGGCGCGCCGGCTGTAATCCGGCGACCGCACGCGACGGCGACGGAGACGGGATTGTCTGCGAGTAGCGCCCAGTGGGGACGCGCTCTGGTGAACCTGAGATCCGCCGGGCGGACCGCTCCAGTGCGGCCGCCCCCAGGCCCGCTGCCGGGGTCGAGGCACGGGCAACAATGGCCCCATCCCTTGGCCGGACACTTCGCGGGTTGCCCATGCTCGCCGACCGTCCGAGCTGGCGCGCGTGGATCACGCGATGACCGTAGCTGCCAGACCCATGTGCTCAGAACGGCAGGCCTCGGGTTTCGTAGGGGCGGGACCCCAGGTGTCACGGTGCACTTTGGGTACACACCCCTGTGTCGCAAGCCGTCTCAGGCTGTTCGGCGAGAAGGCCGTTAGCACGCGGGAACACTGCATCTTCGCCGCGAAACGCAACAGCTCGCGACGCGCAGATCAGCCTTTCACGCTGGTAGCGAGGGTTCGATTCCCTCTGGGGGTACCTCCCACCGGCCCGCGCCGGCGGCGCGGTCCGCGCCCGGGTGGGGCTCCGCGCGACGCGCGGAACGTCCTGGGGACGGCTGCCCCGTGCGCGGCGGCCCGCCGTCGACGGGCAGGCCGCGCCCCGGCCCGGTCAAGTCCCGCGCAGCAGCCCGCCGTCCACGGGCAGCGCCGCGCCGGTGACGTAGGCGGCGCGCTCCGAGCAGAGGAACGCAGCGGCGGACGCCATCTCCTCGGGCAGGCCGAGGCGGCCGGCGGGCACCGCGTCGGCGGCCGCGGCGCGGGCCGCGTCCATCGAGCCGTGGATCGCCTCCATCCGGCGGGTCGCGATCCGGCCCGTCAACAGGGTGTTGATCGTCACGCCGTCGCCCGCGACCTCGCGCGACAGGGTCTTGAACGCCGCGAGCGCGGCGGAGCGCTCCGCGTTCGACAGCACGAGGGCGGGGAGCGGTTCGCGCACGGATGTGGACGCCACGCCGACGACGCGGCCCCAGCGCCGCTGCCGCATCCCCGGCAGGGTGCGGCGCAGGAGCGCCATCGGCGCGCGGACGAGGTGGCGGTGGGCGTCCTCCCACTGCTCGTCGCCCAACGACAGCGGGTCCGGGTCGGCCGGCGGGCCGCCCGTGTTGACGACGACGATGTCGATCGGGCCGACGGCCGCCTCCGCCGCGTCGACGAGGCGGTCGGCGCCGGTGACGTCCGAGGTGTCCCAGGCGATCCCCGCGGCGGCCCCGACCTCGGCCGCCGCCGTGGCGGTCCGCTCCGGGTCGCGGGAGGACAGGACGACCTGCACGCCCTCCGCGACCAGCGCCTCGGCGATCGCCCGTCCGATCCCGGCGGACGCGCCGCCCACGATCGCCGTCCGCCCCGCGATGCCCAGGTCCATCGGCCCAGTATCGCGGGGGACCGGACCCGACCCGCGGGGGCGGGGTCCCGGCGGCGCCCGGGCGCGGCTCCCGCCGCGGACGACGGCCCCGTCACCCGCCCCGTCAGCCGCCCCCGCCCATCCGCACCGTCTGCGTGATCCCGAGGCCCTCGTGGAACCGCCGGTCGTGCCCCGCGACGACGAGCGCGCCGGGCCAGTCGCGGAGCGCCGCCTCGAGCGCCTCGAGCGACGGGAGGTCCAGGTGGTTCGTCGGCTCGTCCAGCAGCAGGCAGGTCGTGCGGCGCAGCGCGAGGACGGCGAGCTCCGCACGGGTCAGCTCGCCGGGCGACAGGGACCGGGGCGGGCGCACGACGACCTCGGCGGACAGCCCGAACGTCGCCATCGCGGTCCGGGCCGCCGTCGGCCCGACGCCCGCGAGCCGGGCGACGGCGTCGGCCGCCCCGTCGTCGTCGTCGAGCAGCGCGTCCCGGGCCTGCCCGAGCGCGGCGAGCTCGGCGCCGGGTGCGACGACGCGCCGGCCGGCCTCGAGCGGCAGGTCGCCCGCGAGCGCCCCGAGCAGCGTCGACTTGCCGCTGCCGTTGGGACCGGCGAGCAGCAGCCGGTCGCCGTGGCCGACCTCGAGGTCGACCGGCCCCAGGACGAACCCGTCCCGCCGCACGACGGCGCCCTCGAGCGCGACGGCCCACGGGGCGCGGCGCTCCGCGGGGGAGAGGACCAGCCGCAGCGTCGCGGCCTCGCGCGGCTTCTCGGGCACGGCCCGCCCGGCACGGCCCTCGACCACGCGCGCCCGGCGCTGCATGCCCTCGGCGCGGCTGCGGACCCACTCCTTCGCGTGCTTGTCCCCGTCGTGGGTCGCGCGGCCCGCCCGGCGGTGGGCCGCGGCCGCCCGGGCGCGGGTCTCGTCGGCCGCCGCGCGCAGCGCGGCCCGCGCGCGGACGGCGTCGCCGTGCTCCGCGCCCGCGCGGCGCCGGGCCTCCTCGCGCTCGTGCTCCCAGGACGCGAAGCCGCCGCCGTGGTGGAGCGCCGTGCCGTCGGGCGCGTCGGGATCCCCGAGGACGACGAGCTCGTCGACCGCGTCCGTCAGCAGCGCGCGGTCGTGCGAGACGAGGACGAGGCCGCCGCGGTGCTCGCGCAGCACGCGCCGCAGGACGGCGAGCCCGTGCGCGTCGAGGTGGTTCGTCGGCTCGTCGAGCAGCACGACGTCGTGCCGGCTGCAGCGCAGCGCGGCGAGCCCGACCCGTGCGGCCTGCCCGCCGGACAGCCGGCCGAGCGGCCGGTCCAGCAGCGCCGCGGGCAGGCCGACCTCGTCCGCGGCGGCGGCCAGCCGCGCCGGGGCGTCGTCCCCGCCGAGCGCGAGCCAGCGCGCCAGGGCGGCGGCGTGGTCGTCGATGACGTCGAGCTCGCCGGCGGCGAGGCGGTCGGTCAGGGCGTCGACGGCGGCGCCGGCGTCCGCGACGCCGAGCCGCTCCAGGACGACCGCGCGCGCCGGCCGCGGGTCGTCGCGGTCGGCGAGCTGGGGCAGGTGGCCGACGGTGCCGTGGCGGGCGACGGTGCCGCCGTCGGGCCGCTCGAGTCCGGCGAGGACGCGCAGCAGGGTGGTCTTGCCGGACCCGTTCGGCCCGATCAGGCCGACGCGGGAGGTGGTGTGGACGCGGACGTCGACGTCCGTCAGCACGGTGCGGGGACCGTGGTGACGGGTGACGGCGCGGGCGTCGAGCAGGATCGACGGCACGGGGACTCCTCGGGGGTGCCCGGCGGGGGACGCGGCCCGGTTGCGGGCGGCGTCGGCCTCGCGGGGCGGGCGGACGGCGGACGGGACCGCGGCGAGCGTCCGGACGGGGTCCGGGCGGTCGGTCGTGGCGGCGGTCGGTCAGGCGGTGCGCATGGGGAGGCCCCGAGGGCCTCCGGCAACCGTAGCGGGCCGTCCGCCGCGGTTCAACGCCCGGCGTCCCTCAGCCGGGGACCCCGGCCGGGCGACCCGCCCGCGCGGCGACGTCCTCGGCCAGGAGGCCCGGGATCACGCGCTCGCGGTGGTCGAAGATCGCGCGGACGTCGCGCAGCACGAAGGCGCGCCGGGCGATCTCGCCGAACGGGCCGAAGCCCACGGCGTGGTGGACCGTGTCGTGCATCGTGGTGCCGCCGCCGGGGGCGTCCTCGAAGCGGTGCTCGTGGTGCCAGAGGGCGAACGGGCCGAGCAGCTGCACGTCGACGAAGCGGTGGGGCGGCTCCCACATCTGGATGATGCTCGTCCAGCGCATCGGGATCCCGTGCAGGCGCAGCGCGTACTGGATGACGGTGCCGGTGCCCATCCCGATCGGCCCGGGCGTGATCGTCCGGAAGCGCAGCAGGGCGGGGGTGATCGCGTCGAGGTTGGCCGCGTCCGCGAAGAACGGGAAGACGTCCTCCGGGGAGCCCTCGAGGCGCTGGGAGCGGCGCAGGACGTCGACGTGCATCGGTGGGTCTACGCAGGCACGCGGACGTTCGGACGCCCCGGCGGCCCGCCGCGCGCCGCCGGCCGACCGCCCGGGCGCTCTAGCATCGACCCGATGCCCCCGAGCGCCAGGACCTCCGCCCGCCGGCGCCCGACCCACGACGTCGCCGACCTCTCGCTCGCCACCGCCGGCGAGGCGCGCATCGACTGGGCGGACGCCCAGATGCCGGTCCTCGCCCAGATCCGGGCGCGGTTCGGCGCGGAGCGGCCCCTCGACGGGCTGCGCGTAGCGGCGTGCCTGCACGTCACCGCCGAGACCGGGAACCTCGTCCGCACGCTGCGGGCGGGGGGCGCCGAGGTGTGGCTCGCCGCCGCGAACCCCCTGTCGACGCAGGACGAGGTCGCCGCGGCGCTCGTCCTCGCCGACGGCGTCGCGGTGCACGCCCGCCGGCGCATCGACCGGGCGACCTACGCCCGGCACCAGGAGACCGTCGCGGCGTGCGGCGGCCCCGGCCCGCACCTGACGATGGACGACGGCGGCGACCTGCTCGCCCTGCTCCACGAGCCGCCGGCGCCCGGCGCGTCCCCGCGACCCTCGGGCGACCTGATCGGCGGCACGGAGGAGACGACGGCCGGGGCGATCCGCCTGCGCGGCATGGCCCGCCGGGGCGAGCTCCCCGTCCCGGTCCTCGCCGTCCACGAGGCCGACACCCACCGCGTCGTGGAGAACCGCCACGGCACGGGGCAGTCGGCGCTCGACGGCATCCTCCGCGCGACGAACGTCCTGCTCGCCGGCCGCACCCTCGTGGTCATGGGGTACGGCTCGTGCGGCCGTGGCGTCGCCGCCCGCGCCCGCGGCATGGGCGCGGCCGTCACGGTCTGCGAGGTCGACCCGATCAAGGCGCTCGAGGCGAAGCTCGAGGGCTTCGACGTGGCCCCGTCGCTCGTGGCGGCCGAGCGCGGCGACATCTTCGTGACCGTCACCGGCAACCGGGACGTCCTCACCCGGGAGCACTTCGAGCGGATGCGCGACGGCACGATCCTCGCCAACGCCGGGCACTTCGACGTCGAGATCTCGCTCGGCGACCTGGCGTCCGTCGCGAGCGGCCCGCCGGTCGAGGTCCGCCCGCTCGTGGAGCGCTACGTCGTCGGCGGGCGCCGCCTGCACCTGCTCGCCGGCGGACGGGTCGTCAACCTGGCGGCCGCCGAGGGCTACCCCGCGTCCGTCATGGACCTGTCGTTCACGAACCAGGCGCTCGCGGTCGAGGCGCTCGTGCGGGAGCCCGCCCGCTTCGCCCCGGGCGTCCACCGGGTGCCGCAGGAGATGGACGCCGAGATGGCCCGGCTGAAGCTCGGCAGCCTCGGGATCGGCATCGACGGCCTGACGCCGGAGCAGTCCGCCTACGGGCGCTCCTGGGGCTGAGGCGGCCCGCGCCGGCCGGGGCGCACCCCGGCCGGACGGCCGCCCCGCTCAGTACCTCGAGCCGACCGTGACGACGTTGCTGCGGCCGAGCACCCGGCCCGCGCCGTCGAGCGCCTCGACCGCGACGGCCTTCGCCGCCCGCTCCCGGTCCCCGAAGCGGATGAGCGTCTCGAAGTCCGAGCGTGAGGCCACGGTCCGCGGCCGGAGCGTCCCGGCGGACCCGCCGGCGACGACGCGCCAGGCCGTGACCGTCGTCGCGCCGTTCCAGGACACGCGCACTGCGACGCTGTTGGAGCTGCGGCGGGCGACGGCCCGCGGCGGCACCGTCGGCTGGGCGGTCCACGGTGCCCGGTAGGCGCGGTAGGACTCCGTGCCGGTCGAGGCGAACTTCGCCTCGAAGAGCTGCTTCCCGTCGGGCGAGAACTCCGAGACGTTGTCGCCCGTCCCGCCCCACCCGACGAACCAGTTGCCGTTCGGCAGCGCCTGCAGGTTGCCCTGGGTGTTGTTCACCTTCCGCACCGGGTTCACGAACGACCGGACGACGCTCGCGGTGCGGCGCGCCTCGTCGAGCCGCAGCACGAGGCCCTTCGAGCGCCTGCCGGGGTCGTCCTCGATCGCCGAGACGTTGTCGAACAGCGAGATCGTGCCGTCGGGCCGGCGCTGGGCGTCGTGCTGCCACGCGAAGCGCGCCCCGGGGCCCATCCTGAAGCTCGAGTCCTTGCCCCCGAGCTTCCAGATGATGCGCTTCGTCCGCTTGTCGACCTTGTAGATCGCGTGCGTGTGGCGGGACGAGACGAGGATGTTCCCGTCGGTGTCCTCCGCGACCGAGTTGGCGTGGACGAAGTCGTAGGCCACCTCGGGGCGCTTCGGGATCGGCAGGTAGGACTCGGCGGGGGAGACGGCCTTCGTGGAGTCCCACTCCCAGAGCACCCGGTTCGTCCGCGGGTCGATCTCCTGGATCAGGTTGCGCATGACGAGGTCGTTGCGCGAGCCGCCCTTCACCGCGGTCGTGCTGCCGCGGACGGGCTTGTACGAGATGCCCAGCGCGGTGTCCCGCGGGGTCATGGTCAGCTCGTGGAAGTCCATCTGCCCCTTGCCGCCGGGGCTGATGTCGCCGACCTCGTTCAGGTTCTGGTCGACGATCTTGAACGACCCGAAGCCGTAGCCGCGCAGCGCCCGGCCCTCCCAGAAGGTGGCGACGGGACGGCCCCGGTAGGTCTGGGGCCGCAGGTTCAGGATCGACGTGCCGTCCTTCGCGCGCGGGCGGAACCAGACGAGCCGGCCGGCGTCGTCGAAGACCTCGGCGCCGGACTGGAAGCCGATGCCCTTCGGGGTGACGAAGACGAGGCCCGGGGCGGTGTTCGTCGCAGGGGTGGTGACCCGCACGGTGGTCGGCCGCAGGTCCGGCCGGGTGACGAAGGGCCCGGCGGCGGCGCCGGCGACGGGGGCGACGCTCGCGGCGGCCGTGACGGCGAGCAGCCCGGCGACGACGGCGGGCCCGCGGCGGCGGACGGCCGGGGCGGCGCCTGGGCGGACGGGGCTGAAGGGGCGGTGGGACATGGGGGGCTCCTGGGATCGCGGACCGGCCCGCGCGGCGCGGACCACCGACCCGCGGGCCGCCCTCCGGGGGCGACGGTCGGCGTGGTCGGCCGATCCTCGCACCCCCGCCCCGGGACGGCGCCGGATGAACGCCGCGGTTCACGGGTCGGCGAGCCGCCGCGTCGCGGCACCGCCGGATGCTGGATGTCGGATGTCGGACGCCGGACCCGGACCCAGGACCCCGGCCGCGGACGCCGGACCCCGGCCGCGGACCGGACGCCGGCCGCGGACCGGACCCCGAACCCGGACCCCGGGCGGCGACGGTGCCGGCCGCCGGCCGCTCAGGCCTCGCCCGAGAGGCGCCGCAGATCGCGCAGCCCGGGCTCCAGCGCGTCCTGGAGGCCCGCGAAGACCGGCAGGAGCGCGGCGTAGCGCGCGGCGGCGTCGGGGTCGGGCACGCGGGTCTCCGTCATCGCGAGGCGTCCGGCGAGGTCGTCCGTGCCGTCCACGAGACCCAGGGCGTGCATGCCGACGACCGCGGCGCCCAGGGCGGAGCCGTCGTGCTGCTCGGGGAAGCCGACGGGCAGCCCGAGCACGTCGGCCAGGAGCTGCCGCCAGAACGGGCTGCGCGCGAAGCCGCCCGTCGCGCGCAGCTCGTCCACCGCGTGCCCGGCCTCGCGCAGCGACGCCAGGACGAGCGCGAGCTGCAGGCAGACCCCCTCGACGGCCGCGCGCACGAGATGCGCGCGGCCGTGGCGGGCGGTCAGGCCGACGTACGCTCCGCGTGCGTCGCCGCGCCAGGTCGGCGCGCGCTCCGCGAGCAGCGACGGCAGCAGCACGAGACCGTCGGACCCCGCGGGCGCCGTGGCGGCCAGCGCGAGCAGCGCCTCCTCCGCGCCCGTCCCCAGGTCCGGGGCGAGGGCCTCGCCGACCCAGCGCAGGACGGATCCGCCGTTGCTGATCGCCCCGCCCGTGACCCACCGGTCGTCGTCCAGGACGTAGCTGAAGAGCCGGCGCCGCGGGTCGACGCCGGGGCGGTCGACGGTCAGGCGCAGCGCGCCGCTCGTGCCGATGGAGCAGGCCGCGAGCCCGGGACGCAGCGCGCCGACGCCGACGTTCGCCAGCGGGCCGTCCCCGGCGCCGGCGACCACGGGGGTGTCCGCGGGCAGCGCCACAACGGAGGCGGTGTGGGCCGTCAGGCCGCCGAGCACCGCGGTCGTCGCGACGACGGGGGCGAGGCGCCCGGCGTCGACCCCCGCGAGCCGCAGCGCACCGGCGTCCCAGTCGCGCGTGGTGGCGTTCCAGAGGCCCGTGCCCGAGGCGACGGACGCGTCGAGCGCCCACCGCCCGGTCAGCGCGTGCAGGACGAGCTCCTTCACCCCGACCCAGCGCGCGGCGGCCGCGAAGACGGCGGGCTCCTCCTCGCGGAACCACGCGAGCTTCGCCAGGGGCGACATGGGGTGGACGGGCGTGCCCGTCCGGTCGTGGACCCCGGGGTCGGCGTCGCGGATCGCGTCGGCCTGGGGGCGCGCCCGCACGTCGGCCCAGGTGACGATCGGCGTCGTCGGACGGTCCTGCGCGTCGAGGGCGCAGAGCCCGTGCATCGCGGTCGAGACCGCGATCCCGGTGACCTCGTGGCCCTGCTCGCGACACCGCGACGCGGTCGCGCGGACCGTCCGCAGGACCGCGTCGAGCACGAGCCGCGGGTCCTGCTCGGCCCGCCCGGGGCGCGCGACGTCCAGCGGATAGGGGTGCGACGACCCGGCGAGCGCCGTGCCGTCCGTCGCGAACGCGGTCGTCTTCGTGGCCGTCGTCCCGACGTCCACCCCGAGGACGACCCTGCGCCGCACGCCGCCCTCAGCCGAGGTCGGTCGCCTCGATCAGCCCGGGAGGATCCGTGCGCGCCGGGCCCGTCGGGAACGCGAGCCGCACGAGGCGCTGCCCGTCGACGCTGACGTGCGCGATCACGGGCGGCACGACGGTCGCCGAGAGCTCGTCGAGGGCCTGCGCGACGGAGACGAGGCTGGGGCGCAGGCGCACGCGCCAGGCGTCGACCTTGCCGGCGGGCACGGCGACCTTCTCGCGCTTCTCGACGCGGACGTCCAGCGGCCAGTGCACGATCGCGGTGAGCCACACGGGCGGCACGAACTTCGCCTTCTCGGCCAGCGGCAGCACCCGCAGGGCGAGGGCCAAGGCGGGGGCGGGGACCATCTCGCGCGGGTAGGCCGAGATGTCGCCGCCCATCTGCGGGACCTGGACGTCGCGGAAGGCGGCGGACTCCGTGAAGACCTCGCGGTCCTTGTCGCGCAGCTCGATGGACTGCGACTGGGCCAGCAGGACGCCCGAGCGCCGGCGGAAGCGGGTCTCCACCGTCCCGGTCAGGCGGCCGAACGCCTCGCCCTGGATCTCCTGCACGAGCTCGCGCTCGCCGTCGGTGCGCAGGGTCAGCGTGCCCGTGCCGACCTCCTCGCCGTCGACGAGCCCGCGGAACGTGGTGGTCTCGGGGGCCTCGAGCTCGGGATCGGGCAGCGCGTCTTCCATGCGCGGGACGATGGCAGACCGCGGGGCGGTGGTGGAGCGGGCCGCCCGGTCGTCCCGCGCCCCGGCCCGGGCGACGTCGACGCACGATGCGACCGCGGGTAGCATCGGCGCCCACCGACGGAGGACGAGATGGGCATCGAGCGGTACGAGCGCGGAGAGTTCACCCACGACGGCACGACGCACGACGTGTACCGGCGCGGGAGCGGGCCGGTCGTGATGGTGATCGCCGAGGTGCCGGGCATCACCCCCGAGGTGCTCGCCTACGCCGACCGCGTGGTCGACCGGGGCTGCTCCGTCGTCCTGCCGCACCTCTTCGGCCGGGTCGGGGGCGGCTCGCGCGACCCGCGCAACCTGGCGCGCACGCTCGCGCACGTCTGCGTGTCGAAGGAGTTCAACCTCTTCGGCCTGCGACGCCAGTCGCCCGTGACGGACTGGCTCCGGGCGCTGGGCCGGGCGGAGCACGAGCGCACGGGCGGCCCGGGCATCGGCGTCATCGGCATGTGCCTGACGGGCGGCTTCGGCCTGGCGATGATGGCCGACGACTGGGTCCTGGCGCCCGTCCTGAGCCAGCCGTCCCTGCCCGTCGGCCTGACGAAGCGCCACCGCGCGGACCTCGGCGTGGACGACGCGACGCTCGCGCAGGTGAAGGCCCGGGCGGCCGACGGCTCGTGCCTGCTGGCGCTGCGGTTCACGGGCGACAAGCTGTCACCGGGGGAGCGCTTCCACCGCCTGCGCCACGAGCTCGGCGACCGCTTCATGGCCGTCGAGATCGACTCCTCGCGGGGCAACCCGCACGGCAACTCCGTCGTCGCGCACTCCGTCGTGACGGTCGACCTGCAGGACGTCCCGGGCCACCCGACGCGCGAGGCGCTCGACCGCACCCTGGACTTCTTCGCGGAGCGCCTCGGGGTGGAGGCCGCGACCGCCTAGGACCGGCCGGCGCGGCGCGTCCCGGGTCGCCCGGGGGCGCCGGCCCGACGGGTCTCCCCACGATCGACGCAACCGGTCCCGGGGGTCGCCGCGTAGACCCGGTCGTAACCTTGACACGACCGTGGTAAGGTTAC
>CAFBMK010000012.1_pt1 | contig 27800 bp, 33 predicted proteins | sample 7268691 | NCBI WGS metagenome assembly CAFBMK01 (sample SAMEA6814062, study PRJEB35770) | freshwater metagenome | biome: Freshwater; feature: Freshwater reservoir; material: water | place: Czech Republic | collected 2017-05-23 | depth 30m m
CCCAACGGCAAGGGCAAACGTGGCGACAGTGAGACCAAGTCGTTCAGCACCGAGTTCCTCCGCTCCACCGGAGCGATGAAGAACATCTGGGCCATCAGCAAATGAGACCGATCCGACCCGCCATCCTGATCGCCGGCATCACGACCTTCGTCGTGCTGCTCATCCTGCTGTTCGTCAACGGCGGCAGTCGCGAGCGCAACGGAGACCAGGCGACCGCGCCGACCACCACCCAGGCCCCGCGACCGGGCTTCGGCCCCCACGGCGACGTCCTCGAAACCGAACCAGAAACCGGCGGCCCGTCGGCGGTGACGCTGAAGAACCCGCAGGTCATCCGTCGCTGGCTGACCGACACCACTGAGCAACGCACCCGCGACCTCCTCGTCGAGCTCGCCCGCGAACGGATGCGACGCCCCAAGACCGTGACGATCACCGGACGCGTCTATCCCGCCGACGACGGCACGCTCCCGCTGCGGCTGCGCGGCGGCACCCCAGCCCGGACCCTCCGCGTCGTCATCGACACCCGCAAGCCCGGGCGCCTGACCATCCGTGTTGACGGGAAGGCCTGGAAGACCGTGGCCACCGACGACCAACGAGCCCAGCCCGGCGGCACCCCAGCCCGGCCGACGATCTGATGCACCGCACCGCACGGCACCTCCCCACCCTCACCGCCACGCTGCTGCTCGCCCTCGCCACCGCGGGCTGCGGCGGACGCGACGACGAACCCAGGACGACCACCACCAACGACGCGCCGCCGGCCGACGCCACCGACAACCCCGCCCCGAAGGGCCAGACGCAGCCGGGCCCCGGCCCCGTCAAGCTCCCCGGCCCCAACGCCAACGACCCGCGGACCCAGACCGCCGCTCGCTACGCCGTCAACGCGGTCTCCTACACGCCCGAAACGTGGATCGACCAACAGACCCGCCTGCGACAGCTCGCAGTCGGCGAAGAGCTCGAGGAGCTGGACCAGAACTCCTCCGACCTGCAGACCCAGCAGCAGGCTCTGCTGCAGAACCGACAGAACAGCGCCGGGCGCGTGCTGGGCGTCGACCTCGCCCGGGCCGGCGAGACGGCGGCCACCGTCGTGGTCGCTCTGAAGGTCACCGCCACCGGACAGGGCCGCAGCGCCGCCCCCGACGCGGCGGACTACGAGATCGCGGAGGTCGACGTCACCCGCACCAGCGAGGGTTGGCGCGTCTCCCGCTTCGAGATCCAGCCGTGAGCACCCCGCACGACGGCGCCGGCGCAGCGCCCACAGCTCCTCAGGCGATCACCTGCAGCGATCAGCAGCAGCTGAACGTCCCGCGGTGGCTGGCCGTGCTCCTGGCGGCCACCACCGACCTCGTCCACGCCACCTCGCACGGCTACCACGCGACATGCCCGCGCCCGCAGCTGCAGGACCTCGTGGACCAGTACGACTCCGCCCCCATCTGCGACGTCTGCCGCGCCACCTGGCCCCGATGGGCGCACGGACGAACGACCCCGACGGGCCCGGAGGCCACCGACGACGGCAGCTGGCTGCTGTGCGACGCCTGCGACACCGCCAAGCGCGCCGGCGACACCCAGATACTCCACGCCCGCATGCGCCGCGCCAACCACTCCACCGCCGCGCTCGCCGCACTACCCGCCGCGACCGTCGAGGCCGCCACGACCACCGCCGTCCAGCGCGTCGTCACCGACGCCGCGGGCACCAGAAGGCCCGCGCCCTGGCTGGCCCCCGGCGCCCTCTGACTGACCGCCCCGGCCCGCACCGGGCGCCGCGACACCGTGGAGGTATGGCCCGTACCTTCCCGCTGCGCACCGCGCTCGTCAGCCACCCCGGCCCGCGCACGCTGACCGCCTGCGCCCTCGCCGCGCTCTACCTCCTCCGCGACCAGGACCACGCCCCCGACGGCGCCGCCGGCGCATGGGACCGCACCCTGCAGCCCGAGACGGCCGCAGCCCAGCAGCGCCAGGCCACCCTCGAGCTGCACGCGCTCGCGAACCTGCTGCCGGACACCCCGGGCCCGCTGGCCCCGATCGCTGACCTGCGGCTCGCCGAGATCAGCGCCCACGACTGGCCGCGGCTGCTGTCCGCGGTCGCCCGCCTCTGCGACGACTGCGCCGGCGAGCTCGGCGGGGCGATGGCCCGGGTCGTGCTGGAGTGCGCCGGCAGCGACCCGTGGGCCACCGACTTCTTCCCCACGCCCCCGTGCCTGTGCCGCACGCTGGGCATGGTCTGCGACCCGGGGGAGGAGGAGTGGATCGTCGACCCCGCCGCGGGCACCGGGTCGCTGCTGGCGACCGTCTACCTCGACTGCGTCAAGCGCGACGGCCGCGAGCTCGCCGACGCCCGCACCTGGCTCGGTGTCGAGCTCGCCACGATCGCCGCGCTGCAGATGCTGGCCGTCGGCGCCTGGCACAGCTGCTGGATCGCCGCCGGCAACGCGCTCACCCAGCAGCTGGTGGGGGAGGCCCCCGACGGCCGCCTGCGACAGCTCCACCCGTCGCTGGTCCTCGCCAACCCCCCGTTCAACAGCAAGGTCACCCGCAGCTCGCTCGAGCACGCACCGACCCACCCGCTGATCGTGCCGACCTCGCTGCTCTACCGTCAAGTCCTGCGCCGCCGGCACCCCGCCACGGCCGCCGTCGCAGCCGACTGATCCGGCACGCCACCGCAGAATCGGTCGCCGCGACTGCCACGCTGCCCCAGATGCCCCCCTCCGCGCCGCCCCGCCCCACGCTCGCTCCCGCACGCCGCCGGCTCCCGCACGCCGCCGTCACGGTCGCGGCCGTGATCGCCGGCGCCGGCGTGTGCGGATGCGCGACCTTCGACCAGGACCCCGCGGCCGCGACCACCGGCGTTCGCGTCCTGAAGGTCGTCGACGGCGACACGCTCAACGTCCTGCTGGCCGGCAAGCGGGAACGGGTCCGCCTGGCCCTCGTCCAAGCCCCCGAGGTGACCGGCACCCCGAGGTGCGGCGGCCCGCAGGCCACCGCCGCGCTGCGCCGCCTCATCACCGGACACCGCCTCCGGCTCCGCCGCCCCTCGACCCAGAACCGCGACCGCTACGGACGACTCATCCGCGAGGTCCTCGCCGACGGGCGCAGCGTCGACGAGCAGCTCGTCCGCGACGGCTGGGCCACCCAGTTCCGGGTTCCCGCCGGCGGCGACGGCGCGGCCGCGAACCGTCGCATCGCCCGCGCCGCCGCAGACGCTCGCACGCACCAGCGCGGCATCTGGAAGCTCTGCGGCTCCTTCGACCGACCGTAGTGCTGGACCCGACGACCCCACGGACGGCGCCCGCGGTGCAGCTGCAGCTGCACCCCGCCGACCACCAGCACGCCTCGCTGCTGGGGTCCGTCGACGCCTGGGCGCACACGTTGCGCTCAGACCACACCCGGCGCGCGTACCTCGGGCCCGTCCTGCGGCTGCTCGAGCACCCAGCCGGGTTCTCGCCCGCGGGCCTCGAGGCCCTCCGCGACCACATGCTCGAGGCCGGTCGCCAAGCCCGCACGGTTCACCGCGCGATGGGCGCGGTGATCGCCTGCTCCGCCTGGTTGAGCACCCACGGACACCTCCCCGCCAGCACGCCTCCTGCGCTGCAGGCCGTCCCCCGCCCGCAACGCGACCCGTCGTCAAGACGGTCCGAGCCGCGGCGGACCGAGCAGCTTGCGCTGCCATGGCCCGCCAGTCCGCCTCCGGCCGGCTGACGCCCCCACCCGCCGGAAGGCCGGCCCGGGGCCGGCCCGAAGCGTCTCGGACGGCTAGTAGCAGGTGCCGTCGGAATCGCGACGGTCGAAGTCAAACGAGAAGAACGTCTCGCCGTAGAAGATCGAGCCGCGGCACGCCCAAGCGTTGTAGGCGGGCAGCAGCACCAGGCTCTGGAGCTGCGACGCGTTGCCCGTCGCCGCGATCGCCGCGACCTGCGCGGGAACAGCACCGCGCAGCTGCGCGTTCTCGGCGGCCACGGCGTCGCGCTGCTGCGCCGCGGTGGCCGCGGACCCCTGCGCTGCTGCGAGCTCGGTCTGCAGGCCGGAGACCCGGCCGTTGAGTGTCGAGATCGTCACGCGCGCCGCGTCGCGGGCTTCTGTCGCGTCGTCGCGAACCACGAGCGCCCGGTCTCGCGCGCTGCGGGCCGCCCGCGCGCTGCGCTTCGTCCGCTCGTGAGCGGCCCGTTCCTTCCGCAGCTGCACCCGCAGCTCACGGACCTTCGACGACGACGACCCGGCCGCGGCAGCTGGGCCAGCCAGCAACAACGCGAAGACCATGGCGAGCGCAGCAATGGAGCGCAACATGACGAGAGAACCTCTGCGGAACGAAGAACGGGACGAGACGCGAGCGGTGAGGCAGCCGAGATGCAACCGGTGCGCGCCGAAGGGCAGCGTACGCCCGGCCGTCGGCTGGCGGTCGCGCCGCGGCTAGAGGGACGATGCGCCGATCAGGTCGCGGTGCCGGGCGGCCCCGGTCGGCTCGTCGGCCGCGGCGGGGGTGTCCTCGCCGAGCTCGAGCTCTCGGGCGCGGGCGTTCTGCGCCACCCACCCGTGCTCGTCGACGACCAGGACCGCCACGTCGAGGTCCTGCAGCAGCGAGGCGCGCTCGGCCGGTAGCGGCGCGTCGGTCACCAGGCACAGCGCGTCGGTGGGGGCCCCGTGCAGCAGCCGGTACTCCAACAGCTGCGCCAGGCCCGCCCGGCTCTGCTTCACGACGTTCTGCTCGCGCACCGTCTTGGCCTCGAAGAGTACCCGCCCGACGTGCGGCGACGTCGACCACAGATCGACGGCCATCGGGATCTCCTCCGCAAGCGACCAGCCCTGGTGCTGCAGGTGGCCGGCCAGGCGCGCCAGGATCTCGTGGTGGCCCTGCCGGGCCTTCTCCTGCAACGCCAACGCCTCACCGCCACCGACCCACGTCTGCTCCGAGACCTCCGCCGGCGTCGGCGCCCGGTCCGGGTCAAACAGCCGCGGCCGCCGCAGCACCACCTCCGGGCCGGGCACCTCGAGGACCTCGGCGACCCCGACGTCGGCGGCCGCCGAGGACTCGTCGGCCTGGGGGAGCGCATGATCGGCCAGCGCGGCGTAGAGCTCGTCGACGAGCTCGGACTTCGCCCGCACTAGATTGCCCTGCGGCGCCCTGACGCCGGCGACCCTCCGGGCGTCGGAGGCCCGGACGCTGGCCAGCGGCGTCACCCGCAACGAGTAGCGCCACCGCACCGAGTCGGTGGGGTGGGGGACGTTCGTCTGCATGCCGCCGCTCTCCACCCGGTAGAGCCCGAGGATCGCCCCCTGCAGATCGACACCGACGATGAAGACGTGTCCGCCCTTCTCGACCTGCTTGCTCGTGCTCGCGAACCACAAGTGCTCGAACGCGGCGGGGTCGTAGTTGTCGTCGACCGGCGCGCCGCTGACCCCGACCGAGGCCAGGTACACCCGGCCGAACCGGTGCGGCGCGACCGGCTCCACCGCACCGGCGACGGCGGGCGCCGAGGACTCGAGGGCCCGCTCGGTGAGCCGCCAGTGCCCGTACACGCCGGTGGACTCGAGGTCGCCGCGGAGCTTCAAGACGTCCAGCGCGTCGTCGTAGGCCAGCCGCACCCGCGTCTTCTGCGCCGTGCCCCGCCGGGCGGGCCCAACGGCCAGCTCGTCCGGCGACCAGCCGTGCCGCGCGATCGCCGCGTCGATGAGGTCCTTCCGGCGGCCCTCCCCGCCGAGCTCGCGCAGCGTCTGAAGCATCTCGCCCGCGAGATCGGACCCCACGAGCCCCTGGACGTGCGCGAGCCGCACCGGATCGGTCATGGGGAAGAGGTCGACCCGAACTCCCGCACGCTGACGCGCTCGCGCGCCCGTTGGCCGAACGTACGGCCGGCTCTGGGCGTCAGTCCTGCGTCGCCGCGCACACCTTATGCACGGGCCCGTTGCTCTTCGGCGGCGTCACCTTCGGGTCGCACACCAGCAGCGGCCGCTCGCAGATCGAGCACGTGCCGACCGCCGAGTCCAGCCACGACTTCACCGCGTCGCGGCGATCGGCCGGCAACGGCGCGAGAAACGAGTCGAGAGCGTCGGACACCATGCCACGGTACCTCCGGGTGCCCGGCCGGGCGCTCCAGCCCCGGCACCGGAGCGCACCTCCCCGCTCACGACCCCGACGCTGCAACTACGCGCGCCCTCGGAGTGCGAGGGCGCGCGCAGGCGTGTGTGGTGGCCTGCTGCCCGTCCCGGGGCGCACAGGCCGAGTTGTCCCGTCCGCGGGCACCAGGAACCCGAGGACCTCACTACCGCAGCGCGCCCCGCGGACCCCTTCTAGTAGGTGCTGGGCGTCGCGCCCGTCGGCCGCATCGACGTGGTGCCCGGGCGCTCACGCGGCCCGGAAGACCTCGCGACGGTGCCACGCGAGGTAGGACTCGCGTGGCGGCGGGAAGTCCGGCTGCGGGTCCTGCAACCGTTGACCGCGAAGCGGTCGCAGGCGGGCGTCGGTGGCCGACGGCTCGGCGACGTGCGGGCTGACCATGATGCGCCGCTCGTCGTCGGCCGAGAGCGCCCCGGTGTCCCACGCGAGGTGGTGGATCGCGCACAGCGCCAGGCCGTTGTCGACCTCGTCGCTGCCGCCTGAGGCGTGCCGGAGCACGTGTGCGGCCTCGATCCCCAGCGGCGCGTTGCCGACCCGCACGGCCCAGTCGCACACCGCACACCGCGCCTGGTACGCCACCAGCACGCTGCGCCGGAACGTGCTGCTGCGCCGCCGGCGCCGGATGATCGGCGCGGCGTCGATCGAGACGCCGACGGCGTCGGCGATGGGCTGATGCAGCGTCTCCGGAAAGAACTCCGACAGCACCACCTGCGCGGCCTCGGCCAGCAGCTCTGGTGTCGCGCGCAGCAACAGGTGGTCATCAGTCGGAAGGCCGCCGGCGGCCGACACGCGCATCGACCCCTTCGTCGGCCGTGAGCGCCCGGCCGCGTACCTGAGGGTTCCGTCGGCGGCCACGACCTCCCACACCCGGTCGCTCTGCAGGTGCCAGAACGCCAGGTACGGATCGGTCTGCCCGGGCGCGAACTGCTGCAGCAGCCCCGTGAGCGGGCCCTCGGCGTCAGCGAACGAGATCAGCCGCGGCGCCCCGGCCTCCGTGCGCCCCAGCGCCCACAGCAGCGTCAGGGGCTTGTTCGGCCGCCGCTGCGTGCCGGCCACCGCGGTGCGCAGCGACCCGTACCGGCGAAGGAGGTCCTGCGCCGCTGCATCGGAGGGAACGTCCACGTCGGGCACGGCCTGACCCTAGCCCGCGGTGGCCTGGACCCACGCTGCCAGAGACCGGGATGCCGGCGGCTGGCGCGGCGCAGCTCCTTGTCCGGGGACGGCGAGGACCTTCATGGCCTGGGGCCTTGAATGCTCCGACGAGAACCTCAGGGCGCCGTGTCGTCGCAGGTGGGCCAAGAACCCGAGCAGCGCCTCTTCAGCGAAGACGCTGCGCCCGCACCCCAACTCGGCCATCGAGCGCAGCATCGCGTTGAAATCGCACGTCGCGCCGGCGCGACCGGCGACGTGTTGCTCCCAGATGGCGACATGCCAGTCGGGGTCCCCAGCGACGCGGGCGTCGGTGACGAGGCGCTCGGTCACCCACGCGGGCGCGCGATTGCGCCGCTCCCGGCGTCGCAGCGCGCTCCACGCCGCAGCAGCGACCGTGCCCTCCGGGGGGCTTGGGCGGTCGGCGGTCAGAACCGTCAGGTCGCAGCGACTGCCGGTCGCGGCCCCGGTCCTGCGGTCGATCTCGAAGATCGCGCCTCGACCGCGGTCAAGCGCCAGAAACCGCGACCCGTCGGGCAGCACCTCCATCGCGCTGCGCGGCTGCGCGACGTCGACGGGCGGCGGTTCGTCGACGTCGCCGAGGACGCGCATCGTTCCCACGATGCGCCCGTCGTAGTCGGCGAAGTCGATCAGACCGATGCTCCGCAGCTCGAACAGCCACTCGGAGACCGGCCCGTCGGCGCGGCCTTCGAGCCCGTAGAGCAGTTGCCGCGCGTGCTTCAGCACATTCGGCGCGGCCACGTCCGACCCTGTCCGTCCGTGGAACGCGGCGACGTACAGCGGCAGACGCCACGACCAGGCCGGGATCCCGCCGAGCACCGGGCCAGGGGCGGCGAGCGCAGGATCCTTCGTGTTGCGCACCCGGGCGCGGGCTTGGGCGACGGCGTGGCGGACGCGGGCGACCAGCGCTGCCTGGGTCCGCTGCTCACGATCGAGCCTCGCAGCCCGCCGGTTGGCAGCTGCGGCATCGGCCTGAGCGCGTGCCCGAGCGTCCGCGGCGGCTAGCGTCGCCGCGGCGGCCGCCTCTCGCTCGCGGGCCTTCCGCGCTCGCTCCTGCCGCACGATGGCCTCGCGGCGCAGGTTCTCGCGACCCGCCTCCAGACGCGCGGCCCACGGTGTCGCGAGCCCTTCAGGCGTCAGCGCGCAGTCCTCGAGCGCGCTGACGCCGAGGATGCCGTTGTGCGTGAGGTGGGGGAGGGGCATGTCGGACTCGGCGGTCCGGATCGCGACGGCGTCCCAGTGGGTGAGCAGCTGCGCGAGCTCGCGCCGGTTGGGGTCCAGGAACAAGATCGGGCCACGGCCCGCTTCGAGGATCTGTTTGTGCAGCGTCGAGATCCGCACCTCGCCCGGCTCGGTCGAGTTGCCGCGGCCTGCGACCAGGTGCGGAGTGAGGTGCCCGAAGACCCAGATCGGCACGATCCCCGCGGCACGGTAGTCCTCATCGCGTGCCCGCCAGCTGACGAAATCCAGCGCCGCGTACTGCACCTCCAACGCGTATCGCCGGCCGTCGGGGGTGGTCGCCAGCGCGTCCGCACGCCGGTTGACCGTCGTGATGCCCGCCTCGATCACCGTCGTGGTCCCTGGGACCGCCGCGCGCGCCCACTCGGCCAGCAGGTGCTTGCCGACCACGTGGAAGTAGCCCTCCAGGCCGTGGCCGGATCCGCTGACGACGTGCCGGAAGTGATGGCGCTTGCGCGACGCCCCGACGGTCGTGAACGCCCGGTGCTCGCACTCCTCATCCGGGCAGACCAGGTGTCCGGCCTTGCAAAGGGCTCGGACTGCCGACGCTTCGCCGTCGGCGAGGAAGTAGAGCGGCCCATCGGGGTCTCGGGTGTCGCGCGCGAACAGCTGCCGCGTCTCCTGGCCGGTAAGGAACCCCGACCGCGCCTGTTCCTCGCTCGCCAGCGACATCGCCGCCACGGTAGAGCGCGCCGCGCGGGCTCACCGGCGCCGTGGACGGGTAGCCGGTCCGTCTCGCGGACGCTCCTGGACGCCGATCCGCCGACCCGACTCTGCTGCAGGCGGCCGTCACGCGGCAGGATGAGCGGATGAGCGCGCTCGACGACGTCCTGCGGTTGATCGCCACGCACCTCGCGCTGCACGACAGCTGGCCGCGCGAGGTGCGCCTGGACGCGCCGCGGCTGCGGGCGCTCGCGCACGAGCTCGACGGCGAGGACTTCCGCCGGCTCTGCGAGCACCTGCAGCTTCGGGCGAGGCGCACCCCCGGCGCGTCCGCCGGCGGACGGTCGGTGGTGCAGCTGCACGACACCCAGCACGTGCCGGCCGCCACCCTCGAGCGCACCCGCCTGTGGCTGGGCGTCCGCGCCGCCGACGCGCCGATCTCGAGCTTCGCCGACGCTTTCGTGCCGCGCCCGGAGCAGTGGGGCCTTCGAGGCGACCCGCACCTCTGGGACGCCCTGCGTCGCCGCTTCGCCGGCCGCATCGTCCCCGTCGACGACGTCGAGACCGCCGCGGTCCTGCACTTCGCCATCGGCGAGCTGATCGGACAGGACCTGCGCGCCAGCGCCGAGCACATCGAGGTCCCCGCGTTCTCGATCGGCAGCGGCATGTCCGACGGCCACGTCGACCGCGACTTCTGGGCCCAGACCGCAATTCCGCTGCTCGTCGACCGCGCCCGCGCGCTGCGCCGCCAGACCTGACCTGCGCCGAAGCACCCCGCGCGCGCCCGGGATGCGACGCTCTCAGCCGCCGTGCCTTCCCCCGTATTCCTGCGCCCCCCGGGCCAGCCCTCCAAGATCACCGACCCCGACGAGATTCAGGCCCTGGCCGCGTGGATCATCGACCCGGCTCGAGAACGACCGCTGCTGGTCCTCACCACCCGCAACGACGACGCCGAGCCGTACTTCCCCGTCCATGGCATCCAGCGCCTCGTCGGAAACGCCGGCGACGTCGTCGCGATCAGCAGCAGCCGCAAGGGCCGCCTGACGCGGCAGCTCGCCCACGCGCTGCCTGACGGGCTCATGGTCTTCGGCGGTGCGGCCCGCATCTACTGGCCGACCGGCCTCGTCGGTCTCGATCCCCACGAGCACCCGCTGATCCGCGCGGACACCGACCCCGGCCGCGACACCGAGAAGCGCGCCCGCCTCACGCACCGCTGGAAGCAAGGCCCCCACGACACCATCGCCGCCGTGGCCCCGGCCACCCCTCCGGCGCCCGCGTGGGACGAGCTCGAGCTCCGCAACGCGATCACTCGTGCATGGATGGATCTGCGGCCCGAACCCGACCAGCGCACCACGTTCCCGTTGCAGCCCTTCGACGTCCATCCAGACCTGCTCGAGCAGCTCCGCGCGCTGGAGCCGGCCCGCTCGCCGGTCGCCGCCGCGGCCGCGGCGATCATCAGCCGCTACGTCTGGACCCAGCCCTCGCCGGTCCCCGTGCGCACCGAACGCGACGGCGTCCCGATTGTCCGCTCCCACGATGGAGCCGTCGCATGGCACCTCCCGCTGCCCGGCGAAAATCAGTCCCTGCACTACTGGCAGCCGGCGAACGGCCCGCTGCACCTGCTGCGGATCGCCAGCGCCACCCCGACCGACCTTCCGCAGATCGACACGGGCGTCCCGACGACGCCGCAGCCTGATCCCACCCCCGCCAGGGCAGGGCGACCCACGCCGTTCGTCCTCGACGACCAGAAGCTGGTCGCCGCCCTCACAAGCTGCGACGACGGCATGCAGGTCGCCAAGATCCGCGCCGCCCTGCAGATCCCAGAGGGCGTCTCCCGCGAGCGCGTCACCAAGGCCCTCAACGACGCCATTGCTCGCGGTGTCATCAGCCGCACCGGACAGCGGCGCGCCACCCGCTACACCGTCGCCTGACCGCATCTCGTCACCAACACCGCGCCTGCCGCTCGAGGCCGGGGACCGGGAGTAGTCCGTGTAGGTCATGGCGGAGCGGCCCGGGCGTCGGCTGCCCGCCGCCGTGCCCGGTCGACCTCTTCGCACACGCGACGCAAGCCGTAGATCGCCTGCGGATCGGGCAGCACCTCCGCCCAGGTGAACAGCTGGTCGAAGTGGTCCAGGCCGATCCGTAGCTCCGTCGCAAGCCGCGCAACGAGACGCGCGCGAGCGCGCGATCCGCGGTGGCTAGCTGGCTCGTGCTTGGATAGGAACACGCAGACGTCGAGCGCGTCGGTGAGGCGAAACTCACCCACCATCACCAGCCACCGCGCTGCACGCATCACGCGATCGGGATCCTTGCCCCGCAACGCAGTGGCCATGCGCTGCCTTTCCACAGACGACCGGCCTGCGACCCCTATGACCCCGCCGTCCTCATCAGTTCGGGACTCCCGTGGTTCCGCTCGCCTTCCGCACTACACGAACGTATGTTCGCATGACGCGTGCGGTTCGGGCATCTGTCGGCGCCCGGCGCGACGTTGCCAGGTGCGTCTTAGACGCCCCGCGGCCCGAACAGCACCATGCGGCTGTCAGAACGATCTCCGGGTGCGCGACCTCAGCGCTATGCGAAGCCGCCAGATAGGACCGCTGAGCACCTGCGGGTGCCGCGTCGCGCGAACGGACGTTCGTATCCCGTCCGGGTCGGTGCCTACGGTCGAGGGCATGTCTCATCCTCAGGCATCGAGCGTTCATCCCGCTCCGTGGCGCGCGAGCCCGTGGCTTGACCCTCTGGAGGACTTCCAGGTGCTCCCGAACGCCCCGGAAGTCGAGCACGCGACCACCGACATCCAGGGACGACCTGACCCCCTCACGGTCCAGGCCCGAGCGTCGATCACGTTCACCGACGGCACCGAGGCGATCGAGACGGTGGGGGAGGGACCCAGCGAGAACGAGGCACGACGATACGCCGCCCAGAACGCGCTGATCGTCCTTCGCACCCGCGCGCCCTACCTCGCGCAGTCGCTCGACAACAGGCAGGCCAAAAACGCGAAGAAGCGCCGCCAGCGCGCCCGCCGAAAGGAGCGTCGCGCCGCCGCGGATGCGGCGCAGCCACCCCCGCATCTGCGGCCGCCGGGCAGGCCCCTTGGCGGTCAGTAGCGGTCGACGCCGTCACCGCAGCGCGGGCAGGCGTCGTAGACGCAGTAGAGGACGTCATGGCGCTCGAGCTCGGTGCCCTGCTCGTCCTCGTCCTCGATGCGATCGAGAATCTCCTCGACCGCATCGGTCGAGAGACCGTCGGCGACCTTCTGGCTGATCCGGCAATGCCGGCAGCGCACCGTCGGTCCCTCGGTCTCGAACCCGACCGCTTCCATCTCCACACCGGGTGCATCCACGACCGCCACCGTAGAACGCTCCGGCCCTCGCGTCTTGGCAGGTGGACGAACGACGCGACCGAGCAGCTCGTCGTCGATCGCGAGCGCCACCAACGGGCTGCGCGGGTGCGCACCCCAATCGAGGTGGCCGCGCTGTGGGGTGTCTTCGAGGCCGAGCCCGATCCACCGAGACCCCCAGCGAGGATCCAGCTCTTGGTCTTGGTCGCCGGCGTGGGGGAGGTCCGGGGCCCCGAGGACTCTCGAGAACGGCTGCATCGCCGCGATCGCCCGCAGGGTCCGGTCGCGGCGCGTCGGAAACGCCCACCGCGGTGTCGGTTCCCCGTGGACCCGTACGGGGGCGAAGCGGCGAGGGAGCAGCGACGCGCGCAACACGGCCACCGGAGCGCAGCCCGCCGGCATCACGCGCAGCGCCCGCTGTGCGGCGGCCTCGAGTTCGGGGCCGAGTCGTTCGTGCAGCAGCGTGACGACCAGGGCCCCGAGGCGGACCGTCGGCGGGGCTGTCCCCAGCGGCACCGCCGTCTGATCGGTCAGGCCCTCGAGACGGGCGAGGGTCGAGAGCACCCAGTCGGTGTGGGTGCCGTGGTCCTGGGCGCCGGGTCGGTGCGCGACGTGCGTCGACACCACCGGCCCGGCGCGCAGCGTGAGCTCCGGGGCGGGGCAGCCCGGCCACGGGCAGACAAGCTCGCCGAACCGCAGCTCGTCGCGCCACCGCTCGGTCTCCGTCGTCCCGGGCTGCAGCTGCGGCACGCGAAGGATCCTTGGCGGGTCCGTTCGCGTGTCCGTGACCCACCGCTGGATCTCTCGTCGGCTCCGCTCGTGCGGCGCTCGCGGCACTGACCGGGCCAGCCCGACGTCGACCACCGTCCGATGCGCCACCGCCACCGGCCGCACCGGCGGCTCCGGCCGCCGCTGCGCGGGCGTCGCACCCGCAGCGAGCCGCCGGTCGTGGCGCTCCGCGGCGGCCGCGGAACTCGCGGGGTCCCGGCGTCGCGTTCCGCCCGTGCGTGCTGTTCGTGCTGGGGAGGCGCCGGGTGCTGCGGATTCGGCCGTCGGGTCCAGCGCGAAGACCTCGCCCGCCCGGGCGGGCCCGGCGAGAACCCGCAGCGCGCGCTGGGCCGTGTCGCGGTCGGCGTCCTCGATCGCACCGGCGAGTTCCGCCCACCTAATCGGGTTGCACGCGAACGGGCCGTGCTTCCGGACGCGCCCGGCAACGATGCGCCGGAATACGAAGAGCGCAGTCGGCTGCAGCGCTCGCGCGATCGCGACCGCCAACTCCTCCGGCACCGCCGCCACATCCTCGCCGTCCACGATCCGCACGGTAGAGCGCCCCACCGACGGCGCGGCACCCAAACAGCGCTGGGCGCGCCGCGAGCGTGCCGCCGGACGCGCGAACCAACAGGCGCCGGCGGTCACCAGACCCGTGGGGTCGACGGGCGCCGGGCATCGCGGCGCTCGTAGGTTAGGAGGATGCAGTTCGCGTATTTGGACGAGTCCTACGAGCCGGGCGATGCGTACTGGCTCGGGGTGTGCCTCGTCTCCGCCGCACGTGCCCCGGACCTCCGGACCGGGATCGCAGCGGCCGCTGCGGTGGTCGCTAACGCGGAACCGCTGTTCATCGCGCAGGACGTGGAGCTGCACGCGTCGCAGCTGTTTGGTGGTGGCGGGGCGTTTGCGCCGGTCAAGAACGCTCCGCCGTTGCGGATTGCCGGTTTCCGGGCCGGCGTGCAGGCGATGAAGGACGCCGGCGCGCGAACGATCCTCGTAGGCGTGCAGTGGAGCCCCCGGCCGCCGCGCTCGCCGGTGCGATTTCACCGGATGGAAGCGGTCCGTCGGCTGTTCCCGATCCTCGAGGCCGACCTCGCGAGCTCGAGCGAGGACGCGTTGATCATCGCCGACGAAGAAGAGGGCACCACGCGCGACGTCTTCCGTGAGCTTCAGGCCCATCAGGAGACGATGCGCCCGCAGGGCGGGTCATGTGTTCACGACGTGGTGTTCGTCGACAGCCGGTTCTCGCCCGGGGTCCAAGGCGCGGACCTGATCACGTTCCTGCACCGCCGGAGGTCTCGGCCGGGCAACGATCCCCGCAGCCAGGTCGCACTCGACGGGATCTGGGCGTTGATCCAGGACAGCACCGCCGTCCATGTGCACCCAGCCCCGCCGATAACCGAGCCATGACGCACGAAGAGCCGCTGGCAAGCGGCTCTTCGGCTGGTGGAGGCCCGGTTGGATACGACGCTCTCCGGTACAAGCAGTATATGCATACCAGCGGAGCCTGACCATCAGCAGATACCTCCGCGAACACGATGCGGTCGGGAGTTACCGCACGCGAGATCGCGGCGAGCGGTGCGTCCGTCACGACCCAGAGGACCGTTCTCCCGGGTCCGCAACACCTATGTCCTCCTCGGCCCCTATAGCCAAGGAGACTTGCCATTCGGCCCCGTTTGGGCCTGGCCGACCGGCGCCCGTCCCGCCGGCTGGACCCCCGCGGCCCCGCTTTGCGTCCCGGACAGCCTCTGCGCGAGGGCTGAGTGCCTTTCGCCGTACAGCAGCTGCCCGTTCATCCTCCAAGAAGCGATGGCTCGATGTCCCGGGACCGTTGGCGCGGCGCCCCGGCGTTGAGTGCAGTCCGACGACTCGTTCGTTCGCACCGCCGGGCGGGTCCCGGCAGCAATAAACCGATGTCGGCCGTCCGGGTTGCGAGTGATAATGCGGAATACCACTCGGGACGTCAGAACGATGACCCGACCGTCGACCTCCACCCCGCGCCATGAGCTCGACCACCGCACACCGTTATGTCGGCCGGTGCCCCGACCAGCTGCAGCCCGACGCGCGCGACCACACGTGTCCCGCGTGCTTCCCCGCCGCGACCGGCGTGGCGTGCCCGACCTGCGGTGAAGCCGTGGGCAACCGCTGCAGTCGGATGCGCGGCGCGCTGGCGGGGTTCGCCACCGCGCCGGCGCCGCACGCTGCACGCCGTCGCGCGGTCCGCGAGCTGCAGGAGGCGCCGGTCGATGTCTGAGACCGAGCGGATCCTGACCAAGCACGCGCCACTGGTCGGCCCCGGTCGAGGCCGCGACCTCCGCTTGCGGCAGACCGCTGCGCTGGAGGCCGCGCAGCGCGTTCCCGGTGCAAGGCAGTACCGACGGCGTCCGCTTGGCGGTCGGCGCGTATCTGCGGGCGATGGCGCAGGACGAGTTCGACGCCGTCCCCGGCGCCTTGGCCGATTTCCTCGCGCTGCTCGATGACGCCACGTCGGTCGCGTACGAGCGATCCGCCGCGGCGGCCGGCGCCCGGGCGGGGGAGTGGCAGGCGATCGCGGAGGCGATCGAGCGTCTCCGCGGCCGCGCCGAACGAGCCGAGATCTCCGACCGCGAGCACGACCCACGATGAGCACGACCGTCCCCGACCATGTTCGTGCCGCTGCCCGCGAGGTGCGCGCGTTGTTCGACCGCCACCAGGAACTCGCGATCGCGATGAACCAGGCCAGCAGCCGTCACGAGGCCGCGGAGCGTCAGCTCGTCTCGGGTCTTTCCGCCGACGCGTTGCGCGCGATCTACGGCCCGCAGGGCCCCGACCTCGCGCTGTCGGGGGAGAAGCCCGCCGTGCTGCAGGCGAAGTTCCCGATCCAGGCGCTCGAGCAGGTCGCCTACGAGCTGCGCACGGCCTACAACGAGCTGCACCGACTCTCCGAGGACAGCCGCATCAACGCCTCCGAGACCGGCGCGGCGATGGAGCGCATGACGCTCGGCCTGATCGAGCTGGGCCTCACCCGCGACGACGTCCAGCGCATCGACGTCGACCAGGTCGTCGCCGGCACGATCGAGACGCCCGTCCGATGACCTGGGACGACCAGCTCGGCCGGAGGGTCGGGCACGTCGAGGCCCAGGAGCTCGCCTACCGCCGGCGCATCATCGCCGTCACCCCGGAGGAGCGCGACACCCTGCTCCGGGCGATCGAGGACCGCGGTATCGACGTCGTGATCGACGAGGTCGCAGCGTGGGTCCGGCGAATCCTCGCCGACCCCGACGACGACGGGCCGCTCCCACCGATCGGGGCGACGCTGCAGAAACAGTGGCGCATCAACGCCCGTGCGCTGCGACGGGACGGCTACCGCCGCTTCGCGGAGGGCGCCCGCCACGTCCGCGAGCTCCTACGCCACGACCTCGACCTGCGCGCACGCTACGTCTCCACCCCGAAGGACATGGACGCGCCCGTCATCGACGCCACGCTGCGCAGCGACGCCGACTTCACCGCCGAGCAGCTCGCCGAGATCGGCGACCTCCGCTGGCCGCCCCGCCCGCGCGCCTACCGGCGGCGTCGCCGGCCCGAGCGGTCGACGTTCGTGGCCGACCCGGTCGACCCTGCCCAACGCGACCGCGACCGCGCAGCGTATGACCGCGAGACCCGCGAATGGCGCGAGAAGAAGCTCGCCGAGGAACGTCGCCGGATCCTCGAGGACGACGATGTCTGACCCGCCCAGCGCCGTCGCGCTGCGGGCAGCGAGAGTTGGTGGGGGGGCATGGGTCCTTCTGTGACGCGAACCCTTCTGCAAAAACGCACCGTACGCCACCGCCTTCCTGCGCCTGCTGTCCACCACTGACGGGTGACCGCGGCGCCGTCGCCGGGCTGTCCTTGAGCAGACGTCGCCTGTCGAGGCCCCGCACCATGTCTCGGTCGGCGACGTCCTGACCGGCCACGAGCACGAGTTAGGTCGTTGGGTCCGCTCGCTGGGCGCTGGCAGCACCCGCCGCGCGTGCCAGCGCGCCACCGCCAACGTCCTCGACAGGCAACGGAACACTGAGCGTCGAGGCGACTCGCGCGCTACCGCGACGACCTCGCCGCCATCATGCGGGCCCCATCGACGATCCGTGCGCGCATGGCCGCGGTCCGGTCGCTGGCCAGCTGTTCGCTAGTCAGGCGCGACCCGCGGCCGACCGTCGGGCGTGAGGCCGAGGTCGGCGAGCGTCGGCAGGTCGTGTCGGGCCCTGTACGCCCAGGCACGGATCCCTTGCCGCTCGACAAGGATCACGACCGCGGTCCCATCGCGGCCGGTGACGGCGTCCCAGCCGACCGTGCGGACCAGGACGGTCGTGGCGTCCCCTCGGACGGCGGTGCGCTCTCCGGGGTTCGGGCCGTCGGTCGGCCACCACGCGACTGCCGGGTGGCGGCCGGCGTTTGCGCGGCCGAGCAGATAGATCGGCCCCGCGAGGACGAGGAAGGTCGCACCTACGGTGGTCGGCGTGCCCGACGAGCTCGCGAGCCCAACAGCCAGCAGGACGACACCGACGCCGATCATGCCGACCGTGACCCGGCGGTTGGTCAAATCGTCGTCGGGCGGCAGTCGCTGCTCCTCGGCAGGGGAGTACGAGCTCATGCTGGGGACGGTACCCACGGCGCCGGACCGGGGCAGCGCAACCGAGCTGTCACCAGCCGTGTCGAGCCGACGACGGTCGAACCCGGCGAGGGTCGGCACGCCCCGGTAGGCGCCAACCCCGGACATCGGCGCAACGCCTACGGCTGGCCAGGAGGTCGCGGCACGGCTACGCTCGCGAGCGTCCGTTCTCGGTCTGCGAACCCGGGCACGGGGACCCCACAACGCACCAGGGAGCACCGATGTTCAAGGTGGTCATGAAGTACCCGGACGGCACGACCGAGGAAGAGGACGAGCTGTTCGAGACGGAAGAAGAGGCCAACGAGTTCGGCCTTACCCAGTGCAGCAACTACTCGACCGGCGCCGAAACGCTGCACCTGAGCAACCCGGGCGACTACCCCGCGCCCGACGACGACGAAGACGTCGATTACGACGTGGTCGAGGTTACGGGCTAGGCAGCCAGCACGCACCTCGACGGGCCGGACCGCTGGTGCGATGCTGCACCAATGTTGCGTCGTGTCCTCGTCCCAGTCGCCGCGATCGCCGGAGCGATGGCGTGGAGCTCGAGCGCCCAGGCGGTCGTCCTGGTCGAAGCGCCCGCCCGGTCGATGACGACCTCCGGATGCCTGTCGGTGGGCATCTGGTACCAGTCGTACTCCGGCGGCTCGCGGCGCGCAACGATCACCGTGTCGAAGGGCGGCACCCGTCGCTACAAGCGGACGTTCCGCGCAACGACGAGCTGGCGGTACATCACGCCGCTCTGCGGCAAGATCGAGGACCTCGGGCCGGGCACCTACACCACCCGGATCACCACCGGCGGACGGACCGTCGCCTACCGCACCCGGGTGCGGGTCACCAACCACTGATCTCCCGCGGGGCCCGTCAAGGCGTGGGCTCAGGCTGCGAGGCCGCCCAGTCGTCGGTGGTGAAGCGCAGATCCTGGCGGGCCCGACCCTGCTCGTCGAACGCGACGCCCTCGCCGGCGAGGCACTCCCGGACGGCCTGTGGTGTCCGGGGCAGCGCCGGGTCGGCGGCGTTCCATCCGTCCGAGACCTCGCCGTGGCGGTTCAGGACGCGGTAGACCAAGGCGGGGACGTCAGTCTCGTTGCGCGACAGCCATGTCCCGAGCGCCTGGCCGCCCTTCGGCGCGCCGGCGGCCGCAGCGACGTCGCCGTAGGACGCCCACCGGCCTTCGGGGATCGCGGCGATGAACGCCCGTACGACGTCGAAGTCGATCGTGCCGCCGGCGCCTTGGCGGCGGCGGGCGGTGCGGCGCTTCTCTTTCAATCGCACCTCGAAGTCGGCGGCCTCCGGCAGGGGGATCAGTACGGACGCGGCGAGCACGATCTCGCCGGCCACCCGGTACGGCGTGACCTGCACGTACGTGACGTCCATCTCGAAGTTGCGGGTCAGCCACAGCACAGTGTTCGTGACGCCGACGGGGAACCCGGCGGCCACCAGCACGATGCGCGGGACCGCGTCCTCGTCCAGCGCCTCGAGGCCGGCGTCCCCGACCCAGTCGTCAAGCTCCTTCCGAGCCTCCGCCGACGTCAACTCGCGCTGATCCTCTCGCGCCACGTAGTCGCGGTAGAGCCCAACGACCTGCTCTGCGCTCAGCGTCGAGACGTACGCGGCGTATCGCAACGCCTGCAGGTCCTGACCGCTCGAGGTCCCGTCGCGCTTGATCTCGATCACCACTAGCTTGCCGTCGCGATCGAGCGCCAGGAGATCGAAGCGATCCAACGTCCCGTCGAACCCTGCAAACTGGCTGCCCACGACCTTCAGCGGCTCGCCGATCACCTCGGGCTTCGCCTTTAGCCACCGCTCGAGCTCCTGCACCTCCCGCGCCCCCAAGCCCTGGAAGGTCTCCGGCGTGATGAGCGTCGGGGAGCCCGATACCTGCGCTCCGATCGAGAACAACTGGAACGAGTTGCGAGCACCAGACACCGTTCGATCCTAGCCCCAGGGCGGACCGTTTTCCGCGTCATGGGCGGTCGCGCGCGAAACGCCGAGAAAGCCACCCGAAGCTGTCCCACGAGACGTCATCCTCGGTGTCCTGCATCGCCAGAAGCGCAGTCTTTGAGGCGGACAAACATCGCACCCGAATAGGGGCGCTGATGGGAGGCATTTGAGATGGCGTCGTTCCGGGGCCGGCCAGAGCGGTGTCGCTAGACCGAGCGCGGCGGGGTTCTCGACACGGGTTACCGACACCGTCCTGGTTGCAACGGGCGGGGGCGTCGTGTCGGCAGACCGTCGTCTCTCGACGCGGCCGGGCGTGAGATCAGATGGCACCTGAGCGTAGGATGTAGGTGCGTACGTGCAGGCGGGGTACACTCAGGCGCAATGTCGAAGATTCAGGACCTCCTTTCCTCGATTCGCGAGCCTAGGCCCGTCCCGCCGGTGCTGGTGCATCTGAACGGCAATCCGGAGTCGGGATCGAACAATCACAGCGACTTCGAGCAGATGGCGGAACTCGCTCGGTCCCACGCGAGGCGGGCCGAACAGCCCTACATCACGCAGCCCGGCGCCCAAGCGGAGTGGGACGAGCTCGAGGCGCGCAAGATGCACATCGCTCTCAGCACGATGTACGCGAACCTGGCGTTCCTCGTAAAGGAGTAGCGCCTCGAGTAGCCACCGCTCGGAGGGTTGCTGGATAGGTCATTCAGGCGGCGCAGGCCTGACTAGCGTTAAACGACACTTTCGCCACCCAGGGCGCGTGGCGGCGTTCAACGCGATGCGAATTTCGGGCGTGCCCCCGTCCCGCGAATCCGGAGTGGCACCGCCGAGCACCTTCGGTGGTCAGGCCCTACGGGGGGCGCGCGAGGTAGCCGGGTCTATGGCCATGCTCGCCGCGCGGGCCGGCTCCGAGGGTCCTGTCGCGGGTCCGGTCGAGATGACTGGACTGGGCGACGAAGAACCACGCTCGCCCATTCGTCCGACTTGGGCGAGTGCACAGCGCGGCTGTTCGATGCTCGTCAGACCCGTCCCTGTTCGCGCGACCCCACCAGGCCATGACCGTCTTCCTTTCCTCAGCCGCCTTGCTCGAGCGCCCCTTCCACGAGCGCGAAAACCTGGTCGTGATTGCCGACCCTGGTGAACAAGACCAGCGGGATCTTCCGTCGGGGGCTCCCGGACAGGCCGCAGGGATCGACGAAAGCACCGATCAATTTTCTCGGATCGTGCAAGGCGGGTTGGCCCAGGTTGGCGCCTCGCACCTTGGTCGTGCGGCGATCGGTCGCGCCCGCGAGGTCGCTCGAGTTGGTGTCGGGGGCGGCGTACCCCCGGCGGCATTGCCGGTGGCGGCAATCGCGGCCGTGGGTGTCGGCGCCCTCGCAATCTTCTTCAACGGCAGGACCGGTATTCCTGACAACGTCACCTGTGTGTCCGCGTCAGCGGCGGAAGGGCTGACGTTCAGCGAGGGCCCGTTCGAGCTCGGCTGCGTCTATTCGGCGCACCCCAAGCGGGCAGGGCACTACCTACCCTGGAGCACCTTCCAGCAGATCACCCTCGCTGAGCGAATCCGCGAAGCCGAACGGTTCTTCATCACCAGTTGCGGCGCGTCGAGGGTCGAGACCCACGTCGAGCAGACCAACGACTTCTCGGCCGACCTGCGATTCGACGGTCTGAAGGTCGCTGGCTCTGCGAACTGGGACTCCCAGGTCGTCAAGAGCACGAAGGACCATCGGATCATCGAGGCCCCAGGACGTAAGGCCCCGAACGACGTTGTGCCGGGCGAGTGGACGTGGCTCGACGCCCAACAGGTGTGGCAGGACATTCACGACATGCGTCGCAACGACGGCCTCACCCGCTATAAGCTCACGACCACGGTCACGGACCGCCGCCACCTCGATATTAAGGCCCTGTCGAAGGTCCCGGGATACAAGGGAAGCCTCAACGGCGGGGGCAAGCGCGACACTGAAACGCTGCTCAAGTGGGAAGTCCTCTTCCCCGCCAAGTAGCCACCGGGTGGAGCTCAGAGCCAGACGGCATCTGAACGCGCAGCCGAACCGCCCTCGGCGGCTGCCGGATATGCTCGGCGGGTGACCGATGTCGACCACGAACGGACGCCACTGCGGCTGACCGGCGGACGGTTCGACGACGCGAGCGCCGGCGCCGAGGTTGGCTTCCCGCTTGAAGTGATCACCGAGCTCGCGCGCTACGAGCGGCTTCTGATCCAGGTCGCTCGCGGCATCTGGAAGAACACCCACCCCAAGCGCATCCGCGCGCCCAAGCGCTTTGATCAGAAACTCCGGCTGCGCCTCGTAACGGTCGACCGCGGAAGCGTCATGCCGGTCCTCGCACCCAACGAGCAGCTCGCCGATCCGCAGCTGTTTGACCCCGACGGCCTGTATCAGCGCTCGCATGAGCTCGTCGCCGACGCCCTCGCCGCGGTCGTGGACGAGAAGCCCCTGCCGGCGGACTTCCCGCTCGAGGCGACCGCAAGTCTCGTGCAGTTCGGCAGCAGCTTCCGCGATGACGAGCGGTGCACTCTTCGGCGCCGCTCCGGCGGCGCGGTCACGTACAGCCAGGCTGCACGGCGGCACCTAGTGAAGATCACTGCCGAGGACAACATCCAGATCGACGGCGAACTCGTCGGCCGGGTCACGCAACTGCGCCCCAACCTGCAGGACTTCCATTTCCTGATCCGGGGAGGTGCCCGCGTCACCGGCAAGTACCACCAGCAGAGCCGCTTTGAGGAGCTGCGCCCCGTCGTAGACGCCGACGACAAAGCAGCGTTCGTTCGCCTTGCGTGCACATTCTCGAAAGACAGCCTCGGGCGAGTCGCTGCGATCGACGACGTCCGTGAGGTCGAGACGGTCGTCGGATCCGAAGACGCCATGGCCGCCGAGCTGCGGGGGCTCTTGGAGCTCGAAGCGGGCTGGCACGACGGAGCCGGCGCAGCACCGACCGAAGCCGCGGTGGAGTGGGCCCGCGACTTCGCCGCCGAGCTGAACGTCTCAACAGACGCCCTGGGGCTCTTCCCGACCCTCGAGGGCGGCGTGCTAGCCGAGATGCAGATCGACGCGCGGCGCTGGTCGCTCGAGGTCGAACCCGACGGCAGTCCATTCGTCGCATCGGCCGGACCCGACGAAGCACCTTCAGTCTCCGAGCCCGGCGGGGCCGCTGATGCGGCACGCGCACTCGAGGCGTTCCTACATGACTGACGCTGCGGATCTTCGGACTTGCGAGACCGTCATAGGAGGTGGGCCGGAGCTTCAGTGGCGGCAGGTGCACCCGACTTTCCTCAAGCGCGGCATCGTGTCGCAAGAAGCGTTCGTCGGAACGCCGGATGACCGTGACCTGGTCTCTACCGTACGGAGCTCTCGCCGCACCGCTTCGGACGCACATGCGCACTACACGGAAGAGCTAGGGCTCGCATCCGCCGGCACCTGGGCGGTGACCGTGAGCGAGGTCGAAGGGGTCGCGTGTCGCGCCGTAGACGACGCAGCGTGCGACGACGTCGCCGTTCCCGGCCACAGCTACATCGACCTCCGCGGACTCGCGAAAGCCGCGAAGAAGGCCGCACGACTCGAGCTCGCGCGTCTCGCGCAACTCCGTGGCCCTCAGTAGGCCCGCTATCTGTTGACACCGAGCACACCTGCGGCTCGTCCCGCCGCCTGCGCCAGCTCTACCTCTGGTCGCCGTCTGACGCGATCGTCGCATCCGCGGTGAGCGACACCCGAGGGACAGCGCTGGTGGCCGGGTCGGCTCGAGTTTCGGTTCATGGATGGGTCGCTGCGACATCCTCAACGCCACTCCCCCGGGCTCACTTATGGCATGTTCGCAACAAAACAGGCGTTCTGGTGCAGAATTAACGGAGTGCCAAACGGGGGTCTCGAAGCGGGGGAGGCAGCGCGGGCATGCCTCGTAGATGAAGAACCCGATTGTCTGCTGATCGAGAAGTTCATCTGCCTGATCGTCGTCTAGGTCGCTCCTCAACCGCGCGGATGTTGCGTCGTCGAGGTCGTCCGCGACGGTCACGCTGGCGCGTCACGGGGCGGTACTAACGACCGTGCTCTCAGGTGCCCTTTCGAACTCGCGCCCGGCCACGTCGAGCCACGCCACCGTCTGCCGACACGACGCCTCCGCCCATCGGTGCCGGCCTGGTCGGCGTCGGCAACCCGTGTCGAGAACCTGAGACGAGGTACCCCGCCGCGTACGGTTTGGCGGCGGCATTCAGGCCGGCCCTGAACGCATCAGCTGGGGCCCGACCCCGCAATAGAGTGCCCCGTGCCCTCGGATGGCACCCGGTGACGCCTTTGATGGTGCGCCTTCGAACAGAAAGTCTCCCTCAAGAGGCTTGAATAGGGACGTTTAGTGTCCTACAGTGGTGACTGTGAATGTCCCATTGACCTCCCGTTCGTTCCCGACGACGGGGCGTATCGCGGAAGATCTTCAGATCGGCCGCGATCGCACGATCGGGCTCGTTGAGGGCAGGCTATGGCGCGGAGATCACAGTCTGCTGTTCGGCGATCGCCGCATCGGGAAGAGCAGCATCGCCGCGGCAGCCTTGGCGAGACTGAACACGCGTGGGGTTCTGACCATCGACCTCGACCTCTCGCAGGGCATTCGCGACGGCGAGACACTGACCGCCGAGCTGCTGCAGGCCGCCGCCGGAGCGGGCGTGTCGCTGACCGCACTCCGCGCGGCATGGGCCGGCAGGCGCCGCACCGTCGGCAGGGCCGGCGGCGGCATCGTTGCAATCGCAGAGGCGCTGCGCAGCGCCGGTGTGGACGACGTGCCGGAGGGGGTCGTCGAGCGCGTCGTCGAGCTCGCTGAGAGCACTGCCCAGCCGCGGCTCGAGCACGCGTTCGAGCTGCTGCACGTGGTTCGGCGAACCAAGCGGGTGGTCGTGTTCATCGACGAGGCCGGGTTGATGACGTCCTGGGACGAGTGCCTCGACATCGCCGACCAGATCGCGCGCGCGATGCGACGCCCTGCGGGCATCGTCTTCGCCTTCGCCGGCAGCCACCGCCGGGCTGCCGACGAGCTCTTCGGCCCCGACGGCTCGTTGCATGCCGAGGGCCTCCCCGTCACGATCGAGCCGATCTCTGACACCGAGTGGGAAGGCGAGCTTCTCAACCGCTTCGCGGCCAACGACTGCATGATCACCGTCGACATTGTCCGCCAGCTCCTCACCCTGAGCGACGGTCACCCGCAGGACACCATGAGGCTGTCGGCGTGCTGCCTGGACCACGCCTCCATCAGCGGTGGCCTGATCGACAAAGCGGTCCTGACCCTCGCGCACCGCGACGCCTCCAGTCACCCATCGTTCGGCCGCCGATGAGCGTCGCGCGGATCGCTCCAGAGCGTCTCGCGGGACCGCTAGACGACTCGCGACAGGACCTGCGCCACAGGCTGCTGGGACTGCTGACCGCAGGAGAGCGGTTGATCGGCATCCACGGCGCACCGCAGGTCGGCAAGAGCGCGATCGTCGCCCGTGTCCTCGGTGAGTACGAGACCCGGAACCAAGCGGCGGTGATCCGCATCGATCTCGACGGGGCGTACGAACCCGAGGTCGTGCACTGGCAATGGGCGCGAGGACTCGCGCGCGCAATCGTCGGACCGGTCAACATGACGCACTTCCTCGAGCTCGACCAGGACTTCTGGCCGGCCAGCTCACGGTCTGATCGGGTGCTTCTGCAGCGGACGCTCGGGCCGCTCGCTGACGTCGCGCTGAGCCCGGACCCCGCGCCCGGAGGCAGCGAGACCACCCGTGATCTCGCCCGCGCCACCGAGGAGCTGGCACGGACGCGACGCACGGTCGTCCTCGTCGAGCACCTGGAAGCCCCACAACTGACGCCACGACATCCCGTAGACGTCGATCAGCTGCTCTGGGACCTGCGGGCCACGATGCAGCGCACAGACGATCTACAGATCGTGCTCGTGGCTCGTAGCGCCGTGGTCGACGACGTGACGGGCCCTGACGCAGCATTCGTCGGTGACGGAACATGGGTGGAAGTCAGATCGCCGCCCCCGAGCGCCTGGCGCGAGATCGCAGCGCTCCTCGGCATCGACGGCGCCGCCTTCGTCGAGGAGGCCATCGCCCTGACCCGCGGCGATGTGCGGGCGATGCAGCAACTGCTTGCCGTCAGCGATGCGACCTCCGCTCGCGCCCGATTCGACGAGGCAGCGAGCCGGGCAGACCTGCTGGCCGCCCGATACCTCGAACACGCTCGGTCGGTGCACCGCTACGGTGCCCAGCTGCTCATTGCTCTATCCCGCGGCGTGCCCCCACGCAGCGAGCGGGCCGGTGCGATGACGCCGCGGGAGGTCAACCGAGCCCTGCCCAAGCTCGCGACCGCCGGGCTGATCTTTCGCAAGGACACTCGAGCATGGAGCGTCTCAGACCCCGTCGTTGCGCACTACCTCGCCAACCGCAACCGCATCAGCGGCCCCAGATAGCCCAAGGCGCAGGACGGAGCCTCTCGGCATACAGGTCTGCACCCTCGACCGACAGCCGGCTGGCCACGCGCCGGTCCCGTCAGTGGCTCCGCCGCAGAGCACGTCGACCGCCCCGACGTTTCACCGACACGTCGCCGAAAGCCCGTACGTTTCGCGTCGACGCGCTGCACCGAGCGGGTATGGCCGGACCCCGTGTTTCGGTCCACCGCGAGTGAGAGTCGGTGGATAGAACTTGCTTGAACTTACCTGCACGGCCGGTCGGCTCGCCGGGAAGCGAGGCCCGGAGGGCCGAGCGCAGCGGCGAGCCGACCGCGCACCTCACGCCGCCTGGGCCGCCGCGAACGCCGCCGGCGTCCTCATCCCCAGCGCGGAGTGCGGGCGCCGCTGGTTGTAGTCCTGCCGCCAGTCCTCGATCACGACCCGTGCCTCGGCCAGGCACGAGAACATCTCGACGTTCAGCAGCTCGTCGCGGACGCGGCTGTTGAACGACTCCACGAACGCGTTCTCCCACGGCGACCCGGGCTCGATGAACGCCGTCTTGACGTGCCCGAACCGGCACCAGTCCCGGAGCGCATGCGCGGTCAGCTCCGGCCCGTTGTCGCACCGCACATGCCCCGGTGCGCCGCGCACGACGGCGAGCTGCTCGAGGACCTCGACGGTCTGGTCGGCCGTGATCGACCGGTCGACGTGCATCGCCAGCGACTCCCGCGTGAACTCGTCGACGACGTTCAGCAGCTTCAGCACCCGGCCGTCGGCGGTCTGGTCGAACTGGAAGTCCAGCGCCCACACCTCCCTGGGCGCCGTCGCGCGCATCCGCGCGTCCTCCGCCGTGGACTCGCCGACCCGCCGGCGCTTCCTCGCCTTCCGCGGCACGCGGAGGCCTTCCTCGCGCCACAGGCGCTGCACGCGCTTGCGGTTGACCTCCCAGCCGAGCTCCAAGAGCCGGGCGTGCGCGCGACGGTACCCCCACCGCTTGCGCTTCCTGGAGATCTCCCGCAGCGCCGCGCGCAGCGCTGCGTCGTCCTGGCGCGGCTGCGGTTCGTAGCGTTCGGTCGATCGGTGCTGACCCACGACTCGGCAGGCCCAGCGCTCGCTGACGTCCATGCGGTCGCGAAGCATCGCGACCGCCCGGCGCCGGCGGTCCGGGCTCACCAGTTTCCCTTCGAGACCTCCCGCAGCGCCCGGTTCTCCAGCGCCTGATCGGCCACGATCGCCTTCAGCCGCTGGTTCTCGCGCTCGAGCTCCTTCAGCCGCTTGGCGTCGTCGGCCTTCATCCCGCCGTACTGCCGGCGCCACCTGTGCAAGGTGTTCTCCGACACCTCGAGCGCCTTCGCGACGTCCGCGACGACCGCGCCGTCGCCGAGCATCTTGTCGGCCTCACGAAGCTTCCGGATCACCTGCTCGGGCGTATGCCTGCGCTGCTTCATTCCCTGTCCTCACTCGCCCGCTCATGCGGGCACAAGGACTCTCACACAGACCGGACCGAACCACCGGGGTCACGCCAG
>CAFBMK010000013.1_pt1 | contig 27075 bp, 24 predicted proteins | sample 7268691 | NCBI WGS metagenome assembly CAFBMK01 (sample SAMEA6814062, study PRJEB35770) | freshwater metagenome | biome: Freshwater; feature: Freshwater reservoir; material: water | place: Czech Republic | collected 2017-05-23 | depth 30m m
CCCGCCGGACGCCCCCCGGACGCCGTCCCGGCCGTCCCGTGTGGGCCGCGTCCGCCCGGACCGGGCCCTTCGGCCGTCCACGGCACCGCCACGGACCGGGGCCGACGAGGTGGCAGCGGACCCGACGCGCGCTGCCCTAGCCTCCACGCCATGCGCGTCCGCTTCGCCCCGTCACCGACCGGCCTCCTGCACGTCGGGGGCGCCCGTGCCGCGCTCTACAACTGGCTGCTGGCCCGCGGCTCCGGCGGCGAGTTCCTCCTGCGCATCGAGGACACCGACCGCGAGCGCTCGACCCCCGAGAACATCGAGCAGATCCTCGACGCGCTGCGCTGGCTCGGCCTGGACTGGGACGGCGAGCCGATCCTGCAGACCACGCACGAGGAGCGCCACCGCGCCGTCGTCGCCCAGCTGCTCGCCGAGGACAAGGCCTACCGGTCGACCGCCACCGCCGACGACGTCCGCGCCTACAAGGCCGAGCACGGCGCCGACAAGGGCTTCCGCGGCGGCGACCACCCGACCCGCAGCCACGACTCCGAGGTCGGCGCCGTCCGCCTGCGGGTCCCGGAGGGCGCGACCGTCGTCCGCGACCTGATCCGCGGCCACACGACGTTCCAGAACGTCCACCAGGACGACCCGGTCGTCGCCCGCGCCGACGGCAGCCCGCTCTACAACCTCGCCGTCGCCATCGACGACCTCGACGCCGGCATCACGCACGTCATCCGCGGCGAGGACCACCTCTCGAACACGCCGAAGCAGCTCCTCGTCCTGCAGGCGATGGGCGCCGAGGCGCCCGTCTACGCCCACCTGCCGCTCCTGCACGGCCCCGACGGCAAGAAGCTCTCCAAGCGCCACGGCGCCGCCTCCGTGCAGGAGCTGCGCGACGCGGGCTACCTGCCCGACGCCGTCGTGAACTACCTCGCGCTCCTGGGCTGGGGCGACGCGGACGACGAGACCGTCATCCCGCGCGACGAGCTGGTGCGGCGGTTCGACGTCGCCCGCGTCTCGAAGAACCCGGCGCGCTTCGACGAGCAGAAGCTGAAGTGGCTGAACGGCAAGCACCTGCGCGGCCAGGGCGTCGACGGCCTGACCGCCACGATCCGCGGGCACCTCGAGGCCACGGGCCACGGCGAGCAGATCGCGGGCCGCGACGACCTGCTGCGGACCGCCGTCGAGATCAGCCAGGAGAAGATCTCCACGGTCGACGACTTCTGGACCCTGGCGGGCTTCCTCTTCGCCGGCCCCGTGGACGACGAGCAGGCCCGCGCGAAGTGGCTCGACGAGGCGCACCGCGAGCACCTGGCCGCCGTCCGCGGGACGCTGGCCGGACTCGACCCGTTCACCACGGAGACCGTCGACGCCGCCCTGCGCGCCCTCGTCGGCGAGCGCGGGGTCAAGGCGAAGGACCTCTTCCAGCCTCTGCGGGTCGCCCTGGCGGGCACGGCCGTCTCGCCCGGCGTCTTCGAGTCCGCGGCGGCCCTGGGCCGCGACGAGACGCTGGCGCGCGTCGACGCGGCGCTCGAGGGCTGAGTCGCCGACGGACGCCCGACGTCCAGCGCCCGTCCAGACGGGTGACGTGGAACCGACACGGAACGGATGCGAAAGAGGACTCAAGTATGAGCCGGAGGTCGCCGATACGTCCAGGGAGGCTCTGGACTCCTCGCACCTTCCCTATGACGAACTCCGCCGCTCCGACCTTCCCCGCCAACGACAAGGCGGCGCAGCCCTCCGGGTCGCGCGCCACGTCCTCGTCCGTGCCGACGCGGCCGAACGAGCAGCACGGACGCCGGCTGACCGCGGCGTTCGAGGCGCTCGAGGGCTTCCCCGCCCTGGCCGAGTCGCAGACGCGTCTGATCGCGGCGCTCGACGCCGACCCGATCGACCCGTCCGCCATCGTCGCGGCGCTCGAGACCGACCTGGGCCTCGGCCTCGGCGTCCTCCGCGTGGCCAACCGCCTGGACACGACGTCCGCCGGCCGCATCTCGTCCATCGCCGCCGCCATCGAGGTCGTCACGCCGCCGTCGCTGCGCGTCCTCGCCGAGCGCACGCGCACCGTCGACTACTTCGACCGCGCGGGCTCCTGGGGCCGCGAGGCGGACGCCCACCGCCGGCACGTCGCCGCGGTCCAGACGGCGATCCACCGCATCGGCGCCATCCTGGGCGACGTCGACGTCGAGACGCTGTCCTCCGCCGCCCTGCTGCACGACGTCGGCAAGCTCGTCCTGCTGCACGCCCACGCCGGCTACCCCGAGAAGGTCCTCCCGCGCGAGGCCACCCCGGAGGAGCGCATCGTCGCCGAGCGCCGCGAGCTCGGCGTGGACCACGCTCTCGTCGGCGGCGTCCTCGTCCGTCGCTGGGGCCTGCCGCGCGAGCTGGCGCGCCTCGTGGAGCGCCACCACGCCGACGACGTCGACCGCGACGTCGCGACCCTGCGCCTCGCCGACCTCATCGCGCACCACGGCCACGGCGACGAGGTCTCGCCGCAGGCGCTCATGCGCGTCGCCCGCTCCATGGGCATCGAGGCCCCGCAGCTTCGCGGGCTCCTCTACGACCAGGCCGTGCCGACCCAGCGCCGCGCCCGCAGCGCCGCGCCGTGCCCGCTCTCGGGTCGCGAGATGGAGGTCCTGCGCCGCCTCGCCGCCGGACGCGTCTACAAGCAGATCGCCGGCGAGCTCGGCCTGTCCACGAGCACCGTCCGCACCCACCTGCACAACATCTACGGCAAGCTCGGCGCCGTCGACCGCGCGCAGGCCGTGCTGATCGCCGTCGAGCGCGGCTGGCTCTAGGCCGCAGCGCCCCATCCGCCGCCCCCGGGCGGCCGTCGCCTGCGGGCCGGGTCCTCCCGGCCCGTCGTCGTTCCCGGCCGGCTCAGTCGCGGCGCCGCGACCGCACGCCGACGCGGCGCCCGAGCGGGGTCAGGCGCAGGAGGGCGAGCGCCACGACGACGCCGATCGCGTCGATCGCGACGTCGCGCACGGACCCGACGCGGCCCTGGACGAAGTGCTGGTGGCGCTCGTCGACCGCCGCCCAGGCGAGGGCGACCGCGGCGGCCCCGAGCAGCGACCGGGACTCGCGCGGACGGGGCCGGAGGCCGCCGAACGCCCTGGCCCAGAGGACCGTCAGCAGCGCGAACTCGGTCACGTGGGCCGCCTTGCGCAGCACGAAGTCCTGCTGGAGGCCCGAGGACAGGTCGGGCTGCGCGCTGAGGAACCAGACGACGCCCATGAGGACCAGGGGCGGCAGCAGCAGCGACGCGGCGCGGCCCGCCCGTCGCCCGGTCCGGGGGTCCGTCCCGCGGTCGTCCGGAGGGAAACCCTGTGATCCGACCGGGTTTCCCGGGATGCGCGTCGCCTGCGGTCCGCCGCCTCCCATATGCTCGGACTCTAGGGAGGGCTCCCCGTACGTCGTCACGAGGGCCACCAGTCTCCGATGATCTCCATCACCGCCAAATCCCCCTACGCCGTCCAGGCCCTGACCGAGCTCGGTCGCGCCGGCGGCGTCACCACCCCGGTCCCGGTGGCCGAGCTCGCCCGTCGCCGCGAGATCCCCGGGCAGTTCCTGGAGCAGCTCTTCGCGACGCTGCGGCGCGCCGGTCTGCTGCGTTCGCAGCGCGGCGTCCACGGCGGCTACGTCCTGACCCGCGACGCGCGCGAGATCACCGTGCTCGAGGTCGTCGAGATGCTCGACGGCCCGCTCGGCCAGGACTCCACCGGCGTCTTCGCCGAGGTCGCCGAGGCCGCCCGGGCCGTGCTCGCGGGCACGACGATCCAGGACGTCATCGACCGCGAGGCCCGGGAACAGGGCCAGACGATGTACTGGATCTGATCGTGCCCGGCGAGATCACCGACATCACGGGCCTCATCGGCAACACGCCGATGGTCCGCCTCGCCCCGCTGGAGCCCGAGGGCTCCGGGGTGGAGCTCTACGGCAAGCTCGAGCAGTACAACCCCGGCGGCTCCGTGAAGGACCGCATCGCGCTGGCGATGGTGCTCGCGGCCGAGAAGGAGGGGCGGATCTCCCCGGGCCGCACCACGATCATCGAGGCGACGAGCGGCAACACCGGCATCGGCCTGGCGTTCGTCGCGGCCGCGCGGGGCTACGACCTGACGATCTGCCTGCCGCAGGGCATGAGCCGCGAGCGCGAGACGCTGCTGCGGCTCTTCGGCGCCAAGGTCGAGGTCGTGGAGTCCATGGGCGGCATGACGGAGGCCGTCGACCAGGCGCGCCGTCTGGCCGAGGCGGACGACGCCTGGATGCCCGACCAGTTCGCCAACCCGGCCAACCCGGCCGTCCACCGCAGGACGACCGGCCCGGAGCTGCTCGAGCAGATGGACCACCGCGTCGACGTCTTCGTCGCAGGCATCGGCACGGGCGGCACGATCTCCGGCGTCGGCCACGTCCTGAAGGCGCACGACGAGAACACGCTCGTCGTCGGCGTCGAGCCCGCCTCGTCGGCGGTGCTGTCGGGCAACGCGCCCGGCCCGCACCGCATCCAGGGCATCGGCGCGGGCTTCGTCCCACCCGTCCTCGACCGGCGCGTCGTGGACGAGATCATCCCGATCACCGACGAGGACGCGATCGACACCGCGTGGCTGGTCTCGAAGCGCTGCGGCGTCCTCGCGGGCCTCTCGTGCGGCGCCGCGATCCACGGGGCGGTGCAGGTCGCGCGGCGTCCGGAGTCGCAGGGCAAGCGGATCGCCGTCGTGCTGCCCGACAGCGGCGAGCGGTACGCGAGCATGCCGTTCTTCCAGCCGCGGTGACCGTGCCGGGGCGCCCGGTGCGCATCCCCACCGCCGGGCGGTCCGCGCGTCCCGTGGCGGCGGGACCCGGCCGGGCGGCCGCTAGCCTTCGCTGACCGTGTTCGGCCTCCGTTCCATCGCGCGCGTCGGCGCCGAGCTCCGTCGCGACGTCCGCGCCGCCCACGAGCGCGACCCGGCCGCCCGGGGCGTCGGCACGCTCGAGATCCTGGCGACGTGGCCGGGCGTGCAGGCGCTCCTCGTCCACCGGGTCAGCCACGGGCTGCAGCAGCGCGGCGTCCCGGTGCTCCCGCGGCTGCTCGCCCACGCGTCGCGGACGATGACGGGCATCGAGATCCATCCGGCGGCGGTCATCGGCAGCGGCTGCTTCATCGACCACGGCGCCGGCGTCGTGATCGGCGAGACGGCGCGGATCGGCGACGACGTCACGCTGTACCAGGGCGTCACGCTCGGGGGCACGGGCTTCCAGATCGGCAAGCGCCACCCGACCGTCGGCGACCGCGTGACGATCGGGTCCGGCGCCAAGCTGCTCGGCCCGATCACGGTCGAGGACGACGCGAAGGTCGGCGCCAACAGCGTCGTCATCACGGACGTCCCGCGGAACAGCACCGTGGTCGGCAACCCCGGCCATCCCGTGCGGATCGACGGGCGCAGGGTCGAGGGTCCCGACGCGGACTGGATCCACCTGCCGGACCCGATCGCGGACGCCATGAGCGCCCTGGGCCGCCGGGTCGCGGAGCTCGAGGACCAGGTCCGCGCGCTCGGCGGCTCGCCGCAGGCGGACCCCACCGTCCGGGAGCCGGGCGGCGCCGAGGTCCACGAGCTGCGGCCGAAGCAGGGCCGGAGCCCGGCCGGCGGCTGAGCGGCCGCGCCCCGCGCGCGGGCCGGGGCCGAGACGCACGGGCCGGGGCCCGCTCTCAATAGAAGACGGTGCGGCAGCGGTGGCGGGGGTGCGCCTTGACCTCGGGGCGCTGGCCCGCGTGCCACAGCCACCCGTCGAGGTGTCGCGGGGCGATGCCGGTGCGGGCGCTCAGGAGCTCGACGGCGTGCAGGGCGACGCAGCGGATCTCGTGCTCGGCGCGGTGCATCGGCAGGGAGGTCCCGGCGTCGATCGTGGCCGCGAGCTCCTCGTCGTAGAGCAGGACGCCGGACCAGCGCAGGACGTGGGGGACGAGGTTGTCCGCGAACATCGTCAGGGCGTCGAGGTCGGGGATCCCACCCGCCCCGGCCAGGCCGAAGTGCTCGAGGTCGGCGCCGAGGATCTGGGCGCGCTTGTAGAGCCCGTGGTCGCGGTAGAAGGGCATGCCGGCGACGAGCGCCTCGGCGAGCCGCACGGCCGAGTCCGCCGAGGCGTCGAGGACGTCGACCGCGCGCCGCCTCCCGAGCCACGCGCCGAGGTCGCGCAGGGCCTGGGCGTAGAGGGCCATGAGGTGGTGGCTGGGCGTCTGGTCGAGGACGCGGGCGACGTCCGCGGCGGTCAGGGCGCGCAGGTCGGCGGCGGACCAGGGGCCGTGGTCGCGCCAGTGGTCCGCGAGGCCCCAGGCCACGGTCCAGTAGCCGCTGGAGTGCGGCCGCTTCCTGAGCGTCGGGAACCACCCCGAGCCGAAGTTGACGGCGTTGAGCGCCAGGACGTAGGACGCGACGTCGGCGCGGTCGCCGCCGTGGAAGTGGCGGACCTCGTCGCGGGCGGGCGGGTCGGTGGCGGCGGTGGCGTCCATCGCCTCGAGCGCCTCGTGGTCGATCGTCACGAACCGCGCGCCGGCGGTGACGTCCGCGGCGTGGGCGCGGACGCGGTCGGGGAGGGACTGGCGTCCGGCGGCCGTCATGGGCGCCACCGTACCGGCCCTCCCGGGCCCCGGACCGCGGCGGGACCGCGACCGGACCGCGGCGGGACCGCGACCGGACCGCCGCGGGACCGCGACCGGACCGCCGCGGGACCCCGGCGGGACCGCCTGCACGCGGACCCGACCGACGCCGGCGGACGGGGTGGTCCGGGCCGGTGCCTATCCTCGATATGTGAACTCGGTGAACGCGTACGCGGAAGAACTGCTCGAGGGGCTGAACGAGCCGCAGCGCCGTGCCGTGCAGCACCCGGGCGGCCCGCTGCTCGTGATCGCCGGTGCCGGGTCGGGCAAGACGCGCGTCCTGACCCACCGGGTCGCCTACCTCGTCCGCACGGGCGAGTGCGGGCTGGGAGAGATCCTCGCGGTGACGTTCACGAACAAGGCGGCGGCCGAGCTGCGCCACCGGGTCGGCGACCTCCTGGGCCGCTCCACCCGCGGTCTTTGGGTGGCGACGTTCCACTCGGCGTGCGCCCGCATCCTGCGCGTCGAGGCCGAGAAGCTCGGCTACACCCGCACGTTCACGATCTACGACTCCGACGACTCCAAGCGCCTCGTCAAGCGCTGCCTCGAGGCCGAGGGCGCGGACACGAAGCGCTTCACCCCCAACGCGGTCCGCAACCAGATCTCGGACCACAAGAACCGCCTGCGCAGCGTGCAGCAGGCGCAGGACCTCGCCGCGGGCCACTACGACCGCACGGTCGCCGACGCCTACGCGGCGTACCAGAAGCAGCTCGTCGCGAACAACGCGATGGACTTCGACGACCTCATGGCGCGCACGGTCGACCTGTTCGAGCGCTACCCCGACGTGCGGGAGCGGTACCGGCGGGCGTTCAAGCACGTGCTCGTCGACGAGTACCAGGACACGAACCCGGCGCAGTACCGCTTCCTGCAGCTGCTCTGCATGGACGACCCGATGCACCAGGCCGGTCCGTCGGGCGGCGGGGCGGGGCGTGACGCCCTGGGGGCGGGCGACGACACGAACGCCCTGACGGCCCCCCTCGCCGGCGAGGAGCCCGGGCACCGCAACCTCATGGTCGTCGGCGACGACGCGCAGTCGATCTACGGCTTCCGCTCGGCCGACATCCGCAACATCCTCGACTTCGAGGACGACTTCCCGGACGCCGAGGTCATCAAGCTCGAGCAGAACTACCGCTCGACGCAGCACATCCTCGACGCCGCCAACGGGCTGATCGAGCACAACACCAACCAGCGCGAGAAGCACCTCTTCACGGACGAGGGCACGGGCGACGAGGTCCGCGTCCGGGCGCTGCAGGACGACCACGCCGAGGCGCGCTGGGTCGTCTCGGAGATCGAGCGGCTCGCGGGGGAGGGCGTCCCGCTCGGCGACATGGCCGTCCTCTACCGCACGAACGCGCTGTCCCGGGCGATCGAGACGTCGCTGACCCAGGCGGAGCTCGACTACCAGGTCATCGGCGGCGTCCGGTTCTTCGACCGTGCCGAGGTCAAGGACGCGCTCTCGTACCTGGCGTGGCTGCACAACCCAGCCAACACCGTCGCGTTCGCGCGCGTCGTCAACCGGCCGCGCCGCGGCATCGGCGACACCTCGGTCGGGCGCATCCTGAGCCACGCGGCCTCGACCGGCGTCACCCCGCTCGAGGTGATCGCCGACCCCGCGGCGGCCGGCCTGAAGACCGCCGCCGTGCGCGCCGTGACGACGTTCGCCGGGCAGATCGAGGAGCTGCGCGAGCGACTCTTCGGCGGGCCCGACGAGGTCGGCGGGGCGGGGGGGCCCGCATCGCAGGACCTGCGGATCGCCGACCTCGTCGAGGACGTCCTGCGGATCACGGGCTACCGCGCGGAGCTCGAGGCGTCCGAGGACCCGCAGGACGAGGGCCGCCTGGAGAACCTCGACCAGCTGCACGCCTACGCCGAGGAGTTCGACGCGGCGGAGGCCACCCCGGAGGACGACGCGTTCCACGCGCTCGACCGCTTCCTCCAGCAGACGGCGCTGCTCTCCGACGCCGACTCGAAGGCCGACGGTCCGGACGGGCAGGTCACGCTGATGACCCTGCACAACGCGAAGGGCCTGGAGTACGACGCGGTCTTCCTCGTCGGACTCGAGGACGGGATCTTCCCGCACTCCCGCGCCATCGACTCCGGCGAGCTCGAGGAGGAGCGCCGCCTGGCCTACGTCGGCATCACGCGCGCCCGCCGGCACCTCTCGATCACGTGGGCGCGGCGCCGCGCGATGTACGGCCCGCCGCAGTCGCAGGTCCCGAGCCGCTTCCTCCGCGAGCTGCCGCACGACGCGCTCGACGACGCGTCGCCCGAGGCGATGACCGGCCAGCCGTCCTTCGGCGGCGCGGAGCGCGGGCGCCGCGACTTCAGCGCGATCGGGCGCATCGGCCGGGGGTCCGGGGCGTCCCGGCCCGGCGGGCCGCCGCGCGACCTCTCGTCGCTCGGCCTCAAGCGCGGCAGCGACCTGGTGTCGAGCAGGGCCGACGCCGAGCCGGCGCCGTCGTGGGCGCCCGGGCAGCGCGTCCGTCACGTGAAGTTCGACGCCGGCGAGGTCGTGCGGATGGACGGCGACGTCGTCGTCGTGCGCTTCGACGAGGCGGGGGAGAAGCGGCTCATCGCGGGGTTCGCCCGCCTCGAGACCCTGTAGGGGGGACGAGGGAACGGGCCTCGCCCCGAGCTCCCCGGGCCGCTCCGCGCGGGACGGCGACACGGGTCGGCGCACCCGCAGGAGGAGCGGGTCCCGGCCCCAGCCTCACCGGCCGGGCGACGTCGGACCGCGACGGGGCCCGGCGCGCCCGCAGGGGACGCACGTTCGCCGGGGGCCCTCGGCTAGCCTGGGGCCCGTGAGCGCCACGGTCATCGACGGCAAGCAGGTCGCGGCGGAGCTCCGCACGGAGGTCGCCGGCCAGGTCGAGGCCTTCGTCGCCGAGCACGGCCGGCCCCCGGGCCTGGCCACGATCCTCGTCGGTGAGGACGCCGCCAGCGCCGTCTACGTCGGCGGCAAGCAGCGCGCCTGCAAGGAGGTCGGCATCCGCGGCTTCGACCACCGGCTCGCCGCGGACGCCCCCCGCGAGGAGGTCGTCGCCCTGATCGAGCGGCTGAACGCCGACCCGGACGTCTCGGGCATCCTCTGCCAGCTCCCGGTCCCGGGACACCTCGACGGCGTCGAGCTGACGAACCTCATCGCGCCGGAGAAGGACGTGGACGGGCTCACCGTCGCCTCCGCCGGGCGCCTGGCGCTCGGCCTGCCCGGCCTGCGGCCCTGCACCCCGTCCGGCGTGATGCGCCTGCTCGAGCGGTCCGGCACCGAGCTCTCCGGCGCCCGCGCCGTCGTCATCGGCCGGTCCAACCTCTTCGGCAAGCCGATGGCGCAGCTGCTCCTGCAGGCGAACGCGACGGTGACGATCGCGCACTCCCGCACCGCCGACCTCGCCGGGGTCTGCGCACAGGCCGACGTGCTCGTCGCCGCCGTCGGCCGCCCCGAGATGGTCCGCGCGGACTGGGTCAAGGAGGGCGCCGTCGTGATCGACGTCGGCATCAACCGCCGCGACCCGGCGCCCACGGACGGCTCCTCCACACTCGTCGGCGACGTCCACTTCGCCGAGGCGTCCGAGCGCGCGGCGGCCGTCACGCCGGTCCCCGGCGGGGTCGGCCCGATGACCATCGCCGAGCTGTTGGCCAACACGCTGCAGGCCGCGCGCATCCAGGCCGGGGTGGCCGCATGAGGCTCGGTCGGGTCCGCCGCGGGGAGCAGCTGCTCCTGATCGCGCTCGTCCTGCTGCTCGTCGCCCTCACCGTCCGCTGGTTCGACGTGCTCGTCCCGTCCGCGGGGTCCGGCGACGACGTCCGCGTCGGGGCCGGATCGGGCTGGTCGACCGTCGGCCATCCGTGGATCGAGCTGCTCGTCCTCACGGCGCTCTCCTGGGCCGCCGTCCTCGTCCAGGCCCTCCGCACCGGCGCCGGGCGCCCGACGTACGGCGCGATGGTCACGATCGTCCTGGCCGTCCCGCTGACGGCGCTCACGGCGCTGCTGATCCTGCTGCGCGCCCTCGTGTTCCGGCCCGACGGGCTCGACCTCGACGGCTCCGCCACCTACATCGTGGGCACCGAGGACGCCGTCTTCGGGGACACCGCGCTGGCCGCCGGCGGCTGGCTCGGCCTCGTGGCGGTCCTGCTCGGCCTCGTCGGCGTCTGGCTCGCCCTCGCGGACGACCGCACCCGCGCGGCCGAGAGCGTCGCCCAGCCCGCACCGCCCGTCAGCCCGATCCCGGAGCCCCGGCCGGAGCCGCCCGTCACCGCCTGACGGGCGCGGGGCCGGCGGCCCCACGCACCCCGACGGGCCGACCCGCGTCGCCCGTCTCTAGGATCGGACGCGCATGATCGACCGCGACACCGTCCTCCACGTCGCCACGCTCTCCCGGTTGGAGCTGCGCGACGACGAGATCGAGCCGATGGCGCGGGAGCTCTCCGCCGTCCTCGGCCACCTCGAGACCATCGGCGAGCTCGACCTCGACGGCGTCGAGCCGACCACGACCGTGGTCGAGGACCGCAGCCCGCTGCGCGCCGACGAGCCGCACCGCTCGCTCCCGCGGGAGGTCGCGCTGCGCGAGGCCCCCGACGCCTCCGACGACGGCTTCCGCGTCCCGAGCCCCCAGGCCTGACATGACCGACCCGATCTCCCTCTCCGTCGTCGAGGCGGCCTCCGCGCTGCGCCGCGGGGACCTCTCGCAGGACGAGCTCTTCACCGCCTACCGCGACCGCGCGGCGGCGGACGACACCAACAGCTTCACCTGGCTGGCCGACGACCTGCAGGCCGGCCTCGGCGGTCGTGACGCGGCGCCGGGGACGGACCGGCCGCTCGCCGGCGTGCCGCTGGCCGTCAAGGACCTCTTCTGCGTCACGGGGGTGCCGACCGCGTCCGCGTCGAACCTCCTGCGCGGCTACCGCCCGCCCTACACCGCCACCGCGATCGACCGTCTGCAGCACGAGGGCGCGACGATCCTCGGCAAGACGAACCAGGACGAGTTCGCGATGGGCTCGTCGAACGAGAACTCCGCGTTCGGCCCCGTCCTGAACCCGTGGGACCGCACGAAGGTCCCCGGCGGCTCCTCCGGCGGGTCGGCCGCGGCCGTCGCCGCCGGCCTCGCGCCCGCCGCGATCGGGACGGACACCGGCGGCTCCGTCCGCCAGCCCGCGGCGCTCTGCGGCGTCGTCGGGCTCAAGCCCACCTACGGCACCGTCTCGCGCTACGGGATGATCGCCTTCGCGTCGTCCCTGGACCAGGCCGGCCCGATCACCCGCAACGTCGCCGACGCCGCCGTGCTCTTCCGCGCGATGACGGGCCCGGCGGACCGCAACGACATGACGTCGATCGGGTGGGCCGGCCAGGCCGCCGGCATCGAGGTGCCCAGCGCCGAGCGCCTCGACGGCGTCCGCATCGGCGTGCCGACCGAGCTCCTGGGCGAGGGTGTCGAGCCCGGCGTGCGAGCGTCGTTCGACGCCGCGCTCGCCCGGGCGGAGGAGCTCGGCGCGACCGTCGTCCCGATCGACCTGCCGCACGCCCGACACGCACTGTCGGCGTACTACCTGCTGGCCCCGGCCGAGGCGTCGTCCAACCTCGCCCGCTTCGACGGCGTCCGCTACGGCAACCGCGCCGACATCGGCGACGGCGGCCTCGTCGAGCTCTACACGCGGACCCGCCACGACGGCTTCGGTCCCGAGGTCAAGCGGCGCATCATGCTCGGCACCTACGCGCTGTCGAGCGGCTTCTACGACGCCTACTACCGGCGCGCGCAGCAGACCCGCACGAAGATCGTGGAGGACTTCGCCGCCGCGCACCGCGACGTCGACCTGATCGCGACCCCGACGAGCCCGACGGTGGCCTGGGGCCTCGGCGAGCGCACCGACGACCCCGTCGCGATGTACCAGGCCGACGTCACCACGCTGCCGCAGTCCCTGGCGGGCGTGCCCGCGATCTCGATCCCGTGCGGGCTCTCCGACGGCCTGCCCGTCGGGCTGCAGCTCTCGGGCGCCGCGTTCTCCGAGCAGCGCATCCTCGACGCCGCCCACGCGCTCGAGCAGGTGCTCGGCTTCGACGCCTCCCCGGCGAGACGCCGGGGTCCCGCCGCCCCCGATGCCCCCGCCGCGACCGGGAAGGACGCCGCATGACCGCCTACGAGCCCGTCATCGGGCTGGAGATCCACGTCCAGCTGGCGACCCGCACGAAGATGTTCTGCGGCTGCGAGCTCGTCTTCGGCGACCCGCCGAACACGCACACCTGCCCCGTCTGCCTCGGCATGCCCGGCACCCTGCCCGTCGTCAACGCCGAGGCGATCCGCCTGGGGCTGATGATCGGCGCCGCGTTCGGCGGCGAGCTCGCGCAGCGGCTCGTCTTCCACCGCAAGTCGTACTTCTATCCCGACCTGCCCAAGGGCTACCAGATCAGCCAGTTCGACGAACCGCTGGTCTCGGGCGGCCGCCTGGGCGACGTCGGGCTCGAGCGGGTGCACGTCGAGGAGGACGCGGCCAAGCTGACGCACGCCGGCGCCACGGGCCGCATCGGCGGCTCCACGAGCTCCGTCGTGGACTACAACCGCGGCGGCACGCCGCTGGCCGAGATCGTCACGCTGCCCGAGATCCGCTCCGCCGAGCAGGCCTCGAGCTGGCTGCGTCTGCTGCGCGAGACGCTCCGGCAGCTCGGCGTCTCCGACGTGAACATGGAGGAGGGGTCGCTGCGCTGCGACGCCAACATCTCCATCCGTCCCGTCGGCGAGACGACGCTCGGCACGAAGACCGAGCTGAAGAACATGAACTCGTTCCGGTTCATCGAGCAGGGCATCAACGCCGAGGTCGCCCGCCAGACGGCCCTGGTGCAGGCCGGCGAGCGCGTGCAGCAGGAGACGCTGCACTTCGATCCCCGCACCGGCTCGATCACGTCGCTGCGGTCGAAGGAGGGCTCGCACGACTACCGGTACTTCCCCGAGCCCGACATGCCGCCCGTCGCGGTCCCCGACGAGCTCCTGCAGTCCGCCCTCTCGTCCGTGCCGGAGCTGCCGCTCGAGCGCGCGGAGCGCTTCCGCACCGAGCTGGGCCTCCACGAGGAGTCCGCCCGCCTCCTGGCGTTCCGCCGCGCGCTGGGCGACTACTTCGAGGAGACGCTGCAGGCCGGCGGCGCCGGCACGGACAAGCAGCAGGTCGCCAACTGGATCGGCAACGACCTCGTCCGACGGCTCGAGGCGCAGCGCAAGGACGACGAGGCGGGCGAGACCGACACCGATCCCGCCCAGTCCAAGGTCACCCCGGCCGCCCTGGCCGAGCTCGTGGCCCTGGTCGTCGCCAAGAAGATCAACCGCAAGGCCGGCGAGCAGGTCCTCGACGTGCTCGTCGCCGAAGGCGGCCGTCCCCAGGCCGTCGTCGAGGCGAAGGGCCTCGCGGCCGTCGGCGGCGCGGACGAGCTGCGCCCCGTCGTGCAGGCCGCCCTGGACGCCAACCCCGACGTCGTCGAGAAGCTGCGCACGGGCAACATGAAGCCGATCGGCGCCATCGTCGGCGCGGTCATGAAGGAGACGAAGGGCCGCGCCGACGGCGGCGAGGTCACGCGCATCACCCGCGAGATCCTCGGGCTCTAGGCGGGGACGGGACCGGGCCCCGCCCCGGGCGTCTCGGGGCGGCTTCGTTCCGGGTGCGGCACGGCCCGGGGCACCCGGAGGGGACCGGGCCTGCCCGGGGCCGTCAGGCCACGCCGGGCGCGATCGGCGGGGCGCGCAGGCCCTCGCCGGGGGTGCCGGCGCCCGGCGCGCAGACCAGGAGCACGCGGCGCAGGGCGTTCGACAGCCGGCCGTCGACCGCGTCGCGGTACCGGACGGCGGCGCCCAGGTCGCCGGGTGCGGCCACGACCGCCGCCCGGCGGGCGAGCAGCTCCGACGCCGACGGCGCGACGCCGCGCAGCAGCGGGCCGCAGACGCCCGGCGAGGCCCCGGCGGCCGTCGTCGCGGCCCGGGACAGCGCGGTCGCGGCCGCGGCCAGCTCGGCCGTCGCCGACGGGTCGCAGCCGATGGAGCACCGCCCGGCCGTCCGCCGGAGCGCGGCGCCCCACGCGTTCGCCGCGCGCCGCACCGCGGTCGCGGTTGAGCCCTGCAGCCGGCCCAGCCCGCCGAACGGCGCCGCGCCGCCCGGCGCCCGCGGCGAGCGCAGGACGACCCATCCCTCGGGGCCGGCCCAGGCCGGCACGAGCCCGCCGGCCGCGAGTCGCGCGTCCGTGGCGTCGACGACCTCGGCCACGCGGTCGGGCAGCGCGACGGCCCCGGGCGCCGGGTCCGTCAGGTCGACGACGACGTTGTCGTCCGTGCGCACGTGCGGGGTCCGGCCGGCGTCGCGGGCCTCGAGCAGGTGGACGGGCTGGTCGCGGCCGGTCAGGTGCGGCTGGATCGTGCGCGGCGCCGCGATCGACCCGGTCGGCGGGACCGCCGCGACCACCCGGTCCAGGACGTGCCGGTCGACGTTGCGCGGCGGCGTGCCCAGCGTCGCCAGGGCGGCGAGCGGCGGCTCGTCCGACGAGCCGTTCGCGCCGTAGACGGGGAACCAGGCCACCGTGCCCGCCAGCAGCCCGAGCCCGGCCAGGACGGCCGGGGCGCGGCGGCCGGCGACGGCCCACCGGCGGGCGCCCCGCTCGTCCGTCGTCCGCTCCGCCCGCCGGCGCAGCGCCCGCTGCACCGTCGCGATGCCGCCGGCCGAGGCGATCGCCAGGGTCATCGTCGGCAGGAGGGAGTAGTGGAACGACGTGCTCCAGTACACGGACTGGTCCGACAGGAAGCGCTCCGCGAACAGCGGCACGGGCAGGATCGCCAGGCGGGTGAGCCACGGCGTCGCCACGAGGAACGGCACGACGAGCGCCAGCATCGTGTCGACCTTGACCTGCGGGTCGATCGCGACCGTCACGAGCCGCCACGGGTGGGTGACCGCGGCGACGATGGCGCTCGGGGCGTCCTCGCCGAAGCGGTAGTAGGACCAGTAGGTGAACTCCTGGACCCCGAGGCCGGGGATCCACCAGCGCGTCGCGAGGACGAACCACGCGATGCCCGCGACGACCGCGATCGCGCCCCGGCGGCGCTCGCCCGACATCGCGAGCCACAGCCCGAGGGCGACGACGACGAGCGCCACGTCCTCCTTCACGCACAGCAGCAGCACGACGGAGACCCAGAAGGGCCGCCAGCGCCGGCGGTCCGCCATGAGCACGGCGGTGGCCAGCAGCACGGGGGCGAACGCCAGCTCGTGGACGTCGAAGTCGATCGCGCGCTGCACCCCCCAGGACGTCCCGTACGCCAGCGCCAGGAACGCCCCGGCCGCACGGCCGGCGCGGTCCCGGGCCAGCAGGTAGAGCGGCACCATGGCCGCGGCGACGAGCGCGGCCTGGCCGACGAGCAGCGCCACGGGCGAGGGCCAGACCGCGCGCAGCGCGCCCCACAGCAGGATGATCGGGTGGAAGTGGTCCCCCCAGAGGTTCGGGACCTCCCGCAGCGACGACGCGGGCGCCTCGCCGCGGGCGAGGTTCCGCGTCGCCTGGTCGAAGATCCCGAGGTCGTAGCCCGACGTCAGGTACCAGCGGTGGCGCTGCCACGCCCACAGCGCGTAGCCCGCGAAGAGGACGACGGACGCGACCAGGACGACGGCCAGGCCGGGGTCGCGGACCCGCCGGAGGGCGGGCGGCGGGAACCGCGGCACCGGGGGCTACGCGCCGACGTCGGAGGAGACGACGTGCCCGTCGGGGGAGCTCTCCGCGCGGGCGTGGCTCTCGCCGGGGCCGACCTGGCCGAGCTCGGTCAGCACCGGGCCCCAGTGCCGCCGGCCCCAGGTCGAGACCTCGAGCGGCCACGTGTCGCCGCCCTCGAGCACGATCGTGAACCGCCGCGACGGCCGCAGGGCGCCCATGCGCACGCCGCGGACCTCGGAGCGCGGGACGACGATCTCGACGCGCAGCGGGCGGTAGAGGTACGGGCCGCCGACGTCGCGGTCCAGCGCGATCACCGCGACGCGGGTCGCGGTCACCGCGAGGAGCCGGACCTGGGCGCCGGTGAGCGGCTCGTGGCCCCAGGCGCCGCGTCCTGGTGCGCGCCGGGCGACGGGGGAGACCGGGGCCGCGGCCATCACCGGCTCGTCCAGGAGGACGGCCGACGGGTGCCTCAGGCTGTCCCAGCGGAAGAGCGTGGTCGTTCCCATTCCTGCGTCGTGATGGCCGACCGTCGGATGTGACGACCGAAGGGGATAGGCTAATGGGGTGGACGGGTCGTTCGCCTTCTTCCTGCTGATCTGCGCCCTGTTCGGGGTCGCGGGCGGTCTGCAGGGCCGCGCCAAGGGCAGCTCGTTCCTCCTGTGGTTCTTCATCGCGGCGTGCCTGCCGCTCTTCGGCTTCCTCGCGTCCGTCGTCTATCCCGGCCGGCAGTACGAGCTGCGCCGCCGGTGCGACGGCTGCGGTCGGCTCCTGCCCATCACGGACACCATGTGCATGGGCTGCGGCACGGACCTCGACTTCCCCGAGGTCCGCTACCGCTCCGTGGCCGGCTCCGTGATCGCCGTCGGCCCGGACGGCCTGCCGATCGAGGACCCGTCGACGCCGGGGGACGGCGGCGAGGACGACAGCCCGTACGAGCGCGCGGACAACCCGTACGAGCTCGTCGCGGACGGGGACGACGCGTCGGGCCCGGCCGCACCGCCGGCCGGCGTCGCGACGCCGGACCGCTGAGCCCGCGGCGACCGCCGCGCCCGGACGCGTCCGGGAAGGGCGGGGGCTGCGTATCCGCTGATACGATCGGCACTTGAGGCCGTCCGACTCGGACGGCTTCGTGCTTCAACACGGTCCCCGAGCAGAGCCGGGGGGAGGACGGGCGTATGCGAGCGGTCGACGCGATCATGGAGTGCCTGAAGGCGGAGGGCGTGGACGTCGTGTTCGGCTACCCGGGCGGCGCGAACCTCCCGACGTACGACGCGTTCTACGACGCCGGCATCCATCACGTCCTGGTCCGGCACGAGGCCGGCGCCGGGCACGCCGCCGAGGGCTACGCGAAGGCCACCGGCAAGGTCGGCGTCGCGTTCGGCACGTCCGGCCCGGGCGCGACGAACCTCGTCACGCCGATCATGGACGCGATGATGGACTCCGTCCCCGTCGTCTTCTTCACGGGCCAGGTGCGCACGGAGCTCCTCGGCACGGACGGCTTCCAGGAGGCGGACACGATCGGCATCACGATGCCGGCGGTCAAGCACTCCTTCCTCATCACGGACCCGCGCGAGATCCCGCGCACGATCCACGAGGCGTTCCACATCGCGGGCACCGGTCGTCCCGGCCCCGTCGTCGTGGACCTGCCGATGGACCTGACGAAGGCCGACATCCCGTACGAGCCCGTCACGGACGTCCAGCTCCCGGGCTACCAGCCGCGCACCGCCGGCAACGCGAAGCAGATCCGCCAGGCCGCCCGGGCCCTGGCCGCCGCGCGCCGCCCCGTCTTCTACACGGGTGGCGGCGTCATCTCCGCCGGCGCCCACGAGGCCCTGCGCGACCTCGTCCGCGACGGCGGGTTCCCGATCACCTCCACCCTGATGGGCCTCGGCGCCTACCCCGCGCCGGACCCGCAGTGGCTCGGCATGCTGGGCATGCACGGCACCCGCGCGGCGAACTACGCCGTCGACGAGGCCGACCTGCTCGTCGCGATCGGCTGCCGCTTCGACGACCGCGTGACCGGCAAGCTCTCCGAGTTCGCCCCGCGCGCGAAGTACATCCACATCGACGTGGACCCCGCCGAGATCTCGAAGAACATCCCGGCGCACATCCCGATCGTCGGCGACGCGAAGCTCATCCTGCCCAAGCTGCTGGAGGAGTACCGGACGCTCGACGCGGACAAGAGCCGCATGGACGCCTGGTGGCAGCGCATCCACACCTGGCAGGACCGCCACCCGCTGACGTACGAGCCGGGCGAGAACGGCGAGATCAAGCCGCAGCAGGTCATCCAGGCGATCTACAACGTCACCGGCGGCGAGGCGATCATCTCCTCCGACGTCGGCCAGCACCAGATGTGGGCGGCGCAGTACTTCCACTACCCCGAGCCCCGCCGGTGGATCAACTCGGGCGGCCTGGGCACGATGGGCTTTGGCCTGCCGGCCGCGATCGGCGCCCAGATGGGCATGCCGGACATGCTGAACGTCGTCGTCACGGGCGACGGCTCGATCCAGATGAACATCCAGGAGCTCGCGACGATCCGCCAGGAGGGCATCCCGGTCAAGGTCGTCATTCTGAACAACGGCTACCTGGGCATGGTCCGCCAGTGGCAGGAGCTGTTCTGGAACGAGCGCTACTCGAGCGTCGACATGCAGACGTTCGGCGGCGAGGAGGCGTTCCCCGACTTCGTCAAGCTCGCCGACGCCTACGGCATCCGCGGCCTGCGCCTGACGGAGTCCGCCTCGCTCGAGGACGACCTGCGCGCCGCCTTCGAGGCCGAGGGCCCGGCCTTCATCGACGTCCGCGTCACGCGCGACGAGAAGGTGTACCCGATGATCGCGCCCGGCGAGGCCGCCCGGAACATGGTGGGTTGAACATGGTGGACACGAACGAGCTCCTCTCCCTGGACGACCTGCACGCGGCGGGCTCCGTCCGCAGCGGCCGCAAGCACGTCCTCTCCGTCCTCGTGGAGAACAAGCCGGGCGTGCTCACGCGCGTCTCCGGCCTGTTCACGCGCCGCGGGTTCAACATCGACACGCTCTCCGTCGGCCCGACGGACGACGAGCGCATCTCCCGGATCACGCTGACGCTCGACGGCGCCTCGCAGCCGATCGATCAGGTCACGAAGCAGCTGCACAAGCTGATCAACGTCCTGAAGATCAAGGACCTGCAGCCGTCCGAGACCGTCGCCCGCGAGCTCGCGCTGTTCAAGGTCTCGTGCGACCCGCAGACGCGGTCGGAGATCCGCGAGCTGGCCGAGGTCTTCCGCGGCAAGATCGTGGACATCGGGAAGAAGTCGATCATCGCCGAGATCACCGGCGAGCGGTCCAAGATCGAGGCGTTCGAGAAGCTCGTCCGGCCCTACGGCCTCGTCGAGATGATCCGCACCGGCGAGGTCGCGATCTCGCGGGGCCGCGAGGAGACCTGAGCCCGGACCGGGCCCCGGCCGCCGGGCGTCGCCCGTCCGGCCGCGAGGCCCGGACGCCCGCGTGCGGCACGCGACCCCGCGTGCCCCCGCCGGGCCCGTTTCCACCGTACGTCCTGTGACGGGACGCGCGGACACCGAGCACCGCGAGTGGGAGGATGTGGTTGTGGCCAGAACGATCGTCTCGGAGGCCCGCAGCACCGACCGGCGTCCCGCGGTCCCGCTGAGCACGCGCGATCGCGACCGCCTGCTGCGCCACGCGCGCACCGCCCTGCGGCGCGCCCAGCGCGCCGGTCACCCCGTCCTCGCCGCGATCACGGTCGACGCGCCCGACGGCCTCGACGCCATGGGCACGATCACGACGGCGCGCCGGCACGGCGAGCCGTGGTCGGTCTACGGCCAGCGCGACCGCGACGGCCAGGTGCTCGCCACGCTCGGCGCGGTGGTCACCCTCGAGGCCGAGGGCGCCTCGCGCTTCGCCTCCGTCGCGCGCCGCTGGAGCGTCCTGGCGGCCGACGCCGCCTGCGACCCCGGGCAGGGCGTCGAGGCCGAGGGCCTCGTCGCCGTCGGTGGGTTCGCGTTCGCCGACGACGGCGCCCGGGCGCCGGAGTGGGACGGGTTCGCGCCCGCCTCGCTCGTCGTGCCGCTGCTGTCGCTCGCCGGCCGGGCCGGCCGGGTGCGCGCCACCGTCGCCGTGCGGGTCGCGCCGTTCGACGACCCCGCGGGCCTCGTCGCCTCCGCGCTGGACCGCGTCGACGCGGTGCTCGCCGGGCGGCCCCCGCTGCTCGACCCCGACCCCGTCGCCCGGCCCCGGGTCATCTCGGCCCTGCCGCCCGCCCACTACGAGCAGGCCGTCGCCTCCGGCGTCCGCATGATCCGCGAGGGCGCGTTCGAGAAGATCGTCCTGGCGCGCGAGGTCCAGGTCGCCGGGCGCCCCGTCCCGGACCCCGCCGCGGTGCTCGGCGTCCTGCGCGACGCGTACGACGGCTGCGCCGTCCTGGCCGTCGGCCGCGGCGACCGCACGTTCATCGCCGCGACGCCCGAGCTCCTGGTCCGCCGGGCGGGCAACCGCGTCGCCACCCTCGCGCTCGCCGGCACGACGGGGCGCTCGAGCGACCCGGCCGTCGAGACGCACCTCGGCGAGCACCTCCTGCGCTCCGCGAAGAACCGCGAGGAGCACGCCATCGTCGTCCGGCGCATCGTGTCGCGGCTCGACGACCTGGCGATCTGGACGACCGCGGCCCCGCGGCCCGAGGTCGTCAAGGCCGCGAGCGCGCAGCACCTCGCCACGCCGATCCGCGCGCACCTCGCGTCGTCCGTCGGGGTCCTCGACCTCGTCGAGCGGCTGCACCCGACCCCGGCGGTCGGCGGCTTCCCGGAGCCGGCGGCGCTGCCGCTGATCCCGGCGCTCGAGGGCCTCGACCGCGGCTGGTACGCCGGCCCGGTCGGCTGGATCGACGCCGCGGGCGACGGCGACTTCTCGGTCGCCCTGCGCTCCGCGCTGCTCGAGCCCGAGCTGGCCCGCTGCTACGCGGGCGTCGGCGTGGTGGACGGCAGCGACCCGGCCGCCGAGCTCGCGGAGACCGAGACGAAGCTCCAGGCGCTGCTCCCCGTCCTCTCGGCGTAGAGCGGGCCCAGGGACGCGCGCCCCGCCCCGACGCGCGCCCGGGCGCGCGTCAGGGCGAGGATCCGCGTCAGCTGCGGCCCTGCGACAGCCGGCGCTTGCGCGCCAGGGCGTCGAGGATCACGGCGCCGGCGAGGACCGCGCCGGTGACGATGAACTTCACGGAGCTCTCGAACGCGAGGAGGTCCATGCCGTTCGAGATCGAGCCGATCACCAGGGCGCCCAGGAGCGCCGCCCAGACCGAGCCGCGGCCGCCGAACAGCGAGACGCCGGCGATGACCGGGCCCGCGATCGCCAGCAGCAGCACGTCGCCGGTGCCCGAGGACTGGTTGACGGCCAGGAGGCGCGAGGCCGCCAGGACGCCACCGGCCGCGGCCAGCGTCGACGCGAGGACGAACACGATCGTCTTCACGCGCTTCGTCGGGATGCCGGCGCGACGCGTGGCCTCCTCGTTGCCGCCCGCGGCGAGCACGTGGCGGCCGTAGCGGGTGCGGGTGACGACGGCGTCGATGATGATCACGAGGCCGATCAGGATGCACAGCGAGACGGGCACGCCGCGGTCCTGGTTGACCACGTAGACCGCGACGAGGATCGCGACCGAGATCGACGCGAGACGGACGACGAGCCGGATGAACGGCTCCAGCTCGAGGTCCGCCGCCGCGCGCCGGCGCCGGCCGACGAGCGTCCCGCCCACGAGCAGGCCGATCGCCGCGAGCGCGACGATCCACGACACCGACTCCGCCAGGAACGTGTTGGCGAGGTTCGTGATGATCGGGTCGCTGATGTTGATCGTGCCCTGCTCGCCGAGCACCTTGAGCTGCACGCCCTGCCAGGTCAGGAGCCCGGCCAGGGTGATGACGAACGAGGGGATGCCCAGCCAGGTCACGATGGAGCCCTGCAGGAGGCCGATGGACGCGCCGACCAGCAGCGCCGCGATGATGGCGAGCCAGCCGTTCCAGTCGTGCTGGACGGAGAGGACTCCGACGACGGAGCCGGCGACGCCGGAGACCGCGCCGACGGACAGGTCGATCTCGCCCAGCAGCAGGACGAGCACGACGCCGACGGAGATCGTGCCGGTGGCCGCGACCTGCAGCGTCAGGTTCGTCAGGTTGCCGGCGGTGAGGAACCGGTCGTTCGCGATCGTGAAGACGATCCAGATCAGCGCGAGGACGATCAGGACGCGCAGCGACGCGGCCTCGCCGCCGCCAAAGATCGCCTTGAGGCCCGTCTGTCGGCCGTCGCGGGCCTCGAGGGAGACCGCCGAGGCGGTGGGGTCGTGCTGCTCCGCGGGCGGGGGACCGCCGGCGGGCGCGGGGGAGACGGTGCTCATGCCGGTGCTCCGTCGTCGTGGGTGGTGGGTGCGTCGGCCGCGGGGGCGGGCGCGACGGCCGGGTGGTCCTCCGAGACGCCGGTGATGGCGGCGACGACGGCCTGGCGCTGGTCGGGCCGGGCGGCGTAGGAGCCGCCGTTGCGACCCAGGCGCAGGACCTCGATGCGGTCGGCGACCTGGAAGACGTCGGCGAGGTTGTGGGAGATCAGGATGACCCCGAGCCCGCGCTCGCGCAGGCGGGAGACGAGCGCCAGGACCTGCTCGGTCTGGGCGACGCCCAGGGCGGCGGTCGGCTCGTCGAGGATGACCATCTTCGGGTCGCCGGTCATGGCGCGGGCGATCGCGACCGTCTGTCGCTGGCCGCCGGAGAGCATGCCGACCTCGGCGCGGACGGAGCGCAGCGTGCGCACCGCGAGGGAGTCCAGCAGGCTGCGGGCCTCGCGCTCCATGGCGATCTCGTCCATGAAGGGGCCGCGGCGGGCCTCGCGCCCGAGGTGCAGGTTGGCGACGACGTCGAGGTTGTCGCAGAGGGCGAGGTCCTGGTAGACGACCGCGATCCCGAGGCCGGTGGCGTCGCCCGGCGCACCGATCTTCACGTTGTGGCCGTTCCACTCGATGGTGCCCTCGTCGGCGGGTCCGACCCCCGAGATGGCCTTGATCAGCGTGGACTTGCCGGCGCCGTTGTCCCCCACGAGGGCGACGACCTCACCGGCGTGGACGTCGAGGTCGACGTCCGCGAGAGCCTGGACGGCACCGAACCGCTTCGTGACGCCGCGCAGGCGCAGGAGCGGGCCGGCGCCGGCCGACGCCCGGGGGGCGTCGGCCTGCGTCTGCGTGCTCATGTGTCAGCGGACCTCGCTGAGGCCGACGGCCTCGCACGCCGAGGCGTACTTGCCCTTGCACAGCTGGGCCGTGGTGTACGTGCCGTCGGCGACGACGGTGTCCTTGATGTTGTCCTTCGTGACCGCGACCGGGTCGAGCAGGACCGACTTGACCATGCCTGCGCCGTTGTCGGTCTCGCCGTTGATGAGGCCGGCGGGCGCGCCCTTGCCGGTGGCCAGCGCGTAGGCGAGCTTCGCGGCGGCCTCGGTCTCGGGCTTCGGGGCCTTGTAGACCGTCATGAACTGCTCGCCCAGCAGGATGCGCTGGATGCCGGCGAGCTCGGCGTCCTGACCGGTGACCGGGACCTTCGTCGGGTCGATGCCCGCGCCCTTCATGGCGGCGATGGCGCCGCCGCCCGTGCCGTCGTTGGCGGCGTAGACGCCGTCGATGTTGTCCTTGCCGACGGCCGTGATGGCCTGCTCCATCTGCGTCTGGGCCTTGTCCGGCGACCAGTCGGGCGTGTCGTACTCCTTGGCGATCTTCACGCCGGAGGCGTCGAGCACGGAGTGCGCGCCCTTCTTGAACATCGCGGCGTTGGAGTCCGTCGGGGCGCCGTTGATCATCACGATCGACTTGCCCTTGGGGTCGCCGAGCGCCTTGACGAGCGACTGGCCCTGCAGCTGGCCGACCTTCTCGTTGTTGAACGAGATGTAGTAGTCGACCGGGGCGTCGGCGATCAGGCGGTCGTACGAGATGACCGGGATGTTCGACTGCTTGGCGCGGGTGACCATGGCGCCGGCGGACGCGGCGTCGACCGGGTCCAGCACGAGGACGTCGGCGCCGTTGGTGATGGCGGACTCCGCCTGGCTCTGCTGCTTCGAGGCGTCCTGGTCCGCGTTGGAGTAGATGACCTCGCAGTCGGCGCAGAGCGCCTTGAGCGCGTTCGTGAAGCCCGGGCGGTCCTGGGCCTCGTAGCGGGCGGTCTTCGACTCGGGGAGCAGCAGGGCGATCTTCTTGCCGCCGCCGCCACCGCTCGCGGCGGTGCTGCTGCTGCCGGAGTCCGATCCGGAGTCGTCGCTGCCACAGGCAGCCAGGCCGAGCGCGACCGGCAGGATGCTGCCGATCGTCAACGCGGTGCGTAGCGTCTTGGAACTCATGAGGTCTCTCCTCCTCGGGGATTACGTGATCGATGCGAAGTTCAGGGGGGCCCGGCCGTCGAGCGACCGTGCGGCGAGGCGCAGGGCGCCCACGACCTGGCCCTGGTTGCCCAGCTGGGCGGGCAGCAGGCGGACGTCGCCGCCGGCGCCGGGCAGGCGGTGGCGGTCGAGCTCCTCGCGCAGACCGGCCAGCACGGGCTCGGTCGAGAACGCGGGGTCGCCGCCCAGGACGATGACCGCCGGGTCCAGCAGATGGCAGGCCGCGGCGAGCACGCGGCCGATGCTGCGGCCCGCGTCGGCCAGCAGGCGCGTCACGCGCGGGTCGCCGTCCGACAGCGCGCGCAGCAGGTCGTCGCCCGGCAGCGCGTGGCCCGTGGTCTGCAGGAGCTGCCGGCGGACCGCGGGGGCGGAGGCGATTGTCTCGAGGCAGCCGCGGCCGCCGCAGCGGCAGGGCACGCCGTTGGGGACGACGGCGACGTGGCCGATCTCGCCGGCGATGCCGGTGCTGCCCCGCAGGAGGCGTCCGCCGCTGATCAGCCCGGCGCCGACGCCCGACGAGACCTTGACGTAGATCGCGTCGTCGACGCCGCGGGCGGCACCGGCGGCCTGCTCGCCGAGCGCGCCCAGGTTGGCGTCGTTGTCGACGACGACCGGCATGCCGAGCACGTCCTCGAGCGCGGCCGTCAGCGTGGTGCCCGACCAGCTCGGCAGGAGCGACGTCGAGCCGATGCGGCCGGTCGCGCGGTCCACCGGCGCCGGGACCCCGGCACCGCAGGCGAGGAGCTCGGCCCGCTCGACGCCGGCCTCCTCCGCGACGACGTCGGCCAGGCGGCGCGCGGTGGCCAGCGCGGACTCCATGCCGCGGTCGACGTCGGCGCGGGCGCTGTGGGCGCAGAGGACGTTGCCGGCGAGGTCGGACACCGCGACGCGCACGTGCTCGTGCCCGAAGTCGACGCCCAGGACCGCTCCGGCGCGCCGGGTCAGCCGGACGACCTCGGGTCGGCGGCCGGTGCGCCCGGCGGCGGAGCCGCCCGTCCCGACGGCCACGAGCCCGTCGCGCTCGAGGTCCCGCACGAGCGCGGAGACGGTGGCACGCGACAGGCCGGTGCGGTCGGCGAGCTCGGCCCGCGTGACCTCGACCCCGGCCCGCAGGGCGTCGACGATCCGCTGCGACGACCCTCGGGCGGGTCGGTATGTGCGGCGGGTCACCATGAAGCGGCGTCATCCAACACCCGCGGACGGTCGTCGTCAAGAGGTTTCGTCCAGATCCGGTCGAATCCGCGCGAATACGGCGGTAGCTAACGTCGAATACCGACAGATGACGCCGAGGCGCCAGCGCCGGACGCCCATGTCGACCGCTCACGTACGATCACGGGATGGCCGACCTCCGCGTCCTGCGGGTCCCGTACTCGACCAACGTGGACCGCGTCGCGCTCGCCGCCGGTCACAAGGGCCTTCAGGTGACCTGGGTGGACGTCGACCCCGACGACCGCCGCGTGGTCCGGGAGGCCAGCGGCCAGGACCTCGTGCCGGTGCTGCTCTCGGACGACGACGTCGTGGTCGACTCGCCCCGCATCCTGGCGTGGATCGAGGCCCGGTTCCCGACCCCGAGCCTGTGGCCGTCGGACCCGGGCGACGCGGCCCTGGCGGACGTCTTCTGCCACCGCTTCAACGAGGTGTGGAAGGGCCCGCCGAACCGGCTCGGGGGCCTCCTCGGGCCCGTCGACTTCGTCCGGGACCGGCTCAGCGGCTCCGAGGCGCGCGCCGTCGACGACGACACGGTCCGCCTGCGCCGGTGGCTCGACCGCTTCGAGGAGCGCCTCGACGGCCCCGACCACCTCGGCGGCGACGCGTTCGGCATCTGCGACGTCACGGCGCACCCCTTCCTGCGCTTCGGCGTGCACGCCCCGGACCCGGCGGACGAGGACCCGTTCCACCGGGTGCTGCACGAGCTGGGCTCCTTCGACGCGGCGTCGCACCCGCGCCTGGCCGCCTGGGTCGAGCGCGTCGACGCCCGGCCGCGCGCCTGAGCGCCGCGCGCCTGCAGCATCCCCGAACGCCGCGCGCCGACCGCGCTGAGGCGACCAGGCCGCGACACGCCCGAGCGCCGCGGCCTGGTCGCCCGCCCGACTCCTCCGGGCCCGCCCTACTCCGACGGTGCGGTGTCGCCCGGGGCGAGGACGTCGCCCCCGGGGGAGCGCAGCGCCGCGGCGACGGCGTTCCCGAGGGTGCGGTGCAGCTCGCGGTTGGCGACGCGGTCCGTGCGCACGTGGAGCACCGACAGGCCGTGGTGGGCGGTGGCCGCCCGCAGCGCCGGGACGAGGTCCGCGCGCCGGTCGACGGGGTGGAGGCGCCCGCCGGCGGCCGCGACGATCGCGGGCACGTCCAGGCCGGTCGGCGTCATGACGAGGCGCTCGACGTCGGGCCCCGGGTCG
>CAFBMK010000014.1_pt1 | contig 26630 bp, 24 predicted proteins | sample 7268691 | NCBI WGS metagenome assembly CAFBMK01 (sample SAMEA6814062, study PRJEB35770) | freshwater metagenome | biome: Freshwater; feature: Freshwater reservoir; material: water | place: Czech Republic | collected 2017-05-23 | depth 30m m
CACCGTCGATCTCACCGGTGAGTGTCACTCCGTTGCCGTCCACTGCAGTTTCGACCGCCCGCGGGTCCTGGGTGGGTGCCGCCGACTCCTGCGTAACCGCTACATCGGGAGTGTCGGTCGGCGCGTCCGAGGAGCACGCTGCGCAGAGTAGGACGACGAGTGCGACGGATGTTCGGAGCAGCAGCGTGGCGTGACGGGTTCCGATGCGCGGCGAGACGGTAGCGATGTTCGATCTCCTCCGAGCGATGATGAAGTGACCCAAATTAACGACACTCCCAAATCCGATGTCAAGGTTTGTCGGTCGAATGAAGGACATCGCAACTTCGGCCAATGAGTAGGGTCCGCTCGTAAAACGCACGCATCGAGGATGAGGCCATGTTGAGTGAATTCCGCCCTTTTTCGTCAGCGCCAGCGCCAGCTCCCGCTCACCGACCGGCCACTGTCGACGAACCACTGCTGACTTACCGACGAAGGAGGCGGGTGCCGCCGCCTCCGACACCCGCACCCGCCACACGCCCCGGACGGGACCAGTACTGTCGCCAACCTCGCAGACACCGAACCCTTGCAAGCGCCACCCGCCACGGCGTATCCGACGACGCCGTTACGGGGATATCTGACGGTGGCGATTCGTCGACGTCTCATGCTTCTATCCAAGCGCCAGGCTTCTGCTTGGCGGGCAAACTCTACCTACCGGAGTGAAAGCGCGAGGCTAGACTTGGCTGGTCGTTTTCATACGATCAGCAGGATGAAACGTGCTCAGGAAGGGAAACTAGCGATGAGCCACCTACCGGAGAAGATCTCGCATGAACAATAGCTCGTACGATCCGTCGTGGATGCGATACGCGCTCGAGCGCATACGCACTTTGGTCGACGGGCCGAGAGAGAAGATGTCGGAGCAGCAACTGAGTGTATATACGTTCGCGCAGAACGCGATCGCGGGAGGAGAGCGGGTTATCAGAATCTTTGAGCGTGGCCCCGGTGTCTGGCTATGTCGAGTTTGCCTCGCCGAATGGAACGAACTTTCCGGTCCCGATCACGTCTATGGATGCCCTGAGTCGTAGTCGTTTGTGGCGGTTCCGTTTCCGCTCGTTCGAGGCGGCTCTCGGTTTTGCTGACCGAGACCGCTTGCGCGGTGCTTAATGGCAGGACGCACTTGGCGAACCGGTTTCGCGGCGGTGCACCGGAGACAGCCTGGCTCGGCTGCCACTTCGGGCTCGTCACGGTCGCGAAGTGCCACATCATCGTGGTGGCCGAGTGCGTGGTTCGAATCCCTATGCGCAACGGTCACTTGCCCGAACTATCGCTCCGAATGCGAAAGGGCTCCGGATCAGAGACTTTCCGACTTGTCGGACAATTCGTCTACTCGACTACAGTCGGGCGTTCGGCTCGATGCTGGCTATGAGCATTTTCTGGATCTGATCTGGATATCGGAAAATTCGTGGACTGAGCGCGAGCTCTCGCAGTCTCGCCGAGAAGCGACGTCGGTCGATTCCAAACTGCGTCATGATATCGACCTCGTCACCACCACCGAAGGGTGCCCAGAGGCTGAAGAACCGCACCATGAAGTCGTCATGGCGTTCTTCTTCTGTGCGCTGGTTTAGGTGTGCCGCGCCGCACCAGTCATCGAAAATGGCGGCCGCAGACTTGATCTTGTGCGGACGAAGTGCGGAGCCGACGGACTCCGAGGTTGCGGACGCCGTCGCGGTCATTTGAGTATTCACAGGTTCACCGACTTATTGTTTCAGGGGCAGGAACGGTCGTGCCGAACGTCTGCCACATCCGAGTAGTCGCACAGAAGAGGAGATTGCGCGCCGTTTCGTGCGCGAGAGCGGCAGTGGTATGAATCTTACTAGTTGAAAAAAAATTCATAAAAAGATTCGGTGGAAAGTGTCGGACGTGTGAACGGTGCCTCTATTCTGCCAAGACTGGGCTTCGATTGACGTGGTGCAGATTTCAACCGTCGACATAGTCGGCACCGTTTCAATGTCGTCCATGTCATCACCAAAGGTTTCCAAGTATGCTATCGGCGCTGAACTCGAAGGACACCAGAGTGCAGGTTCTGTTCGGATCGGATCTTTCTGTGCTTGCAGTACGCAATGCTGGACCCTCGACTGCCCGTCGCACGATCTGAACTGTCGCTTTCAGCCGCTAGGCCGACTCGCACTCCGGTGACTGTGGTTTGGAGAGTTGCACTCGCTCGCGTGGGTTGAGCCCGCCCCAAATACCGTAGGGCTCCTTGGAATTGACAGCATGGTCGAGGCAAAATTGGATGACTGGGCACTGTGCACACACCAATTTTGCTTCGCGTTCGCTTCGACGCAACGAGCCCCCACGGAGCGCGTCGGAGGGAAAAAACAACGCCATCGGCATCGATCGGCACGCGCCTCGTGTCTGCCAATCCCAGTGGTCTGTCTGCGGTGGCGGCAGGTCGACCTGCACTAGTTTCCGATACATCTCTAGTACTCCCCTTTGATCGAATGATCGTCGTTTTGTGTCTTGTCCGGCTGTCAGATCGGTCGCCCGCCCGGGATGCAAGATAGTCGTCGGATCGAACACTGACCGGCAACTGTGAGGACGGAGTGATCTCGGCAGTAGTCGACTATGGTTCCGAGATCTGTTGTGGCAGCTTCACCGACCGTTGCCTGACGGTCATTGCGGTACGAGAGACCGCCGACTGTCACATGACGATCCGTTCGAAGTAGAAGCAACTCGTATGGCGACCACTGAGGTGGTAACACGGAGTCGGATCTCGATTTTTCACTGCCACCGGGAGACCTAGCCCTAGAGGTCTAGCTTGTTTTCTGCGACGGCCGGCAGCACATCAGCGAGTGGCCATATGCTGCCAGCCAGGGCGCGTCGCCTTCTTTGGTCCGTCTGTCAAGCGACGGTCATCTCACCCATCGTGCCCCAACCCATTGTGTCGATGCTTTGGCTGATGATCTCGGGTGTTGATGCGAGCGCCCGAGGTAGCTCGTTCATCGCTTTCTTGAAATGGTCGCTGCCCACGTGTGCCCCGCCCGCCTCGCTGTCGCGGAATGCTTCGAGGAGCACGTAGACATTGTCTTCTTCGAGGCTGCGTGACCACTCGAACCACAGGTTGCCTACCTCGGCGCGCGTTGCCTCGGTGAACTCGGCTACGTGGTCCTGCCATTTCTCGGTCCAGTCCGGCTTCGTCTCGAACTTGACGACGATGAAGATCATCGACGCTCCTAAGGTGTGAGGATTGCGCGGCCACGGATGACACCGGCATCGAGATCGTCTATGGCACTCTGAAAGTCGTCGAGCGAGTACTTCGCGGTGTGCAGCACCACCGACCCACGAGCGGCCAAGGCCATGAGATCGCACAGGTCGTTGTAGGACCCCACGAGGTTACCGACGATGTTGATTTCGGAGGATACGAGGTCGATCGTCGGCACATCGATGTTCTCTCCGTATCCGACGACGTAGTAGCTGCCCGCTCCACGCAGCATCGCGATGCCCTCCTTCGTCGCGCCGCCTTCGCCCACGAAGTCGATGACGGCTTCTCCTCCGGCACCATCCGTCAGATCCAACACGTGCTCGACGTGGGTGCCGTCGGCGACGATTCCGTGGTCGGCACCGATCGACTTGGCGAGTTCGACAGCTGCTGCGTTACGGTCGACGACGACGATCTCGGCGGCGGTCAGCGACTTGAGAACCTGAATGCCGATGTGTCCCAGTCCACCTGCGCCAAGGACTACTACCTTGTCACGCGGCGTCAGTAGTTTCGAGGCTTTCGCCGCGGCGTGGTAGGCCGTCAACCCGGCGTCGGCCAACGCCGCCACGTCGGCAGGTTCGAGCGATTCGTCGATCTTGACGACACTGCGCGCCGACGTTTTCAGGTATTCGGCGTATCCGCCGTTGGTGTCGATGCCGGGAAACTGATTGGACGCACAGTGCACGTCGTCACCCGAGCGGCAGGCACGGCACAAGCCGCACGTGATCAGCGGATGCACGATCACCTTGTCGCCCTCGGTGACGTTGGTGACAGCCGAGCCGACCGCGTGCACCCATCCTGCGTTCTCGTGGCCGATCGTGTACGGCAGCTGAACGTTCGATTTTTCGGCCCATTGGCCCTCCAGAATGTGGAGGTCGGTGCGGCACACACCGGCTCCGCCGATCTTGACTACGACGTCGAACGGCCCGCTCGGTTCGGGAATCGGTAGCTCTGTCATTTGGAGCTTGTCGTGATAACCCACGACTTGCACTGCTCTCATCATGTTCATGTTCCATTCTCTCCCAGTCGATGTCAGGCGTCGACTGTGGTGCGGTCTGGGTCGTCATAGCGGGTACGTAGGAGCCCCCGGCAGAAGTGCGCGTTGCCGTCGATCGATATGCGCGTCGAGCGGGCGCGACGCAATGCCAGTGGGACATCGATCTGGGCGTACTTGTTTCCTTCGTGATCGACCATCACCACGCTGTCGGAGGTAGTGGGCAAACCGATCACTTCGCGCCGACGCAGCAGGGCTCCAGTGTTTTCGTCGTCGGGTAGCTCCTTCAACAGCACCTGACCCATCTCGCTGACCTCCCGCGTGGGATCCGCTCTCAGCAGTCCGGTCAGGCACCGTTCCATGGCGGCGACGTGGGCCTTGCGTAGAAAGATCGTCCGCAGGTCTTCGAGATCGTCCTCGGCTTCGTGGCCGAAGGTGCCGCGGTAGCCGGCGTCGGCCGCGAGGCCTGCGTTGATGATCGGGGAATCGTGGTGATCGTCGAGCTCGACGGTCACCTTCCTGGTCCAGTCGAGTTGCTTCAAGACGTCTTTGGCGTCCGAAGCCATCAGGTAAGCGAAGTTCGGCGCGCAGAACGAGGTGGGCAACCGCAGATGCACCACGACGTTGCCGCCTTCGTCGACCACCAGCGACGACACGAAATCGAGGTCGGTGATCGGCTGATCCAACTCGGGATCGATCACTGTTCCGAGGGCATCGAAGGCTGCCTCGTGCCGAGTTGCCATCGCTATGCTCCCACCAAGTGTTCTTCTGCCGCGTTCTCGGCGCCACGCGGGCCGGTTTCGGTTTCGTCTGCATCAGAAATTTGCAGTTCGGTCGGGACGTCGATGTCGTACATCTTCGCGGCGTTGAGTCCCAGGATCTTCTTCTTCTGGTCCAGCGTGATCGCCGGGTATTCGCTCAACTCCTCGGGGATCTGAAAGTCGACGAACGTCTCGATCAACCAGCGAGGTGTCCATAGGGCGTAGTCGGAGGAGAATTGAATGCGATCCTCGCCGACCCAGTACAGCAGTTCGCCGATGATCTGCCCGAAATATTTCGGACGGGTGTGCATGAACGGCATCGCAACCGCAAGTCCCGCATGAACATTCGGCTCCTGCGTCGCGATCCAGCAGAAATCCTCCAGCCGCGGCAAACCGCAGTGTTCGACGACGAAGTTCAGATCGGTGAAATCGGTCGCCACATGGTCGACGTCGGCGACGTCGAATGCGTCGCGGTCGAGCGGACGGATGGTCGGCCCCTTGTGCACGTGGATGTTCTTGATCCCGACCTCGCGGCACACCTCGAGATAGCGCCGCGTCCAGTCGTCGTCGAGCTTGTAGCCGCGGGAATCGCCGTGCCACTCGGCGGTGTAGAGCTTGACGCCCTTCAGCCCGAATCGTTCGGCGTCGGAACGAAGCTGATCGAGGCCGCGTTCGCCGTTGCGCGGATCGAAGTTGTGGTTGTAGGTCAGCTTGTCCGGGTGCGCGGCGGCCAGCGCCGACGCTTCCTCGGTCTGCCCGAATCCGTTGTTGTAGAACTCACCGAGGTGCGCCGGCTGGAAAATGGCGTGGTCGACGTACCCGACCTCGAACAGGTCGTGCATCAGCCGCTCGCCGCCCTGGTAGAGGTACTCGTCGTACGTCCACAATTCGCTCTCGGGGGAGAGGTTGCGGTGGTAGTCGTAGAAGCAGTCGATGAACTGCTTGCCGTGGATGTTGCGTTGGTTCTCCTTGCGCGCGTCCCACAGCGCCACGTGCGCGTCGACAATGAAGAAGCTGTCGTCACCTTTTGAGTACATCGATGCAGTCCTCTCTGTTCTGTGACTGGTGCCACAGTCGGTGTCACAGAGGGTAGGCGCGTGTGGAGGTCTCGGCTGTCTCACTTTGAGAAACGGAAAATTCCGCTCGGTAGACGGGCGGCGAGCGCTCTTGAAAGCTGAGCGCTTCGCTTCAGCGCAGCGATAGCTGCCTCCTGCAAGGCCCGGTTGCCACGGCAACGGAGGTTCGAGATGGCTGACAATGCGGCGGCATTTTTCGTCGATGCTGTCCCGCTGAAAGTTGCGTACTCGCGCTCCGGTTGTGCGCCCGACCGAACCGGTTCGGCTCAACAGACGCCGCCCCTGCCGGTGTCTGTTCTCCCTTATTTTCGAATCGCGCAACGCCCACTCGGTGCAGTGCTCACATTCTCAAACTGAGACGGATGAGACGTGCGTCACGGTGTTCAATGACGTTCACATCTTCCCGAGAAGGCCGACAAACCTGCCGGCCTCCAATCCAGGAGGGCACATTGAGTAGACAAAGCCTTACCAAGGCACACGCGAAGATTTCGGAGCTCACGTGGGAACCCACGTTCGCTACCCCTGCCACTCGCTTCGGCACGGACTACACGTTCGAGAAGGCACCGAAGAAGGACCCACTCAAGCAGATCATGCGGTCTTACTTCCCGATGGAGGAGGAGAAGGACAACCGTGTGTACGGAGCAATGGACGGCGCGATCCGCGGCAACATGTTCCGCCAGGTCCAGCAGCGTTGGCTCGAATGGCAGAAACTGTTCCTCTCGATCATTCCGTTCCCGGAGATTTCCGCTGCACGTGCGATGCCGATGGCGATCGACGCCGTCCCCAACCCGGAGATTCACAACGGGCTTGCAGTCCAGATGATCGACGAGGTGCGTCACTCGACGATTCAGATGAATCTCAAGAAGCTCTACATGAACAACTACATCGACCCCGCTGGGTTCGACATGACGGAGAAAGCGTTCGCGAACAACTACGCGGGCACGATCGGCCGTCAGTTCGGTGAAGGCTTCATCACCGGAGACGCAATCACCGCCGCGAACATCTATCTGACGGTGGTCGCCGAAACCGCGTTCACGAACACCCTGTTCGTTGCCATGCCTGACGAAGCAGCAGCCAACGGCGACTACCTGTTGCCGACGGTGTTCCACTCGGTGCAGTCCGACGAATCGCGTCACATCTCCAACGGCTATTCGATTCTGTTGATGGCTCTGGCGGACGAGCGGAACCGGCCCTTGCTCGAACGCGACCTGCGTTACGCATGGTGGAACAACCACTGCGTCGTCGACGCCGCTATCGGGACGTTCATCGAGTACGGCACGAAGGATCGCCGCAAGGACCGTGAGAGCTACGCCGAGATGTGGCAGCGGTGGATCTACGACGACTACTACCGCAGCTACCTCATCCCGCTGGAAAAGTACGGTCTGACGATCCCCCACGACTTGGTCGAAGAGGCATGGAATCGGATCACCAACAAGGGCTATGTACACGAAGTTGCCCGGTTCTTCGCCACCGGCTGGCCGGTCAACTACTGGCGCATCGACACCATGACCGATACGGACTTCGAGTGGTTCGAACACAAGTATCCAGGGTGGTACAGCAAGTACGGCAAGTGGTGGGAGGAATACAACCGCCTCGCCTACCCGGGGATCAACAAGCCGATCGCGTTCGAAGATGTCGGCTACCAGTACCCGCACCGCTGCTGGACCTGCATGGTCCCTGCCCTCATCCGTGAGGACATGGTGGTGGAGAAGGTCGACAATCAGTGGCGCACCTACTGCTCGGAAACCTGCTACTGGACCGACGCAGTGGCATTCCGCGGTGAGTACGAAGGCAAGGACACCCCGAACATGGGCCGCCTCACCGGCTTCCGCGAATGGGAGACCTTGCACCACGGTAAGGATCTCGCCGACATCGTGACAAATCTCGGTTACGTCCGCGACGACGGTCAGACACTCGTCGGTCAGCCGCACCTCGATCTGGACCCGAAGAAGATGTGGAAGCTCGATGATGTCCGCGGAAACACCTTCCAGAGTCCGAACGTACTGCTGAACCAGATGACCGAATCGGAGCGCAACGCGCACATCGCCGCGTACCGCGCCGGGGCAACTGTTCCTGCCTGATCCACGACTCGGCGGGCAGTGCCTGAGCGCAGGCGCTGCCCGCCGCATCCAGCATTATCAAACCCTTCGATTCAGGAGAGATCCTCGTGGCCGACACACACCGAATCACGTTCGAGCCGGTCGACATCGAGATGGAAGTCCGCGAAGACGAACACATCCTCGATGCGGCGTTCCGGCAAGGAATCCACCTGATGCACGGCTGCCGCGAGGGACGTTGCTCGGCGTGCAAGTCATTCGTACTCGACGGCGACATTCAGATGGAGAACCACTCGACGTTCGCCTGCAACGAAGCCGAGCAAGATGAGGGCTTCGTATTACTTTGCCGGACAAAGGCTTACAGTGACTGCACCATCGAACTGCTCAACTTCGACGAGGACGAGTTGCTCGGCGGCATCCCGATCCAGACCGTCACGACACGGGTAGCCTCACTCGAAGCGGTCACCGCCGACATCGTTGCCCTTCACCTCGAACCGGTCGAACCTGCCGTGTTCGAGTTCAAGCCGGGTCAGTACGCCGACTTGACAATACCCGGGACGGACGAAACTCGATCTTTCTCGATGGCGTCGACTCAATCGACACCCGACCACGTCGAATTCTTGATCAAGAAGTACCCCGGCGGCAAGTTCGCGGCTCTGCTCGACGACGGTATCTCGGTCGGTGACGAAATCACCCTGACGGGTCCGTACGGTTCGTCGACACTCAAGGACGGTCACGTCTTACCGGTGGTGTGCATCGGCGGCGGGGCAGGTATGGCCCCGATCCTGTCGTTGGTCCGTCATATGAAGGAATCGGGCAATACGCGCCCTGTTCACTTCTACTACGGTGCCAGGACTCCCGCTGATTTGTTCTACGTCGACGAAATCAATTCCCTCGGTGAGGGGTTGGTCGATTTCACGTTCGTTGCGTGCGTGTCGGACGCGGCAGGAGTCGCGTCCTCCGGATCGATTTCGGTCGAGGAAGGAAACGTCACCGACGTCGTGCAGCGTCTCGAGCCGAACATCTCCAAGGCCGAGGTCTATCTGTGTGGGCCTCCCCCGATGGTCGATGCGGCACTCGATCTGCTCGACGTATGTGGAACTCCGACGGATCAGATTTTCTACGACAAGTTCACCAGTCCGGCGTTCGACTAGAGCGACCGCGCCGCCTGGTCTCCGCTCGCGAAGACCAGCCCACCTCAACCGAGAGGACCGACATGACTGCAACCCAAGAGACGACTGCCACCACGGAGCCGAAGCAGCGCAGCTTCCCGAAGATCGAATTCACCGACTCCGAAGCCGGAGCCAAGGAGTTCCCGAGCTCGAAGAGCCGTACGTACAGTTACTACACGCCGGCCAAGCGTCGGGCGACGATGTACGAAGATGTGACTGTCGATGTGCAGCCGGACCCCGACCGGCACCTGACTCAAGGCTGGATCTACGGTTTCGGCGACGGACCCGGCGGCTACCCGCAGGAGTGGACGGTCGCGAAGTCCTCGAACTGGCACCAATTCCTCGATCCCAACGAGGAGTGGGACCAGACGATCTTCCGCAACAACTCGGCGGTGGTCCATCAAGTCGAACTCTGTCTGAGCAACGCCAAACGCGCCCGCGCCTACGACGGGTGGAACACTCCGTGGCTGAAGTTCATCGAGCGCAACGTCGGTGCATGGATGCATGCGGAGAACGGCCTGGCGCTGCACGTGTTCTCCTCGATTCAGCGTTCGGGACCGACGAACATGATCAACACCGCCGTTGCCGTGAACGCTGCGCACAAGATGCGGTTCGCGCAGGATCTCGCGCTCTTCAACTTGGATCTGTCAGAAGCCGATGTCTCCTTCGACGGCTCCGCGCACATGGAGGTGTGGCAGGACGCACCCGAATGGCAGCCGACCCGCGAAGTCGTCGAACAGCTGACGGCGGTCCCGGACTGGTGTGAACTGCTCTTCGCAACCAACATCGTATTCGAACAACTCGTCGGTTCCTTGTTCCGGACCGAGCTGGTGATGCAGATCGCCGCCCGAAACGGCGACTACATCACTCCGACCATCGTCGGGACCGGTGAGCACGATTACGACCGCGATCTGAACTACACGCGCACCCTGTTCCAGCTGCTCACCCACGATCCGGATCACGGCGATGCCAACCGTGCGCTGTTCGGGAAATGGATGACCCTGTGGGTTCCCCGGTGTCTCGCGGCTGCTCGTGCGTTGCAACCGATCTGGTCGCAACCGGCCGACAAGGCCGTCACGTTCGCAACGAGCTTGGATGCAGCGACCGCCAAGTTCACCGTTCTGCTCGAATCGCTCGGCCTCGACATCCCCAAGGAGCTTTCGCTATGACCATGCATTTCGGATCGGACACCGAATTCTCCAACAAATGCGGCGTGACGTTGATGAACACACCGATCGGACGTGTTGTCGCCGAGGTCATGGGCTCCAAGCCCGGAGTCGAGCTCACCGAGTATCCCTCGATGATCCGCGTGGACGGCGTCAAGCTTCTCTCGTTCGATTACGACGAACTCACCGATGCCCTCGGTCAGGACTTCGACGGATCTGTGTTCGAGGAGATCAGCTCGACGCACTACGGCCGCATGGTTCATCTCGATGACAAGACGATGCTCTTCGCCAGCCCCGAAGACGCAGCCAAGTACATCGGCTTCGACCTCGCCGAGCTCCCCTGACCAACCAACTAGTTGGACCACCGACCGACTGACCGGCGGGCGTCCGAGCGCATCGACGAACTGCCCCGCGCCGACGCCCGCCCACAGTTCGCAGGCCCGTTGAACCCAGAAGTTGGAGCGAACACCGTGACCACAACCTTGCGCCCGTGCACGACAGCCGACATCGTCGACGCACTCACCTCCGTCACCGATCCCGTCCTCGACGAACCGATCACCGGCCTCGGGCTCGTGCATTCGCTCGTGATGGCCGACGATGCCGTAATCGTGCGCCTGCGGATACCTGCGCATTTGTTTCCCTCCGACACTGCCTACCTGATGGTGTCCGAATCTGTGGATGCGTTGCGCGGCATCGAAGACATCGGCCGTGTCAGCGTCGTGCTCGACGATCACCCCGACAGCGACGCCATCAATGCGGTGACAGCTGCAGGCGTGGGATACCGCGGCCGTTGTGAGTTCCTCACCGCCGGTTACGACGAGATCGAAGCGCTGCGCGAGGAGTTTCTGTACAGGGCGCACAGCGCGGCCGTGGAGCGCTCGCTCGCAGCGCATCTAGCGCAAGAGGACGAGACAATGGACTGCGCCGGATCGCTCACCCTGCGAGATCTCAGAGGTCAAAAACACACGACCGCGTTGCTTCGCCGTCGCAGTGCACTCGGATTGAGTATCTGCCCTAACAGCCGAGTGTTAGTCGATCATCACGGTTCTCCGATTGCGGCAAAGCAGCTTTCATCGAAGCTGCGGTCGGCGATTTCGCTCAGGCTGTCGGAGGGGAGCCGTTCGTATTTCTGCCGTGCACTACTGACTTCGTTGTTCGGCAACCACGAGCACTTGGTTGCAGAACCTCACGTAACCGACCTTCGGACCCGAAGGACATGATGCAGGTCGGCCGGAAACCTGGCCGACTCGTGTCTGCTCAAACCGCGCAATCGTTCATCCAGATTCACATCGAAAGGATTCGTCATGGCCAAGGAACTGCGGTTCAATACCGAAGCGCGCGCGCTGCTCGAGCAGGGCGTCAACGCTCTTGCAGATGCGGTGAAAGTGACTCTCGGGCCCAAAGGACGCAACGCAGTACTCGAGAAGCTGACCGGACCGCCCACCATCACCAACGACGGCGTCACGATCGCGAAGGAAATCCAGCTCAGCAACCCCTTCGCCAACATGGGTGCCCAGCTGGTCAAAGAGGTCGCGATGAAGACCAATGGTGTCGTCGGCGACGGCACCACAACCGCGACCGTCCTGGCGCAGGCCATGGTGCGCGAGGGACTACGCGCAGTCGATGCCGGTGCCAATCCGATGCGACTACGTCGCGGAATCGAGACCGCGGTCTCGGCGGTCGTCGAGGCGCTTCGCGCCCAAGCTGTCGAGGTCGTCGGAAGCGCTGATCTCGAACGAATCGCCACTCTCGCAGCGAGCGACGACGAGGCGATCGGTCAGGCCGTGGCCAAAGCGGTGGAATATGTCGGAAGGTCGGGAGTGGTGACCACCGAGGAGAGCGAGAGCCTCGGCATGTCCGTCGACGTCGTCGACGGAATCGAGTTCGACCACGGGTTCATCTCCGGCTACATGATCACCGACCCAGAGCGGGCCGAATCGGTGCACGACAATCCGGTGATCTTGCTGACGAACAAGAAGATCAACCAGGTTCAGGACATCATGCCCAGCATCGAGGCGGCCAAGCGCGCGGATCGCCCGCTCGTCGTGATTGCCGAGGACGTCGATGGACCGGCCTTACAGCTGCTCGTCGGCGGCAATATGCACCACACTATGCAATCGGTGGTCGTACGCGCGCCCGGTTTCGGTCACCGACGTGTCGCAGAGCTCCAAGATCTCGCCGTGGCCCTCGGTGGCCAGGTCATCGCCAAAGACACCGGCCTCGAACTCTTCGAGGTGACGTTGGAACAGCTCGGTTCGTGTGATCGCATCACCGTGACCGAACACTCGACCACAATCGTCGGCGGTGCCGGCGATCCGAAGTTGCTCGATGCCCGTGTCAGTCAGCTTCAAGCGCAGTTCGAGCGGTCCAAGATCGACGGCGATCGTGACAGTCTCGAACAGCGTATTGCGCGCCTGACCGGTCGCGTTGCCGTCGTTCGCGTAGGCGGTGCCACCAGCGTCGAGCTGAAGGAGCGGATGCTCCGAGTGGAAGACGCCCTGGCCGCCTCTCGTGCCGCACTCGAGGCTGGAATCGTATCCGGAGGCGGCACAGCTCTCGCGCAGTCGCACCGCGCACTGTCCGAACTCGAACTCACCGGTGATCAGGCTGTAGGCATCGAGGTCGTACGCACAGCACTGACCGAACCGCTGCGGTGGATTGCGATCAACGCCGGGTATGAGGGCGAAGACGTGGTCGAGGTGGTCACCGGACTCCCGATCGGCCACGGATTCAATGCTCTCACCGGCGAGTACGGTGACATGTTCGACGACGGAGTCATCGATCCCTTCAAGGTGACGCGTGCGGCACTCGAAAGCGCGGCATCGATCGCTGCCTTGCTCATCACCACCGAGACTGCTGTGGTGGAAGAGGTCTACGGCAACCCCGGCGCAATTATGGCCCCCGGATTCGGGGACCTCGCCGAAGGAATGGTCAGACCCTCGAACATCTACTGACCCAATCCGTATCGAGGTCCGCCGCGGACGAGTGCCGTCCGCGGCGAGCTATCTGTCGTCGCCGAGGTTGAGGTCACACAGGCTCTTCGTTCACGAGTATCCGGGAACAGAATCTGCGCTGGTACCGAGCTCAGCTCGACATCTTCTTGCTCGAATGGCAGGCAGAGACGCAGGCAATCGAGATTTTCTCGAACGTGGATCGGCCAATGAACCGACACCGATGAGTGGTGCACAGCCCGACTGCTCGCGCAATCTTGGCGGAGCGTTTACTGACGGTCGTCGCGAGCAGCAGACAGCCAGCGCCGGCTAGAGCAGCGAATCTCATCGGGACGTGCTCAGAGCGAAGGCTTGGGGCACTTCGACTGGGTGGCGGTCCTCCGTGTGAAGGAACCGGATGAGCCGTCAGGCTGCGGGTGTGGCCCCGCGCGGCGTGGGCGGGGCCGTCCGTCCGGGTAGAGCTGGAGTGGCTGGATCGGTTCCGTCGGTGCGAGGTCAGCCGAACAGGCACTCATACCCGCTTGGGCAAAATTTCTGCTGCGATGTGGTCCTAGCTCCCGACATGTAGCGGGTCGCGGACATGTTATGAATCGAGCGAGCTGTACGCTACGCGGGAGGTCATGGTGTCGGCCGCGCCGTTGAACGCGCCGAAAGCAGACTGGAGCAGCTCGTAGGCAGGGGCCAACTGAGTCTGCTCGATCTTCGCTACCGATGAGACGGTCCATCCAATGATCCCGTCGTGTCCTGGAACCGGCTTTCCGAAAAGATCGACCAAGGCTCCGCGGCGGTATCCACTCTCCACTAGGTCGTCTTCGGTGTACCAGTCGTCTCTACGGTTATGAACGTATTCGTTCTGGCCCCTCTGTAGCTCCTTCACGTGCCAGTCGTTGTCGGGCGATTGAGTTGCAGGTTCGGACATTTCAGATCCCCTCCGGCGAGTCGCACATCAGATGAGCTGCTTCGGACTGGGCGATTCTATCGCCGCTCCTATTGACCGTTCAACGTGTGTTTCTGAAAACCGAACTGACACTGCGGCGCGCCCCTCCGCCGGTGAAGGGGGGGTTTGCAGCTCGGCAACTCGTTTGTTGGCTACGCTGGCCATTATCGAGTTCGTGACATTGTGTGATCGAAAGGTTCTCCGGCTGTGGCCAAACGCGTGACAACCCAATTGGTGGACGATATCGACGGGTCCGTCATCGACGACGAATCCGGCGAGACGGTCGAATTCGCAGTCAACGGTGTTGAGTACACGATCGATCTGAAAGCGAAGAACGCCAGCGAGTTTCACAGGAAGATCCACTACTACATCGAGCACGCGGTACGAGTCGGTGGCCGTAAGCGTAAGCCCTCCCCCGCCGGCGCGACGACGCCCTCGAAGACCGGGACACCGGCCACGCGTGACCCGGCGCAGACACGGGCAATCCGGCAGTGGGCAGCCGACGAGGGGTACGAGATCAACGACCGCGGGCGCATCCCGGCCGCCATCGAAGAGGCGTACAACGCCGCTCACTGACCTGCTTCGACCGTCGTCGACGAGGAACTGTACCGCGACGATGGCCTCTATGATTTCGTGCCTTTGCGTCGATGAAGCGGTCGATGTATTCCAGCACCAGCGGTCCGTCGTCTGGATCTGGCGACCTCCCGTGCGGTCCCACGCCAGGGCGCGGTGTGATACGACCACTTTAGATATTCAGGGTTACCAGTTATCTCTGCATGCTGTTGTGTGGCAGTGGTTTTCGCTCGCGCCCTGCCGCACTGGCCCGTAGGTTTTCGATGGAGCGGCTTGGGCGAACAGTCCTCAAGCCGACGCGTCCGGACTACCCGATGGCGTCCGCCATCGTAATGGGCGTGCACGGGAAGAGATCGCCAGGCAATCATTCTGGCGGCCTCTGGGCCTCTACGTGAGCTACCTGGCCTCGTCGATGATCGAAGGTCATCGAGCCGATCTCGTCCTGGCCCAAGTTCGTGGAGGCGACAAGCTTCACCGGGGTTATCGTGTCGGACAGCTCGTACGCGATCGCGTTTTGGACGGTGCCGCCCTCCTTGAGCTTGTTCATCTGTGAGTCCAGGAATGCTGCGTCCGGCAACGAGCCGACACCAAGCTTGTTCTCCGCGTCGGGATCGTTGTCCTGGTATGCCTCGGCTAGGCGTATCCACGCCGTCAACGGATCCGTCTCCTCGCCGGAGACGTTCGTTGTGTCGTACCAGAATGCGATGACGGGCTTCTCGCCGTACTCGTTGCCCTCCTCGCCCACTTGAATCGTCTTCACGTCGTTAATCTTGATGACGACGTCCTCCGTCGTGAGTACATCGTTCTGGAACGACGCCTCCGCCGGTGCCTCGGCCGGCGCGTCGACGGCGACCGTCGAACCCGGCGCTGGTTCGGCAGTCGATCCTGCCTCACTGCAGCCGACGAGAGCGATTGCCGCGATACCGACAATCGCGCTGGTGAGAGAGACCTTATTGATGCAGTGCACGTGCTGTCTCCTGGTGGATCCATTCCTGCCGGGTCCAAGTCCACACACATGTCCCGAAAGTTTCGTGCCTGGACCGCAGACCCGGTAGTCAGCTTCGGAGTGATCTGACGCTCGAAGCTGACAACCGACGCACGGAAAGTTTCCCCTCGCGCCTCAGGCAGGTCCTTCGCGAGATTTCGCCGAGACCTGACGTCTTCGTTGATGAAAGCCGGAGTCGCATCAGGAACTTGCGTCAACCAGTGCGCAGTCAGCGCGTTTTCGTACGCGGTGCGTACGAGCGGCATCGCGACCAGTTCGGCAGCACCTGAGCGGATCAACGTGATCGCCGCCGCCGATGTCTCGGTGACCTGGGACGTCAGTGCTAGGACGATCGCCGCAGTCATGGGATGTTCAGCAGCATGAGGGACTGGCGACGCCTCGTTCCCACGTCGAAACCTGTCAACACGCACCCGTCCGAGCGATTGGTACCCGACAGCTTTTCCACCCGCACCGTACCCGTCCAATGTCACCACCAGATCCGATCGCTGCGTCACAGTCCTCATGCCAAGGCGTCCTGACTACCTGCGGGCGTTCGCTGTCGTAGAACAGCTGGCTGGAACGGCGCGGTGATCGCTCCGAGGGCGGCCATAGGAAGCGCAAAGACGAGCAAACTCGAGTAGGAGTCACTTGCGATGCTGAAGAACCCGGCGACGAACGAGCAGAGGAGGACGACGACGGCGATCCAAGACGACGACCTTCGCAGTGCCACAGCCGCCATTGCTGGTGTCGTCGCAAGCAACAGTCCCACGCCGACGAGAGACCATACCCCCAACACGGCGATAGCTCGGTCACCACACTGGTAGGTACCGCCCTCGCCGATCTTCTAGCACGACATTGACAGGTCGAACATTCTCAGCGATGTCGCGTTCCAGGCGGTGAATATTAAGGCGGCCACGGACGTAGCCCACCACGCTGATCGCACCATGCCCGCAGCCTAACTTTCACATGCGGACGGATCTGCCCTCAGCGCCTGGCACCAGGTCCACGGAATCGCGTAAAGAGCTACGCCACCGACGGCTGGGCTGCAGGTCTTAGGGGAAGTCCCAATAGAGTTCGCTGTCCTCGACGTAAGGAACCCACCCTTTGCAGGGGCGATTGGTCTCTAAGGAGTCTGCGACGTCTTGGAGCATGGCCCCGATCGACGGCCAACGCATGGTGCCTTCGTCGACGCCATCATCGCTCGCGAACCCAACCACGCATCCTGCGTCATCCCCATCGCGGGTGTCGACTACCAGGCGGCAGCGGGTGCTGTCAGCTGCAATCGGAATGTAGCTGGAAACGTAAGTGAACGCGGTCGTGCCCGCAGGATCTGCCAGCAGCCGCCGGCCTTCGATTTTTTCCATTTCCGTGGTTGGTCCCGCCCAAATCCCCACGAGGCTCCGCCAATCGCGTACGAGCTCTGCCAATGTCATCGGCCGGTATCCAGGCAGAACCTGGGGGAAGGCCCGACCGTGATCGCTACCGTTGTGCAGAGCGAACCACTCCCTAAGCTCTGGCGTCCATGTTGTACCGGTTGCGATCTCAGCGTCTCGAACGGTCTGTGGTTCGGCGGGCGGGTTGAGTCCAGCGGCAGTTACGGGGGCGTTCGCGTCGCACCACGAGAGAAGCCGCGCCCACTGGTCCGCAAGGCGGGTCATGACCGGATCCTAGCGGCGGATAGATCCCCCTGTTTCGACACCTCTCGCGTGTCCCCCGTCGGGGCGTAGAGCAATAGGACCACTCTTGATATGCAGTAACCAGTATTGTCTGAAAGAGTCTGCTGCGCATGGTAACTCGCACCTACCTAATGTGGCTCTTCTCGTGCTCTACCCCCGCTCCGGCTGAAGGGTCAAACGCGTTTCGCGCGAAACCGTGTCAGTGGCAAGGCCGCGCGGCGACACTGGCGTGAATAAAATTGGTTGTCGTATGAGACATGATGACCCGGAAACGCCTGGTCTGGCCGAGAATTGCTCGTATTCTATCGCTACTTATACGAATGCATTTCGTTAGCGTGGGAGTCTAACCATCATGGGCGACGACGAGAAGAAGACCTCACTGGAATCAGCTACCGCGCTCGCGGAGAGCATCACGAAGTTCCTCGCGGCCACCAAAAGCGCGGAAAACGAATCTACGTCCGAGGCTCCGCCGACCGAGGCTGCCGACGCCGCGTCGTGGGTCCGCAAAAAGTACGACTCCATGATCAAGTGGATGCTCGGCGTGTTCGCCAGCATCGGGTTGCTCATCTTCGGCTCGGTTCCCTTCTTAGGTGTGGCAGGAAATATCCTTCAACCCTTGTCGTATGCGGCTCTAACCGTGGCAGGCGTCGGCCTCACAGTCATCATCTACGCCGCAACAGCGGGGTACGAACCACAAGACGCGAGCCTCGGCGAACTGCAAAATACATTCGAGAAGCTGGAAATCGGTCACTCTTCGACCCTCAGGAAATGGCTGATGTCGACCAAAGGCTCTGGTCACATTTCGACCTTCAGGAAATGGCTGGCGTCGCGCAAAGGTTCAAGGAACAAGGCCAGCGCAGTGCTCAAAAAAACCTTGGAACGTTCCACGGAGGCGTCTGCTCATCTAGGTCCCAACGTAAAGACGGTCGGTGGATTGATTCGAGTCATCGGCACACTCGAAACCGAATTGTTGAGATGCGAAGTCGGCGATGCAGGTCTCGACATCGTAGACCGAGGCGCGGCCGACACCGCGCGGCCGACTCCGCGACCGCGACCGCGACTGCGACTGCGACTGCGACTGAGACCGAGGCTGCGACCGACACCGCAACCGAACCGGCGACCAAACCCGCGACCAAACCCGCGACTGTCACCGACACTGAGACCGCGGCCGACGCCGGCGGCCGAACTCGTAGAACGTCGGAGCAAGGTCTTCCGAGAATCCGCGGAGGCCTATATTCGCGGTAGAAACGAGCAGTTGATCGCGGAGGTGAAGGCGATCATTGACGTTCGATCGGCAACACCTGCGCTGCCTGGCGATGTGCTCGGGGCCTTGAACACTCAGATGGAGAAGCGAGCTGCTCTGCTGACACCGGATGATGCGATGGCTCTAGCCGCCGGTGGAGAGGTGGCGGGACGGCGTGCAGCGTTGAGCTTTGCGCTCGATCGCTACCTCGATCATCGGGCACTTGTACTTCAGGAGTCTGCGGTCGCGCAGCTCAGGGGCAACTTTCGGAGATCCCGGAAGTTGTTGATCGTTGGCGCTCTCATCACAACGGCAGGCGGGGTGCTCTACGCCGGCTCGGTGACCCAGAATGCCGCAGCTGCCGACGCCCCCGCAACGGGTACGTCCTATCCGGTCGTACAACTCACCGTGCCTCGGGGAACTGACAGCTGGGACAAGCTGGGCGATTGCCGGTTCCTCGAGACGACGCCTGTTGAGTCGGTGTCTGCATACAAGTTGTCCGACACCAAGTTCGTCTTGGATGGACCGGACTGCGCGGGCTCGGCGGTGGAATTGAAGGTCGGAGAATTTACTGCCGTTCCCTCCTGACGTCGAGTCGTTTGACACCGACCGTTCCCGGGGCCCCGAAAGGGTGACCGACTGGGGATTATGCTCGGCGGGTTGCCAGCAACGGTAGGGCTCGTACCGTTCGTGAGCGTCGCCTCGCCCAGTCCTCGAGCATGTCGAATGTGGGATCTGAACTGTCGGTGCTAGCTCTGATTGCAGACGGCGATCCGTTCACCAACAGTTCGACTGGCATCGCTACGAGCAAGTGGCCAGCCGAGGCGGGTAGTTCATAGACGGCAGTCGCCGTTTGTTCTGGCAGCAATGCAGTCGTGAACCGAATGTGATTTCTCGATGTACCGTGCTCGACGACATCCGCGACGCCGTACACCAGGTGCGCCCGGACGCCTCGTTCGAGTTCCGCGAGCCGTACATCGGGCCCGGTGCCACCTCACGAACCACGATGATCCGGGTCAACGACTGCCCGATGAGCCCCGCGCGCAACCGCATCGGAATCATCGACCTCCGTCTCGCGACGTCCGGAGTGGCCGTGCACGCCGACCCTGTCATGTGGGCCGATGATGACACCCCGGAGCGTGTCGCGCAGCATCTGGTCAACACCCTGTTCGGCGTCCCTCAGATCTCGATGGACCTGCTGACACTGCGTCCCGAACACCGACGCGTGCTTCGCTTCTGGCTCGCCTTCATCAATGAGAACCGAGATACCCTGTTGCACGGCGAGTTCCGCCCACACCGGCCGGACCTCGACTACACGGTCGCCACAGCGCTTGGTGGGGACCGTGTAGTTACCGTGCGCTATCAGCCCGTATCCGTGGACTCGCCCGATCGTGACTGGCACCGCTGGTCCATCGTCAACGCGGACGAGCCCATCATCGACATTCATACTATCCGCGGTGCCGACGTCTGCACTAGGTCTCTGACCGTGTACGACGCGCAGGGCGAGGTGATCGAGACGTCCACTCACACCGAGATACCACTGCGCATCACCGTACCTACCGGAGGGCTGGCGGTGTTCGACACGGTCTGACTGCCTCCCTAGTTGCGGTTCTGGCCTCGGCTGTTCGCGCCGGTAGGTAGGAGAAGCGTGTCAGAACGCAAGAAGGGGGCTCTGAGCTGCGCAAATTGATCTTGCGAAGGAATAAGTCCAGCCAGCACGAGAAACACCAACTGAGTCGTGAGGATCCACCTAACATGGATCCTTACGAGATTCGGTGACATCGAGGCTCACGATCGCGCGACGCGCTCAACCTGCGCACGGTTCGCGGTCAGTTGGTCTTTGTGCGAGTGTCCCGTTCGTGCCGGATGCCGTAGCAATGACGGCGACCTCCATAACGGGGGCCACTGCTTAAGTTTCGTTGTCGAACAACGCAATTACCGACGCCGTGTTCGACGCAGGTGCATGGTAGGCCTCGTGGACGCGTGAAATCGCCGAACGCCGGAGCTAACTGTTCGAGAGCGCTCAATCACCCAGCGTCAGCTGTTGGCCTGTCTCAGCTGTCGGTGCCCGGCTCTACAGTGTCGCGTGTGAGCGGGAACGAGTACGTCGGCATGGCCATGGTGCCCGCACGTGTGCTGGACGACCTCGCCGAGGTTCTGATCGACAGGCTCGACCAACTTCTCGATCGGTTGACCGACAGGGCGTTGGCCGCGCCGACACCGGGGTCGGCTCTCTGGGAGTCTGAATGGAACAACCGCGATTCGGCGATCGGTCGAGCTCGCGCCGTCGAGCGGTCTCGGGTTCGATCGGAGTTGGTGCGCCGCGCAGGTGCCGGCCTCGGGTTGGTCGACCACACTCCCCCACCGCCACTGCACACGCAGGTGGCTCAGCTGCCGCGCAGGGTGCGGGCCGGTCGCCGTCGCGTGGACGAGGCGCAGCTGACATTCTTCTGAAAACTAGTATTGTGGTTGATGTTTCGCTCTTTTGCGCAGCGAGCCAGTCGTCATGGTTATCGCTGCCTGATTGTCCGCGAGCCCTCCAGTCGCCAGCCGCCGACCACGGTTGGCGCACGGAGACAGTGTCTTTCGGGCTGTGGGACTACAGGGTGAGCCCGGCGGCATTGTTCCTGCTGATCCCCGGTCTGCGCTGGAGCCGTTCAACGGTCAATGGCGATCAGGCGGTAGTCCGAGACCTTCCAGCCGTCGTCGGTGCGTTCGAGGTCGACCGCTCCGATGTATCCGGTGAACGGGGTGATCTCACCGCTGCTGTGCTGGACGACGCGGTCGATGGTGACGGCAACGGTGGCCTGGTTGTCGCCGTCAATCTCGGTGGCCGTGCCGTTGGCGTAGATGATGGTGTCGGGTGTGGCGAGGGCGGTGACGATGTCGCCGCTGCGCGCCCACGCCGACCATTCCGGGATCGGCTGTGGCGCTGGGTCGGGTGGTGTTGTAGCGGCGGTGGCCATCGATCCGGTGAGATTCTCGCGCTGGGAGTGCAGAGCCTCCCACGGTGAATCCTGTATTGCTGGTTGCCATGTGTAGACACCGGACATGACGGCCGTTGCGACTCCGGCCGGGTACGTGGCCGACGGGTCGATGGCGATCCCGGCATCGGTGCCCGCAGGCGGGGGTGTGTCCGAACCACGGGTGAGGAACACGATCACGGACGCGATGACCACGGCACCGACGATGCCGCAGCACGCGAGAACGATTGTGGCTCTGCGGGTCATCTCGTGCGTTCCTGTGAGTCGAGTGATTTGACGTGGTCGATGTCGGAGATTTGGCCCAGTGCAGCGGCTTTCGCAATGACTTCGAGCCAATCGACGATCGGTGTGGCCTGGCTGGGGTCGAGGATCTGTGCCATGTCTGTGCTACTTCGATTCGATGATGGTAAGTGTCGCAACGGGTACCGACAGATCAGTGTGTCGGTCATGTGCGGTGCTAACCGATGGTGTGGACTCCGGCAGCAGCGAGAACGCTTACTGTCCAGATTGCCCACATCGCCACCACCGTCGAGGCCAGCCGGATGGCCTTCTGGAACACGGTGATGGTCCAGTTCTGTCCCCGCGAGTGATCCACGCCGACGGCGAGCGCGCTGCCGATGGTCATGGCGACGGTGACGACGACGATCGCCAACCAGCCTTGGGCGATGGCATCGTGCGCAGCTGAGCCTCTACCCGCCTCGACGGAGGTCGATTCGGTCGAGGCCAGTACCCAATCGGCGACCGGTACCGCCCACACGGTCCACACTGTGAGCGAGGTCAGGGTGAGCGCGACCAGTACCCGGTGGACGTCGCTGAGCGCGAGCTCGTAAGTGGTGCGAGGCGGTGTGTTGGTCATGACGGTGGCCCTTCGTTCTCGGTACACGTCCGGATGTCCTTATCGGGCCAGATCGTAGTCGGATGCGGTGGCGGTGATGGTGGTGACGTAGTTCTGGGTCTCCGAGTACGGCGGGATGCCGCCGAACTGTTGGACCGCGCCGGGGCCGGCGTTGTATCCGGCGAGCATCAACTCGACGGGATCGCCGGTGATGGCCCCGGATTCGATGCCCGGTCGTAGGGTGTCGGCGACCGAGCAGTTGTAGCGGCCCTGCGCCATGACGGCGTCGCCGATGTCGTTGGGATCCCCCTCCCCCGCAGCTCCGGTGACCACGCCTCGATCGTCGACGGGGAAACCGAACGACGCCCACGTTCCGGGGAGGAACTGTGCATACCCTTCGGCCCCGGCCGGGCTGGTCAGGCCCGGTGTGAAGGCGGATTCCTGTTTTAGCTGAGCGGCGAGGATCGCGGGTGAGAGCTCGCGGCACTGAGCGGCCGAGAGGGCGAGCCACGGCTCGAACTCGGGAGGGATCTGGCCGGCGGCGAGTTGTCCGTGATCACCGAGACCGGCCCCGGGTGCGGTGGTGCAGTTCCCGGTCGCTTTCGGTGCGGATCCGCCGCCGCCGGGGACGGGCCCGTAGGTCTGGCCGGGTGCCGGTGCGCCGTGGCCGACGGTGGTGACGTGGACGTGGTCGAAGTGGTTCTGGGTGGTAGATCCCCTGTCCTCCATGGTGTTCGGTTCACCTTGGGAGGGGATGTATTCCTGTCGCCAGATCATGTATTCGATCCGGAGATAGTCGCGGTTCGCCCACAGGTAGTCCTTGACCTGGTCGCCGAGCGCTTTGCCTTCCTCGGAGGACCAGTTGTCGATCATGATGTCCGCGGCCCGGCCGGAGGGGTGGTCGTCGAATCCCCCACCGTCGGCCCGCCACCCACCGATCGTGGTGATCTGGGGGAACTTCGCGTGAACAGCGCGGGCGACGCGGACCGTGTCGACCTGAAAGTGCTCTTCGGAGCCGACATTGGCGGGGAGAGCCGCCATCTCCGCGGTGCCGCCGTTCGGGGCGGGCGAGGTCGGTGCGGTCGTCGACGGAGACGGGAGCGGGCTCTGGCCGGTCTGTCCGCTGCCGGGCTCGACGGCGTCGTCGTAGAGCGGCTGCGGGTCGATCGCGTTGTCGGGTGACCAGGGCCCGGTGTGGTACTCGAAGTGCAGGTGCGCGCCGGTGGTGTCGCCGTTGTTGCCTTCGTCGGCGATGTGCTGCCCGGCGGTGACACGTTCGCCTGGCTTGACCAGGACACCGTCGGGGAACATGTGCCCGTACACCGTGGAGACGGTCTGTCCGTCGATGTTGTGCTCGAGGACGATCCACATCCCGAATCCGGTAGCGGGTTCGGCTTTGGTGACGATGCCGTCGGCGTAGGCGTAGATCGGGGTGCCGACGGGACCGGCGAGGTCGATGCCCTTGTGCATCGTTCCCCACCGTGACCCGAACGGGCTCGTCAGCTGCGCCTCGGAGGTCTTCATCGGCTTGGAGAACGACCCGGCCGGAACCCCGCCTGCAGCAGAGGAAATGCCCTTCCCGGGAAGGCAATCGGTCGGTACTTCCTCGCGGACGCCGGTGGTGACGAACAGGACCACGAACAGGGACAGTGCGAGCACTACGGCGAGGGCGACGGCGCCGCCTTTTTTCACAGTGCTGCCGCTCCGAGCGAGCGCGGGCCGAACGCCTCGCCGGTGTACGAACGCGGGCCGTGATTGGCGAGACGTTCGGTAAGGGTGCGGTTTTCGCGGCGTAGGCGTTCGTTCTCCGCTTCGGCCGCGCGCAGCCGTGCGATCATCTCGTCGGCAGCCGGGGACCGGGAGGAGCCGAACTGTTGCTTGATCCACCGCGCGACGGTGTTTTCGTGCGCGCCGACCGCAATGGCCAGCGCAGCAACGCATTCAGCGCGGGAGCCGTAGTTGTGGTGGGACTTCTCGTACTCCTCGATCGCCCACGTCCGGGTCTCTGCCGGGTACTCGGCGCGCGAATGTTCGCGGGGATCGTCGGCGCGCATCACCACGCACCGACTATCTGGGAGGCGTCCTCGTCGGCCCTGTAGGCGTCAGCACTGTCGTGGGTGTGGTGTTGGCCGGCGAAGTACTCGGCGAAGCGGGCGTTGGTGTCGTGGACCCCGGTGTCGTATTCGACGTCGGTGAGCACGGTCTGGATGGGGATGCCGGGGGTGTTGTCCTTGGCGACCTTGATCAGGAACTTGCCGCGCCCGATCGGGTTACGGACTGTGCGCCGCTCGGACCCGCGCAGCGCCGCACCGCGCGACCAGGAGGTGACCATGCCCGCTTCCGCGTCGGTGAACTTCAGTTCCCCGGAGAGGCGTTCGACTTCACCGATCGGCAGTCCCCCGCACACGACCATGCCGGCGCGGTCGATGAATCCTTTCGCGGTCTTGATATCGGCTTCGGTGGGCAGGGTTTCGAGGTCGCGGCCGGTGTGGGTGATCATCAGCAGGCCGGTGGCGTCGGTGCGGTTGAGGCGGGTGATCTCGTTGACGCGGGCCACCATGCCCGGTCCTGCGCCGATGACCTGCCACAGCTCGTCGAGGGCCATCAGGAACAGCCGCTGGCGGTCCAGGCCTGCGTCGGCGAGCAGGTGCGCAGCTTCGACGGTGCCGTAGGCGTCGGCCCAGCAGGAGAGCATCACGGCGGCTTTGAGGGTGGTGTCACCGCGGTCGAGGCTCGAGACGTCGATGCAGATCATCGGTGCGTCGAGGTCGATCGGTTCGGTGGTGTGGTCGGCGAAGATGTCCCCGAGCGGGCCGGAGGTCAGTGCGCCGAGGGCCTGCATCAGTTCGGTGATCGCCTCGCGGTAGCCGTCGTGGTCGGTCTTGTACGCGGCTTGGAGCATGTCCTGCGACCCGGCGTCGATGCGGGCGTAGAGGTCCTTGAGCAGCGGCGGGTGCTCGTAGGTGAATCCGCCGTCGGAGTAGAGCTCGCGCAGAGCGATACCGATCAGTGAGTTCTCGAATGCTTTGACCGAGTGTGTGTCGTAGCGGATCAGTTCCACCAGGGCGCAGACGGCGTTGATCTGGCGGGTGGAGATGGTGATGGTGGCGACGTCGATCAGCTCGTCGAGCTCGGCGATCCGGTCCGGGTCTGTGGCCTGGCCCCGGGCGGTGATGGCGTGGACGACGGCCTGTCCGAGGGCTCCGGCGGCAAGGGGGTTGAGGTGTCCGCCGCCGTGGCCGAGGGTGATGACCTGCCCGCCGAGCAGGCGGGTGAGCTTGACGTATTCGCCTTTGATGTCGCCGGCGACGATCGGTGTCTGTCCCCATCCGCACGCACCGAGCAGGATCTTGCGGATCAGCGTCGACTTCCCCAGGCCGGGCAGGGACAGGACGAACATCGAGGGGTTGCCGATGAGCTTGTCGCGGAAGTACGCGAAGGGATCGCACGAGACGGCGTTGCCGGTGATGGCGTGCTGACCGACGATGGTGCCGGACGAGGGTGCGGCCGCGCCGATCGCCCACGGGTTGAGCCCGCACATCTGCACCGAGGTCGCTTCGTATTCGATCGGGGCCGGGACGGTGGACATCCGGCCGCCACCGGGCCCTTTGAGGCCGCGTGTGCTCGACGACAACGCCGCCCGCCACCACGGGTCCCCGGCTGCCTCGTGGACGGCTTGTTCGGCCCGCGGGTGGTCGTTGCGCCACCGCGCAAGGCCCAGGCCGCGCCGGGACAGTGCATAGGGCTCCTCGGCGTCACCGGCGGCGATGGCTGTGGCGAGCGCGGCGTAGTCGGTGTCGCCGATGATCCACCGGACGAATGCCGTCGGCCGCGCAGCGTCGGTCTCGACATACAGGTCATCGGCGTACCCCAGGTCGGGGCGGTCGTCGGTCATGGTCATCGTCGAAGTCTCTTTCTCACGCAAAGGATGGGCCGGTGCGGACGAGCAGTGTCTAGCTGCGGCGTACCAGGATCGAGGTGGAGA
>CAFBMK010000015.1_pt1 | contig 25670 bp, 34 predicted proteins | sample 7268691 | NCBI WGS metagenome assembly CAFBMK01 (sample SAMEA6814062, study PRJEB35770) | freshwater metagenome | biome: Freshwater; feature: Freshwater reservoir; material: water | place: Czech Republic | collected 2017-05-23 | depth 30m m
CCGAGGCACAGCCGCGTCTCGATCTCGTCGCGGTCGTCGCGCAGCCCCTCCAGCATCCGCCGGCCCGTCAGGGTCGTGGCGGCCATCGCCCCGCCGAGCAGGATCCCGGCCGTCGGGACGACCGCGCGCGGCGTCGCCTCGAACGCGCCGACGAGGACGAGCAGCCCGGTCGCCCCGAGCGCGGGCGGGGCGATCGCGACCGCGGCGCTCAGCCGCGGGTGCCGCAGGCCCCGGAGCCGGCCGCCGGACGTCAGCGCGGCGGCCGTCGCCATCGCCGCGACGAAGACGGCCGACAGCACCGGGAAGCGGAAGACCGCGGCGACGATCAGGCCCACGACGGCGAGCTGCACCACCGCCCGACCCGACGCCCGGACGATCTCGCCGCCGAGGCCGAGGCGCAGGCGGACGGCGAGGCCGGCGGCGGCCGCGGCGAAGGCGAGCGCCGCGAGGACCTGCACGACCCCGGTGCTCACCCGAGCTCCCGGTCGTCGAGGCCGACGACGCGGTCCGCGTGCGCCCGCGCGAACGGGACGTCGTGCACCGCGAGGCAGACGGCGATGCCCCGGTCGGCCAGGCGGCGCAGCGTCGCGCCGACGAGCTCCGCCGTTCCGGCGTCGAGCGCGGCGGTCGGCTCGTCGAGCAGCAGGACCTCCGGCGACCGGGAGAACGCGCGGGCGAGCGCCACGCGGGCGCGCTCGCCGCCCGAGAGCCCCGCGGCGTCGCGGTCCGCGAACGCGGCGGGCAGCCCTGCGGCGTCGAGCGCGGCGGCGACCGCGGCGTCCGTCGTGCCCGACAGGGCGTAGGCGACGTTGTCCCGCACCGTCCCGGGCAGCATCGTCGGGGTCTGCACGACGAGCCCGACGCGCCGGCGCAGCTCGCGGGCGTCGAGCGTGCCGACGTCCCGCCCGCCCAGCTCGATCGTCCCCGCGTCGGGGCGGAGCAGCCCGTTCAGGCACCGCAGCAGCGTGCTCTTGCCCGCTCCCGACGGCGCGACGAGCGCGGTGATCGTGCCGGGCCGGAGCGTCAGGTGGGCGCCGTCGAGCACCCACCGACCGTCCCGCCGCAGGCGCACGTCCCGCGCCGTGAGGCCGGCCGAGGGTCGAGGGTCCACCCGGCCAGCGTAGGGCAGCCCCGCGGTGCCCGCCGGTCGCGGCCCGTACCCTCGGGGACGTGGCGGACGCAGCGTGACGCGGGGCGACGCCCCTCCCGGCCGGCGGCTCCTCGCCGCCTCCCAGCTCGTCGTCCTGGGGACGCTCGCCGGGCGGCTCGCCCGCGGGCGGCGGCGCGCCGCGCCGCTGCGCGCCCTCGACGGGACGCCGGACGCGACGGTGCAGGTCGTCGTCCCGGCCCGCGACGAGGAGGCCCGGATCGGCCCGTGCCTCGACGGGCTGCGGGGGCTCGACGTGCTCGTCGTCGACGACCGCTCGTCCGACGGGACGGCGGCGCTGGCGCGCCGACGCGGCGCGCGGGTGCTCGACGGCGCGGCGGCCCCGCCGGGCTGGAGGGGCAAGACGTGGGCGCTCCAGCAGGGCCTCGAGGCGTCCTCCGCGGAGTGGGTCGTGTTCCTCGACGCCGACACGCGCCCGTCGCCGGGGCTCGTCCCCGCCCTGGTGCGCGCGGCGGGCCCGTTCGACGTGCTGAGCGCGGCGGCGCGCTTCGCGTGCGAGACGGCCGGGGAGCGGCTCGTGCACCCCGCCATGACCGTCACGCTGCCGCTGCGCTTCGGGCCCGCCGACGTCCCGGGGTGGCAGCCCCGTCCGTCCCGGGCGATGCTGAACGGCCAGTGCGTCGTCGTCCGCCGGGAGGCGTTCCTGGCCGCCGGCGGCTGGGGCCTCGTGCGGGGGCACCTCACGGAGGACGTGGCGCTGGCCCGTGCCCTGCGCGCCGCCGGCCGGCGCGTCGGCTTCGTCGACGCGGGCGACCTGCTCGAGGTGCGGATGTTCGACTCCGCCCGCGGGACGTGGCGCGGCTGGGGCCGGTCCCTCATGGCCTCCGACGCGACGGGTCCCGCGGCGCAGGCGGGGGACGTCGCCGTGCTCTGGATCGCGATGGGGCTGCCGCTGCCACGGCTCCTGGCCCGGCGCGGGACGGCGCTCGACGTCGCGCTGCTCGGGATCCGGCTGGCGCTCCACGTCGCGCTCGCGCGCTCGTACCGCCCGCGCGGCCTCGCGTACTGGCTCAGCCCGGTGACCGACCCCGCCGTCGTCGCCTGGCTCACCTGGCGCGCGATGCGGCCGGACCGCCGGTGGCGCGGCCGGACCTACGACGCCTGAGCGGGCGCGCCGCCCGCGACGAGGAACCGCGCGCCGATGATCGTCATGAGCAGGCCGGTGGCCATGACCGCCTCGACCGACGCCAGCCCGAGCTGCAGGACCGGGAACAGGACCACCGCGACGCGCGCCCCGACCGCGAAGGACCGTCCGACGGACGAGACGAGGACGCAGACGCCCAGGGCGATCGCCGCCGCGGGGAGGCAGAGGACGAACGCCCCGCCGACGAAGGTCATGACGGACTTCCCCCCGCGCAGCCGGGCGAAGAGCGGGAACGCGTGCCCGACCATCGCGCCGGCCACCCCGACGTAGGCGCCGAGGAGCTCGGGCGAGCCGGGCCAGGGCGCGCCGTCGACCAGGGCGCCGCCGGCGACCCAGCCGACCGCGCCGGCGACGGTGCCCTTCAGGCCGTCGCCCACGAACGCCGGCCACGCGCGGCGGGCGCCCAGGTGGTCCAGCGCGTTCCAGGCCCCGGGGTTGCCGTCGCCCACCGCGCGCAGGTCGACCCCGTGGCGCCGGGCGACCAGGAGGGCCACGGGGACGGACCCGAGGAGGACGCCGAGCAGGGCGACCGCGAGCAGAACCGTCACGTCCGTCACTTCCCCGCCCGGCGGCGGGCGAACCCTCCACGGGCGACGGGCGGGCCCGCCGAGGTGCCCGCCCGGCGCATGCGTCCACCGCTCCCCGGGCACCCAGGCGCCACCGGCCGACGACCACGCGCCGCAGGGATCGTCGCGCCGGCCGTCGCATGCCGTGCCGCACCACGCTCCACCGGGACCTCGCCGCCATCGAGCACGCCACGGGCGACGTCCTGGACCGGGCCGCCGCCGCACTGGCCGGTGCCGCGGATCCGGCGGGACGCTCCGGCGGCGAGCCGCGGGACGACGCGGGGCTGCACGCGGACTGCCTCGACATCGTGCGGCTGCTCGCCTGCCAGGCCCCGGTCGCCGGCGACCTGCGCCTGGTCACGTCGCTGCTCGCCGCCCTGAAGCACGCGGAGCGCATCGGCAACCAGGTCGCCGAGATCGAGCGGCTGACCGCGCACGACGACGAGGCCGTCCGGACCCCGGTCGTCGAGGACCTCGTGGGCCGGATGCGGACGATCGCCGGCGCCCAGGTGGTCGCGGCCCGTCACGCGCTCCTGCTGCGGGACGCCGGGCTGGCCCGCGCGGTCGAGGAGCGGGACCACGGGCTCAACGTCCTGAACCGCGAGGTCTTCCGCCGGGCCGTCGAGCTCGGCGACACCTTGGACGCCCGCGCCTGGCTCATCGCCGCGACCCTCGTCGCCCGCGCGCTCGAGCGGGTCGGCGACAACGCCGTGGGCATCGCCCGCCTCGTCCCCGGGCTCACCGGCGAGCCGACCCGCGGTGTGCGCGTGGCGCCGCCCGCCTGAGGGCCGGTCGCCGCCGACGGCGCGCCGTCGCCCGCACCCCGAGAGGCGACGCCCGGGGCCCCGACCGGCACCCGCCGCCGCGCGGGTCGCCCCTCCGGCCGCGACCGATTCCGGCCGTCCCGCTCCGCCGCGCCCGGCGGACCGGGTCAGGACCCGCCGGCGGCGGCGACGATCGAGCGGACCTCGGCCTCGATGAGCAGGACCGGATCGAGCTCCATGTCCGCCAGCACCCCGGCGAGCTCGAGCCCCACGACGCCGTGCAACCGCGTCCACGCGAGGACGCCGAGGCGGAGCGTCCGCGGGTCGACCTCCGGGCCGTAGCCGCGGGCCGCGGACCAGCGCGCGAGCTCGCGGTCCAGGTGGTCCGCGGGCGCCGGCGCCTCGCGGTCACCGACCACCGCCCCGATGGCCTGGAGGAGCACGACCATGGAACCGTTGACGGCGGCGATGGCCTCGTCAGGGTCCCGGTAGCCCGTCGGGCGGAGGCCGAAGAGCATGCCGTAGAGGTGCGGCTGCGCGACCGCCCAGTCGCGGTAGGCGACGCCCAGCGCCTCCACGCGGCGGGCGGGGGCGCGCCGGGTCGCGGCGGCCGCCGCCGACTCGAGCGCGGCGGTCAGGGCCGCGTAGCCGTCGGTCACGAGCGCCTCCAGGACGGCGTCCCGCGACGGGAAGTAGCGGTAGATCGCCGGGCCGGACATGCCCATCGCCTTGCCGATCGCGTTCAGGGAGAGGGCGCCCGTCCCGCCCTCGGCGATCTGGGCGAGCGCGTGGCGCTTGATCTCCTCCAGCGTCTGCAGGCGCAGGCGCTCGCGTCGCGTGGCGGGGGCGTCGGACATGGCCGGGATCGTAACGTCCACAATCTTTTGTGAGTGGTTCTAACTTCGTGATAGGTTCTCACGCATGAAGACCTCACCCCCCACGCCCCGTCCCTCCACCGCCCGCCCGTCCGACGGGCCCGACCGTCCCGCCACGACACGCACCCGCGAGCCGGTCGTCCGGCGGGCCTCCCAGGTCGTGCTGCCCGCGGTCGGCGACCCGGAGACCCTCCGCGTCGTGCGGCGGGAGCTCCCCGCGCCGGCGGCCGGGGAGGCCCTGGTCCGCGTCGAGGCGACCGGCGTCTCCTTCGCCGAGCAGCAGATGCGTCGCGGCCGGTACTACGACCAGCCGGCGTTCCCGTTCGTGCCCGGGTACGACCTCGTCGGCGTCGTCGACGAGGTCGGCGCCGACGTCACCGGGCTCGCGGTCGGCGACCGGGTCGCGGCCCTCACGAAGACCGGCGGGTGGGCGACGCACGTGCTGCTCGACGCGCGCGACCTCGTTCCCGTGCCGGACGGCGTGGCGGCCGAGGACGCCGAGACGGCGATCGTCAACGGCGTGACGGCGTGGCGGATGCTGCACCGCTCCGCCCGGGTCCGGTCCGGCCAGACGGTCGTCGTCCTGGGGGCGGCCGGCGGCGTCGGCTCGTTCCTGGTGGGCCTGGCGCGGGACGCCGGCGTGCGCGTGATCGGGGTCGTCGGGACGCCGCAGCTCGGCGCGGTGGCGGCGATGGGCGCCGAGCCCGTCGACCACCGGCGCGAGGACGTCGCGGCCCGGGTGCGCGAGCTCGCCCCGGAGGGCGTGGCGGCCGTCTTCGACCACGTCGGCGGACCCGGGATCCGCGACTCGTGGCGCATGCTCGCGCCCGGCGGGACCCTCGTGTCCTACGGCACGGCGTCCACCAGGGACGACGCGGGCGACCCGCGCGTGCCGGTCCTGCGCCTGCTGGCGCGCCTGGCGGTCTGGCACGTCCTCCCCAACCGGCGGCGGGCGACGTTCTTCGACCTCTGGAACGGCCGGCGCCGGAATCCTTCGGCCTACCGCCGCGCGTTGCGGGAGGACCTGACCGCGGTGCTGGAGCTGCTGCGCGACGGGCGGATCGCGCCCGCGGTGGCCGGACGCTTCGCCCTCGAGGACGCCGCCGCGGCGATGCGGCTCGCAGAGCGGGGCGGCCTGACCGGCAAGGTCCTGCTGCTGCCCGGGACGGCGAGCACCCCGACGTCCTGAGCGGCGGGCGCGGGACAGGTCGCCGTCACGTAGCAGCGGAGTTCCGGCTCGCGGGCGACCTTCGGCGCCTGCAGGACCTGCTGGGCGACCACCGCGGTCAACCGGGCGAGCTTCGCCGAGGTCCGCGAGGCACGCGCGGGGCCCACGGGCGCGACCAACGCCGCTCGTGCCGCGGGACGGAGGCTGGTCTGCACTGGCCGGGGCACGCGGGATCCTGGGACTCGGGGGACGACGCCGGCGCTCGCCGGACCGGCACGTGGCGAGCCTCGTCCCGCGGACGGGGTGCCGTGCCCGGCACCCGGCGGTCGGGCGGCCCCGGCGCGGCACGACGCCCCCGGCGTCGTCAGCCCGGCCCGCCGGCCCGGACACCGTCGGTCCCGAGGACGGCGAGGAACGCCAGGGCCTCCGCGTCCTTCGAGCCCCGCGGCGCGGAGTAGAGCACGAGGTGCTGGTCGCGGTCCTCGAGCGTCGTCGTGTCGCAGTCCACGGTGACGTCACCGACCACGCGGTGGGCGAAGGTCTTCGTGAGCATCGGCGCGGCCTCCACGTCGTGGCGCTCCCACAGCCGGGCGAAGTCGGCGCTGCCCGCCAGGAGCTCGTCGACCAGCCCGGTGATCCCGGGGTCCGCCGGGTAGCGCGACCGGGTCCGCCGGAGCTCCATGACGGCGTGGTGCCGGAACTCCGCCGCGTCGGACACGCCGTAGAGCGACGCCGCGCCGGAAGGCCCGAGGAAGGCGCGGCGCGCCAGGTTGCGGTCCGCCGGGGCCAGCGCGGCGAAGTCCTCCATCAGCGTCGCGGCGAGCTCGTTCCACGCCAGGACCTCGAACGCCGCCGAGGTCACGAAGGCGGCCGTCCCCGGCAGCCGGTCGAGCAGCGCCAGGATGCTCGGGCGGACGTCGCGCCGGTGCAGGCCCGTCCTGCGCGGCGCCGTGCCGGCCAGCACGTGGAGATGGTCGACCTCCGGCCCCGTGAGGCGCAGGGCGGAGGCGATCGCCGCGAGGACGTCGGCGGACGGGCGCGGCGCCCGGGCCTGCTCGAGCCGGACGTAGTACTCGATCGAGATGTGGGCGAGCACCGCCACCTCCTCGCGGCGGAGGCCCGGCGTGCGCCGCCGGGATCCGGCGGCCAGTCCCACGTCCTCCGGCCGGAGGCGCTCGCGACGGCTGCGGAGGAACGCCCCGAGCTCCTGCTGGTCCATGGAGCGAGTATGCGCCCTCGGCCGCGGCGCAGGGTGGTACCGCCTGTGCCTGGATCCGGGTCGGCGCACGGCCCAGGCTGCAGGCATGACCGACACCGCTCCCACCACCCACGACGGCCTGCTCGCCGGCAAGGTCGTCCTCGTCACCGGCGCCAGCCGCGGCATCGGCGCCGCCGCCGCTCAGCTCTTCTCCCGGGAGGGGGCCTCCGTCGTCCTCGCGTCCCGGGACCTCGGGGCGCTCGGCCGGCTCGTCTCCGGGATCCGCGCGGCGGGGGGCATCGCGGACGCGGTGCCCATGGACCTGGCCGACGGGGCGAGCGTCCGTGACGCCGTGCGGCGGGCCGGCGAGCTGCACGGCCGATTGGACGGCGCGTTCAACAACGGCGCGACGATCCAGCAGCCCGGGCCCCTGGACTCCACGAGCGACGAGGACGTCGACGAGCAGTTCGCGGTGAACTTCCGGGCGCACTGGACGGCGATGACCGCCGAGGCCTCCCTCATGCGCGAGGGCGGCGGCGGGGCGATCGTCAACACGTCGAGCATCGGCAGCCGCCGCGCGAACCCCGCCCTGCCGGCGTACGGCGCGATGAAGCGGGCGCTCAACAGCCTCACCGAGACGGCCGCGGTGAGCTGGGCGGCGGACGGGATCCGGGTCAACGGCATCACGCCCGGCGGGACGGCCACCGAGATGATCGACGCCTGGGAGGCGGCGACGCCCGGGGTCGTCGCGCAGATCGAGGCGTCCATCCCGCTCGGCCGGATGGCGGATCCTCGGGAGGTCGCGGAGGCGGCGGCGTGGCTGCTCAGCGACCGGGCCTCCTACGTCACCGGTGCCATCGTGCCGGTCGACGGCGGCGCGGGCGCCTGACCGGCGGCCCCGTCGTCGCCCCCGGTCCTCCGAGCTGGACGGCGTACGGCGCCACCGAAACCGCCGCCTCCCCGCGGCCGGCCGCCGGCCCGGCAGTACGCTGCGCGTCGATGCCCGCTCGACCCTCCCAGGCGCCGGCGACCCGCCGCGGCGACGCGCGTCGACGGATCCTCGAGGCCGCCGCGTCCGTCATCGCGGCGCGGGGCGTCCGGCAGCTGCGGATCGAGGACGTGGCGCAGGAGGCGGGGATCTCCAACGCGCTCCTCTACTACCACTTCGGCGACCGCGCGGGCCTCGTCCGGGCCGCGCTGCAGCACGCCAACGAGCAGGCCCCGAGCATGCTCGACGCCGTCGCGGACGGGGCGCCCGGCGGGATGCGTGCCCGGCTCGTCGCGGCGCTCCTGGCCGAGCTCGACGACGACCCGGCGGTCCGCAACAACTCCGTCGTGTGGAACGAGATCAGCGCGTCGGCGATCTTCGACCCGGCGCTGCGCGAGCCCCTGGCGCGCGTGACGGACGACTGGAACGCGAAGGTCGTCCGGGCGATCGAAGCGGCGGTCGCCGACGGCTCGGCTCGCGCCCACGGGGGCGCGGCGGACGCCGCGGAGTACCTGACGAGCGTGGTCGAGGGCCTGAGCCTCCGGTGGCTCGCCGGCACCATGACGCTCGAGCGCGCCCGCGAGCACCTCGCGACCGCGCTGGCGCACGCGCTGCCGCCTGCCGACGCGGCCGCGCCAGGAGCCGACGCGTCCTGAGCGCCCGGTCCCGCGCCGCTTGACTTCCCCCGCCTCCGCTGGGACCCTCGGCGTGTCCTGAAAAAGTTTCAGGACGAGCCCGGCCCCCGGCCCCGAGTCGCCGGCGGCCGGCCGCGCACCCGACCCGAGGCAGGACCGGCATGCAGGTCATCACGAACGTCGACGCCCCCACGTCGCCCGCCCGCGTGCACGACACGGGGCGCGCGCCGCTCCGGATCGGGGCGGTCCAGCTGCCCTGGCACCCGGATCCCGCGCAGCACCTCGCGGCGCTCGACGAGGGGGTCCGCCTGGCGGCCGAGCACGGCGCGCGGATCGTCTTCCTGCAGGAGCTGACGCTGGCGCGGTACTTCGCCGACGTCCGCCCCGACGGGGCACCCGACGCGACGGCCGAGGAGCTCCCGGGCGGCCCGACGCACGCGTTCGCGCGGGACGCCGCCGCGCGCCACGGCGTGCACGTCCACGCGTCGGTCTTCGAGCGCGCGCCCGGCCCCGACGGCCGCGGCCTGAACACCGCGTTCGTCGTCGCCCCCGACGGCACGCTCGTCGCCCGGACGCGCAAGCTCCACATCCCGGTCACGGCGGGCTACTACGAGGACCGGTACTTCCGGCCCGGTCCGGCAGAGGACGACCCGTACCCGGTCTTGCAGCTCGACGGCGACCTCGCCGACGCCCGCCTCGGGCTGCCGACCTGCTGGGACCAGTGGTTCCCCGAGGTCGCCCGCGCCTACGCGCTCGGCGGTGCCGAGGTCCTCGTCTACCCCACCGCGATCGGCTCGGAGCCCGACCACCCGGGCTTCGACACCCAGCCGCTCTGGCAGCAGGTCATCGTCGGCAACGGCATCGCGAACGGCACGTTCATGGTCGTCGTCAACCGCATCGGCGACGAGCGCGTCGAGCACCCCGACGGCACGACGACGGGCAACGTCTTCTACGGGTCGTCGTTCGTCTCGGACCCCTACGGGCGCATCCTCGTGCAGGCCCCGCGCGACGAGCCGGCCGTGCTCGTCGCCGACCTCGACCTCGACCAGCGCCGCGACTGGCTCGACCTCTTCCCGTTCCTCGGCACGCGTCGCCCGGACACCTACGGGCGACTGACCGACGACGTCGCGGACCCGGCGTGAGCACCCCCGGCGTCGGTGCGCGCCGCGCGGCGCGGACGATGCCCGCCGAGTGGGCGCCGCACGAGCGCACCTGGATGGCGTGGCCGTCGGCGGACTACACGCTCGGCGACACCCCGGAGAGCGCCGAGGGGGCCCGGCGCGCCTGGGCCGCCGTGGCCGTCGCCGTCGCGCGGTTCGAGCCGGTGACCGTGCTCGTCGACCCCGCCGGCGTGGACGACGCCACGCGCCACCTGCCGGCCGACGTGCCCCTGCACGTCACCCCCCTGGACGACGCGTGGATCCGCGACAGCGGACCGACGTTCGTCCTCGGCGACGACGGTCGGCTCGGCGCCGTCGACTGGGTCTTCAACGGCTGGGGCGCGCAGTCCTGGGCGGCGTGGGACCGGGACGCGCTGGTCGCCGGCGAGGTCGCCCGGGCGGCCGGCGCGGAGGTCATCGCCTCGCGCATGGTCAACGAGGGCGGCGGGGTCCACGTCGACGGCGAGGGCACCGCGCTGGTCACGCGGACCGTCCAGCTCGACGAGCACCGCAACCCCGGCTGGACCGTGGAGGACGTCGAGGCCGAGCTGCGCCGGACGCTCGGCGTGGAGCGGACGATCTGGCTCCCCCGCGGCCTGACCCGCGACTACGACGAGTTCGGCACCCGCGGGCACGTCGACATCGTCGCGACGTTCGCGAGCCCCGGGACGGTGCTCGTCCACGAGCAGCGCGACCCCGCGCACCCCGACCACGCCGTGAGCATCGAGATCCTCGACGTCCTGCGGTCCGCGCGCGACGCCCGCGGGCGCCTGCTGCAGGTCGTGCCCGTCCCCGCACCGAGCGTCCTGCACGACGAGCGCGGGCCGGTCGACCACAGCTACATCAACCACCTCGTCGTCAACGGCGGGGTCGTGCTCTGCACCTTCGACGACCCGGAGGCCGACGAGCGCGCCGCGGAGATCGTCCGGCGCGCCTACCCGGGACGCACGGTGGTGGGCGTCGACGCGCGGGCGCTCTTCGCGCGCGGCGGCGGCATCCACTGCATCACCCAGCAGCAGCCCGCGTCCGCGGCACCCGCCGCCGGCTGAGCCTCAGCGCGCGAGCAGCCGCGCGGCGAGCCCGTCGAGGTCGGGGGCGGTCAGGTCGGGCTCGGGCGTCGTGGGCGGCAGCACGACCTCGCCGCGGGCGATCCACGCGGCCCCCAGGCCGGCGGCGCGGGCCCCGGCGACGTCCCAGCCGTGCGCGGCGACGAGCAGGACGTCCCCGGGGGCGGCGTCGAGGCCGGAGACCGCGTGCTCGTAGGTGCGTCGGTCGGGCTTGAACGTCCCGACGGCGTCCACGCCGAACACCGACTCGAACAGGTCGAGCAGGCCGGCGGCCTCCAGGGTCGCGCGGCCTGCCTCCGCACCGGAGTTCGTCAGCACCGCCAGGCGGTACCCCCCGCCCCGCAGCGCCTCGAGCGCCCCGCGCGCGTCGGGCCAGGCCGGGAGCCCCGCGGCGGCCTCCATCGCGGCGTCGACGCCGTCGGGATCGAGCCCCTCCTGCGCCGCCACGACCGTCGCGGCCGCCCGCACGTGCTCCCGGAACGGGCGGTCGCCGCCCGTGAGCGCGTCGGTCATGCCGCCCCGCACCGCGTCGCCGAGGATCCGGACGCCCAGGTCCGGCCGCCCCCAGGGCGCGCCGAGCGCCGACGGGTCGGTGAGCGTCCCGTTGAGGTCGAAGAGCACCCACGTCGGTCGCATCGGCGCATCATCGCCGACCCCGCGAGGGCCCGTCATAAACGGACCACGGTCCACTTCGTGCTACGTTGCTCGTGCAACCACTCGAAAGGACGTCCCCATGGACATCGTCTTCCTCGTCGGCCGGATCCTCCTGGCCCTCGTCTTCCTCCTCTCCGCGATCGGGCACCTCACCCAGAGCAAGGGCATGGCGCAATACGCGCAGTCCAAGGGCGTCCCGGCGGCCGAGGCCGGCGTCCTCGCCTCCGGCGTCGTCTTCGCACTCGGCGGCCTGGGCCTCGTGCTGGGCATCTGGACCGACGTCGCCGCGCTCCTGATCGCGCTGACCCTGATCCCGGTCTCCTTCATGATGCACGCGTTCTGGAAGGAGTCCGACCCCATGGCCAAGCAGGCCGAGCAGATCAACTTCAACAAGAACCTCGCCCTCATCGGCGGGCTGCTCGTCGTCTTCTACCTCGTCAACCAGACCCAGGACATCCCGGCCGGCATCACCGGCCCGCTGCTCGACCGCTGGTAGATCCGGGCCGGCGGGCCCGGGGGCACCGCGCCCCGGCCGGTGCGTCGCGCCGACCACGCCGCACCCGTCGCACCGTGTCCGCGGCCCGTCCCGCACGGGCGACGTCGCCCGCCGTCGGACCCGCGCCCCACCCGCCGCTGCCGTGCATGCCCCCGCCGCTCCCGGGAAGGGGACGGACATGGCCGCGGGTCGGCGGCCGGCGACGCGAGGAGCGAAGGATGTCGGATCGCAGGGTGGTGCAGAACCCGGACGGTGGCTGGGACGTGCGAGGACCGGACGGCCGGACCGTCGTCCGGGGCCGGCGCACGCCGCGCCGTGCGATGGTCGAGGCGCGGCGGGCCGTGCGCGAGTCGGGCGGCGGGCGCCTCGTCGTCGAGGACCGCACGGGCCGCGTCCGGCAGACGGACCACGTGCCGCCCGCCCCCGGCGGCTGAGGACCGCGCCGCGCCCGCGCGGAGCGGCCCGGGGACGGGTCGCGGACGTCGCGACGGGTCGGCGTACGTCACGACGGGTCGGCGCACGTCGCGACGGGTCGGCGCGCGTCACGACGCGTCGGCGTACGTCGCGACGGGTGACCGCGCCTCCCCCACCTCGACCGCGCCCCACGCCGCGCCCGTGGCTGCCGACCGCGCCGACGACCGGCGCCGGTCGTCAGCGGCCGAGCGCCCCGAGGTGCGTGCGCCACGCGGCCTGCAACGCATAGCCGCCGCCCGGTGCGGCCCGGTGGCGCGCCTCGGCCGGTTCGCGGTGCGCCGTCCCGACGAGGTCGTCCACCGCCCCCTCGTAGGACGCGAGCCACGCGAACGCGCGACGGACGAGCGCGTCGGGACAGGCGACGCACCCGCGCCGGGCGAGGCCGAGCTCCCGCGCGGTGAAGCAGTCGGGCTGCGCCGCGAGGGGCCAGAGCGACGGGCGGCCCCGCCGCGGCAGGAGCGCGGCGCCCCGCGCGTCGCCGACGCACAGCGCGAAGGGCCAGACCGCGACGAGCAGTCCGCCCGTGCGGACGTACCGCGTCACGGCCGTGCGGCGACCGGCGGGCGGCCGCTGGCGCACGAACCCGAGCCGGCGCAGCACGTTGCCCTCCGGGTGCGTCACGTCGCGGCCGAGGTGGTGGAACTGCGCCTCGAGCAGCGCGGCGATCTCGCGTCGGCCACCCGGACGCGCACGGGCGGCCGCCAGGCACGCCGCCGCGTCGACGGGGGTCGTGCTCCTGCTGGATGCGGTCATGCGATAAGAATAAGACTCGATCCCATTTAAGGGTGCACGGTCGTCTCGCCCGACCGCGCGTCCCGCACCATCGCGACCACGGACCCCCGATGTCTCAACGCTGTCAGGTCACCGGCGCGCGCCCGCGCACCGGCAACTCCGTCCCCCACTCCCAGCACCGGACGAAGCGCTGGTTCCGGGTCAACATCCAGAAGAAGCGCTTCTACGTGCCCAGCGAGCGCCGCTGGATCCGGGTGACGCTGAGCGCGAGGGGCCAGAAGGTCGTCGACGTGCGCGGCATCGACCGGGTGTACCGCGAGATGGTCGCCCGCGGGGAGCGGTTCTGATGGCCCGGGGCGACGTCCGGATCCAGATCAAGATGGTCTCCACCGCCGGCACGGGCACCGTCTACACGACCACGAAGAACAAGCGCACGACCCCCGAGCGCCTCGAGCTGCGGAAGTACGACAAGCGGACCAGGAAGGTCGAGGTCTTCCGCGAGTCGCGGTAGGCGGCGCGCCCCGGGGTGGCGCGCGGCCGCCGGCCGCACGAACCGCGAGATCGCCGCGGAGCTCTTCGTCACCACGAAGACGGTCGAGCTGCACCTCGGCAACGCCTACCGCAAGCTGGGCGTCGCGGGCCGGCACGAGCTGGCCGGGGCGACGGAGGCGCAACCGGCCCCGCCCCCTCGCCCGTAGTGCGGCCTGATCCCGGTCCTCGCATCGTCGGGGGCGGGGCCCACCGGCAGCAGGGCGCCTGGGCGGGTCGTACGAGTGGACGACCCGCGGAGACGACCGTCCCGTCTTCGACGCCAGGACCACCCCATGCACCAGGTGCCGCGCGGATCCACCGCACAGCCCGACCCGTCGTCCACCCCGACCGCCGGCGAGCGCGCCGTCCCGCATGTCCCCCGCGGATGAGGACACCGCCGTCCTCGCGCGCGCCCTGCACCGCCGGGGCGCGTGGATCGCCGACCGCACGACCGAGCTCGCCGAGACGGTCGGGCGACCGGGCCCCGAGCTCCTCGGCCGCCTCGCGTCCGTCCTCCGCGCGATCGAGGCGCTGAACCAGGACCTCGAGGACCTCCGCCGCACGTGCCCGCCGCGGTCGGCCGCGGAGGTCGAGCGCCATGCGCGGGCGGCCCGGGAGCAGCTCACGCGGGCCGTCGACGTCCTGCGGGACCTGGCCCGGACCCCCGCCGAAGGCGGACCGGCCCCCGCCGCTGCGGGAGCCCTGACGCGGGCCGGCGGCCGGCCGGTCAGCCGTGGCCGGCCAGGGGCCCATCGAGCAGGAAGATCTCGGCCGCGTGGTCGGGGTCGGCGTGGTTCGTGCTCATGAAGGTCTGCACCTTCCGGCCCGTCGCGTGCTCGACGGCCTCGATGGAGGCCGGGCGCAGGAGGTCCTGGAACGCACGACGCAGCGCCAGGACCTCGGCGACGCGCCCACCGTCGACGAGCGACTGCTCGGCCTTCGTCAACGTGTCGTGCATCAGGACGACGACGGCCTCGCCGTCGATGATCACCCGGGTGCTGACAGGCCCCCGGCCGATCGCGTCACGGGTGACGCGGACCACGGCGTCCGTGATGTCGCGGGCGATCCGGCCGCGGGTCGGGACCTCGGCGGGGTGGGGTGCTTCGGGGACCTCGGACATGACGCACCTCGCGACGGCGGTCGGACGTGGACGACCGGCCGGATGCCGTGCGGCTCCTCGGGCGGATCGGCGCCCCTCCCGTGACCGACCGTCCTCCCGAAGGGACGCGACCGCGGCGGCTCGCTGCCTTCGATCCTGCCACACGCGGCGCTCGCCGCAAGGGGTCCGCCGCAAGGGTCCGCCGCAGGGGGGCCCGGCCGAACCGGCCCGGCCGCGAGCACGCCGGTCGAATGGCACCGGCCGACAGTGCGTCAGGCCCGCGGAGCCGTCCGCAGCTCCGCGATCCGCACCGACCCCCGAGGCCCGGTCCGGGTACCGTGAGGGTCGCAGCGATGGTGATCGGTTCCTCTCGCGGGGCGGACCACGATCGGCACGAGCGCCCGGAGATGGCACCCCGTTCCACGACGGGGCGCAGGACGCGGGCCATGTCGATGTCGGTTCCCCTCTGAGGTCAGCGCGCGATGCCCGATCGCCACCATTCATCCCAGCAGTCCATCGCGAGCGAGATCGCGGCCCTCTACAAGTCCCACTACGGGCGGGGACCGACGAGCGTGGCCGTGCACGTCGTCCCCGGCGCCGTCGTCTGCATCCTCGAGGACGTGAACTCCCCGACGCAGGCGTCCCTGCTGCGCTACGGGGCCGTCGACGTCGCCGACGCCACGCACCAGCGCCTGCAGATCGGGATGGCGGACGAGATGCGCTCGATCGTCGAGCGGGCCGTGGGCCGGCCGGTCCGCGTCTACGTGCCGGGCTTCAACGCCGAGGACGGCGCGACGACCGACACGTTCCTGCTCGACCCGGAGGAGTTCCCGGCCTAGTCCGCGTCCGCCGCGAGGCGGTCGCCGAGCACGAAGACCTCGACGGAGCAGTCCGGGTCGACGTGGTCCGCGCTCATGAACGCCCGGACCTCGCGCCCGGTGATCGCCGTGACCGCGCGCGTCATGTCGTTGCGCGCCGCGTCCTGGTAGGTCCGGCGCAGCGTGAGGACCGCGGCGCCCCGGCCCCGCTCGACGAGCGTCCGCTCCGCGGAGCTCAGGCCGTCCTGCAGGTAGACGTAGACGACGTCGCGGTCGATGGTGCAGCGCGCACCGGTCGGTCCGCGGCCCGTGGCGTCGCGCATGGCGCCGACCACGGCGTCGCAGATCCTCATGCGCATGTCGTCGCGGGACTTCGAGTCGCTGGCCACCGGGGGTGACCCTCCTTCTCGATCTCCATGGGTGGCCCGGACGGCGACAGGAGAACGAGTCGCGGCCGAGCACGCCTCGAAGCAGTCCCCGTCGCCGGCGCGACGAAACCCCCCACGACTCGTGTCCGCGAACCCTTGTACGTCCGGACGCGGAGCGAGGCGAGGCGACGTCCCCGCCGGCGTCCGCGGACGGGCGACGCGGACGTCCGGGACCGCCCGCCCACGGCGGCGCCGGGTGTCCGCGCCCGGCCGATCGGGCAGGTGCTCGGGGTGCTCGCCTCGCTCCTCCTGCCCGGACTCCCGTCGGCGTGGGCGGCCGTCGCCGTGCTCGTGCTCTTCCTGGCCGTGTGGGCGGTCAGCGTCCGGATCCGGGACGTCGGCATCGTCGACACGTTCTGGGGCCTGTCGTTCGTGCTCGTGGCCCTGGTCGTCGCGCTCACCGCCGACGGCGACACCGGTCTGCGCTGGCTCCTCCTCGGGATGACCGCGATCTGGGGCGTGCGGCTCGGCGGCTTCCTCCTCGCGCGGTTCCGCCGGCACGACTCGGAGGACCCGCGGTACGCCGCGATCCGCGACCGCCACCCCGACCGCTTCGCGCTCTACAGCCTCGTCGTGATCTTCGGCACCCAGGCCGTCGCCGTCCTGCTCGTGTCCTTGCCGATCCAGGTCGCCGCCCGGTCGGACGCGGAGGTCGGCGCGCTCGTCGCCTTCGGCGTCGTCCTCTGGGCGGTCGGCGTGGCCGTCGAGGCCGCGGCGGACGAGCAGCAGCGCCGGCACTCGGCGTCCGGCGACGACTCCGTGCTCGACACGGGCCTGTGGCGCTACAGCCGCCACCCGAACAAGTTCGGCGACGCCTGCGCGTGGTGGGGCATCTGGCTCGTGGCCCTCACCGCCGGGGGCACCTGGTGGACGCTGATCGGCCCGGCGGTCATGACCTTCGTGCTCGTCCGCGGCACCGGGGAGGACGACCACGACACGGACTCCGACGAGGAGGCGGCGTACGTGCGCCGGACCTCGAAGTTCGTCCCCCTCCCGCCGCGCGCCTGACGCCGGCCGCCCCGCGCCGCGCCCCTTACGCCGGCCGCCCTCCCGACGCCGCTGACGCCGGCCGCCCTCGCCGCGCCCCCTGTCGCCCGGCCGCTCCGCCGTCCCTGACGCTCCGCCAGCCCCTTCCACCGCACGCCCGACGCCCCGCACCTCCCCCCGACGATCGACGCCCCCGTGACCGACCCGCACCGCCCCGCCTCCTCCGACGACCGGGCCGTCCCCGGCGACGCCCCCACGGGCGAGGACGCCCTGCACGTCCGCCGCGCCTGGGAACTCGCGCTGGAGAACGTCGAGGACGGCGGGCGCCCGTTCGGCTGCGTCGTCGTCGAGGCGTCGACCGGCGAGGTCCTCGCGGAGGCCCGCAACCAGGTCGCGCAGACGGGCGACAAGACGGCCCACGCGGAGGTCGTGGCGATCCGCGAGCTCGCCGCGGAGGGGCGCGACACGCTCGAGGGGTGCGACGTGTACGTCACGGCCTACCCGTGCCCCATGTGCCTCGGCGCGCTCTACTACGCGGCGCCGCGGAGGATCGTCTTCGGCGCCACGCGCGAGCAGGAGGACGAGCACTACGAGGACGGCAACGACCTCTTCCGGCTGCGCACCTTCTACGACGAGTTCGCCAAGGCCCCGGCGGACCGGGCGCTCCGGGCGGTGCAGGTGCAGCCCCAGGACCCGACCCGCCCCTTCCGGGCGTTCACCGCGCGCCACGGGGACGCCTGAGCGGCACCGTCCGGCACCTGCGGGGCCGGTCAGTCGGCCGCCACGGGGCGGAGCCGCGGGGCGGCCGACTCGGCGGCGGCCGCCCGCGTCCCGGCCGCCAGCGAGGCCAGCGCCGCGGCGTCCTTCGTCCCCGGCGCCGCGGTCCACACCACGAGGCGCAGGTCGCTGCCCAGGACGTCGGTGACGTCGCAGTCGACGGTGATCGAGCCGGCCGTCGGGTGGTGGAACGTCTTGTGCGCGGTGGCCGGGAGCGCGGCCGGCGCGATCGACCACAGCGCGTCGAAGCGCTCCGACGAGGCCCGCAGCTCGGCCACGACCGCCCGCAGCCCCGGGTCGTCGGGGAAGCGGCCGAGGCCCAGGCGCAGGTCGCCGACGATCTCGCGCTCGTACTTCTCGGCCGCGGCGGCGTCGCGGTCGACCCAGTGCGGTCCGACGAAGTGGTTGCGCGCCGCGTTCTGGCCGACGAGGTCGTCCGCGAGCACGGCCCGGGCCAGGGGGTTGGCGGCGACGATGGTCCACGAGGGGTCCAGGACGAGCACCGGCACCTCGGTGAAGCGCTCGAGGATGCGCGACACGGACGGGGTGATCGTCCGCACCGCGACCCGTCCGCCCCCGTCCGCGTGGCCGGCCACGCGGTGCAGGTGCGCGGTCTCGACGGGATCGAGCCGCAGGGTGCGGGCGAGCGCCGCGACGACGGACGGCGACGGCGCGACCGCCCGGCCCTGCTCGAGCCGCATGAGGTAGTTCACGGAGATGCCGGCCAGGTCGGCGGCCTCCTCGCGACGCAGCCCGGGTGCGCGACGCGGACCCCCCTGCGCGACGCCTGCGTCCGCGGGGTCGAGGCGGTCGCGCCACGCGCGGAGCACCTGGGCGAGGTCGCTCTCCATGGCCACCGATGATGGCACCGTCCCGCGACGGCCCCGACGCGACGGGACGTGGGACCGCCAGGCCCATGGTGATGCGCGGGGCGGAGGAGGAGCATGCCCCGCATGTCCACCATCCTCATCACCGGCGCGAACAAGGGCCTCGGCCGGGAGGCCGCCAGGCGCCTGGCCGACGCCGGCCACGACGTCTGGATCGGCGCCCGCGACCCCGAGCGCGGCCGCGAGGCCGCCGAGGCGCTCGGCGTCCACCACGTCGTCCTCGACGTCACGGACGACGCGAGCGTCGCCGCGGCCGCCGAGCACGTCGCCGCGGCGACGGGCGGCACCCTCGACGTCCTCGTGAACAACGCCGGGATCGCCGGGGGCCAGCAGGACGTCGGGGACATCACCGCCGCCGACGTGCAGGAGGTCCTCGACGTGAACGTCCTGGGGCCCGTGCGCGTCCTCGGTGCGTTCCTGCCGCTGCTGCGCGCCGCCGACCACGGCGTCGTCGTCAACGTCTCGAGCGGCCTGGGCTCGCAGGCCGTGACCGCCGACCCCGACCGCATCGAGAGCTCGTTCCAGGCGCCCGCCTACACGGCGTCGAAGGCCGCGCTGAACATGCTGACCACGCAGTGGGCCGCCGCGCTGCCGGGCCTGCGGATCAACGCCGTCGACCCCGGCTACACCGCGACGGACCTCAACGGCAACAGCGGACCCCAGACGGTACAGGAGGGCACGGACGCGATCGTCACCGCGGCGACGTTCGGCGCCGACGGCCCGACGGGCACGTTCTTCGACCGGCACGGGGCCGTCGCCTGGTGAGCGCCGCGGGAGGGGTCGCGGGGTGAGCGCCGCGGGGTCGCGCGGTGAGTGCCGCGCCATACCGCGCGGGCGACCGTCCGCGAGGTGCCCGTCGCACGGTGACGGCATCCTCAGCGGGGCCCACGGCGACGAGGGCGTCGCACATGCGTCGACGTTCGGGGTGGTCCCTGCGCCGGACGGGCACGACGGCCGATCGAGGGACCAGGCCCGGAAGGAGGGGCCGGCGGGGCCGGGCTCCGCCGGGGCCGTTCCGTCGGCCCACCGCGGCAGTCCCCCCACCCGTCCCATGTTCTCCGTCTCCACCCTCACGATCGGCGACGTCGGCATCGTCGTCCGACCGATCCTCTCGTCCGCGCAGCTGCGCGAGACGCTCGACGCCATCTCCTCGATCAAGGGCATCGACCGGGCGACCCTCGACCGGCTCCAGGGCGACACCGCCCACGTCCTCGCGCACGCCGAGCGGCCGGTCGCGCTGGCGAGCGAGCTGCGCGCGGCGCTGCGTCAGCGGGTCGTGTCCTGCTCCGCCACCGACGGGAGCATCACCGTCGAGCTCGCGCCGGCGCCCGCCCCGCATCCGCGCGACGGGAGCCGCGCCGACGCGCACCACGACCGGGACCCGCGCGAGCCCGGCCGGCACCACGGCCGCGGCGAGGAGCCGGGGTCGCGGGCGCGTCGTCCCGCGACGCCCGACGACGCGCAGGCCGCCGGCATCGCCGCGGCCGAGGCGATCAACCAGAGCGGCGACCTGTCCGTCCTGCTGTTCGACCTCGACGGGCGCTTCACCGCCGCCGCCGGCGGCATGCACCGGCGGCTCGGCCACGAGTTCGCGCTCATGCAGGGCCGCACCGGGCAGGAGCTCGCCACGCCCGCGGTGTGGCACCTCGTGCGGCCGGGGTTCGCGGACGCGCTCGCGGGCCGGTCCAGGACGATCGACGTGCCGCTCCCGTCCGGCCCGACGTACGAGGCGGCGTTCCGCCCCCTGACCCGCGACGGGACGATCGTCGGCGGCATGATCACCGTCCGCGACGTCACCGCGCGGCGGGCGACGGAGCGGGCGCTCACGGAGTCCACGGCCGTCGTCGCCGCCGTGCTCGACGCGTCCGGGACGCCGTTCGGGCTGCTCGCGCCGGGCGGCCGGTGGGCGCGGGTGAACCGCGCGATGCTCGAGCTGCTCGGGGAGGACGAGGCGACGATGCTCACCGCGAACCTGCTGGACCGCACGCGTCCCGAGGACACGCGCGCGCTCGAGCGGACGCTGACCGAGATGGCCGACCACCACCTCGACGGCCACCTGGACGTCCTGCCCGTCCGCCGGCGCGACGGCGGGTGGATCGACGTGACCGCCCGGATGACCGCCGTGCGCACGGAGGCGGGCCTGCACGGGGTGGTGCTCGAGCTGCTGCCGGTGCCGGTGGCGGAGGTGCGGTGCTGATGCCCGAGGACGCGCCCGTGCCCCCCGCCGCCCCCGAGGCCGCCCGCGCGCTGGCCGCGGCGCTCGACGCCGTGCCCGACCACGTCGTCGTGCTGTCGACGGAGGGCCGGATCCTCCACGCGAACGAGGCGTGGCGGCGCTTCGCCCGCGAGAACGGCGGCGACCGCCCGTGGACCGGCGTCGACTACCTCGCCGCGGGCCGCGCGGCCGGGACCGACGGCGGACCGGCCGACCCGATGGACGGCGCCATCCGCGACGTCCTCGCCGGTCGTCGCGACCGCTTCGAGCACGAGTACGACTGCCACGCCCCGGACCGACTGCGCTGGTACCGGCTGACGGTCACGCGCGTCGACGTGCCGGGCATCGGCGCCGTCGTCGCCCACACGGACGTCTCCGACCTGCGGGCGACGACGGCGGTCCTCGGCCGCCGGGCCGTCCGCGACGAACCGACCGGCGTCCTGCGCGCCGACGTCCTCGAGACCCACGCGCGGCAGATGGTGGCCGAGGGACGCGGAGTGACCGTCGTGCGCGTGCGGCTGCCCGAGGCGATCGGGCCCGGCCCCGACGACGTCCCCGTGCGGGCGGCGGCGATGCTCGTGGAGCTCTTTCCGGCCCCCGCGGTCGTCGGCCGGTCCGACGACGGGCTCGTCGTCGTGCGGGGCGGCGCGTCCGACGACGAGCTGCTCGAGGCGCTCGGGACGACCTACGGGGCCTTCGGCCGCGCGTTCCCCGACCTGCGCGTCACGATCACCGGGGAGCGCCTCTCGCGCGGCCGCGACGTCACCCTCGCCGGCCGGCCCGCGACCTCCCCCGGATCCGACCCGCGGGACGCCCCCGGCCGGGTCGCGGGCGCGACACCCACCGGGGGCCCGTTCATGCAGCGCGTCGACGGATGATGGACGGCGTGGCCCGATACCGCCGGAATCGCACTTCCAACGCGATTCCGGGGTGCCGGGCGGGTAGAGCCGGAGCAGCCGCTTCTGCGGACCCCCCATCTCGAAGGAGCCCCCATGGGCATCATCGGTTTTCTCATCCTCGGCCTCATCGCCGGATTCATCGCCCGCTCGATCCACAAGGGTCCTGAGCCGGGCGGCCTCCTGGGCACCCTCGTCGTCGGCGTCGTGGGCGCCATCGTCGGCGGCCTGATCGCGTCGGCCATCGGCATCGGCGGCATCGACGAGTTCTTCAGCATCGGCACCTGGATCACCGCCATCGTCGGCGCCCTCGTGTTCCTGTTCGCCTACAGCGCGCTCGTCGGCGGCCGCTCCGCCGCGCACCGCTAGCGGTCGCGGCTCCGCGAGTCCTGCGCGCAGCGTCGCGCGGGCCCGCGGCGCCCCAGGCGCCCTCCGTCGCCGGCGTTCCGGCGACGGCGGCGCGTCACCTCGCCCGACGGTCGCCGCCCCCGGCCCCAGCCGTCGGCCCCTCCCGGACCTCCGCTCGTCGCGCGCCGATCGCGTGGCGGTGCCACGTCCTCCCGCGCCGGTCCCGGACCGCCAGCTCGCCGCCGCCCGTGTCGCGGATCCTCGCGCACGCGTCGCGGATCGCCGCATCCTGTCCCGGGTGCCGCCCGACCTCCCGGTCCTCCGGCTCCCGCCGGACGGCCCAGCCGCCGGCGGGGTGCTCGACGACGTGGTGGTCAGTCACGGCCCCGGCTCTCCGCGAGCACGGTGACGTGGTCCGTCTGGACGATCGAGCCGTGGACGTCCCGCACCGTCAAGGTGCCGGCGCCGGCCGCCCGGATCCGCCGGCGGGCCACGGCGACGGCGTCGCTGCGCGTCGCGCGGTGGTCGGCCGGACGGTCGTCGCCGACGGTCAGGACGTCCCAGACGCCCGCGGACCGCTCGACGATCACGCAGTCGGCCCGGTGACCGACCGCCGCGTCCTGCCCGTGGTGGTCCGGCGCCTCCGCGGAACGCCGGCCGGGGTGTGCCTCGTGGAGCACGGTCCTCTCCCTTCGTGGGTCTCCGTCCCGGAGCCGTCCACGGGGGCGACGCGTCCACCTCCCTGGCACCGCACCTGCCATCGGTCACCGCGCCGGCCGGAAGGTCGTGTGGCGCCCGCCCCGTCCGCCCCGGGGAGTCAGGGAGGTCGCGGCCGGCGCCCGGGATCGCCCGGCGCTGCACCGCCCACCAAACCAGATCGGCGACGGGGAGCGCAAGGCCGGTCGGGCCGGACGACGGGGAGACGCGGGGCCGGTCGGGCGGGGCGACGTCGCGGGACGAAACGGCCGGTCGGGCCGGACGACGACGCGGGACGCGCGGCCGCCGCGGGCCGCCGGTAGCGGTCCGGGGGCGCCGGGTATCCACGCCGCCGATGCCCCCCGACCCGCAGCCGCCCCTGCCCGCCGGCCCGACCGCCCACCCGGCGGTCCAGGCGGCGCTCCTCGCGCGCGATCCGCAGGGGGCGCTCCTGCGCGCGCGGGCCCGCCACGGGCCCGTCTTCACGCTGCGCCTCTTCGGCGTCGGACCCGTCGTGGTCGCCTCGAGCGCCGACGCGGTCGGGCGCATCGCCGACGCCGACCCCGTCGGGTCCAGCGCCGGCCGGGCCCGACGCGGCGTCCTGCCGCAGGCGGCCGCCGGGTCGGCCTTCGGCAGCGACGGCGAGGAGCACCGCACGGTGCGGGCGCGGATCGCACCGCCCTTCGACGCCGCGCGCGTCGCGGCCCGGCAGGAGGCGATGGCCGCCGTCGCCGCCGCCCACGTCGCGACGTGGCCGACGGGCCGGCCGTTCCGCCTGCTGTCGCGGACCCGCACGCTGGCGGAGGAGCTGTTCGTCCGCTTCGTGCTCGGCGTGGAGGACGACGACCGCGCCCGGGCGGTCGTGCAGGCGGTCGGCCGGACCCTGCGCACCCCCGGCAACCCGCCGCTGACCCCGCCCGATCGCGACGAGCTGCGGCCGCTCGGCCCGCTCGTGCACGCGGAGTTCGAGCGCCGGCTGCGGCCCCTGCGCGACCTGCTCGCGCGCGAGGTCGGCGACCGTCGCGCGGGCCGACGGCCCATGGGCGACGGCATCCTCGGGCACGTCGCCGCGGCGGACCTCCCGGACGACCGCGTCGTCGAGGAGCTGCTCGTGGTCCTCGCCGCCGCCCAGGAGCCGATGGCGATCGCGCTGACCCGGGTCCTGGACCGCTACGCCCGCGACCCGGGGCTCGTCCGGGCGCTCGAGGCGGACGGCCCGGACGCCCCGCTGTTCGACGCGGTCGCCTCCGAGGCGCTCAGGCTGCATCCGCCGGCGCTCGCCGCCCTGCGGACCCTCGCGCGCGGCGAGGAGGTCGCGGGGCACCGGCTGCCCGCCGGCACGGACGTCATGGTCCCGTTCCCGCTGCTGCACCGCGACCCCGCGGCGTTCCCGGACCCGCACCGGTTCGACCCGTCCCGCTTCCTCGGCGGTCCGCCGCCGCCGACGTTCCTGCCCTTCGGCGTCGGGGAGCGCCGGTGCCCCGGCGAGCCGCTCGCGGGCGTCGAGCTGCGCGCCGTCGTGCCGGCGGTGCTCGCCGCGCTGCGCCTGCGGCCGCTCTCCCGCGAGCCCGAGCGCGCGGTGCAGCGCGCGACGGTGCTCGTGCCGCAGCGCAGTGGGCTGCTCGTCGCGTCGCGTCGCTGAGGGGCCCGTCAGTCGCGCGGCCTCGTCAGGGGCGCGGACAGCCGCGACGTGACCGCGTCGGGCAGCAGCTCTCCGACCTGCGCGAGGACGCGGTTGCGCGGGCGGCCCGGCACGACGTGGTCGTCGCCGCGCACGAGGGCCGCGTAGCCCTCGCGGGCCACGGTCGCGGGGTCGTCGAACGCGGTGTCGACGAGCTTCGCGCCCCGCTGCCGTGCGCCGGAGCGGTCCCAGAACTCCGTGTCGGTGGCGCCGGGCTGCAGGGCCGTGACGGTCACCCCGGTGTCCCGCAGCTCGTGGCGCAGCCCCTGCGCGAAGGACTGCAGGAACGCCTTCGAGGCGGAGTACGTGGCCTGGTGGGGCGCCCCGACGGTCGCGACGACGGACGAGGTGATGAGCACCCGGCCCTCCCCGCGCCCGACCATGTCCCGCACGAGCCGGTGGGCGAGGTGCACGACGTGCCCCACGTCCAGGTCGACCACCCGCAGCTGGTCCTCGAGCGTCCCCGAGTCCACGAACGGCCCGGCCACCCCCACCCCGGCGTTCAGCGCCAGGACGTCGACGGGCCGGCCGAGGGCCTCGACCGCCCCCGCCAGCTCCTCGCGGCCGGCGCGCGTGGCGAGGTCCGCCCGCACCCCGTGCGCGCGGACGCCGGTCGACTCGAGCTCGCGGGCCACCTCGTCGACCCGGCCGTCCTCCGCCGCGACGACGACGTCGTGGCCCTCCCCGGCCAGGACCCGGGCGAGCTCGCGAACGATGCCGGCCGTGGCGCCGGTCACCACGGCGAGGCGGCGTGCGGCGGGGGGACGGCCGGGGCTCTGCGACGCGCTCATGGCGGGTCGGTTCCCGGGCCGGGGGCCGCCAAACGGCCCGGCGCGTCGACGCGGGGCCGGTCCCGCTCCCCGGATCGATGTACATCCCGCGACGATCGGCGGGCCCCCGCGACGACCGGTGGGGGCGGACCGCGACGTCCGGTGGAGGACGCCGTCCACAACGTGTCGCATGCCCCACGACGGGGGCGATCGGCGGCCCCGGGGCGGGTAGGTGGGCCGCACGATGCGCCTCGCCTCCGCAGATCCAGCCGACCTCCCGCGCGCGACGGAGGCCGCCCCGGCGGACGGTGCGCCGCGCCACGTCGTCGCGGGTCCCGCTGCCGGGATGACCCCCGCGACGGCCGAGGTCCCGGGCGTCCCCGCCCGGCTCCAGGCGCACCTGCTGCTCGTCCGCCGCGGCTGAGCGCCCGTCCGGCCGGGCCGGCCG
>CAFBMK010000016.1_pt1 | contig 24276 bp, 23 predicted proteins | sample 7268691 | NCBI WGS metagenome assembly CAFBMK01 (sample SAMEA6814062, study PRJEB35770) | freshwater metagenome | biome: Freshwater; feature: Freshwater reservoir; material: water | place: Czech Republic | collected 2017-05-23 | depth 30m m
CCCCGTCCGGGCCGGCCGCGGCGGCGCCGGCCTCGGCCGCCTGCGCGACGGCCCGCAGCGTGGGGGCGGCCGGTGTGCGCGGCTCCCACTGCGCCTGGCCGCGGCCGTGCAGGACGGCGACGCGGCGGTGCGGCAGCCACGTCGCCGCCTCGCGCTCCCAGGTGAGCTTCATCCCGGCGGGACAGACGACGACCGCGGGGTACGCGCCGTCGACCTCGAGCGTCGCGAGCGCCTGCACCGTCTTGCCGAGGCCCTGCTCGTCGGCGAGGAACGACCGGCGGCGCTTGAGGAGGTACCGCACGCCGGCGTGCTGGAACGGCTGCAGGGTGCCCCCGAGCCGCAGCGGCTCGCCGGCCGTCGTGCGCCTGACCGGGCTCGCGCGCTCGGCCTGGGAGAGGTCGATCGTCTCGATCCGCTCCTCGTGCTCGACCCGCATCACGGCGAGCAGGTCGCGCGCCGCGGTGGTGACCACGAGGGTCGGGTGCTCCCGGATCAGCCCTTCGACCGCGGCCAGCAGCGACGGGTCGGCCGGGACCGCGAGGCTCGTCGCGGCGTCGATCGGGGCGTCGCCGCGCCGGTAGCCGCGGCCGGGGGTCGTGTCGAGCGGGATCGCCTCGGGCAGGCGGCCGAAGGCGGCGTGCAGGCGGGTGCTCCAGCCCGGCAGGAGCTCGAGGCGCGGGGTCCGCTGGTCGTCCCGACCGGCGCGCAGGGTCGCCGCGGCGGGCATCCGGCCCATCCGCAGCTCCGCCGAGGCGAGCATCACGAGGGTGTCGACGACGAGCCCGTCGATCCGGTCCAGGAGCGCGACGCCGTCCGCGTCGAAGGGCAGCAGGTCGACGGCCCGGCTCTCGATGCCGAGCGCCTCGGCGGCGGCCTCCGGCGACAGGCGCTCCGCCGCGTCGGTCAGCCGCGACGGCGGCTCGCCGATGAGCGTCACCACCGCCAGGCGCGGGCCGTCGTCGAGCTCGAGGACCGTCGTCTCGCCGTGCCAGCGCGACATCCCGCCGAGCCACGCCGCGACGTGCTCGTCCGGGAACAGCTCGGCCCGCGTGTCGTCCAGGAGCCGCCGGGTGACGATGGCGGCGTGGACGCCCAGCGGGGCGCGCCAGACGTGGTTGCTCCAGTCGAAGTAGCGCCCCGGGATCGACCGGACGGCGTCGTTCATCCACCGGGGCACGTCCAGGACGAGCTCGGGGGTGCGATCGCGCGACTGGATGGTGATGGAGGGCACGGGCGCGTCGATGCCCGGAACGGTAGGCGACGGGCCGCGCGGGGGCGGTCCGGACGGGGCCTGCGGTCAGGCGTGCGCGGCCCAGAGCGCCGCGGTCGCCTCCTCGGCGTCCGCGTCGTGCGTGCGCTGGAAGTTGCGCCCGCCGCGCCCGAAGGTCGCCGCCACGCCGGCGGGCAGCTCGTCCTCGGCGAAGGGCCGGTCCAGCCAGTCGGCCGGTCGCACGTGGTGGATGCCGACCTCGCGGGCGGCCGGTGCGTCGTCGTAGCGCCACGGGCCCGTGATCCGGCCGAGGCGGAACGGGGCGTCCTGCGGGTCGCCGGCGGTCCGCGTCCAGACGAACGCCCCCGCGGGCACCTCGGCGAAGCGGCGGAGCATCCGGCCGGCCTTGTCGCCGTGGCGGTCCGTCGCCGCGGCGACCGCCTCGTCGAGCGTGGCGGGTGCCACGTCGAGCGCGTCGCCCGTCCCGACCAGGCCGTGGGCGAGTCCGAACGCGGCACCGGCGCCCGGCGGCAGGTCGCGGTCGCGGGCCCGCATCGGGGCCCGGTGGACGGGGGTCCGCTGCTGCACGACCGGCCCGGCGGCTACTCGTCCGAGACGGTCTTCGTGGTCATGGCCTGGGCGGCGTCGGTGCCCATGACGCGGCGGGTGAGGGCCGGTGCGGCGAAGCGCAGGGCGGCGGCCAGGCCGTAGACCTTCGGGGTGTAGCGCTCGGGCTTGCGGCCGAGGCCCGCCTCGACGATCGCCTCGGCGACGCCCTCGGGCGTGCCGAGCAGGTGCCTGCCCATCCGGCTCGTCACGAGCTCGGTCTGCGGGAAGCCCTCCGTCGGCACGAACCCGGGCAGGACGTTGCCGACGTGCACGCCGTGGGCGGCCTCCTCGAGCCGCAGCGCGTCCGTCCACAGCGCCAGCGCCGCCTTGCTCGCGGAGTACGCGCCCGTGCCGGGGCGGCTGACGCGCGCGGCGGTGCTCGAGACGTTGACGATCGACGACGGTGCGGCCGTGCGCAGGTCGGGGAGCAGCGCCTCCGTCAGCCGGACGACGGCGTCGAAGTTGATCGCCATGGTCCGGCGGACGTTCTCCCACCCGCCGTTCTCGGCACCGAAGCGCGCGCGGTAGCCGGCGCCCGCGTTGTTGACCAGCAGCGTCGGCAGGCCGTGCTCGGCGCGGACGTGGTCGCGGACCCGCTGCGGCGCGTCGTCGTCGGTGAGGTCGCAGGCGACCCAGGTGACCGTGGCGGGCAGCGCGGACGCCAGCGCGGCCAGGCGCTCCTCGCGGCGGGCGACGAGCACGATCCGGGCGTTCGGCTCGCGCGCCAGGCGCTTCGCCGCCGCCTCGCCGAGCCCGCTGGACGCGCCGGTGATCACCGCGACGAGCGGTCCGGCGGGGGCGGTGGCGGGCGCGGGGGACGCGGAGCTCTCCATGCGCGCATCACAGCGCATCCGGAGCGGCCGTGCACGGTGCGGGCGACGACCGGGCGCGCAGTGGCGAGTCTTGCGTGTACCGTATGAGACATGAGTGTCTCATCCGCCGGCGTGCCGGACCGCGGCGACGACCGCCTCCTCGCCGCGGCGCTGCGGCTCCTGAACACGGACCCCGCCGCCACGATGGCGCAGATCGCCGCCGCTGCCGGGGTGGGCCGGGCGACGCTCCACCGCCACTTCGCCATGCGCGACGACCTCGTCCTGGCCCTCGGCACCCGGGGCCTCGAGCGGTGGGAGGCGTCGCTGCGCGCCGGCGACGCGCTCGCGGTCGTCGGCACGGACGACGCCGAGGCCCACCGCGCGGCGATCGAGGACCTCGTCCGGCGCTCCGTCGTCGACGCCGCCGACTACGCCTTCGCGCTCACCCACCCCGAGATCGAGCGGCACCCCGACCTCGCCGGCACCGTCCGGCGGCTCATCGACCTGGAGACGACCGTGCTCGCCTCGGCCCAGCGGGTCGGGGTCCTGCGGGACGATCAGCCCGCGGCGTGGCTGGACCACGTGCTCTTCGGGCTGCTGCGGGCCGGGCTGGACGCCGAGCGCTACGGCGACGTGGCGCCGCGCGAGATCGCGGACCACGTCGTCTCGAGCTTCTTCGCGGCGGCGGGGCGATGAGCGCCCGCCTGCCCGGCGGCGCGCGCTGGTGGGGGCTCGCGGTCCTCTGCGCGAGCCTCCTGATGGTCGTCATGGACATGACGATCCTCAACGTGGCGCTGCCCGACATGACGCAGGACCTGCGGCCCGGGTCCACCGAGGTCCTGTGGATCGTCGACGTCTACTCGCTCGTGCTGGCGGGGCTGCTCGTGACGGCGAGCGCCGTCGGCGACCGCTGGGGGCACCAGCGCGTCCTCGTCGCCGGCTTCGTCGTCTTCGGGCTCGCGTCCGCCGCGGTCCTCGTCGCGGAGTCGCCCGCCGCCGTCATCGCGGTCCGCGCGCTGCTGGGGGTCGGCGGGGCGATGATCATGCCCGCCACCCTCGCGATGATCCGCCACCTGTTCCCGGACGGGCGCGAGCGGGCGTTCGCCCTGGGCATCTGGGGCGCGATGGCCGGCGTCGGGGCGGCGCTCGGGCCGATCCTCGGCGGCCTGATGGTCGAGCTCTTCGACTGGCACGCCGCGTTCCTCGTCAACGTCCCCGCCATGGTGCTCGGGGCGGCCGCCGCGATCGTCCTCCTGCCGCGGGGCCGGGCGTCGTCGCCGGCGCCGTGGGACGTGCCGGCGCTGCTCCTGTCCGTGGTGGGCATGCTGGCGCTCGTCTTCGCGATCAAGGACCTCGCGAAGCACGGCGTGGAGCCCGCGGGCGTGGTCGCGACGGTCGTCGCCGTCGTCGGGCTGACCCTGTTCGTGCGCCGGTGCCTCGGCCGGGACCGACCGATCCTCGAGCTGCGCCTGCTCGCCCGCAGGCAGGTCGCCGCGGGGGTCCTCACCGCGCTGGCCACGATGGTCGCGCTGTCGGCGGTGCTGCTCGTCGGCGCCCAGTGGCTGCAGGCGGTCGAGGGTCTCGGGCCGCTCATGGCCGGCGTCGCGCTGCTGCCCGCCGCGGCGGGAGCGATCGTCTTCGCACCCCTGGCGCCGTCGATCGCCGAGCGCGTCGGGGCCCGGGTCGTCCTGGCCGCGGGGCTCGTCGCCCCCGGCCTCGGGCTGCTGGCGCTCGCGCTCGCGGGCGACCCGACCTACCCGGTCTTCGCGTTCTCCCTGACGATGATCGGCGTCGGGACCGGTGCGCTGGCGTTCGGGTCGGCGGTGATCATGGCCGGCACGCCGACGGACCGGGCGGGCAGTGCCGCGGCGATCGAGGAGACCTCGTACGAGGTGGGGACGACGCTCGGCGTCGCGGTCCTCGGCAGCCTCGCCGCCGTGATCTACCGCGACGCCCTGCCCCTCGGCGACCTCGCCGGGCTGCCCGCGGACGCGGCGGACGCCGCCCGCGAGTCCATCGGCGGCGCCCAGGGCGTGGCGTCCGGCCTGGACCCCGCGGCGGCGGCGGACCTGGCGGCCCGGGCGCAGGCGGCCCTCTCCGACGCGCTGGCGGGCATGGGCGCGGCCGGCGCGGTCGTCCTGCTGCTCTCGGCGGTCGGCGTGTTCCTGCTGACCCCGCGACGGGTCGACCTGTCGGAGGTCGACGGGCACTGAGGTCCGGGCGGGTCGGATCCGGCCGGGCGGGCCGGTGGTCCGGACGGCCCGGACGGGTCAGACGGGCCAGGTCTCACCGCGCCAGGCGGCGTCCCAGAAGCGCCACTCGTAGCGGCAGCCCTGCAGCCAGATCGCCGCGAAGCGGTCGCGGCCGTCGGGGCCGAGCGCGGGGGCGTGCGCGTCGACGATCTCCAGCAGCCGGTCGACCTGGGCGGAGAACTCGTCGCCCGCGTACGTGTCGATCCACCGCTGGTACCGGGGGTCCGGCGAGCCCTCGGCGAGCAGGGCCCGGCCGACCTCGCGGTAGATCCAGAAGCACGCCAGGACCGCGGCGAGGCCGTCCGTGGAGGAGCCGGCCGCCGCGTGGGCCAGCATGAAGTCGACGTAGGCGGTGGTCGTCGGGCTGCGGGGGGTGGTCGCGACCTCCTCCGCCGACAGGCCGAGGTCGGCGATGAAGGCGGCGTGCAGCTCGTGCTCGACGGTGATCGCCTCGGCGCCGGCGGTCGCGAGGAAGACGATCTCGTCGTCCGCCGTGGCCCGGCCGGCGGCGAGCGCGAGGGCCCGTGCGAACCCCTTGAGGTAGTGCGAGTCCTGGACGACGTACGTCCGGAAGACGTCCTCGGGCAGCGACCCGTCCGTCAGCCCCGCGAGGAACGGGTGCTCGAGGATCCGTCCCTGCACGGGTGCGGCGGCGGCCCAGAGCGCGGCGGTGAACGAGTCGGGGCCGCCCGGGGTCGGGGCGGGGTCGCCGGGCGTCGGGGCGGGGGAGGGCGCGCGCATCGGGCGGAGGCTACGAGAGGGCGGGGCCCGGAGCGCGCGGCGTGGGAGGGCGGCGGGCCGGAGTCCGCGCGGGCGGCGGGCGTCGTGGGATCCCGATCCGCGCCGGGTCCCGGGGCGACCGCCCGACGTGCCGCCGGGGCGCGCCGCCGTCGTGTCCCGCTCAGAACGCCCCGCCGCGGCCCGCCCCGCCCGCGAACCGCGACGCGCCCTCCAGGGCCTCGCCCGAGCCGAGCGTCCGCAGGCCGTGCGCGTGCTCGACGGCCAGGGCCTCGTCCTCCGGCAGGCCCGTCGCGTCCAGGAGCGACGCCCGGTCGCCGCGCATGCAGACCTGCGGGAACGCGGCGAGCTGGGCCGCCAGCCCCTGCGCGGCCGACAGCGCGGTGCCGCGGGGCACGACGCGGTTGACGAGCCCCATCGACCGCGCCTCGTCGGCCCCGACCGGGCGACCGGTGAGGACGAGGTCCATCGCGTGGCCCTCGCCGATCAGGCGGCTCAGGCGGAAGGTGCCGCCGTCGATCAGCGGCACGCCCCAGCGGCGGCAGAAGACGCCGAGGACCGCGTCCTCCTCGGCGACGCGCAGGTCGCACCACGCGGCCAGCTCGAGTCCTCCCGCGACGGCGTGCCCGGCGATCGACGCGATGACCGGCTTGGAGAGGCGCAGGCGCGTCGGGCCCATCGGGCCGTCGGCCGGCAGCGGCTCCATCCGGTTGCTGCGCGGGGACCCGAGCGCCTTGAGGTCGGCGCCGGCGCAGAAGGTGCCCCCGTCGCCGTGGAGCACCGCGACGGCGGCGTCCTCGTCCGCCTCGAACGCGCGGAAGGCGGCGACGAGCGCGTCGGCGGTGGGGCCGTCCACGGCGTTGCGGGCGTGGGGGCGGGAGAGGACGACGGTCGTGACCGGCCCGTCCCGGTGCACCCGGACGGCGTCGGCGCCGGTCGGCCCGCCCGCGCCCGCCGCACCCGTACCCGCCGCGCCCCCGTCGCCTCCCGTGCCCGTCGGTCCCGCAGGCGTCGTCCCGTCGCTCATGGGGCGATTGAACCACGTCGCGGTTGACAGGTGAATCCTGATTCACCACCATGTGAACCGCGATTCACCATGAGCACGACCGCCGATCCCGCCCCGACCACCGCCACCCCCGCCGCCCCGGCGGCCCCCGCCGGCCCGCGGGAGGGATCCGCGACCGCGCCGGCCACGGCCACGGCCGTCCCGGACGACGCCGTCCGCCGGGCGCTCGCCGGGCCCGACGGGCCCTCGCGCCGGGTGCTGAACCAGGCGCCGCCGTTGCACCCCGTCGACCTGTGGGCCACGGACGTCGCCCTGCGCGAGGGGCTGGGGCGCGAGGGCGGTGACTGGGGTGCCGACCGCGTCGCGGAGACCGGCCGGGCGGCGGGCACCGTCGAGGCGCGCGACCACGGGCTGCGCGCCGAGCGCAACGAGCCCCGCCTCGTCACCCACGACCGCTACGGCGCACGGGTCGACGAGGTCGAGCTCGATCCGTCGTGGCACCGGCTCCTGGACGGCGCCATCGAACGGGGCCTGGCGGGCGGTCCGTGGCGCGAGGACCGTCCCGGCGCCCACGTCGTGCGCGCGGCCGGGTTCGCGCTCTGGGGCCACACGAACGGCGGCGTCATGTGCCCCGTCTCCATGACCTACGCGGTCGTCCCCGCGCTGCGCGACGGCGCCCCCGCGCTGGCGGCGGAGTGGGAGGACCGCCTGACCCGCACGGACCCGTCGACGAGCGCGATCGCGGGCATGGCCATGACGGAGCGCCAGGGCGGCTCGGACGTGCGCGCCAACATCACCGTGGCGCTGCCCGTCGGCAAGGGCGCCCCGTCCGCCGACCCGCAGGACCCGTCCGGCGCCTCGTCCGTCGCGGCCGACGAGTACGAGCTGTGGGGCCACAAGTGGTTCTGCTCCTACCCGCCGTGCGACGTCTTCCTGGTCCTCGCGCAGCTGCGGGACGCGCCCGAGGACCCCGACGGCCCGGGCCCGGGCCTCTCGTGCTTCCTCGTCGAGCGCGGCCCCGGCATGGAGTTCCAGCGCCTGAAGGACAAGCTCGGCACCCGCTCGCTGCCCTCCTCCGAGGTCGAGTTCCGCGGTGCGCGCGGCCGCCTCGTCGGCGAGCCCGGCGGCGGCGTCCGCGCGATCATCCGGATGGTCAACCACACCCGGCTGGACTGCCTCGTCGGCTCGACGACGTCCATGCGGCGCGGAACGATCGAGGCGATCCACCACGCCCGCCACCGCGGCGCGTTCGGGGCGTCGCTCGTCGATCAGCCCGCGATGCAGAACGTCCTGGCCGACCTGGCGATCGAGTCCGAGGCCGCCACCGCCGTCGCCCTGCGGATGGCCCGCGCCTACGACGAGGACGACGCCGCGTTCCGGCGCTTCGGCACCGCCGTCATGAAGTACTGGGTCTGCAAGCGCGCCGGCGGCCACGCGAACGAGGCGCTCGAGTGCCTCGGCGGCAACGGCTTCGTCGAGGAGTCCGGGATGCCGCTGCTCTACCGCGACGCCCCGCTCATGTCGATCTGGGAGGGCTCGGGCAACGTCGCCGCGCTCGACGTCCTCCGCGCCCTGGGCAAGGAGCCCGAGGGCCTGCCCGCGTTCCTGCGCGAGTGCGCCCTGGCCGCCGGCGCCGACGCGCGCTTCGACGCGCACCTGCGGGACGTCCGGTCCCGCGTCGAGGCGCTCTTCGCCGACGACGGCCGCTCCGTCGAGGAGCGGCTGTTCGACGCGCAGTTCGCCGCCCGGCGGATCGTCGAGGACCTCGGCGTGCTGCTGCAGGCGTCGCTGCTCCTGCGCCACTCGACCCCCGAGGTCGCCGACGCGTTCTGCGCCGCACGCCTGGGCGGCGAGGCCGGCCGCGCGTACGGCACCCTGCCCCGCGGCGTCGCGGCGCGGGCGATCGTCGACCGCGCGTTCCCCGCGTGAGCGCCCTGCCCGGCGGCGCCGCGGAGGCGGTGCCGCTGCGCGCGGTCGACGTCGCGTCGACCCGCGACCGCCTGCTCGCCGCGGCGCGGTCCGTCGTCGAGGAGCACGGCTACGGCGGCGCGTCCGTCGCCGCGATCTCCGTCGCCGCGGGCGTGGCGAACGGGACGCTCTACCGGCACTTCGGGTCGAAGGCCGAGCTCTTCGTCGAGGTCTTCCGCGACGTCTGCGGCCGCGAGGTCGACGCGATGCGCGCGGCCGTCGAGCAGGTCGGGCAGGACGGGCGGCCCGACCCCGTCGAGCGCGTCCTGGCGCCGCTGGACGTCTTCGCCCGCCGCGCGCTGCAGAACCGCACCCTGGCGTGGGCGCTCCTCGCCGAGCCCGTCGACGCGCTCGTCGACGAGGTCCGCCTGGAGTACCGGCGCACGTACCGCGACCTGCTCGTCGGCCTGCTCGCCGACGCGGTCGACGCCGGCGCGCTGCCGCCGCAGGACGCGGGGCTGACCGCCGCGGCGCTCGTCGGGGCCGTCGGCGAGGCCCTCGTCGGACCGGTCTCGCCGCGCGCGGAGCCGGCGTCCGGAACGGACGACTCCCTGCTCAGCGGGCTGCGGGACGTCTGTCGCCGGGCGACGGGAGCCCCGCCGCGGGGCCCGGATCGACTGCCGCAGGGCGACGGGGACCGCCGGTAGGCTGCGCGCCGATGCATCTGGGGAACCTCGCCGACGCCTCCCCCTTCACCACGAAGGACGGCTCCACCATCCGCGAGGTCGCGGGCCCCGTCTCGCTGCCGACGGCCAACCAGTCCCTGGCCGAGGCCCGGGTCCCGCCCGGGGGCGCCACCACCGCGCACCTGCACCGCGTCTCCGAGGAGCTCTACCACTTCGTCTCCGGGACGGGCCGCGTCCGCCTGGGCGAGGAGGAGCGCGAGGTCCGCCCGGGCGACTGCGTCGTGATCCCGCCGGGGACGCCGCACAAGCTCTTCAACGCGTCGGCCGACGAGGACCTCGTGCTCCTCTGCTGCTGCGCGCCCCCCTACTCCGACGCGGACACCGAGCTGCTCGAGCCCGAGGTCCCGCACCCCGGGTCCGCCTCGTGAGCCGACCACGCGGGGCGGCGGCGCTCCTCGTCCTGGTCGTGCTCGTCGCCCTCACCGCCGGCGGCCTCGCGCCCTCGTCGGCCCGCGCCGCCAAGGGGTGGACCCAGGACGGCCTGTGGGACTTCGTCGACCGGCGACAGGCCCAGATCGAGCCGCGGTGGCAGGCCGGGCGCGGGACCTACCTGCCGGTGGGCAACGACGACGACGTGCGGCTCGACGCGAACATGCTGGCCGTCCACGCCGCCGCGGCGCGCAGCCGGCACCAGGGCGCTTCCCGGCACGACGACCGCGTCGTCGCGCTCGCCGACGTGCTGACGCGGGCGCCCGCCTTCCTCACGCCCCCCGCGTCCAGGAACGGCGGGCAGGCGCACATCCCGGGCTGGTCCTCGTCGACCTCGAGCCCCGGCGCGCAGCACGTCGCGATCGACCCGCAGGTGGCCTCCGCGCTCGCCTCGGCGTGGGAGGTCCGCGAGGCCGTCGGCATGCCCGACGAGCTCGCCGACCGCATCGTGGAGCGGATCCGCTCCGTCGCCGACTCCGCCTTCTACCGCTACCCGGCGATGCTGCTGAACCAGTTCAACTGGCAGGGCGACATGGCCATGGCGGCCTTCAAGGTGTCGGGCGACCCGCAGTACCTCGAGCAGTACCGGCTGCAGCTCACGCGCTTCGTCCAGGGCACCCGCGCACCACTGACCGAGGGACGCACCGCGTTCCTGAACGCCGGCCTCGGGCTCATCTACTCCCCGCGCGCCGCCGGGTCGCTCGGGCCCGCGCTGCTCTCGTCGAGCGAGTACGAGAACCTCATCCTCTCCGGCCTGCGCCACTACGACCTCGCGGTCGCGGCCGGGATGGCGCCGCTGTCGCCCGACGACGAGGAGCGCCTGCGGCTCTGGGGCCAGCGCACGCTCTACGGCGACTGGACGCACGCCGGCACGCTGAACTGGGACACGAGCCTCGGCACCCGCCGCTGGCACCTCACCCGCTACTGGGCCTTCGCGCTGCAGGGCGTCGAGACGCTCGCGACGAGCACGCGGCTGTCCGGCTCGGCGCCCCAGACCGCGTGGGCGACCTGGATCGCCCAGCGCGCGCTCGAGATCTACGACGTGTTCGCGGGCCGCCAGCGCACGGGGCTCCTCGAGACCGGGCTGTGGGGCGTCGTCGGGCGCGACGCGGCCGCCGAGGCCGACCCGATCTTCACGGCCGCGCGGTTCGCCTCGCACGCCGCGCGCCTGGCGCAGCTGGGCCTCGGGGCCCGCGCGGACGTCCTGCCGCCGGGCTGGTTCGCGTGGGACCCCGACGCGGGCCGGCTCGCCGTCTCGACGAAGCGCTACTCGACCGGCGTGCTGCTCCGGCACCCGACGGACGACATCGGCGGGATCGAGCTGTCCCGGCTCTTCGGCGCCGCGGGCGACCCCGTCTCCGGCACCGGCGGGAGCGCACGCTCCGCGTTCGGCCTCGACCTCGCCGTGCGCGGGCGGGTCGTCCTCGACAGTGAGCCCGGGCGCAACCTGCGCCAGGCCGGCACGCAGGAGCTGCGCGTGACGCTCGGCGGCGGGCGCCCGCTGCGGGGGACGTTCACCGAGGGCCTCCGCGCCTACGGCACCTCGAAGGGCGCCGCGGGCACGATCCGCGTTGACCAGCGCTTCGACCAGGACGGCGTCGACGTCCTGCGGTCCGTGAAGGCGCTCGAGGACGCCGACGCGATCGTCCGCCTGCCCGCGTGGGGCTCGACCGCCCGGGTCACGGCCGTCCTGGCCGACGGCTCGACGGTGCGCCTGGCCTCGAAGCCGATCCCCGCGGAGGGGGTGCAGGGCCTGCTCGTCGACGCGCGGCGCGGCGGCTACCGCGTCGGCCTCTGCCGCCTGCCCGCCGGCGCCCGGCTGCGCCTCGCGTCCGTGGCGCCGCTGTCGACCTCGACGAGCACGCGACGGGTGGCGCAGGTGCTCTTCCCGGTGCCCGCTGGGGCGAGCCGCCGGATCGACGTGCGCCTCGCGCCGACGATCGCGCGCCCGCTCGCCGAGGACCTCTGCGGCTGAGCCTCCGGGGGGCCGTCCGGGCCCCGGTCGACCGCCCCATCCGGCGACGCGCCTCGGGTACCCTGGCGCCGACCGGCCGGTGCCGGGCGCCCCGGGGGTGGGGCCGTCCGGCACGTGCGCGGGGTGCCCCGGGAGACGACGGCATGACGGTACGGGCGACGAGCAGGACGACGACGATCGCGACCGCGGCGCTGCTCGCCGCGCTGGCGACGGCGGCGACGGCGGGCGCCCAGGAGCCCGACGACGGCCGCCTGACGCTGCGCGACACCCTCTACGTCCTGCCGCTGGGACCACCGGCCGCGACGCCGGACTGCCTGCTCGTCCTCTGCCCGCTCGTCCAGCCCTTCGCGCCGGTCGGCTCGGGCCCCGACGCCGGCACGAGCGGCCTGCGCGTCACGGGGCTGCCCGCCGCGCCGCCGCGGGTGGTCGCGGAGAGCCGGTCGGAGCCCACGCCGTACGACGGCGCGAGCGACTCGGGCACCGCGTCGCTGGCCCTGTCGGCCGACAGCCGCGCCGACGGCTCGGGCGGCACCGTGACGACGTCCGTGCGCCTCGAGGAGGTCGGCGGCGGGACCGTCGCCGAGCTGCCCCCGGCCGTCGTCCCGCTCGACGGCGCCAGGCACACCGCCGGGCCCCTGGCGATCGCCCCGTCGCGCCTCGTGCTCGGCCGCTCGTACGTCGCCGTCGCGCGCTTCTCGTTCTCCGTGCCGGCCGGCGGCTCCGTCGCCGCGCGGGTCGCGGCGCCGCGTCTGCTCGCCCGCGGCCCGCGCCGGACGGCCCGGACGCCCGCGGCGCTCCGGCCGGGCCGGCCCGTCGTGCGGCTCCGCGGCCGGCGGCTCGAGGTCACCGGCCGCTGCCCGCCCGGGGGCGCGCGCTGCGAGCTGCAGGTCCGCTCGGCGCTCCGGGGCCGGACGCTCGGCAAGGGCTCCGTGGAGCTCCAGGCGGCGGCCCGCCACACCTTCCGCTGGGTGCTCTCGGCGGCCGAGCTGCGCCGCGCCCGCCGGATCGGGCTGATCACGACGACGGTGCGCGTCGAGGACGAGAACGGCCGGACGGGGCAGTCGAGCCGCGGGCTGCGGCTCGCGCGCCGCTGACGCGGGGCCCGTTCCGCGGATCGCTACGCTCCGTAGCGTTTCCCAGAGAGAGGCGGCCCCCGTGGACCGCAAGTGGTTGGCCCTGGTCGCGGTGGCGACGGGCGTCTTCATGCTGTTGATCGACGTCACGATCGTGAACGTCGCGCTCCCCGACATCGCGTCGGACCTGGACTCGTCGTTCTCGAACCTCGAGTGGGTCATCAACGCCTACACGCTGACGCTGGCCTCGACGCTCCTCGTCGCCGGCTCGGTCGCCGACCTCGTCGGACGCCGGCGCGTGTTCGTCACCGGGCTCGTCGTCTTCTCGCTGGCGTCCCTGGGCTGCGGCCTGTCCACGACGCCGCTGATGCTGAACCTCCTGCGCGGGGTCCAGGGCATCGGCGGCGGCATGATGTTCGCCACCTCGCTGGCGATCATCGCCCAGACGTTCCACGGCAAGGAGCGCGGCGTCGCCTTCGGGATCATGGGCGCCGTGACCGGCTCGGCCGTCGCGCTCGGGCCGCTGGCGGGCGGCGTGCTGACCGACGCGTTCGGCTGGCAGGCGGTCTTCCTCGTCAACCTGCCCATCGGCGCCGCGGCGATCGCGCTGTCCCTGGCGCGGATCACGGAGTCGAAGGACCCCCACGACGCCGGCATCGACTGGCTCGGCGCGATCCTCTTCGCCGGCGCGCTCTTCCTGCTGATCTTCGGCCTCGTCGACGCGAACAAGGAGGGCTGGGGCAGCCCGCAGATCCTCGGCTGCCTGATCGGCTCCGTCGTCCTGCTCGTCGCGTTCGTCGCCGCGGAGCTGCGCCGGGAGAACCCGCTGTTCGACCTGCGCCTGCTGCGCAAGCCGACGTTCCTCGGCGCGTCCCTGACCGCCTTCTGCATGTCCGCGTCGCTCTTCGCGCTGTTCCTCTACCTCACGCTCTACCTGCAGGGCGGGGTGCTGGGCTACTCGCCGCTCGAGGCCGGGCTGCGGTTCCTGCCGATCACCGGCCTGACGTTCCTCTGCGGCCCGATCGCCGGCCGGCTGACCACGAAGGTCCCGGTCCGCCTGCTGCTCGGTGGCGGGCTCGGCTTCGTCGGCATCGGCCTGATCCTCATGCACGGCATCGAGCCGGGCGATCCGTGGACGGTGCTCATCCTCGGCTTCGCGATCGCCGGCATCGGGTCGGGCTTCGTCAACCCGCCGCTGGCCTCGACCGCCATCGGCGTCGTCGAGCAGCGCCGCTCCGGCATGGCGTCGGGCATCAACTCGACCTTCCGCCAGGTGGGCATCGCCGGCGGCGTCGCGGCGCTCGGCGCGGTCTTCCAGCACAAGGTCGAGGCGGGGATCACGAGCGGCCTGGCCGGCACCCCCGCCGCCGCGCGCGCCGACGACCTGTCCGCCGCGGTCACCGCGGGGCAGACGGAGGCCGCCCTGAAGGGCATCGGGTCGCAGGCGAGCCCGGAGCAGATCGACCGGATCCGCGACGTCGCCCACACCGCGTTCGTCTCCGGGCTGAACACCCTGTTCCTCATCACCGCGGCGGTGGCGCTGATCGGCTCCGTCGGGGCGTTCGCGCTCGTCCGCAAGCAGGACTTCGTGGCCTCCGGGCCCGGTCAGGGCCCCGGCGGTCCGGCCGGCGACGGACCGGCCGCCGCCGAGGAGGGGAGCGCCCCGGCGGGCGCGCGCCCCGGTGGGGCCGGGGACGCCGGGCCGGCCGTGGGGGAGGGCGCCCGCGCGTGAGCGTCGAGGACCGCATCCTGGCCGCGGCGCTCGAGCTGCTCGAGGAGCACGGCGTCGCCCGGCTGACCATGGAGGCCACGGCCGAGCGGGCAGGTGTGGCGAAGACGACGCTCTACCGGCGCCACCGCAACGCCGCGGACCTCGCGACCGCGGCGATCGCGCACGCGGACTCCGACGTCGACGCGGCGGCGGAGCACCCCGACGACCTGCGCGCGGCGCTCCTCGCCTTCCTGCGGACGTTCGCGGCGGAGCGCGAGAAGGTGGGGCTCGACGTCCTCGGCGCGATGCTGTCCGAGCCCGACGGCGAGCTCCTCGCGCTGCACCGGGAGCGGGTGGTCCGGCCCCACCGGGACCGGCTGGCCGCGCTCGTCGTCGCCGCGCAGGACCGCGGCGAGGTGCGGCGGGACGTCGACCCGCTGCTCGCGATCGAGCTGCTCGTCGGGTCGTTCTTCGCCCGGCACGTCGCCGGTCGCCAGATGGACCCCGACGCGTGGGCCGCGGCGGCGGTCGACCTGCTCTGGCGCGGGCTCGAGCCCGGGACCTGACGCGGCGGGCGGCCGGGGGTCGGGGCGTCGTCGGCGTGGCCCGCCACCGCGATCCACCGCCGCCCGGCACCCTCGACCCGGCGCCGGTCGAGGTCGAGGTTCCCCGGGTTACGGCCCGTCAGCCGCGGCCGCGGCCGCCGGGGCCCGCCTCGTAGCGCCGGCGGTCGCGCTTCGTCGGCCGGCCCGCGCCCTGGAAGCCCGAGGGGGCGGCCAGGCGTCGCTGCTCGGCGCGCAGGAGCCGCTCGGCGCGGTCCTCCTCGTGCTCCTCGTAGAGCAGCTGCGCCTCCGTCGCCGGACCACGGCGGCGTGCGAGACCGAGGACGTCGACGCGGTGGCGGTCCTCCCCGACGAGGACCTCGACGCGGTCGCCGGGCCGGACCTCCTTGCTCGGCTTGACGCGCCCGCCGTTGACGTGGACGCGCCCGCCCTTCACGGCGTCGACGGCCAGCGCGCGCGTCTTGACGAACCGCGCGACCCAGAGCCACGTGTCGATCCGCTGGCGCTCGAGGGGCTCCCGGGGCTCAGCCACGCCCGGCCTCCGGCTCCGCCGCGCGCAGCGCACCCTCCGCGGCGGTGTTCGAGATCGTGCTGCCGTCCTCGAGCGTCCACTCGACGACGTAGACGCGCGGGGCGCCGGCCGGCGGGGCGACGGCGCCCGGCCCCGTGTCGGCGGCCTCGCGGACGACGCGGCCCGTCAGGGACCCGAGCCCCTCGACCGCCGCGACCACCTGTTGTCCGGGCACGAACGGCATGGACCGAATGTAGCGCGGCACCCCGGGCGTCGAGGCGGGACGGGGGCCGTCGGACCGGCGCCGGACGGGGCGGGTGGGGCGCCGGGCTCCGGGCGGGTCGGCCGGGGGCCGCCCGACCGCGCCGGACGACGAGCGCAGGCGCGGATCGCCGGCGCCGACGGCCACGCGGACGCGCCGGTGCGGTCCTCCGTCACCGGGGTGATTCACCCCCGTGGGCCTTGCGGAGTCACCCCGCCGACCCGCACCCTGGGGGTCGTGGGGTCCGACCGGTCCCGGTGGTCCCGCACGACGACGTCCCCCGACGACCGGAACCCGACCGCCATGCACCCCCAGGCGCAGCCTCCCGCCGCGGCCCCTCCGCCGTTCCCGGCGACCTCGACGACGACCCCGCGGTCCCGCGCCGCCGTCCGGTCGCGCCCCGCCGTCGCGCCGCCGTCCGCCCTCGTGCCCGCGTCACCGGACCCGGCGGAGCACGAGGCCCGCCTCCGCCGGGCGGTCGTCGCCCTCGAGGGCGTGCGGGACCAGCTCGAGCGCACCCAGCGGTCGCTCGACGCCTTCGTCGCGCAGATTACCGGCATCCCGGTGGGCGCGTCCCGGGCCGCGGCGTCCCGCGCCGCGGCGGCCGCCACCACGGCCGCCGCGCCGCAGGAGCCACCCGCCGCGTCGCCGGCGCCACCCACCGCGTCGCAGGCGCCACCCACCGCCTCGCGGGCCTCGTCCGCAGCATCGCGGGCCCCGTCGGCCCCGTCCCAGGCCCGATCCGCCCGGTCCCAGGCCCCGTCCGCCGCGTCACGAGCCTCCTCGGCCCGGGGCGGGGGCCCGCGGGCGACCGCGCCGCCGGCGGTCCCGGCGTCCTCGCCGTCGACGACCCGGGACGGCACGCCCGCCGCCCTCGCCGGCCACCTCCGCGCCCGACCCGCGGGGCCCACCGGCTCGGTCGGCATCCGCCCCGGCGACCGGGCGTCCGGCCCCGGCGGCGCCCCGCACCCGGTGGCGGCCGGCGTCGTCGCGACCGCGCCGTCCCGGCGGCGCGGCCGACCGGCGGGGCCGGGCCGCCGCGAGGACCGCGCCACCGCCACGGCGGTGCGGACCCCGCCCGTCGCCCTCGACGCGTTCGTGCTGCCGGCGGCCCCGGTCCACGGGCACCGGCTCGAGGCCTGACGCCGCAGGGTCCGTCGGCCGCCCCGCAGCCCGTCAGCCCGCCGCGACCGCCAGGTGCGCGAGCTTCGCCGGGTTGCGGACGGTCCGGATCGCGACGATCCGTCCGTCGACCACGTCGAGCGACATCGCCGCGAACACGGTCCCGTCGGCCGCGCGGACGAGCAGTCCGGGCTGACCGTTGATGCGCACGGGCTCCACGGCGAACCGCCCGCGCCGGGCCCGGGCCCGGCGGGTGTGGACGAGGAACCGGGCGACGGCCGCCGACCCGTGCACGGGGATCAGGGCGGCCCGCACCACGCCGCCGCCGTCGCCCCACAGCACGACCTCCGAGGCCAGCAGCTCCTCGAGCCCGTCGAGGTCGCCGCCCTCGACGGCCGCGGAGAACCGCTCGAGCAGGCGCTGCCGGGCCTCGTCGTCGGGGTCGAACCGCGGCCGGCCCGCCGCCACGTGGCGCTTCGCGCGCGAGACGAGCTGCCGGGCGTGCGGCTCGCTCCGATCGACGATCTCGGCGATCCGCGCGTAGTCGTAGTCGAAGACCTCGCGGAGCAGGAACGCCGCCCGCTCGACCGGGGTCAGGCGCTCCAGGGCGACGAGGAGCGCCTGGGAGAGCGTGTCGGCCAGCTCCGCCCGCGACGCGGGCCCGGGGCCCGGGTCGACGAGCAGCGGCTCCGGCAGCCACGGGCCGACGTAGGTCTCCCGGCGCACCCGCGCGGAGCGCAGCACGTCGATCGCCAGGCGCGTGGCGACCGTGGTCACCCAGGCGTCCGGGTTCTCGACCGGCGCGTCGTGCCGGCTCAGCCGGAGCGCCGCCTCCTGGGCGACGTCCTCCGCCTCGGCCACGCTGCCGAGCATCCGGTAGGCGATGGAGAACGCGGTCCGCCGTGGGCCCTCCAGGTCGGGTGCGCGCATGCCGCCCGACCCTACGCCGAGCACGCGGAGGCCGCCGGCGGCCCGGTCGACGGCGGCCGGCCCGGTCGACCCGGGGACGTCGGGGCGCAGGCCGTGGTCGGTGGGGGTGGAGGTGCCCATGCCGGTCCGACGGTGCAGGGGCCCCGCACGTGACACGCACCGTGTGATCCGATCGACCCGTGAGCGTCCCGGAGATCCTCGTCGTGCTGCTGGCGGGGCTTGCCGCGGGCGGCATCAACGCGATCGTCGGCTCCGGGTCGCTCGTGACGTTCCCGGTCCTCCTCGCCGTCGGCTTCCCGTCCGTGACGGCGAACGTCTCCAACACGGTCGGGCTCGCCTTCGGCAACGCGTCGGCCGTCTGGGGCTACCGGCGCGAGCTCCGGGGCCAGGGCCGGCGGGTCGCGCTCATGGGCACCGGGACCGCCCTGGGCGCGGCGGTGGGCGCGCTGCTCCTGCTCGTCCTGCCCGACGGGGTGTTCGAGGCGGTCGTGCCGCTCCTCATCCTCCTGGCCTGCTTCCTCATGGCCCGTCGCCCGGCGCCGCCGCAGACGACGCGGGCGGTGACGCGGTCCCGGCTGCTGCTGCTCGTCGCGATCGCCTTCGCGGTCGGCGTCTACGGCGGCTACTTCGGGGCCGCGCAGGGCGTGATCCTGCTCGCGGCCCTGCGCCTGCTGCTCCCGGAGGACCTGCAGCGCCTCAACGGCCTGAAGAACGCGCTGGCCGGGATCGCGAACGCCGTCGCCGCGATCGGCTTCGTGCTGTTCGCCGACGTGGCGTGGGACGCGGCCGCGATCGTCGCGGTCGGGTCGATCGCCGGGGCGACGCTCGGGGCGCGGTACGGCCGGCGGATGCCCGACGCCGTGCTGCGGACGATCGTGGTGGTCGGCGGCACGCTCGTCGCCGTCGTCCTGCTCGTGCGCCTGGTCCTCTAGCCGCCCGTCTACCGGGTGTCCCGCCCCGGGCGGAGAGGGGCCGACGGCGACGGCCCGCGGCCGCGTACGGCGCACGCCATGAAACTCTCACGATCCGATCCGGCCCCGGATGCGTCTCCTGCGGCCTCGTCGTCGTTGTCCCTGCAGGACACGCGCGCCCGCCAGGCGCACGTCTCCCCGCAGGACCCACGCGCCCGCCGGGCGCACGAACGAGGACTTCACCCCCATGGCTCAGAACATCGACGTCACGAACCACCTCTACGAGACCATCGACGCGCAGCACCAGGACCAGAGCGCCGCCACGCGTCGCGGTCTGGTCAAGGGCACCGCCGTCGCGCTGGGCTCCCTCGGCCTCATGGGCCTGGCCACGGGCCAGGCCGACGCCGCCGTCAAGACGGCCGACGCCAACAAGGTCGAGACCATCGCCGCCGTCGCGGCGACCGCCGAGATCCTCGCCACGATCGTGAACACGGTCGGCGCCGAGAAGCTGAAGGACCGCCTGGACCCGGTGACGCTGCGCAACGTGCAGGCCGCCGCCCAGCAGGAGAAGAACCACTACGAGGTCCTGACCTCGGCCGCCGTCGGCGGCAAGGCCGTCACCGACACGATCTACGTGCCGGACGAGGTCTTCGCCTCCCCGGAGAACCTGCTCAAGACGCTCGTCGTCGGCGACCAGGTCTTCATCAACGCGTACCTCATCGGCGTGACGGTCTTCGCCCGCCAGGGCACGCTCGCCGGCTCCCGCCTGGCGCGCTACGCCTCGGAGATCATGGGCGTCGAGGCCGTGCACCGCGCGCTCGCCCTGCAGTCCCTGGGCGTGCTCGGCAACGACCGCGCGTACTCGAAGTTCGCCCAGCGCGAGCAGACGCCGGGCCTCCCGACCACGGGTGCCCCGGGCTTCTACGTCATCTCGGACGCCGTCGGCGTCCTCGAGTCGGCCGGCTTCGGCTTCGGCAAGCCGGGCAGCAAGCCGGGCACCGCCTACAAGTACGCCGAGGTCGCGGCGCGCACCCCGACGCTCCCGGGCGTCAACACGATCTCGCCCTCCTAGGACGGGACACCCGGGCCGCCGCCACGGCGGCCCACCAGGACCGAGGGGCCCGCGGAGACGCGGGCCCCTCGTCGTCGTCGGGCGGTCGCTCAGTCCTGCGACCCGAGCGGGTCGGGGTCGCGGCCCTCCGCGAGCTCCCTGTACCGCCCGAGGTCGTCCCGGGCGCGCGAGCCCGCGGCGCCGAGCGCGGCGGTCACCTCGGCCGGCAGCGAGTCGTGCATCCGCTCCCGGAACACGACGCGCGTGCGCTCCGGGCCGAGCGACTCGAACGTGATGTCCGTGTCGATCGGGCCCTCCGGGGCCTCCCACGCCAGGCGGCTCCCGGGCTCCTCGGCGACGATGCGGGCGGTCCACTCCACGGACTTCGGCCCCGCCTTCGCCTCCCAGTGCAGCTCGTCCCCGTCCCGGCGCAGGCGGCGGACGCCCTTGACGAACCGGGTGTACCCCGGGAAGTCCGCCCAGATCTCGTAGGCGCGCCCCGCGGACACGTCGACGTCGATGGTCTCCTCGATTCCGGCCATGCACCGTCTATGACCGGGATGCGCCGCGGCAAACGGACGGGTCGATTCCCGCGATCCGGGTACGGACGGCCGCACCGGGCGCCGGACGCGCCCGTGGACCGCCCCTCCCAGGACCACGCGACCCGCCGTGCACCCACTCCGCCGACCGCCCCGCTCCGTCGTCCACCCGCGCCGACGGCTCCGTCGCTGCCGCCGCTGCGACGTGCTCCTCGTGCGTCCCGGCCCGCGGGCGACGTGCGCCGCCTGCGCCCGCGTCGAGGCGTGGTCGGGGCCCGTGCTCCACACGACGCCGCTCTGGGCGCCCCACGGACGGCTGCCGGAGATCCCGCGCCGCCGCGGCCGGCGGGCGCTCTCGTCGGACGACCGGGGCTGAGGCGGGCCCGGACGCAGGCCGGGCCCGCACGACGGCGGGCCCGGGAGGTGGTCGGTGCGCCCGGAGGACGCGGACGGTGCCGCGCCGCCGGTGGCGGCGCGGCGGACGGTCAGGCGACGGTGCGGTGGCGGGCGTCGCCGCCCGGGTGCATGAGGTCGTCGCGGTCCCAGTCCGTCAGGGCGCCCGAGGCGGCGAAGCCGAGGCCCATGACGATGTGGAAGACGGTCGCGCCGGTCTCCTCCGTGTAGCCGAGGATGAACGGCAGGAGCACGAGCAGGACACCGAGGCCCATGTCGAGCAGGCCGTGGACCCGCTGGGGGATGAGCTTCACCAGCGACAGGCGCCAGCGGGTGCTCATGCCGACCAGGAGCACGACGACGCCCGCGGCGACGGAGACGATGGTCGCGGAGTCGGAGTCGTCGTAGCCGAGGATCCACGGCATGACGATCAGCACGATCGCGAGGAACGGTTCGGAGGCTGCGTGGAGACGAACGGGGATGCGCATGGCGGCGTGGGTACCCCACGGCGGCAGGCACAAGCGTCCCCGTCCGGATGCGGCCGCGTCGGCCGGGCCGCGAGTGCCGGCCCCGTCGTCCGGGCATCCGCAGGGGACCGGATGCTCGCCTCGTTCCACCTCGTCCGCCACCGCCGGGACGCCGCGCCCGCGGCGATGAGCCGCATCGGCCTCGACCGTCCCGAGCTGCGCGGCACGCCGGGGCTGCGCTTCTGGAAGCTCCTCGGCACGGGCCGCGGCGACACGATGACCCTGTCGGCGGACCTGCGCCGCTGGGCGATGTTCGCGGTCTGGGAGGACGAGGCCGCCCTCGACGCGTTCCTGCGGGACTCCGCCGTCGTGCACCGCTGGGAGGACTCGGCGGTCGAGCGCTTCGACGTGCGGCTGCGGCCGATGCGCTCGCACGGCGCGTGGTCCGGGGCCGACCCGCTCGCCGGCCGCGAGCCGGGCGGGACCGCGGGCCCGGGGGAGGCCGTCGCCGTCCTGACCCGTGCGACCGTGCGGGTGCGGCGGCTCGTGCCGTTCTACCGCGCGATCGACGGGCCGGCGTCCGACCTGGCCGGCAGCCCGGGGCTCCTGGCGTCCGTCGGGGCGGGCGAGTGGCCCGTCGCCCGGCAGGCGACGTTCTCGCTCTGGCGCTCGCTCGACGACGTGCGCGCCTACGCCTACGCCCGGGCCGACCACCGCGAGGTCGTCCGGCGGACCCGCGAGGAGCGCTGGTACGCGGAGGAGCTCTTCGCCCGCTTCGCCGCCTACGGCTCGTCCGGGACCTGGAACGGCGTGGACCCGCTCGCCGGGCCGCCTAGCCCGCCGGGCCGATCCGCCCCGCCACCGTCCGGCCGCTGAGGAGCACGAGCGGCAGCCCGCCGCCGGGGTGCGTCGTGCCGCCGACCCGCCAGAGCCCGCCGACGCCGGGGACGTCGTTCGGCGGTCGGCGCAGGGTGCCGAGCCGCCCGTGCGGCGCCACGCCGTAGATCGCGCCGCCGATCGCCCCGGTCTGCCGCTCGAGGTCGGCCGGCGTGCGCCGCGCCGACACGACGATCCGGTCGGGGTCGATCCCCAGGCGGTCCAGGACGTGCCGCTCGTAGTCGTCCGCGACGGCGTCCCAGTCCGGCCCGCCGCCGACGCGGTGCAGCGGCGCGTTGGCGAGCACGAAGAGGTTCTCGCCGCCGGCCGGCGCCTCGCCGGGGTCCGTCACGGACGACGCCGCGAGGTACAGGGTCGGGTCCCGCACGGGTTGCCGGTGACGGAAGACGTCGTCGAACTCGGCGTCGTAGTCGGCCGGGAAGCGGATCTCGTGGTGCCGCCGCCCCGGCTCGGCGCCCTGCAGCCCCAGCATGAGCGCGAAGCCCGACAGCGACCGCTCGCCGCGCCCGGCGGCGTCGCCGTCGTGGACCACGACGTCCGCCGGGACGACGCCGTCGGCCGTGCGGACCCCGGCGACGCGCCCGCGCGCCCGCCACGACCGGCCGAGCGTCAGCTCGCCGCCGCCGCGCAGGACGACGGCCTCGGCCCGCACGCCCGTCCGCAGCTCGCCGCCCGCGTCCCGCAGCGCGTCGACGAGCGCCTCGACGATCCGGTGGATGCCGCCCATCACGTGCCAGGCGCCGAACGCGTGCTCGACCCACCCGGCGACGGCGAGGGCGGCGGGCGCGCGCCGCGGGTCGGCGCCCGCGTAGGTGGCCGAGCGCTCCGCGATCAGGCGCAGGCGCGGGTCCCGCAGGACGTGGCGCGCGAGCGTGCGCAGCGTGTGCCACGGCCGGACGCGCAGCAGGTCGCGGGGGTCCGGTGGCGGCGACCCCGGGCCCGGGCGGCGCGGCGGCCACGGCGGCGGGCCCGACAGCACGCCGACCGAGCCCTTCCACATCGCGGCGCAGATCCCGAGCCAGTGCAGCCAGTCGTCCCCGGCGCCGGGCGACCACGCCTCGAGCGCGGCGTGCGCGAGCGGCCCGTCGGCGGAGAGCTCGACGGACGAGCCGTCCGCGAAGACGTACCGGGTGACGGGCTCGACGCGGCGAAGCTCGAGGCGGTCGCCGACGAGGTCCGTGACGAGCCACGGCATCGTCAGCAGCGACGGGCCGGCGTCGAAGCGGAAGCCGCCCCGCACCACGCGCGAAGCCTTGCCGCCGGGCTCCGGGCCCTGCTCGAGGACGACGACGTCGTGCCCGGCGCGTGCGAGCCGCAGCGCGCAGGCCAGCCCGCCGACGCCGGCGCCCACGACGACGACCCGGCTCACGCGACGGTCCGCAGGCGGCGCCGGGCGCTCGCGACGAGGAACGGGGAGCGGGGGGCGGCCGGCGCCGCGGCGGGCACGGCCGCGTCGGTCGCCGCCCGCCGTCCGCGCACCGCGGGCACCAGCACGAGGCCCATCGCGGTGCTCCCGGCCGCCGCCACGAGGGGCTGTCGCCAGAGCGCGAGGTTGGCGAACGTCTCGCCGGCCCACGTCCAGGCGTAGAGGGCGAGCGCCTCGTCGTCCCGGGCGTCGGGCTCGCCGGCGCCGAGCGCGGCCCACGTGCCGAAGACGACGGCCGAGGTGGCGAACCAGCCCGCGAAGTTCGACGCGGGCACGCCGGCGTAGCGCCCGCCGCCCGGCCACGTCCAGTACCCCTCGCGGACCATCCGCGGGTCGAGGAAGACGTCCCAGGCCGTGAGCGCCGCGGACGCCGCGGCGACGTGCAGCACCCGACGGCGGCGTCGTCCGCGGACCCCGCGCACCGCCCAGCCGCCGGCCACCCAGGAGGGCCGCGCCATCATCGCCCACGCCGCGGCCGCGGCGACCGGGACGCCGCGGATCCGGGGGCCGAGCAGGGCGGAGTAGCCGTAGTGCCCGACCGGGCGGCCCGTGGCCACGCCGACGAGCTCCGTGGTGAAGCCGACGCCGCCCGCGGTCGCGACCAGGGCGGCGCCACGCCGGCCGCGGGCGGCGACCGCCTCGGCCGTGGACGTCCCGAGCAGCAGGCCGACGATCCCGCGCGTCGCCGCGACGCGCCGGCCCTCGGGGATCTTCGAGTAGCCGACCTGCGCGGCG
>CAFBMK010000017.1_pt1 | contig 23020 bp, 22 predicted proteins | sample 7268691 | NCBI WGS metagenome assembly CAFBMK01 (sample SAMEA6814062, study PRJEB35770) | freshwater metagenome | biome: Freshwater; feature: Freshwater reservoir; material: water | place: Czech Republic | collected 2017-05-23 | depth 30m m
CGCCAAGGCGATCAACGACGCGGTCGGCATCGAGCACGGCCTGATGACGACGATCCACGCCTACACGGGCGACCAGCGCCTGCTCGACGCGCCGCACAGCGACCTGCGCCGCGCCCGCGCCGCCGCCGTCAACCTGATCCCGGCGTCCACCGGCGCCGCGAAGGCCGTCGGCCTGGTGCTGCCCGAGCTCAACGGCAAGCTCTCCGGCTTCGCCGTCCGCGCCCCCGTCCCGACCGGCTCCGTCGTCGACCTGACGATCCGCACCGCCAAGGAGACGACGGTGGAGGAGATCAACGCCGCCGTCAAGGCCGCCGCCGACGGCCCGATGAAGGGCATCCTCGCCTACACCGAGGACCCGATCGTCTCCACGGACATCACCCAGGACCCGCACAGCTCGATCTTCGACTCGCTGCTGACGGTCGCGATGGACGGCCGCATGGTCAAGGTCGTCTCCTGGTACGACAACGAGTGGGGCTACTCCAACCGCGTCGTCGACCTCGTCGGCCGCGTCCTCTAGCCGACCGAGGCACCTCCGGGCCCGGCACCGACCACGGTGCCGGGCCCGGTCTCTTCCCACCACCCTTCGACGAACGAGCACCCGGAACCCCATGACGCCCGACGCCGCGACCTCGCCCATCCGCACCCTCGAGGGCCTCGACGTCGCGGGGAAGCGCGTCTTCGTCCGGGTCGACTTCAACGTCCCGCTGGCCTCCGAGCCGCCCGCGGACTCGAACGCCCCGGACGAGCAGATCACGGACGACACCCGCATCCGGGCGGCCGTCCCGACGATCGAGAAGCTGCTCGCCGACGGCGCCGCGCTCGTCCTCGCCGCCCACCTGGGCCGGCCGAAGGGCGTCGACCCCAAGCTCTCGCTCGCGCCCGTCGCGGCCCGCCTGCAGCAGCTGCTCGGCGAGCGCGTCACGCTCGCCCCGTCCGTCGTGGGCGACGAGGTCACCGCCGCCGCCCAGGCGCTGGAGCCCGGCGTCGAGGGCCGCCGCGTCCTCATGCTCGAGAACGTCCGCTACGAGGACGGCGAGACGACGAACGACGAGGGCCTCGCCAAGGCCTACGCCGCCCTCGCCGACGGCGTCTTCGTCAACGACGCGTTCGGCGCCGCGCACCGCGCGCACGCCTCCACGGAGGGCGTCGCCCACCACGTCGAGCACGCCGCCGCCGGTCTGCTGCTGCAGGGCGAGGTCGAGACCCTCGAGGGCATCCTCGAGAACCCCGGTCGCCCGCTCGTGGCGATCGTCGGCGGCGCGAAGGTGACGGACAAGATCGGCGTCATCGACGCGTTCCTCGACCGCGCCGACACGGTCCTCATCGGCGGCGCCATGGCGTTCCCGTTCTTCAAGGCGCAGGGCCACGACGTCGGCTCGTCCCTCTGCGAGGAGGCCGGCGTCGAGCCCGCCGCCCGTGCGCTCCGCGACGCCGAGGCCAAGGGCTGCCGCCTCCTGCTGCCGAGCGACCTGTCGCTCGGCCGCGAGTTCTCCGCCGACACGGAGCAGCAGGACCTCGACGGCGTCGACACCCCCGACGGCTGGATGGGCCTCGACGTCGGCCCGAAGACCGCGCAGGCCTACCGCGAGGAGATCCTCTCGGCCGGCTCCGTCTTCTGGAACGGCCCGATGGGCGCCTTCGAGCTCGCCCCGTTCGAGCCCGGCACCCGCACGGTCGCCGAGGCCGTCGCCGAGACGAAGGCCACCACGGTGGTCGGCGGCGGCGACTCCGCCGCGGCGCTGCAGCAGTTCGGCCTGGGCGACCAGGTCACCCACCTCTCCACGGGCGGCGGCGCGTCGCTCGAGCTGATCGAGGGCAAGACGCTCCCGGGCGTCGAGGTCCTCCGCGGCTCCTAGCCGCGCCCCCGGTCCGGCCCTCGGGGCGGACCGGCACCCTCCCCGTTCGCGCCGCGCGGGGAGGGGGAACCAGGACCCCCGCGGGTCCGTCCGGCCGTCGACGCGGCGGCCGGCAGGCGCAGCACCGCAGCACGTACCGCCCCACCCGAACCACCGAGGTCCTCGATGTCCCGCACCCCGTTCGTCGCCGGCAACTGGAAGATGCACAAGACGATCGCCGAGGCCGAGGAGTTCATCACCGGCCTGCTGCCGCTCGCCGGCGCGGTCGACGACGTGCAGATCGGCGTCTGCGTGCCGTTCACTGCGATCCAGGCCGTCGTCGACTCGACCCGCGGCTCGTCCATCGAGGTCTACGCGCAGAACGTGCACCACGAGCCCAGCGGCGCGTTCACGGGCGAGATCTCGCTGGCGATGCTCGACGAGCTCGAGGTCCACGGCGTCGTCGTCGGCCACTCCGAGCGCCGCCAGTACTTCAACGAGACCGACGCGGCACTCCGTGCGAAGGTCCCCGCGATCCTGGCCGCCGGCCTGACGCCGATCCTCTGCTGCGGCGAGACGGACGAGCAGCGCGAGGCGGACGAGACCGAGGCCGTCCTGCGCACGCAGGTCGTCGAGGGCCTGGCCGACGTCGCCGACGAGGACCTCGCGAAGGTCACGATCGCGTACGAGCCGATCTGGGCGATCGGCACGGGCAAGGTCGCCACGCCCGAGCAGGCGCAGGAGACCTGCGCGTACGTGCGCTCGCTCGTCGCGGAGCGCTCCGGCGAGGCCGCCGAGGCGATCCGCATCCAGTACGGCGGGTCCGTCAAGCCGGGCAACGCCGCGGAGCTGCTCGCCCTCCCCGACGTCGACGGCGCGCTCGTCGGCGGGGCCGCGCTGGACCCCGAGTCGTTCGCCGGGATCATCGAGGGCGCCCGCGCATGAGTGAGGTGCCGTCGGTCGCCCTCGTCATCCTCGACGGCTTCGGGCTGGCGCCCGACGGTCCCGGGAACGCGGTCTCGCTCGCGTCGACGCCGACGTTCGACGGCCTGTGGGAGCGCTTCCCGCACGCGCAGCTCATCGCGTGCGGTCCCGCGGTCGGCCTGCCGGAGGGCCAGATGGGCAACTCCGAGGTCGGCCACATGAACCTCGGCGCCGGCGCCGTGGTCAAGCAGGACCTCATGCGCATCGACGAGGCCGTCTCGGACGGGTCGATCGCCGCGACGGAGGCGATCCGCCGCGCGCTCACCGGCCCCGACGGCGACGGGCAGGCCGGACGGCGCGTCCACCTGATCGGCCTCGTCTCCGACGGCGGCGTCCACTCCTCGATGGAGCACCTCCACGCGCTGATCCGCGCGGGCGTCGAGGGCGGCGTGTCCGACCTGGTCATCCACGCGTTCACCGACGGGCGCGACACGCTGCCCAAGGGCGGCGCCGGCTTCCTGCAGACCGTGCAGGAGTGGGCCGACGAGGCGTCGACCGACGCGACGCGGGTGCGCATCGGCTCCGTGATCGGCCGGTACTTCGCGATGGACCGCGACCAGCGCTGGGACCGCGTGCAGCAGGCCTACGACCTGCTCGTCCACGGCACCGCGTTCCACCACGCCGACACCGCCGTGCAGGCGGTCCGGGACGCCTACGAGCGGGACGAGACGGACGAGTTCGTCGCCGCGACGAGCGTCGGCGACGAGGCCACGATCCGCCCCGGCGACGCGGTGGTCGTCACGAACTTCCGGCCCGACCGGGTGCGCGAGATCACCCGCGCGCTGGCCGAGCCCGGCTTCGACGAGATCGACCGCGGGCACGTGGAGGGCCACCCGGACGGCGAGCCCGTGGTGGCCGTCGACGACTACGTCTGCATGACGACGTACAAGGCCGACTGGCCCTACCCGGTCGCCTTCCCGCCCCGCCTGCCCGAGGTCACCCTCGCCGACGTGATCGAGGCGGCCGGCGCCGCCCAGGTCCACGTCGCCGAGACGGAGAAGTACCCGCACGTCACGTACTTCTTCAACGGCGGGATCGAGGACGAGCACCGGCAGGAGTACCGGGACGTCGTCCCGAGCCCGCGCGACGTGGCCACGTACGACGAGAAGCCGCAGATGTCCGCGCGCGAGGCGGCCGACGCGTTCATCCGGCTCTGGGGCGAGCACGGGCCGCGCTTCGGGATCATCAACTTCGCCAACCCCGACATGGTCGGCCACACCGGCTCGATCCCCGCGGCGGTCGAGGCGATCGAGTTCGTGGACGGCTGCCTGGCCGACGTCGTGCGGACGGTCACCGAGTCCGGCGGCGTCCTGCTCGTGACCGCGGACCACGGCAACGCGGACAACATGCTCGAGCCCGACGGCTCGCCGAACACGGCGCACTCGCTGAACCCCGTGCCGTTCGTCCTCACGCGGGAGGGGACGGCGCTGCGCGACGAGGGGATCCTCGCCGACGTCGCCCCGACCGTCCTGCACCTGCTGGGCATCGACCAGCCCGCCGCGATGACGGGCGAGTCGATGGTCGTCGCCGACTGACGGGTCCGCCCGCCCCGGACGTCCGGGGCGGGACCCGCCCGCCGCCTAGCGCGGGTCGCGCAGCGGCTGCAGCAGCCGGGCGATCTGGGCCAGCCGCGCGCCCTGCGCCTTGCCGGCCGCCACGACCTCGTCCGGGATGGCATCGGTGCCGCCGGCGCTGGGGTAGCTCGTGCCGTACGGGTTGCCGCCGGCGGAGTACGGGTCGGCGCTCGTGTAGCCCGTCGGGACGATGATCGCGCCCCAGTGGGAGAACACGTTGTTGAGCGTGAGGATCGTCGACTCGTTGCCGCCGTGGGCGTTCGAGGCGGACACGAACGCGGTCGCCGCCTTGTTCGCGAGCAGGCCCTGCTGCCACTGCGGCCCGAGGGAGTCGATGACCTGCTTGAGCTGGGCGCTCGGCGTGCCGTACCGCGTGGGGGTGCCCAGCGCGTAGCCCTCCGCCCAGACGAAGTCGTCCGGCGTGACGTCGGGGACGTCGACCTCGTCGAGGTGCGCCTTCCAGGCGGGGTTGGAGGCCACGGCCTCCGGCGGCGCCAGCTCGGGGGCGCGACGCAGCCGCACCTCGGCCCCGGTCGACTCGGCGCCGGCCGCGACGGCCTGCGCGATCTGGTGGACGTTGCCGGTCGACGAGTAGTAGGCGACCAGGATGTTCGTGCTCACGATGACCTCCGTGACGGGGGTGGAGCCTGACGCGTACCCGCGTGGGGTGGTCCGATGCACTTGCCCCTGCAACAATGTGGGGATGGCGACACCGCAGGTCCGCACAGACACCCGTCTCCTCGGCGACCGCGAGCTCGCCGCGTGGCGCGGGATGCTGCGGTCCTACGTCCTCCTGCAGCGCGAGCTCGAGCAGGGCCTCGAGGAGCGCCACGGCCTGCAGCACTCGACGTACGAGGTGCTCATGCACCTCTCGGACGCCCCCGACGGCCGGATGCGCCTCTCCGACCTCGCGAAGCTCGCGGTGCTCAGCCGCAGCGGCCTCACGCGCCTGATCGACCGGCTCGAGAAGGACGGCCAGGTCGTCCGGGAGCGCTGCGCGACGGACGCCCGCGGCTACTTCGCCGTGCTGACGGCCGAGGGCCGCGCACGCGTCGAGGAGGCGCGGGGCGAGTACCTCGACGAGGTCCGCAGCCGCTTCCACGACCTCATGACGCCGGAGGAGCAGCAGGTCCTCGGCACGGTGTGGACGAAGATCCTCGACCGCCTCGAGCCCGGCCTCAAGCCGTAGGCGGACGCACCCAGGGGCGCTGAGCCGTCACGGGACGCGGCGCCGCCGGCCCCGTCACCGGCTCGGCGAGCGACGCGGCGCGCCCCGCGGCGCCGCGCGTACGATGGGCCCGCATGCCGGACGCCCCCGATCCCACGCCCTCGCTCGACGCGCCGCCGCGCCCCGCGGCCGAGCGGCCGAAGGAGGTCTTCCGGATCGTCGCCCGCGCCGAGGAGGACGGGCACCGCGCCCGCGCCGGCGTGCTCACGACCGCCCACGGCGAGATCCGCACCCCGGGCTTCGTGCCGCTGGCGACGAAGGCCACCGTCCGCGGGATGCTGCCGAGCGAGATCCGCGACCTCGGCTACGACATCGTCCTGGGCAACACGTTCCACCTCATGCTCTCGCCCGGCGCGGAGCACATCAAGGAGCGCGGCGGCCTCCACGAGTTCATGGGCTGGGACGGCCCGATCATCACCGACTCGGGCGGGTTCCAGGTCTTCTCGATGGGCCACGGCACCGTCGCGGACGAGATCAAGGGCCGCACGAAGGGCAAGGGCCTGCGCGGCCACGGGCGCATCGACGCGATCGAGGAGCAGGGCGTCCGCTTCCGGTCGCACATCGACGGGTCGAAGCAGCTGCTCTCGCCCGAGCGGTCGATGGAGGTCCAGGCCGCCCTGGGCACCGACCTCGCCGTCGTCTTCGACGAGTGCACCCCGTTCAACGTCGACCGGGAGTACACCGCCCGGTCGACGGAGCGCACCCACCGCTGGCTCGAGCGCTGCCTGACGTTCCACGAGCAGCACGCCCCGGACTGGCAGCTCGTCTACGGCATCGTCCAGGGCGGCGTCTACCAGGACCTCCGCGTCGAGGCGACGGAGCTCGTGGCGTCCTCCCGGGTCGACGCGGTCGCGATCGGCGGCTCGCTCGGGGAGCACAAGGACCAGATGAACGAGGTCGTCGGCTGGGCGACCGCCGCGCTCGGCGGCGCGCACGAGCGAAAGCCTCGGCACCTGCTCGGCATCGGCGAGATCGACGACCTCGTCCGGGGCGTCGAGCAGGGCATCGACACGTTCGACTGCGCGATGCCGACGCGCCTGGGCCGCCACGGCATGGCGCTCGTGCCCGACCCGGACAAGCGCTGGCGCGTGGACCTGAACCAGGCGCGGTGGAAGACGAGCGACGAGCCGATCTGCGAGGGCTGCCCGTGCCCCGCGTGCGCCCACGGCTTCACCCGGGCGTACCTGCGCTACCTCGTCCACACGAAGGAGCTGCTGGGCATGCGGCTCCTGACCCAGCACAACCTGGCGTTCGTCTCGCGCGTCATGCAGCGCCTGCGCCAGTCGATCATCGACGGCCGGCTGACGGAGGAGGCCGCCGCGATCCGCGGCGGCATCATGCCGTAGGGCTCGCGGCCCGGCTACTTCGTGTTGTCCTCGATGAGCTTCCGCACGTCGTCGATGACCTTGCCCGGCGTGTCGCCGCTGATCTCGCGGAGCTTCGGCGCCACCTGCTGCGAGAACACGTAGTAGATCCCGCCGCCGACGATGGCGGCGAGGATCAGCATGATCGTCAGCGTGCGGGCCAGGCGGCCGAGGCACCCGCCGCCGCTGCGACGGGCCTTCGGCGGCTGCTGGTCCTGCACCCAGGCGCCGGGCTGGGCGACGCGGCCGGTCGGCTGCGTGCGGCGCGGCTCGCGGACGGTGCGGGCGGGGACGGCCGGGCGGTCCTGGGTGACCGGCGCGCGGCGGGCCGCGGCGGGCTGCACCCGGGTGCGCTGGTCGTCCTCGTCGTCGACGGGGTCGAAGTCGCGCTCGATCTCGTCGATCGCCCCGCGGGGGACGATCGCCGTGGCCCCCGTGAACGGGCCGGTGACGGGGGCGACCCGCGTGCGGTCCTCGTCCGTGGACGGTCCGACGCCGGCCAGGCCGTCGTCGAGCGCCCCGGCGTAGCTCTCCGCGCTCGGGTAGCGCATCTCCGGCTCGAGGCTCAGGGCGCGATCGACGACGAGGCCGATCTCGGGCGGGACCTCGGCGTTCAGCTGGTCCAGGAGCGGCGGCGCCTCGCGCTGCTGCTTCAGGGCCAGCGCCGCGAGCGAGGCCGCCTCGTACGGCAGCCGCGCGGCGAGCATCTGGTAGGTGACGACGCCGAGCGCGTAGATGTCGGCCGCGGGGCCGACGTCGCCGCCGGTGGCCTGCTCCGGCGCCAGGTAGCTCGCCGTTCCGACGACGGAGCCGATCTGCGTGATCGAGCTCTCCTCGGCCATCGCCTTGGCGATGCCGAAGTCGGCGATCTTCACCGTGCCGTCCTCGGCCAGCAGGATGTTGCCCGGCTTGACGTCCCGGTGGATCACCCCGTTGCGGTGCGCGTAGTCCAGCCCGCGGGCGGCCTGCCCGACGATCGAGATCGTCTCGGGGACCGAGAGGTAGCCGCGCGCGTGCAGGAGCTCCGCGCCGGACTGGCCCCGCACGGCCTCCATCACGATGAAGTACCGGCCGGAGTCGTCGTCGAAGCCGAAGTCGAAGACCTGGACGATGTTGTTGTGGACGAGGCGCGCGGCCGACAGCGCCTCGCGGCGGAACCGCGAGACGAACTGGCGGTCGTCCGCGAGGTGCTCGGCCAGCAGCTTGACGGCCACGTGGCGCTCGAGCCGGCGGTCGAACGCGAGGCGCACGGTGGACATGCCACCGCTGCCGAGGCGCTCGCCGAGCTCGTAGCGGCCCGAGAGGAGGTCCGTGCTCACCCGCCGCCCCGGCTCTCCATGCGCTTGCGCAGGTCCTTCAGGCGCTTCTCGAGCTCCTTGGCGCCCTTCGGGCCCTGCCCGCGCGAGCGCTCGCTCGCCCCGGGGCCGTCGACGCCGGGGACCACGCCACCGGAGTCGTCGTCGCCTCCGTCGTCGTCGCCGCCCGGCGTCTCGGGCTCCTCCGGATCCGTCGTCGGGGGCTCGATCGGCGTCACCGTGCCCGGGTCCTCCGTCGGGGTCGTCGGGGTCGTCGGCTCGACGGGCGCGGTCGGCTCGACGGGCGCGGTGTCCGTCGGCGTCGTGGTCGTCGTGTCGGGCGCGGTGGTCGTCGGCGTCCGCGGCTCGCAGTCCGTCCCGACGCGGTCCGAGAGCTCCTGGAAGCCGGTCCGCAGGCGGTCGCGCAGCTCGGCGTCGACGTCCGTCGGGAGGTCCTCGACGCGCGTGATGCCGTCGCGGGCCGCGGCACGCGCCTCGTCGCAGCGGCCGTCGTCGATGGCGGTCTGCACCTTGCCCAGGCTGGCCTGCAGGTCGGAGGCGGTGCTGCCGTCGAGCAGGCTGGAGCCACCGCACCCGGTCAGGGCGACGGCCGCGCAGCTCAGGGCGACGGGGACGGAACGGCGAAGGCGCATCAGGGGGACGATCGGGGGAAGGCTACCGGCCGACGCCGAGGCGGTCGGCCAGCGAGGTGGGGAGTCCGGCGTCGCGGATGGCCTGCTGCGCACCGCCGACGTCGTAGCGCACGCGGTGCCAGGCGACCCGGCCGTCGTAGGGGTGCAGCTCCATCCAGGCGGCACGGGGGTCCTCGTCGCGTGGCTGGCCGACGCTGCCGGGGTTCAGGAGCCACCGCTGGGCCCCGATCTGCGCCTCGTCGCCGTGGGTGCGGCGCTGCGGCACGACGGGCCGGTTGCCGTCGCGGGCGAAGGAGAGCGGCACGTGGCTGTGGCCGATGAGCGCCACCTGCTCCTGGAACGCGTCGAGGGACGCCTCGGCCTGCGCGGCGGTCAGCACGTACTCCCAGACGGGGTGCAGCGGGCTGCCGTGGGCGAGCAGGAACGACTGCGCGGTGCCGTGGGGCCTGAGCGACCCGAGCCAGGCGCGGTGCTCCGGCGTCAGGTGCTCGCCGGTCCACGTCGCGGACGCCTGCGCGTCGGCCGTGAAGCTCTCCGTGGAGAGGGCCCCGATGGCCGCCAGATCGTGGTTGCCGGCGAGGCTGACCGACGCGAAGCTCCGGACCGCGGCGCAGCACCCGTCGGGGTCGGCGCCGTAGCCGACGACGTCGCCGAGGCACCAGACCTCGTCGCAGCCGCGGTCGTCCGCGTCGGCGAGGACGGCGTCGAGCGCGTGGCGGTTGCCGTGGATGTCGGAGATGACGGCGACGTGCATACTCGGGCGATGGCGTCGGTGCGGATCCTCGGGCGGTGCGACGGCGGGACGCCGGTGCTCGCGCGGGATCGCGCTGGGCGGAGCGTCGTGGCCTGCCCGCGACGTGCCCGGACGAGGGGACGGGATCCGCTCGCCGACGGCGAAGCGTACCCGACCCCCGGGAGCGTGGCGGGCCCGCGGTGCGCAGGCCAGGATCGGCCCGCCCCCGGCGCGCGTGGACGGTCCGTGCCGTGCGGGTGACGGTGGTCGCCGTCGGGCGGACCCGCGCCCCGTACGCGGACGACCTCGCGCACTACGAGAAGCTCCTGCGGCCGTACGTGCGGCTCGAGCAGATCGAGCTGCGCGACGACGCGGACGCCGAGCAGGTCGCCCGACGGGTCCCGGACCGCGCGCACTGCGTCCTGCTCGCCGTCGACGGCCCCGCGCGCGACAGCGTGACGCAGGCCACGTGGCTCGAGGAGCGGCGCCAGAGCGGGCGCGACCTCTGCTTCGTGATCGGCGGCGCCGACGGCCTGGAGCTCGACCGGGCCGACGAGCGGGTCTCCTTCGGGCCGATCACCCTGCCCCACCAGCTCGCGCGCGTCATCGTCCTCGAACAGCTCTACCGCGCCCACCGCATCCTGCGCGGCGAGCCGTACCACCACTAGGCGGGACCCGGCGGGGGAGCCGTAACCTAGGGCGGGTGACCCCGCGCTCCCCGCTCCAGCGTCTCCGCACCGTCCTCGACGACGCCGTGCTGAACGTGACCGGCGGCGAGCGACCGAAGGCCGCCCCGACGCTCGAGCGGCCGAAGCAGGCGGCCCACGGCGACTACGCCACGAACGCGGCGATGCTGCTGCCCAAGATCGTCGGCGCCGCGCCGCCGATGATCGCCGAGCGCCTCTCCGTCGCCCTCACGGAGTACCTGGGCGACGACCTCGAGTCCATCGAGACGGCCGGACCCGGCTTCCTCAACCTGCGCCTGTCGGACCGGTGGCTCGCGGGCGCCCTGGCGGACGTCCTGGCCGCCGGCGGCGCGTACGGCGGCGGCGGGGCGACGACGCCCGAGGCCGTGCACCTCGAGTTCGTGTCGAACAACCCGACGGGCCCCGTCCACATCGGCGGCGCCCGCGGTGCCGCGTTCGGGTCGTCCCTGGCGAACCTGCTGACCTTCCACGGCCACCGGGTCCATCGCGAGTACTACGTCAACGACCACGGCAACCAGGTCGAGCTGTTCGGGCAGTCGCTGCAGGCCCGCGCCCGCGGCGAGGAGCCGCCGGAGGAGGGCTACCAGGGCGGCTACGTCGCCGAGGTCGCCGCGCGGATCCCCGACGCCGCGACGCGGCCCGTCGCCGAGGTCGCGACGGAGGGCATCGCCCTCATGGTCGCCGCGCAGAAGGCGTCGCTCGAGACGTTCCGCACGACGTTCGACCGCTGGTTCTCGGAGAACGCGCTGCACCAGCCCCGCGGCGAGGACGTCTCCGAGGTCCAGGAGGCGTTCGACGTCCTGGCGGAGCAGGGCCGCACGTTCGAGCAGGAGGGCGCGCTCTTCCTCCGCACGACGGACCTCGGCGACGACAAGGACCGCGTCCTCGTCCGCTCGGACGGCCGGGCCACGTACTTCGCCTCCGACGTGGCGTACCACCACGCGAAGCGCACGCGCGGGTACGACCGCGTCATCAACGTGCTCGGCGCGGACCACCACGGCTACGTCGCCCGCATCGAGGCGGCGTTCGAGGCGCTCGGCGGCACGCGCGAGCAGATCGAGCTCCTGATCACGCAGTTCGTCAACCTCTTCGACGGCGGCGAGCGCGTGAAGATGTCCAAGCGCGCCGGCGAGTTCGTCGCGCTGGACGACCTCGTCGAGGACATCGGCGTCGACGCGGCCCGCTGGTACCTCCTGGCCCGCTCGCACGACACGACGATCGACCTGGACCTCGCCGAGGCGCGCGAGCAGTCGGCGGAGAACCCGGTCTACTACGTCCAGTACGCGCACGCCCGCATCCGTTCGATCCTCGCGCGCGCCGAGGCGGGGGAGACCACGACGGCGGACCCCGGCGACGGCGCGGTCGCCCCGAGCGAGCGCGAGCTGTCCCTGGCGCTCCTGGCCTGGCCGGACGAGGTGGCCGAGGCCGCCGACCGCCGTGCCCCGCACCGCATCGCGACCTACGCGCTGTCGCTGGCCCGCGGCTACTCCGCGTTCTACCGCGACTGCCCGGTCCTGGCGGCCGGCCTGCCCGACGACGTCCGCGCCCGCCGGCTCGACGTCTGCCGCGCCACGGCGACGGTCCTGGCGTCGGCGCTGGCGATCCTCGGCGTCGACGCCCCGGACCGCATGGACCGCGAGGACGCGGTCGAGGCCTAGGACCCACGACCCCCGGGGCGGGCGCGGCCCCTCCGGGTGCGCCGAGCCGCGCCGTCGTCCGAGGCGGTCCGCCCCGAGACGCTCGGGGCGGGGACCGGTCCCCTCACCTCTCGAGCCAGGCGACGACGCCGTCGAGCCCGAGGGCGTCGACGATGTCGCGCGCCTCGCTCGCCAGGCGCGTCATCTGGTGGGTGGCCACGAGCCAGCCGATCGCGATGAGAAGGATCCCGCCGACGACCGTGATCACCGTGTAGTGGTCGCGGATCACCCGCGCGGCGTTCGTCACCCGCTCGAGCGCGAGCGCGGCACCCATGAACGGGACGGCCAGCCCGAGCCCGTAGGCGAGGAGCAGGAACGCGCCGCCGCCGGTGCCCGTCTGGGTCGCCGCGGCGGTCAGGATCGCCCCGAGGATCGGCCCGGCGCACGGGGTCCAGGCGACGGCGAAGGCCATCCCGGCGATCATCGGCCCGCCCGTGCCGGCCTTGCGCATGAGCGCGTCGGACCGGAAGGAGCGGTTCAGCAGCGGGACGAACGGCGAGGCGACGAAGACGACGCCCATCGCGATCAGCAGGACGCCGGCGACGACGTCGAGGGTGTTGCGGCTGCCCTTCAGCGGCGCGCCGAGGCCCTGGGCGAACAGCCCGAGGACGACGAACACGAGGATGAAGCTCATGCAGAAGATCGCCGCGGGCCCGAGGATCGCCCCGGTGCGGCGGTCCGCGGCGTCCCGGACGCTCTCCCCGCCGGTCAGGACGGAGAGGTACCCCGGCACGAGCGGCAGGACGCACGGCGACGCGAAGGACAGCAGGCCGGCGGCGAACGCCGCGAAGACCGTGGGATCGGCGGCGGCCAGCGGGGCGAGGGCGACGCTCACGCGTAGCGCTCGAGCTCGGCGTCGAGCCGGCGCCGGTCGTCGTCCGTGAGGGCGGGGGAGGACGAGTCGAGGTCCGCGCCACCCGCACCGCGGGCGTCGTCGTCCCCCGGCCCGTCGGCGTCGTCGAGCCGCGCGCGCCGTCGCCAGCGAGCGATCAGGACGACGAGCAGCGTGATCCCGAGGACCGCGGCGACGCCCGGGATCGCGATCCGCGCGACCCGCAGGGAGCTCTCGGGCGGGTCGATCAGGACGGGGTCGCCGTAGATGGCGACCATCGCGTCGATCGCCTGCTGCTTCGTCCTGCCCTCGGCGACGAGCTTCTCGATCTGGTCGCGCTCCTCGAGCGCCTGCGGGGCGTTGCTCTGGTTCAGCGGCGTCCTGCACGTGACGCACATGAGCTCCGCCTCGACCTCTTCGAGCGTCGTGCGCGGCGTCGCGGCACCCGCGGGGGCGACGAAGGAGACGAGCAGCAGGACGATCGCGGCGAGGACGGCGAGCGTGGCCTTCCACGACGGCGTCACGGTGACGGCGGTCGGGGGCGTCTCGATCCGGGTCGTGCCGGGGCCCGTGGTGCCGCGCGGGGGCGGGTCGCCCTGCAGCGTCCCGGGTGCGGGGGCGGTCGGCCGTCCGTCGTCGCCGTGCGAGGCGTCGCTCATCGGGCGAGCACCGCCTTCGGGACACCGGCGCGCTGCAGCGCGCCGTCCATGAACTCGCTCGTCACCGCGGTCCGGGCGATCGCGTGGATGCGGCCGCGGCGGTCGATGACGAACGTCTCGGGCATGAGGCTCGCGCCGTACTCCTGCGCCAGCTCGGTGCCGGGGTCCTGGAACGACGGGTACGTCAGGCCGAAGCGCTTCTCGAACGCGATGCTCTTCTCGGGCACGTCGTTGTTCGTCACGCCGAGCACGGTGCCGACGCCGGCGGCGGTGAGCCTGCGGTGGTAGCGCTCGAGCAGCGGGGCCTCGTCGCGGCACGGGGTGCACCAGGAGCCCCAGAAGTTCAGGACGACGACCTGCCCGCGGAACTGGGCGAGGGTCTTCGCCGCCCCGCCCTGCAGCGGCACGAGGCCGCGGTCGGAGCCCGGCGCGACGACCGGCGTGCCCTCCTGCACCTGCGCGTCGAGCCGCTTCTGGTTCTGCTGGTCGGCCGGGGAGCGGGTCAGCGCGAACGCGAGGACGGCCACGAGGGCGACGGCGAGGATCCCGAGCAGCGCGGGAACGGCGGAGCGACGCATCACCCCGAACGGTACGCCCTCGCGCGCGACGGGGGCGCCGTCCCGCGCCCGCGCCCGTCCCGTGGCCCGCGGCACCGACGCGCCGCGACGGGCACGGGCGCGGTATCGTCACCCGGGCGTGCGGCAGTAGCTCAGTTGGTAGAGCATCAGCTTCCCAAGCTGAGGGTCGCGAGTTCGAATCTCGTCTGCCGCTCCTCAGGACGCCCCGTCGCCGCGGGGCGTTCGTCGTTCCGGCTCAGCCCCGCCCGAGCGCGAGCACCCGGAACGCCCGCCGCTGCAGCCCGAGCGGGATCCGGGCGATCTGCGTGTGGTCGAGGTGGCGGCCGGCGATCCGGGCCAGCTCCCACGGGCGGGGCGGCAGGCGGTGCAGCGCGGTGGCGAGCTCCGCGAAGGTCTCGTCGATGGCGATCGCCGGGGTGATCGTCGCCGTGCCGCGGGTGCCGCGGCGGACCGCCCAGAGGTCGTGCGGCGTGCCGGCGGGGATCGTCGCGTGCTCGCCGGGCCGGACGACGACGGAGCGGCTGCCCCTCCGGCGCACGAGGACGGCGCCCTGCTGGACATCGATCCGCTCCGCCGCGTGCGGGTGGACGTGCAGTCCCGGGGCAACGGGGCCGGGCGGGGCGGCGAAGCGGAAGCGGACGGCCGAGCCCGCGGAGGACGGCGTCTCGATCACGATCGTCACCGGGCCGAGGCGCAGATCCCGGCCGGGCTCGGGCGGGGCGGGGGCGGGGGCGGGCACGCCCCTCGGCTACCCGATCGACGGCCGGGGCAGGCCGCGGCCTAGCCGTACGTGGCGAAGAAGAAGAACCAGATCGTCGCCACGACGAGGGCGATGGAGACGGAGCCCACCATCACGATGTCGATGGCGGAGGTGGTGCGGCCCGTCGTGCGACCGTCGCGCATGGACTGGTTCCACGGCATCCGGACCGTGACCTCGTCCGAGCCGCCCATCACCTTCGCGTACCAGCCGTTCAGGACCGCCAGGACCTTCACCATCACGAAGCCGGTGAGGGCGATGGCGAAGATCACGAAGGCCGCCTGGCCCATCGTCAGGTTCTGGGAGTCGGCGCGCGAGGCCGTCACGCGGATCCACAGATAGGGGTTGCCGGCCCACATGAACAGGCCGCCCGCGAGCATCAGGGTGAGGATCAGCGCGCCGGCGATCTTCCGTGGGGCGCTCGGGGAGCGCGTCGTCGGAGAGGACATCGTGCGCGATGCTACCGCCGGTCGGTACCGCGTCGCCAGTGCGTCCTGCGGGGCGGGCCCGCCGGGCGACCGCCGGTGGAGGCCGCGCACACACGCCGTCCGCCGCGCAGGGGTGGGACGGTTCGCGCCGCAACCTTGCCACACTCCATGGCATGACGCGGACGTTGCGCCTCACCTTCGCGATCGTCGCCGCGGTGACCCTCGCGGCGGCCCTCCTCTACACGAGCTTCGCCGGCTCGGCCGAGGCCCGGCAGCCGAGTCAGATGGCGGGGGCCCAGGTCGGCCAGGACTACCGGCTGACGGGTGTCGTGGTGCCCGGCACCTTCGAGCGCCAGGGCGACGCGATCTCCTTCCGGGTCAAGGACCGCAAGGGCGGCGCCTCGGTCCCGGTCGTCTACAGCGGCCAGGTGCCCGACGCGTTCCGCGAGGGCCGCGAGGTCATCGTGACCGTCCAGAAGGACGGCGAGCGGTACCAGGGCGAGGCGGACTCGCTCATCACGAAGTGCCCGTCGAAGTTCGACGACGGCAAGTCGGGCGGTGCGCAGTCCATGGAGTGGCGCGACGGATCCGACAAGGTCGTCGAGGGCGAGTAGCCCCACATGGACCTCCTGGGTCGCGGACTCCTGGTCCTCGCGCTCCTCGTCGCGGCCTACGGGGCCGTGGCGAGCATCGTCGGCGCACGCCGGCTGCAGCAGGCCGGCGGACCGGCCGTCGACGACGGCGCGCTGAACACGCACGGGTCGGCGTTCGTCCGCTCGGGTCGGCGGGCGATCTACCTCGTCGCGCTGATGACGACGGCGTGCTTCGTCCTCGTCGAGATCGCCTTCATCCGCACGGACCTGACGTTCGACGTCGTCGCGAGCCACTCGTCCGCCACGACGCCGCTGGGCTACCGGATGGCCGCGCCGTGGAGCTCGCAGGAGGGCTCGCTGCTGCTCTGGGTCTGGCTGCTGAGCCTCTGGAGCTCGCTCGTCGTCCGCCTGGCCGGGCGCCGCATGGCCGACGTCGTGCCGTGGGCGCAGGCCGTGCTGCTCGGACTGAGCGTCTTCTTCCTGCTGCTGCTCGTCTTCTACAGCTCGCCGTTCCGGCTGAGCTCGCCCGTGCCGCTGCAGGGGGAGGGCCTCAACCCGCTCCTGCAGTACCCGAGCATGATGATCCACCCGCCCATGCTCTACAGCGGCTACACGCTGTTCGCGGTGCCGTTCGCGTTCGCGGTCGGCGCGCTGGTCGCCGGGCACGTCGGGTCGGACTGGATCCGCCACACGCGCCGCTACGCGCTGGGCGCCTGGCTGCTCCTGGGCATCGGCATCGTCCTGGGCTCGCGCTGGTCCTACGCCGAGCTGGGCTGGGGCGGCTACTGGGGCTGGGACGCCGTCGAGAACGCGTCGCTCATGCCGTGGATCCTCGGCACCGCCTTCATCCACTCCGTGATGATCCAGGAGAAGCGGGGGATGCTCCGCACCTGGAACGTCTCGCTCATCCTCGCCACGGGCGTGCTCTGCATCCTCGGCACGTTCATCGTGCGCTCCGGGATCATCTCGTCGATCCACGCCTTCGGGTCCTCGACGGTCGGCTGGCAGTTCCTGACCCTCCTGGCGATCATGACCGGCGGCTCGATCGCCCTGGTCACCTGGCGGCGCGGGATGCTGCGCTCGGAGCACCGGATCGACTCGCTGCTGTCGCGCGAGGCGATCTTCCTCGCCGGCAACGTCGTGCTCGTCCTGCTGGTCCTCGTGATCCTCTGGGGCACGTTCTTCCCGCTGCTCTCCGAGCTCCTGACGGGCAAGCAGCGCCCGTGGGCGTCGTCGACCTGGGGCTGGTGGGTCGGACCGCTCGCCCTCGGGCTCGTGGGCCTCATGGGCCTCGGGCCGCTCGCGGCGTGGCGGAAGACCACCCGCGACCAGGCGTGGCGGCAGATGCGCGCCCCGCTCGGCGTGGGGGTCCTCGTCCTGGTCGTCGGGATCGTCCTCGGCGGCGGCTCGCGGATCGACGTCGTCCTCGCGCTGCTCCTCGGCGGCTTCGTCCTCGGGGCCGTCGGCCAGGAGCTCGTCCGCGGCACCCGCGCGCGGCGGATCTCGACGGGCGAGTCCTACCCCGTCGCCCTGCCGCGGCTCGTCGGTCGCAACCGCCGCCGCTACGGCGGCTACCTCGTCCACGCGGGCTTCGCGGTCCTCGTGCTCGCCGTGGCCGCGTCGTCGGCGTTCAAGGACACCCACCGCGTGCACGCCCAGGTCGGCGACCGCTTCCAGGTCGGCGGCTACGAGCTGCGCTACGAGGGCGCCGTCGGCGACTACCGCCTGCGCGACCAGCGGATCGAGAAGCTGATCATCGGCGCGAAGGTCGGCGTGTACCGCGACGGGAAGCGGCTGCAGACGATCCAGCCGACCCGCGAGTTCTTCCCGTCCATGAACACCGCCGACGGGCCCGTCGGCCGGTACTTCAACGGCGAGGCCGCCACCGAGGTCGCGCTGGACGCCGGTCTGACCCGCGACCTGTGGGTCGCCATGCAGCCCGACGGCGACGCGCTCGTCACCGTCTACCAGGCGCTCGACGATCGCCTGAAGGGCGAGACCGCGCCGTTCGCGAAGGGCGCCGAGCTGGCCGTCAACCTGGCGCGCTTCTACGGCGAGCGGCCCTCGCCCGTGACGTTCCAGGTCATCGTCTCGCCGCTGGTCACCTGGATCTGGATCGGCAGCATCTTCATGGCGCTCGGCGCGCTCCTGGCGATCTGGCCCGCACCGGACCTGCAGGCCCGCCGGGTCCGCGCGAAGCAGAAGGCGCGGATCGCCCGCGACCTCGGCCGCGCGCAGGAGTCGCCGTCGTGAGCGTCGTCGGCCCGCTGCTCGTCCTCGTCGCCTTCGCCCTGGCCCTGTTCCTGCTGTCCCAGCCGTTCTGGCCGGGGCAGGAGGAGCGCGCCGCCGAGGCCGACGCCCTGCGCCGCGCCGACCTCGAGGCCGCGAAGGTCGCGAAGTACCGCGAGATCCGCGACGCCGCGCTCGACCACTCGACCGGCAAGCTCTCCGACGCCGACTGGCGCCCGATCGACTCCCGCCTGCGGTCCGAGGCCGTCGCGATCCTCGACGAGCTCGACGGTCTCGACCACGTGCGCGGCACGGGGGACGGGGTGCGCGAGCCGCTGCCCGACGGCGCCGCCGTGCCCGGGCCCGCCGGCGTCCGCGACCCCGTCGTGGCGCGCGACGCCGCCCGGGCCGACGACCTCGACGGTCCCCTCGGCGTGGCGGACTCCGCGGGCGATCCCCCGGCCCGGTAGGCTCCGCTCGCGATGGAGGCTGTTCTCTCGGTTCTGCAGATCGTCGTGTCGGTGATCGTGATCGCTCTGATCCTGATGCACTCGGGCAAGGACGCCGGGCTCTCCGGCGCCTTCGGCGTCGGCTCGGGCACCGGCCCCCTCGGCGGCGGCTCCAACACGGAGCGCAACCTGAACCGCTGGACGGTCTTCTTCTGCATCGTGTTCGTGCTGAACACGATCGTGCTGATCCGGATCGCCTGACCGGACCCCCGCCGGCGCCTCGCGCGCCGACCCCGACGGCCCCGCCGTCCCTCGCGACCCCGGACCCCCGGGGTCGTTCCCGTTCCGGGGGGTGTCCTCTTCGGGGCGTCCTCGTTCCCGGGGAGGGCGCGCCACGGGGCGCGCTCAGTCCGTGACGACGATCCCGCCCGTGGTGCGCAGCGCCGGCGCGAGCACGCCGTGCCCGAAGCGCACGCCGTCGCGGGTCGGCGTGCCGACGAGCGTCCGGTCGACGGTGAGCGCCTCGACGCCCGAGAGGACCTCGAGCGGCGAGACGAGCAGGGGCACGGATCCCGCGGCGCCGGCGATCCGTCCGTCGACGATCCGCGAGGCGCCCTCGGCGGCGATGCCGTAGGCCAGGCCGAGCTCCGCGTTGATCGGCCGCAGGTCGCCGATCGAGGTGACCAGGAGCCCGAGCTCGACGCCCGCGACGAGCGCCTCGAGGTCGACCGCGCCCCCGCCGGCCAGCACGAGGTTCGTCGGCCGCGGGCCGCGGGCGTCGCCGCCGGGGCTCGTCGCGTGGCCCGTCGAGGTCCGCGACCGGCCGTCGTGCACCAGGGACGCCAGCACGCCGGCGTCGACGAGCCGCAGGGGGTGCTTGCGGGTGCCGGACGCGTCGAAGGCGCGGGGGAGGGTGCCGGCGTGCCCCGGGTCGTCCGTCAGGTCGACGAGCGCCGACCCGACGGCGGTGGCCAGGCGGCCGTCCGCCCGGGTCCGGCCGTCCGCCGCGGCGAGGCCGTCGAACACGAGCGGGCCCGCCACGTCGAGGATCGCCGCGACCGCCTCCGGGGACAGGACGATCGTCTGCTCGCCCGCGGTGGGGTCGTGCCACTCGCCGCCCGGGATCCGGCCCAGCGCCCGGCGGGCCAGGGCGTCGCCGTCCAGGTCGGCCGCGGCCCGCGCGCTGCCGGAGGCCCGGGCGGCCCGGACGCCGCCGGCCCCGACCCGGACCCGCAGGTGGGCGTCCGTCGTGCGCTCGCCCAGGACGAGGCCGGTCGACGCCGCGACCGCCCGCGTGAGCGCCCCGTGCACCCAGGACGCCGCCACCGGCTCGTCGCCCGTCGCCGCCCGGACGGCCTGCACGGCGGCGAGGCCCGTCGCGGTCTCGGCCGCCGCCGTCTCCTCGTCGCCGCCGTCCGACCCCTCGACGTCCACCGGCTCGGGCGGCGGGGTGGCGTCGCCCGGCCCGTCCGCGGCGGCGGCCATGGCGTCGGCCGCGCGGATGGCGCGGCGTGCGGCGGCGGCGAGGGCGGACGCGTCGAGGGCGCTCGTGCTCGCGGACCCCAGGTGGCCGTCGCGCCAGGCGGTGAACGTCACCTCGGTGCGGTCGACGGCCGTCGTGCGCAGCTGGCCCCCGCGGGGCAGGACGACGGACGCCGAGCGCTCGTGCACGACCGTCGCCCAGCCCGCGCCGTCGAGGGCGTCCAGGGCGCGGGCGGCGAGGTCGACGGGCGGGGGCGTGCTCATGCGGCGGATCCGGTGCGGTGGCGGTGACGGCGGGCCGACGGCGACGCGGGCGGCGGCGCGGTGCGTCCGTCGCACGCTAGCGGTCGCGCCGGGCGGGTCGGGGCGCCCGGCCGGGGGCCCTGTCGGCCCCGGGCCGATCCGCCCCGTACGCTGGGAGGATGCGCCCGGGTCGCGGCCTCCCGACACGCCGCACGCGCGCGGCGCTCGCCGCGTCCGCCGTCGCCGCCGCGGCCGCCGCCGTGCTCGCCGCGACGGAGCCCGCGCCCGCGCCCGTGTCGCCCCCGGCACCGCGCGCCGTCGACGACCTGCCCGACGCGCCGGGCACCGTGAAGGCGCCGTCCCCGGGGCCCCGTGCGCCCGCGTTCGCACTGACCGTCACGCCGGACGCGCGCTCCCTGCTCTGGGCGGAGCGTGGCACGGGCGTCGTCCGACGGGCCGTCCTCGGTGCGGGGGCGCCCGGCGCGGGCGTCGTCCTCGCGCGGTTGGACGCCCGCCCCGGCGCCGAGGCCGGCGTCCGGGGCGTCGCGGTGGCCCGCGACGGCCGCACCTACGCGGCCTACGTGCGGCGGACGGACGGGCGCCTCGCGGTCGTCGAGCTGGGAACGAGCGCCCGCGTCGTCTGGCTGGGGCCGCCGGCGGGGCGGACGCGGGTGGGCGGCGGCCTCGTGGCGCTCGCGGGCGGGAGGCTGGCCGTCGCGATCGGCGACGGCGCGCGCCCCGCCAGGGCGGCACAGCCCCGCAGCCTCCTGGGCCGCGTCGTCACGGTGTCGCCCGACGGGCCGGCCGACCAAGAGCCCCGGCGACGCTCTCGCGGCTGGCACGACCCGACGGCCTTCGCCGCGGGCCGGGGCGGCGTGCTCTGGGTGGCCGACCGCGCCGGCGGGCCCGACGCTGAGCGCACGGGCCACGCCGACCGGCCGCGCGCGGGCGTGGTGCTGAGCCCGTTCCGGCGCGCGCCCGTCGGCCTGGCGACCGCGGACGACGGCGCGACCCTGTTCGCGTGCGGGCTGCGCTCGGGGCGCATCGACCGGACCCGCGTCCGCGCCGCGGGGCGCGGCAACGCGCAGACCGTCCCGCAGGTCCTGGCCGCCCGCTGCCGCTACGGCATCGCCGTCGCGGGGGAGCGGGTCCTCGTGTCGGGCGACGACGGCCGCGTCGCGGACGCGGGCCGGACGAGCACGCTGCGGCGGGCGGCCGTGCTCGACGACGGGCCCTAGGGGGCGTCGGCGGGGCCGATCGACCCAGGGGGCGTCGGTCGGAGCCGGTGGGCTGCGGGCCGGGGGCCGCGTTGGCCCGGGGCCGCGGGGGTGCGGAGGCGCGGGGTCCGTGGCCGGGGTCGACGCGGCCTGGCACGTCGTGCGCGCGCGATCCGCCGCTGGATACGGGGGCAGCCGACGGGTGGCGGCGGCTGCACGTCCTACGTGCACGATCCGTCACTGGGTGGCGCGGTGGGCGGCGAGTGGCGGCCGGTGCACGCTCCGGGTGCGCGATCCGCCACGGGACCGCGGGGCGGTCGGCGAGTGGCGGCCGGTGCACGTCCCACGTGCCCGAACCACCACGGACGTCGGGACGGCCGCCCGTGTGGCGCTTGAGGCGCGTCCTCCGTGCGCGATCCGCCACCGGATCGCGGGGTGGCCGGCGAGTGGCGGCTGCGGCACGTCCCACGTGCGCGATCCGCCACCGGGGCGCGGGCCGGTCGGCGCGTGACGGCCGGTGCACGCCCGTCCGACCCGTCCGGTGATGCGCTCGACGACGAGGGCACCCGACCGCGACGACGCTCGTCCCGGAACGACGAAGGCCCCCGTCACCGGGGGCCTCCGTTCCATGCGCCAGAGAGGACTCGAACCTCCACGGGGTTATCCCCCACAAGGCCCTCAACCTTGCGCGTCTACCAATTCCGCCACTGGCGCGCGGGACGCAGAAATGTACAGAATCGCCCCGATCCGCGACGTGCGGGTGCCCCCGGCCCCGCGTCCGGCCGGCCGCCTTGCCTGCCGCCGCGGCGTCCGCTAGGTTTGCGAACAGACGTTCGATGACCGCCCCGGAACCAAGCGCCCCATGGACCTGACGAAGCGCCAGCAAGAGATCTTCGACTTCATCGGGGGCTACACGACGGACAACGGCTACCCGCCGACCGTCCGCGACATCGGCAAGGCGGTGGGGCTGGCCAGCTCCTCCACGGTGCACGCGCACCTGGCCAACCTGGAGAAGCTCGGTCTGCTGCGACGCGACCCGTCGAAGCCCCGCGCGATCGAGGTCATCGGGCGCGGCGTGGAACAGGCCGTCGAGGGCGTCCGGCACGCCGTGGGGCAGACCCGCCGGCTGCCGCTGCTGGGCCAGGTCGCCGCCGGCCCGCCCATCCTGGCCGAGGAGTCGGTCGAGGAGCACATCGGCGTGCCCGAGGCCGCCGGCGGCGAGCAGGGCGAGTACCTCCTGCGCATCCGCGGCGAGTCGATGATCAACGCCGGCATCCTGGCCGGGGACCTCGTGGTCGTCCGTCCGCAGGAGACCGCGAACGACGGCGAGATCGTCGTCGCGCTGGTCGGCGAGGACGCCACGGTCAAGCGCTTCTTCCGCGAGAGCGACCACATCCGGCTGCAGCCGGAGAACGACGACATGGAGCCGATCCGCTCGCGGGAGGCGCGCGTGCTCGGCAAGGTCGTCGGGGTCATGCGGAAG
>CAFBMK010000018.1_pt1 | contig 21972 bp, 24 predicted proteins | sample 7268691 | NCBI WGS metagenome assembly CAFBMK01 (sample SAMEA6814062, study PRJEB35770) | freshwater metagenome | biome: Freshwater; feature: Freshwater reservoir; material: water | place: Czech Republic | collected 2017-05-23 | depth 30m m
GTGTCGATGTCCAGGAGCTCGACGACGTCGAGGTCGAGCAGCAGCTCGTCGTCGAGCGGTTCCCAGGGCAGCGGGAGCGGCTCGTCGGTGAGCGTGACGCGGACGCCCTCCCAGAAGTCGCTCCACTCGGGCGTGCTCGGGTCGGCCCGCAGCAGACCCGCGCCGCGGATGCGGTCGCGGTCGCGGTCGTCCACCCAGGCGCTGACGAACCGGGTGACCAGCGGCGGCACCGCCTCGTGGAAGCCGCGGGCGTCGACGTCGCGGGGCTCGAAGACGACGCGGTGGCCGTGCAGGTCGGTCAGCCCGCGGACGGCGTGCAGCGGCGCGAGGTCCACCAGGCACCCGCGCCGGTCCGTGCACTCCAGGCCCAACCCGACGCCCGCGGGCAGCTGCGACCAGTCCGTCTCCGCGACGACCCCGGGCAGGCGCTCGGCTGACGCCCTCAGCGACAACGTCCGCAGCGACAGGTCGGCGAGCACCTCGATCGACCTGAGCCGCCCGCCGACCGTGACGGACACGGCGTCGAGCTCGGGCAGCGCGGCGCGCAGCGGAGCGAGGTCGAGATCGCCGGGGACGTGGACCTCCACGCCGTAGAGGCCGGGGAACAGCTCCAGGCCCTCGAGCACCCTGGGATCGTCGGAGACGATCTCGAGGTTCCTGCAGCGGGCGGCGACCGTCGGATTGGCCGCGGAGATCGGCTCGAGGGACCGCCAGGCGTAGCCGAAACGGGCGGGACCCTTGCGGGTGAGCTTGTCGGTCATGGCGTCGGGTGCGCGAGTGCGTCGGCGAGTTCGGTCAGGTAGGCGATCGCCGCAGCGTCCCCGGCGGCCAGGAGTTTGGCAGCGACCTGCCGAGGATCTGCTGCGGAGCTGTCGCGCACGATGCTCGCCAGCGCCCGGGCCCTCGTGGTGGCCGCGTCGACTGGCGTCGGCGGTTCGGCGCGATCGCGCCCCCACGGGTCGGGGTGCTCCTCCCCCGCGCTCTCGTCGACGGCATCGACAGGGTCGTGGGCGCTTGGGCTGACTTGCTCGACCGTGCCGGTGTCCGGGGCGGGTTGGACGGCGGCGCTCTCGCGGGCAGGGCGGGGTGCGGCCGGGGCCGGCGGGTCGGGTAGGAGTGCGGTGACGTGGTTGCGTGTCTGCGCGGCGGTCGGGCGGTCGCCGTGGTGGTCGACCGTGGCGGCCCACGCTTGGCGCATGGCGTCGGGGTTCTCGCGCAGCGCCGCGAGCTCGCGCGCGACGGCCTCGCTTCGCGGCTCGACGAGACCAGTTGGTCCGAGCTCGGCGACCACACCGGCGGCCTGGATGGTGCGGTCGGCGTGGCGGCGGGTGATCTCGAACCGGTCCTCACAGAACGCCTGAAACGACTCGAAGCGTTCGCGGTACAGGCGGCGGTCGCGGATGACCATGAGGGCCCGGCCGACGGCGACGAAGACCGAGAGGCCCTGGTCGATCGTGGCCTCGGCTTCCTGCAGCAGCGCCGTCTCTTCGGCGCTGAGGACGCGCTCGCAGTGCTCGCGGGCCCAGCCGGCGGGATCGTCGAGTCGGTCATCGGCGGCGTCGCCGTACTGCCGAAACTCGGGCAGCACGCCGGCGGCCAGGCATGCCTCGTGGCGGACGCGGCCCTCGAGGACCTGGCCGTCGAGCATCACGATCGGCTGGTGCAGGCCGTTGCGTTTGATGTCGCGCTCGAGCGCGACCTGGGTCTGGCGGTCCACCGCGGGCGCGTCCGCGGCCGCGGGGTGGAAGGCCAGGCCGGTGGACACGACGGGCGAGCGCATGGCGCCACGGTAGGCGTCGGGTTCGACGCGATCGCGGCCGGGCGCGTTGCAGCACGCCAGGTCTCGGGCTCTAGGGTCCGCGGCGTGTCTGTGTCCCACGTCCCGCTCACCCCCATGCGCTTCCAGGTCCCCGGTCGCGCCCTGCCGTTGCTCACCGCCGGCGCGAGCGTCGTCCTGGCAGCCGCCGCGGCCGCGCCCGCGTCGGCGGCCGAGGCGCCCGCCGATCTGCTCGTGCGACCCGCGCCCGCTGGGCCACCCGCCACGACCGCCTGGGTCTCCGGCCGCGAAGTCTTCGTCGCCGAGGACCCCGCCGGCGTGGGCGCGGGCCGCCGCGTCGCGCGCCTGACCAGGACTGTGGGCGCGCCCGAGGTTTCTCTCAGTCGTGACGGCCGCCACCTGGCGGTGATGGGCGGCGAGGGCGTCTGGTCGGTGCCGATCGCCGTCGGTGGTCCGCCGACGCGGCTGGGCGACGTGCCCGACGACGGGGCCGGCGGGGTGCGCTGGGCGCCGGACGGCCGGCAGCTGCTGCTCGTAGACCGGTCGATCACGCACTGCGTCGTCGAGCCGCAGGTCCGGTGCCGCAAGGCAGTGACGAACGGGGCGTCGGCGGAGTTCGGCGCGTCGTGGTCGCCGGACTCCGCGACGTTCGCCTACACCCGTGCGCGCCGCGACCACGACAGCACCGGAGTCGGCGACCTCGTGACCCGGCCGGTGGCGGCCGGCCCGATCCGGGTGATCGAGCGCGCCACCTTCGACAAGCGGCGCGTGAGCTTCCCGACGTCGGCGGTCTGGACACGCTCGGGCTTGGCTTGGACCACCTACTCCGGCCGGAACGTCGCGGACTTCGAGTTCCGGCTCAGCACGAGGCTGCAGCGCCCCGACGGCACGGTCCGGACGCTGGCCGCCTCTCCCGCGCTGGCCGGGAAGGTGCTGGTGCCGTTCCTCGTCAGTGCCGAGACCCCCAGCGGCAGGCTGCTCGGGCAGCGGATCACCTCGCCCTCCCGCACGATCGACGACGAGGCGTCGGTGTCGCTGCGGACGCTCTCCGCCTTGGGCCGGCAGGCGCCCTACGGCGTCTCGTACCGCGAGGGCAAGCGCTCCGCGGAGATCCTCGGGGTTCTCGCCGACGGCCGGATCGCGGTCCAGCTACCGCTCGACGCGGACGGGCTCCGTCAGGCGCTCTACCTCGTGACGCCCGGCAAGGCCGGGCTCGGGACCCCCGTGCGGACCGCCTCTGCGGTCTCCGCCGCCGTCGCGTTTCCCAACGACAGCCGCAGCTTCTGACGCGCCCCCGGCGGCCGTGGCCGCCGGGGGCGTCCGGCGGGCGCGGGCTAGTACCAGGCGTTGACGATCGCGACGCGGCGGCCGCGGCGGCCGTCGGCGCCGGTGACCATCGTGATCGTCCAGCGCTTGGTCGCGGTGGACGGCAGACCGACGAGGAACCGCCGGCCCTTGCCGCTGCAGGCGTAGTTGATCCGCTGGCCCCGCCACAGGGCGGAGGCGCCGCCGAAGATGGAGCAGGTCCGGCCGCCGCCGACGGTGACGCTCCACGGCGTTCGGCGCACGGGCCGGCGGATCGGAGTGAGCGACTCGCCGGTCTGGACCTCGGTGACCGTGTTGCTCGTCACGCGGGTCGGGCAGATCAGCGCCTGGACGTCGCCGGTGGCCGGGTCGCCTTGCGCGAAGCACGGGTCGAAGATGTTGTTGCCGTTGCGGCTGGGGCCGCCGAAGCAGCGGTAGCCCGTGGCGCTGAAGAAGCTCCCCATCTCGCACTCGCCGCCGACGCTCTCGGTGATCCGCAGCTCTGGCCGGAGCGTGAACTGGCCGGAGCTGTCGAACGGGCTGTAGGTCTGGGTGCGCGTTGCGGACGCGCCGTTCGCGCCGGCGGGGGCGAGCGCCGCGAGCGCGCCGACGAGGACGGGCAACGTGGCGAGCCGCATGCCCGCCAGGGTACCCGCCCGACGCCCGGAGCCGCCCCCAGCGGGCGCCCTGCAGAGTGGCTGCCGCCCTGAGGCCTCTACCGGCTGTGCGGGGCCCGGCGGGGGACGAGCATCCGCAGAAGCAGCGCGACCGCGGCGGTGCTGACCAGCAGCAGCACGAGAACCGCGATCGTCGGGGCAGGCTCCGGCGCCTCGTCGAGCATCAGGACGGTGAGCGTCAGGCCGCCGAAGAGGGCGATCAGCCGCCGCAGTGCGGTGTGTCGCAGCGCGCTCACCGGGGCCACCGCGCCGGTGCGGGTCGCGGCCCGTGCTGCTGCACGTACTGGACCAGGGCGTGGGCGGCGGTCACCGGCGGCTGCTGCGGGTCGAGGTCCAGGCGCTCGGCGGCCTCTGCGATGGCGCGCGTCAGCACGTCGTTGATCGCGCCGGTGGTCACGAAGGCGTGCAGCGCGTTGGTCTGCGGCAGCTGCTCGGCGATCCGTCGCGCTTCGACGTCGCGGACCTGCACTGCGGGGAGGGTGGGCGTCGGGGGAGCCATCACCGCACCGTAGCCGCACCCTTCGACGCGATCGGCGGGCGCGCGCCGATCATGGGTCTACGGTGGGCCGATGCCGTCTCGTCGTCCCGAAGCCGAACGCGCGCTGTCCCGTGCGCTGGTCGAGGTCCTCGCCGACCGCCGACCCGACATCGCACAGGCGGGGATCGACGGCACGCACACGCGACGGTTTCAGGACAACCTCGTGCCCGCTCTGACGCTGCGGCAGATCGAGGCGATCCGCCGCGAGCTCGGGGCGGGCGCCGGCGGCGAGCTGCGGCCGCATGAGACCGACCGGCGCCCGCGCGAGGAGTGGAAGCGCAAGGCGCACGCCGCGTACTCGTCCTCGGCGCTGGCCGCCAGCGCGTTCGGCTGGTGGAAGGGCCGCGAGGAGCACCTGGAGCTCGTCGGCCTCTCCGGGTTCCGGGAGCCGTTGCAGGTGGAGTGGAAGCGCAAGATCGCGATCCCCGGCGGCGGCACGGCCAACCTCGACGCCTACGCCGCCGGCGACGTCGTCCTCGGCGTCGAGTCCAAGCTGACGGAGTACCTCGACCACAAGCCGACCGCGTGGCGGGACCCGTACTTCGCGCCGCAGGCGCTCGAGCTGCTCGACGGGCCGTGGCAGACCGTGCTGGCGCGGTCGCTGCGCGGCGACGAGAACCCGGCCTTCGCCGCGCTGCACACCGACGTCGAGCCGTGGACGACGCGGTACCTCGACGTCAAACAGCTGCTCAAGCACGCGATGGCGCTGCGCTCGACCAGAGACGACCGGCCGCAGCACCTGCTCTACGTGTTCTGGGAGCCCGACAACGACGACGAGATCCCCGAGGTCGCCGCGCACCGCGCGGAGCTGCTGGAGCTCGAGACGATGCTGGCCGGCGCAGAGCTGCAGTTCCACGCCGTCGTCTACTCCGACCTGTGGTCGGACTGGGAGCAGCTCCGGGTGCCGCACGTCGACGAGCTCCTGCACGACCTGCGCGCCCGCTACGTCGTCTCGCTCTGAACGTCACGCCAAGCGATGAGCGACTCTCAGGCACGGGTACAGCGCGGCGCGCCGGACTACGATCGGCGTGTGCGTACCCGTCGCCCCGGACTCCTCGTCCTCCTCGTCGTCGTAGTGGCCGCCGCGGCACTGCTTCTCGGTACGCCCCGTGGCGTGCCGGTCGCCGCGGCCGCCTCGTGCTCGGACTATGCAACGCAGGCCGCCGCACAGGACGCCGCCGACACGCGCGACGGTGATGCTGATGGTCGCCTCTGCGAGAGCCTTCCATGCCCGTGCGCGGGCCCCGGCGACCCCGGGTCCGGCTCGCCGGACCCGTCTCCTGCGCCGCCCAAGCCGACCCCGTCGCCCGGCACCAGCGCGGACCCGAAGAACTGCCGGATCACCCGGAAGGTCGTGCGCGTCGGGCTGTCGCGCACGAAGTACCCGGAGGTCCGGGCGCACTGGGAGCGCGCGATCGCCAAGGGCTGGCCCCGCACGCTCAAGATCCACCGCAAGGGCGCCGAGCGGCGCCGCTCACGACTGCTGGCAGGGATGCCGACCCGGCCGGGCAAGGACCGCGACGAGTACCCGCCGGCGTCCGCCAGAACGACCGTGAAGGCCGACGTGGAGTACGTCGACTCGGCGCAGAACCGGGGTGCGGGGTCGGTGCAGGGCGTGAAGCTGCGGCGCTACTGCTCCGGCCAGCGCTTCATCTTCGTCTGGTACTAGCCGCTGGCGTCTCTCCGGACGCGCACCAGCCTGGCAACGAGCTCCCAGCTTCCAGGCGGCGGCCCTGAACCTTCGTGAGGGTGCGCGGGGCTGTTCCGGCCGGCGGGTCCTGGCCGTCTGGGCCTAGCCGTCAGCCTGGTCGTCTTCGGCGGCGCGCACGTCGCGTCCGTTCGTCGTGGCGTGTGAGGCGATGCCGTAGCGCATCGCGAGGCCGTCGTAGACGAGGTCGTGGAGTGCGTCGTGCCATCGGGGAGCGAGCTCTCGAAGACGCTCGGCGTGTCGCGCGTAGAGCCGTCCGACGGGTCTGGGTGCTTCGAGCAGCCCGTCAAACGGCGAATCCGCGGCGTCCAGGCGCGCAATCGCGCCGCGCAGAAACCACGCGAACGCGTCGTCGGCGAAGAGCTCGTCGGGGTGGCGCCGGTCGCCTTCGTCCATGTCGATGCCCGGGCCCATGTCTTCGAGCAGTGGGATGCCGAGTGCGCGGGCGAGGGCGTCGCGGCGACGTTGGTGTTGCGGTGCCTGCCGGGTGCGCTCTTCGGCGCGGAATAGGTCGAGGAGGTCGTAGTGGTGTTCGTCGACGAGCTGCGGGCCGTGCAGGTCGGGGTCGCCTCCGGGTGCGAAGGCGCGGGCTTGGTCGGCGAGGACCTTGCGGGCGGTCTTGATCCTGCGGACGGTGGTAGTGGTCGTGCCGCCGAGGTCCTTGAGGTTCAGCGGCGGCGGCGACGCTGCCCAGAGCGGGTGGGCGAGCAGCGCGCGCTCGAGGTCCTTCAGGGGCCGGGCGGCCGCCTGCTGGTCTTCGCCTGCCGTCCACCAGGTGATCTTCAGGTGCTCCTCCATCCACGTCTGGAGCAGCTGTTCGCTGTGGTCGTCGAGGGCGAAGTTCGAGAACCGTTCGGGGTTTGCGAGGTTGCGCGGCTGCGCGCGAAGCGGCCCGCACACGTCGGTGGTGTGCAGCAGGCCGGCGAGGGACCGACGGAGGGTGGAGTGGCCGGTCTTGCCGGCCCGGAAGTGGGTGCGAGCATCGCGGGTGCGCAGCGAGGATTCGGACTTGCCGATGTAGAGCGGGCGCGGGGCCTGCTCGAACTCTTCGCCGAGGCCCAGCTGGATCCATGCCTCACGGGTGCCCCAGACGGCGTAGAGGCCCGGGGCGTCGGGCAGGCGCCGCTCTGCGTCACTCGGGCTGATCCGGTCCGTGCGCACGCCAAGGGCGATCCAGTCGATGAGGTCGTCATCGTCGGTGGGGCTCGGTCGCTCCCACGACAGCGTGGCGGTGTACTGCGTGCAGAGGATGTGGCTGGGGAGCGCGAGCAGGTAGTCGTCTCCATCGGCGACGGTGACCTGCCGGTCGAGGCTCTCGCTCCACACCGTGTGGCGCTGCGCAAGTTGCTCGAAGACCGGGGCGTCGAAGGCGACGGTCCCGTCGGGCCCGGTGCGGGCGGTGCCGATGGGCCTGTTGAACTCGCGGAGGGTGGCGACAAGCATGCGGGTGTCCTGGTGGGGATCGAGGTCCGAGGCGACGGGCGTCAGGTGCTGCGTGGCTCTGGTCGGATGCCCCGTCCGGAGACTGACATCCCCAGGCGGATGCCTCGACGAACGTCCGGGTCGACGTGGCGGCGAGCGTTGCCGGCGGGGTGCCGGGGAGGTCAGCTTGCGGCGTTGCGGATGTGCTGGGCGAGGCGTTCGAGGCGGGAGGTCCCAGGGGCGTCGGGGATCGCGATCTGCGCGCCGTCGAGCTGTCCGGTGAGGGCTTGGATCTGCTCGACGCTCCAGCCGCTCTGGCGGGCCATCACGACGAAGGTGTGGTGCAACAGCGCGCTGTCGAGGGCAGGCAGTGGGGTTCCCAGGACGGTGGCATGGGCGGTGATCTGGCGGAAGTAGTCGCCGATCAGCCGGCGGTTGGCCGGGCGCCCGCGGGGGCTGCGCAGCAGCGGCTGGTCGGGGTCTGTGGTGCGGAGCGCTTCGACGGTGTCGTGAAGTTCGGGCAGGAGGGGTTCCCAGGAGCGGGTGCCGCGGCGGGCGCGGAGGTGGATGAGGTGGCGGCCGCCACCGACGGCGGGTGGGACGTCGTGGCCGGTGAGGGCCTGGATGCCGTGGACGGGTTGCCCCATGAGGCCGATGAGCACGACGAGAAAGTGCTCGTTGGGTCCGAGGTCGCGGGCGACGTCGATGGTGCGTTGAAGCTGGCCGGCGGTGAGCGTGGGACGGTTTCGCGCGTCGCTGGCGGCGGGGGGCTTGGGCGGCGGGATCTGCGACCCGGGGGCGGTGTGGAAGGGGTTGGGCCGGTCGGGGTCGCGCAGGTCGCGGTCGGCGAAGAAGGCGTAGAGCGAGGCGAGGATGGTGAGGTCGCGGCGGATCGTCGCGGGGCTGCGGGTGGGCTGGCCGTCGCGCAGCGGGTTGAGGTGCTCGCGGTAGTAGGCGATCGCGTCGGCGCGGCTCAGGCGCGCGAGTGGTTCGTCGGGTCGGCGGGTCTGGTGCCAGTCCAGCAGGGGGCCGACGACCTGTCGGTAGGTGTCGCGGCTGGTGAGCTGCTCGCGGGCGGCGAGGAAGTGGAGGACCAGCTGGTGGTCGCTGAGGGGCGGGTTCTGGGTGCTCACGGGCTCCGTCGACGGTAGTCGCCGCTCCGGCGTCCACCGACCCCGCCGCGTCGCCGCCGCTGCGCGCCCCGCGGGCCGCCCGGCGCGGCCACGTGCCCGCCGGGGCACCGCTCGCCGGCCGGAACCCAGCCGCGCTCTTCCCCCTCCCCCACCACTCGTAGCTCGCAGGATCGCGGCCTCAGCAGCGAACGTGTCCGCCCCCGCCCCTGGCCCACGCCCGGGTCGATTCGGCGGCCGCGACGTCGCGATCACCGTCGCTGCATGGCCGCCGGCGTTCGAGCGTCGGCGCGAGCGCGACGACCGAAGCGCCCCCTGCCCCGTACGAGGCGAGATCCGCGTCCGGGGCGCCGAGGCCGTCGAGCCGGAGGACTCCGCGAGCTCTCACCCTCCCGACCTCAGATCGCCCAAAAGTGAGCGGAGCAGTCTGTTCCGCTCAGTTTGAGCGGGTGGCCTGGTGTGAGGCAGAACGGACCCAGACGGGAAGAAGGAGACGATGCGCCGTCGTCTGTGGGCGGGTCGTCTGAAGGAGGTTGTCTCCCCCGAGCCGGGAGCCGTGGATCGGTCGTGAGCGACGGCCGATGCGGGCAACCAGATCGGTCCTGACCCTGCTGCGTAGATCCGCGGGGATGGGTCCTTCTCCTGTGGGGCTGCTGTCCCTCACCCTGTGGTGTTTGCCCACGACGGCTCGGTCGTTCTGTGCGGAAGCGGGCTTCGGGGACGGGGCCGCGGCGCGGCACGCGAGCAGGTCGGCGGGTGAGGGCATGGGCAGAGGAGGCCACCCCGGGAGGAGGCGTCAAGACGGCGGGTCGGCGGGTCGACGAGGAGCCCGACGGGGCGGGCTCGGTGCTGCGAGACGACGAGGAGGGGTGCGCGGCCGCGCCGGCGGGCGGCGGGCGGGGTCTCAGGCCGCGGGCGGCCCGCGGTGCGGGGCGGCCTGCAGGTGCTCGGGGAACGCGACGAGCTCGCCGAGCACCCGCCGCGCCTGGCGCAGCTGGCGGGCGACGACCGCCTGCACCGCGTCGCGGTCCTCGCCGGTGTCGCGGGCGGTGTCCACCAGCGGCAGCACGAACTCGAAGACCCCGCGGTCGGTGATCCGCACCGCCGGCCGACCGAAGCGCTCCGGTGCCAGCGCCCGCAGCCGCAGCAGCACCTCCATCAGCCGCGCGGCGCGGCGCCCGGCCCGCTGGTGGCGCACGCCCAGGCGATCGCCCAGCTCGCCGACCGTGCGGCCCGACAGCCGCAAGGTGCGCCGCGCGCCGCCGCGGCGGCGCGCCTGGCGCAGCTCGCCGCGCGAGAGTGGCCGCCCACGGCCGTCGACCGCCGGCAGCGCATCGCAGATCACGTAGGTGGCCAGCTCGCACGCCGAGCGGATCGCGCGCAGGTGATCCAGCCGCAGGATCGCGTAGCCCTCCACCGGCGAGCCCGTCCAGGCCGGGCGATCGCGGCCGGCCACCCGCCGCCCGCGGCCCCAGGCCCGCAGCTGCTCGAGGACCTCGCCCTCGAGGACCAGGCGGATCGTCGGCCGCCGGCCGCCGGCACCGAACCCCGCCGGAGCGACGTGCGCGAGCTCCCACCTGCCCGGGCGCACCGCCACCTCGACCGCCACCGGCAGCCCGCAGAGGGCGTAGAACGCGGAGATCCGCGTCAGCGACCCGCGCAGCGACTCGCGGGCGTCGTAGGGCGGCTGTCGCTCCTCGCGGCCTGCGGGATCCAGGGCCCGCCACAGCTCCACCGCGGTCGTGCTCACCGCGACCCGGCCGCCGGAAAGCTCCTCGATCGCGTTGTAGAGCGCCGCGGTCTGCAGCGTCGCGGCGATCGTGACGTCGCGGGGCGTCAGCTCCCCCGGCCGCTTCGACGGATGCTGCGCGTACCGCGCCCGGCGACCCATCGCCGTGGCGTCCGCGTCGCCGCGCGCGCACAGCAACGCCGCCGGGACCGGGGCCATCGTCGCCTGCGCCGGCACCAGGCCCCGACGCCTGCCCGACGACTCGCCCTGTAGGTGGTGGGCGCCCAGCAGATCCCGCCCCTCCCCCGCTCCGACGAGCTGCACCGTCAGCGGCCGGCCCAGGGTGCGAGACGCCGCCGCACCCAACAGCGGCGCCAGACGGCTCTCGACCCATGAGCGTGCGTGCTCGGGAGCGTGGACCCAGAACCGATCGCCATCGCAGGAGACCGGTCGCAGCACCGCAAGCCACGAGTCCCACTCGTCCCCACCGATCCGGGCGCGCGCATCGCGCACGATCGCCGCCCACGCGACCTCCAACGGCGAGCTCCCCTCCCCCGCGTCGAGCGCGGCCTCGGTGAGCATCCAGCTCCCCGTCACCTGCAGGCCCAAGTCCTTCGCAGCCGACGCGAGGATGTCGGCGAGCTCCCGCTCGATGCCCTCCTGCGCCTCTGAAGGCGCGTCGAGCACCAACAGGTCGCCGTCCAGGGCCGCCGCGGACAGCTGCGCCAACCACACCCGCAGCTGCACGGACTCGAGGCCCTCGCCGATCGCGGCCCGGGCACGCCGCGCCATCAGCGACCACGCGACCTCCGGGGGTGTTCCGGACACCGCGACGGGGCCATGAGGGTCGCCCGAGGACATGCGGTACCGGCGGCGAACTCGCGCGCGCACCAACGCCGACTCGCCCGGGCGTCGTCAAACGGCCGGGAAGCCGGTAGCATCACGTGGGCGTCGTCTTCTCCGGGGCTGTCGCCAAACAAGGACCCGGGGTTGACAGGAATACGTGATGACCAGAGGGGCGCCCATCGGGCGTCCTTCTGCGTTGTGGGGGCTCTAGTCGGCCGCCACCTCCAGCTCGAGTTGCTGCTGCGGCGGCGCGGTGAACTCGGGCGAGAAGTCGACGGTCACCACGTAGGTGCCGTCGGGCTGGTGTTCCGCGTCAATGTGCTCGATGCGTGGATCGACGGCGCAGATCTTCTTCCCGGCGTCGCGAAGCGCGCGCGCACACTCCTTCGGCGTGCTGCGGTTGATCCCGAAGGTCGCCAGCAGAGCGGGCGTCATCGGCACGCGCCGCGCGGGCTGGCGAAGTACCAAACGCGCAGGCGGCATCCCGATCCAGGCGTAGATGCGTTGCGCGTTGCCGTTGAGGCGACGGAACTTGTCCTGGTCGATCGCGATGGCGTAGCCGGCCTGCAGTTGCTCGACCATCCACGAGGAGAACCGTACGTTGACCGTATCCCGGGTCCACCGGCGGGCCCCGGCACGGCGAGAGAACTCCGCCGCGGTCATCTCCGGGTTGTCCTCGCGTTCGGCCTCGGACCAGATGTCCGTCTCCTGCAGCACACGAAGACGGCGCTGCCGCCGAACGGACGTGCCGTGACGGTCGGTGCCCTCGAAGCTTGCGCTGATTTCCACCAGGAAGAGGCGCGACAGGCTCTCGCGCACGAGCCGCAGGTTCTTGCCGCCGAGGTCGAGCGGGGTGCCGTCCCCTGGTGCCGGCGGGTACACGGCTCGGGCGAGGTCCTTCAGGCTGAAGGTGATCCGCTCGTCGGTGCCGGGCCTCCCCTGGTCCGCCCAGGTCTGCGAGATGAACGACAGCGTCGCGAGGTCCATCGGCCGCAACGGCAGCGTCGCGCGGTACTGCCCCATCTCCGTCATCAACTCAACGGGCTGCCCGGCGGTCTGCGCCGCGACTGTGCCGCGCGAAGCGTCGACCGGAACGGTCCGAGCGAAGTTCAGCTCGAGCGTGCCCTCGATCGGGTCCGGATCCTTGGTCTTGCGACTCGGCTGGGTGGCGGTCTTGGAACTCACGCAACGCGCACTATCCCTGCCCGAGCGGATAAGAACGAGCGAGCTTCGCGGCGTGGCGGCCTCGCGGGCCGATCTAGGGGGGACTTTGGACCACCGGCGCCCGATGCTTAGGGGGGACTTTGGACCACCGGCGCCGCGGGCCGGGCAGCGAAGAAGGCCGAATCGCCCGGAGATACAGGCGGTTCGGGCAACTTCGCTGCTCTCATGGGGCGGGACAGATCATGCCGTGAGGGGGGACTTTGGACCACCGGCCACCAGAATCGCTGGAAATGCGGCTGTCTGCGGGTTCTGAGCGTGCGTCTGAAAAGGAATCTTGACGCGAGGCTGGCTTCGTCCGGGTGGTTGCGGTGGAGGTCTGGTCCACCCTGCGTCGTGCGTGCTCAGCGTGCTTCAGGCTCCGAGAATCAGCCCAGACCCCAGCTTGCAAGCGGCTCTCTGGCGACGAGCGGCCTCGCCGGGCCTCCCTGCCGACTGGACCGGCCCCCCGCTCGACCCGGAGGTTGCGTCCGGCGGCCGGGTGGAGGGTTGGTCCACCCTGGAGCCGTCGGCGCACGTGCCTCGTTCTAGGGTGGACCGGCCCTCCACTGCAGTCCGGATCGGGGTGCCTGGGCTCGAGCACGCCCTGGAACTTTCGGCTGGCCCCCAGGACTGCCACCGGCGGACGGCGCCATCAGCTTTCGTGGCACGGGCAACGCGCCGGGGCACCCGAAGAGGTGTGGTTTCCCTCCCCCGTTGCTCTCGTGCCTCGCGTCAGCCGTCGGCGAGGGCTGCCAGTCGCCGGGCGAGGTCGTCGCGCTGCGCGGCGGTCCGCTGCTCGCGGAGTGCGTCGAGGTCCGGGGCGAGTTCGCCGGACTGCTCGTTGTAGAAGTGTCCGAAGAGCACGATCGTGACAACCCGGCTGAGGCTCATCCGGCCGGCGCCGCTCTGGCGGACAGCCTCGTCGAGGCGTCCGGTGACCCGCTCGAGGTGATCGACGACCGCTCGCGTGGTCTGTGTGGACACGCGGACGGAGAACAGGTCGAGGTCGGTGGTGTCCCGCCACTCGAGGTAGCTCTGCGTGTATCGCGCCAGGTTCGGCAGGTCTGCCAGCGACGCTCGCAGTAGCTGATGGATGAGCGCGGAGTCCGAGGTGTTGAGATCGCGCGAGGTCTTGCGCAGCTGGTCGGCGATCACCGACGGAACGATGTAGGACCGCGACGCAAGGTCGCTACGGCCGCTGGGCGCCGCCGCAGTCGGAGCGACAGCGCTGGAGCGCTGTCTGGGCGGAGCAGGGGCCGAGACGGCGGGCGGGTTCTCCGGGGCGGACGTCACTTGCGTCGGCGCCCGGCGCCTTGGCGCCTTGGCCTTGGCCGGCGCGGCGACCGGCGCCGGCGTCTCGTCGGCTGTGGCGGGCGCGTCGCCACGGCGGGCCGGGTCGTCGGGGATGATCTTCGGGATCTCACTGAGAGCGTCGAGACCTCGTGCGCGGCGTGCGGTCATGAGACGGCTCCTCAGACGAGCTTGAGTTCCGCGGCCAGCTCGCGGAAGCGAGTGGCGGGCAGGCTGTCGGGGTGGGACACAACGGCCGGCAGGCCGTCGTCGGGGGCGGCGTGGAAGACGGTGCGCTCCGGGATGCGGACGGTCGTCAGCGGAACCCCGTGGGCGGTGAGACCGTCCGAGAGGCGTTGCGCAATACGACGGTTCTTCTGATCCCGGTTGAGGATCGCTCGCAGCGGCGGCTGATCGGTGGGCCCGAAGAGCTGGGCGATGGTGGCCATGACGTCCGCCAGGCCGGTCACGGACTCGCTGTCTTGCATCGAGATCGGGATCAGCAGCTCCGTGCAGGCGGTCATGGCGTTGACCGCAAGCAGGCCCAGGTTGGGCGGGCAGTCGATGATGACCAGCGGGACGTCGTCTTCGAGGGTCTCGAGGTGCCGGGCGAGCATCTCCTCCCGCTTCACGGCGCCGACCATCCCGAGCTCGGCCTGAGCGAGCTTGTCGCCGGGGACGACGACGTCGACACCGACGGTAGGCGAGCGCACGATCGCGTCCTGCAGCGTGGTCCGTTGCGTGTAGACGTCCGCGAGGCCGTAGTCGGCTCCGTCGGGCAAGAGCTGGGAGGCCATGTTGCCCTGGCGGTCGGAGTCGATCGCCAAGACCTCTCCCCCGCTCTGCGCCACAGCGGCCGCGAGGTTCGTCGATACGGCGGTCTTGCCGACGCCGCCCTTCTGGTTGACCACGGCGATGACTCGGCGGGGCGTGGGCATGAGATGCAGTTCTCCGGGACGGCGTGGGTTCCTGCGTGCATCGTGCCGTGACGCACGGTTTCACAAACGGAGTGCACGATGCGCAGCGTCATGGCGTGCACAAATGACGCGCAGACTGTATGAAGGACAGCATGATCGCATGCGTGCAGGACAGACCGCACTACGGGGTGTATGACCGACGCACCGCATGATCCGCAGTTGTGGTGATCGACGTACGTAATGACAGACGGCCCGCATGACTGACGAAGTGGTTACGTACGCTAGTACGTTGCTAGTAACTCATGAGTACGTAACGCCGCCTGGCTGGCGGGTCTCTAGGCCGCGCGCCCGGTTCGTACCGCGGCGGCGTCAGGGGTTCGCGTTGTCGCCGGCGCCTAGTCGGCTGCGCATCGCGCGTCGCGCGCGGGTGTGAATGGCGGTGTTGTAGGCCAGCGCGCCGGTGAGTGCTTCGGGGCTGTGCATCGAAGCAGCAGCCTCGCTGTCCCATGCGGCGGATGTCGCCAGCTGCTTGGAGCGCAGGATCGTTGCGGCCAGGTGCAGGTACCACTCACGACGAGCGATCCGGCCGGCCAGTGTCTCGACGACGCTACGCCGCCGCCCGGCGTGTTCGCTCACGAGGCTGCGCACGAGCGCGCGATAGAGGCGGTGGTCGGCGTTGATGGTCAGCTCGTTCGTCGCCAGGTCGTAGCTGGCAACACGGTCCTCGAGATAGCCGACCGGCCGCGTCTGATCCTCGACCGAGATCCATCGAGGCTGGGGGAGATCGCGCTCGTGGACCGTGGCTCGGCCGCGGCGCTGGCGGCGGGGTGTGCGCTCGGGCGCCTCCGGCTGGGCGCGGGGCGTCTCGGTGGCGTCGCCGTCGGGACGCTGACGCCGCGAGACGGTCTCCAGGCGCCGTAGCTCCGCCCGGCCCTCGTCGCTGTCGCTCAAGAGCGCGCCGAACATCGCCAGCGTCTGGCGGGCGCCGCGTACGCCTGCGCTCTCTGGGATGAAGGTCTCCGGGTCGTCGAGCGGCTCCAGCGATCCGAGGCTTGGCTCGTGATGGCCGCCGGATGCTTCGTACCTGGGGACCGGCCCGAGGCCGGGGTCGTCCTGCAGTGCCTTGGCGGCCATGCGTCGGAGGTCCTGTGCGGACTCGCCGTCGCCGTCGGCGTCCAGGGCGAGCTGGGCGAGGGCCGGGGGCATCCGGCGGGCGAACTCCGCGGCCCAGAGCGGCCACGGGAGGGCGGCCTGACCGGGCCACAGGTCCTCGGGTCGGTCCGGTCGCAACGCCAGCGTCGAGCGCGATGGGCTGGACGCCACGAGCGCGGCGTCGGGTTGCACCCAGACGCACACGCGGTCCTGCGCGACGCGGATGCCGAACTGGCTCATCCGGGCGAAGCCGCCGCGGCGCGCGTGCTGGACGTCGTAGAGCTCGTTCTGGAAGAGCGCGGCGACGTGTCCGCCCGCGAGGTGCCCGGGGGCGGGCGTGGCCGTGGTCGGCGACTGGTGTTCGAGCAGCCACCAGTGCAGGGTCGCGTGGGTCAGGCGGACCACGCCGCGCTGCTGGGCGCGCTCGTTCAGGTGGTGGCGGGCACCATCCACTCGGGCGAGGAGGCCGTCGGGCTCTAGGGGGCCGTCGACCTCGACCTCGATCCCCTCGGGCAGCTCGGCGAAGCGGGTGTTGAGGGCCCGGCGGATGTGTCCGGGAGCTGCGTCGGGGTCGGCCGGCCGGGTGGTGTCGGGGTGGTCGGGTCGTCCGAGCAGCATGACCTCGGTCCCGTGGCCGGCCTGGCGGATGAGGTCGGGTGCGTCCGCCCAGGCCAGCGGGCTGTGTGCTCGCCCCCGGTCGTCGAGCGCGAGACCGAACTGGCCGGTCTGGGTGTCTGTCTGCAGCGCGAGCTCGGCGCCGCGGCCGGGCCGGGTCCAGGTGCGGTAGCGCACGCCGGAGGAGGAGGCCAGCAGCAGGCTCAGGCGCCCGCCGACGCCGTGGTTGGCGCCGAGGCCTGTGTCAAGTTGGCCGGAGAGTCCGATCTTGCCGAGGTAGCGGACGGCGTCGCTGGCGCTCATGCCGACGCCCTGGTCGATGACGGTCAGTCGTGGAACGTCGTCGACCAAGGTGCTGGTCCAGCGGACCGTGCCGCCGCCGACGCCCTGGCACGCCTGGATGCCGTTCATCGTCAGCTCCCGCAGCGGCCCGGTCTCGGGGTCGACGTCCAGCGCGATGCGACGCAGCAGCTGCGTCGAATCGTGGACAGTGAGCGGAGCGATCGGCACCGCCAGAGATGATGACCGACGGGCTGGTGAAGTCCGCGCCCAGGGAGGACGGCGAGCCCGGCGGCGCGGTGCCGATTGTCGCTACTCCTGCTGGGCGGGCTGCTCCGCAGCCGGTGCGTCCTCGCCCGCAGGCTCCGTGGCGGCTGGGCCGGCCTTCGCCGCGGCGCGGTTCTGCTCCCACTCCCGAAGCAGATCCTCGCCGCCCTCGTCGATGACGACGTCGGACAGCGTCTTGATCTTCTTCTTGAGCCTCGACTTCTTTGCCTTCAGCTCCGCGAACTCGGCATCCAGGGAATCGAGATCGTCCTGGAGTTCCTCGATGCTGTCGAGCTGGTTCTTGTAGAACTTCTTGGTGCGCTGCAGCGGCATTGCCGGGACGCTACCGAGGACCGTCTGCAGGTCGGCAACGCGAGGCGCCGATTGCAGGCCATCCGGGTGCCTTGGTTAGCGTTGCGCCGGTCGATGTCTGCCGCCGCCAGATCAGCCCCGTCGGACTTCTTCGTCAGCGCAGCTCCCGGCGACGTTCGGCACTGGAGGGGTCTCGCTGACGCCGGTCGTGGCGTCGCGGTGGCGCGACGCGGCGCCGCCGGTCTGGCGGTGTCGCTCTGGGTCGCGGGGCCAGACGGCGGGCTGCTGGCTGCCGACCCGCAGCTGCTGCGCTGGTTCTCCGCCGTCGTCGCCGAGCACTCCGGGTAGCCGGCCGCCGCCGGGCTCAGGCCTCCGCGTCGGATGACGGCGCATAGGGGCCGGTGCAGGTCACCCGCCGGCAGACATCGGAGAGCACGGGTCCGTGGCGACCGCGCCCGTCTGCGACCTCGGCGAGCGTGAGCAGCGACTCGCGCGAGAGGCGCGGGGCGAGGTGGCGGTGCAATCTCGAGCGTGAGGCGCCGTAGGGCACGTGGCTGACCGGCAGGCGCTCAGAGGATCGACCACGCTGCGACCTGCAGGAACGCCACGTCGATCGACCCTTCGCCGGTCGGCTCGTCCCAGTACCGCCGGCAGGTGTCCTCCGGCAGCTTGCTCGCGACGCGCACCGCTTCTGCCTGAACCGCGGGGCCGGCCTCCCGCATGACGATGGCGAGGAACCCAGGCGGCACGCCCAGGGCTCTTCCCCGGCGCCCGGCCTGTACGGCCTCCCACTGGGCCCGCAGTCCGGCCCGGATCTGCTCGTCGGTCCGCAGGTCGGGGGGAGGCTCCGGGCTGACGCCCGTCCACGCGGCTTTGGAGATCGCGTGGTTCCGGCGGTCCGCGCGGAGGGAGAACATCGCCGCAGAATCGCGAGGCGTGCTCGAGGGCGCGAACTTCTCGGACGCGTGTCCGAGGCGTCACGCGACGCCTGTCCGGACGCGCGTGGGCGGCGTATCGTGCCGCACATGCGTGCGTTCTTGAGGTGGTCGGCGGCCGCGGCGGTCGGGGTCGGAGCTGGAGTCGGCGGGCTGGTGCCCCCAGCGTCGGCGACGGAGTACACCGCCTTTCTGAGTCCGTCGAAGAAGATCGAGTGCACGATCTCGCGGACGGAGGCGTCGTGCGCGAACGACAAGACGTACCGCACGACACCGCCGGCCTCGTCGGATTGCGGATCGGGATCCAGCGCCGTGAACGTCTGGAAGGGCGGCGCCGGGTTGGTGTGCATCGGCAACGACTTCGGTGCCCGGCGGACTCTGGGGTACGGCAAGACGATCCGACGCGGGCGCTATTCGTGCACGAGCTCGACGGCCGCCATGACCTGCCGCAACCGCGTCACCAAGCACGGGTTCCGGCTCAGTCGCGACGGCTGGCGCTTCTTCTAGCCCGCTCGCCCGCCGGGTAGCAGCGGCGGCGCCGGCGCGCGCCGCGGTCAGCGGGTCGTCGAACTGGCCCACGCGGCGTGGATGGCTGCCAGCGCGGGGTCGAGGTACGCCGGTGGCTGCAGCTGGAGATCCCATGCCAGCGTCTCCAATGAACTGGGCGTCGCGTCCGGCTGGCCCAGGACTCGCAGGTGCGTGCGCTGGCGCCAGCGGTCGACCCCGTCGTCGTGGCGGACGAGCAGGACCGCGTCGCGGTCGGCGTAGGTGTCGTTGGCGATCACCGTGCCCAGGGCGTCAGAGGCCCGGCTGCGCGCGGAGCGCAGGATCACGCGGTGGCCGAGCTGGGCTCGTACCTCGTCGGGGCTTCCGTTGGCGTCGGCGGTGGCCTGGTGCGCCTGGCCGGTGCGCGGCCCGGTCATGTTTGGTGCTCCCGGTCGGCGTCCGCTGCGGCTCGGATGAGCGCGGAGGCGCGCTGTGCGCCTTCGCTGCGCGGCCGGACGGCCAGCCAGTCGGCCAGCGCGTTCTCCGCGGCGATCAGGGTCTCGCCGTCGTCGTCGCTGTCGATGGCCTCGTGCCAGGCCCGCACGAGGTCGCGCGCTGCCGCGGCCCGGGTGCTCACGCGGACCTCGTCGTGGTCGCAGGGGAGGGCATCAGAGCTTGTCGCTGTCGTGGTCGTCGGGGGCCGGGTGGAGGTCTTCGGGGTTGGCCCACGAGGACCAGGTGGTCTCGGGTCCGAGGCGGTCGGCGATGCGCAGGTCGAAGGCGAAGCCCTGGGCCCGCATGTCGGTGTCGGCGACGACGCCGATGCGTCCGGCGTTCAGGCCGGCGACGCGGACGAGCTGCACGCGGTCGCCGAGCTCGTACGCGATCGGGTCCGGGTCGGGCGTCGGGGTCGGGGTCTCGATAGCGAGCGCGGCACGGGTGCGGCGGGCCCATGTGGTGTAGCCGCAGGGGCACTCGGGGTCGTGCGGGTAGCGATCGGGGTGCTCGCAGCGCCAGGCGGCGTGCGAGGCGTAGTCGGTCAGCGCGTCGTGCAGCAGCGCGCGCAGCTCCGTGGTCGTGTCGGCCGGGGGCTCGGCGGCGGCGCCGTCGGGGTGGGCGCCTGCATCGGGGGACATCAGCTGTCGACCTCCGCGGGGAGCGCGCCGAGGGCGCGGGCGATGCGGCCGGCGTCGTCGCAGTGGATGGTGGTGTTGCGGCGCTTGCTCTGCTGGCGGGGGCCGCGGTCGCGGAGCCCGACGACGCGGTCGAGCTGGTGGCCTTCGCCGATGCCGCTGCTCCGCGCGATCTCCTCGAACGAGAACGCCGGGTCGTGGTCGCGGCGACGGGCGATCATCGCCTGCAGCTGCTGCACGGGCACGGTGGAGTAGCGCAGGGCGTCGATCTCCTTGGCGTCCTCGGTGTACTCGTCGAGGGCGTGCAGCCGCTCGAGGGTGATGTGCAGGCGGGTGGCGATCGCGGCGTCGTCGTGGCCGGCGGTGCGGAGCCGGCTGATGGCACCGAGGTGGCTGCGGCAGCGGGGGCAGGTCTCGCGCGGGTGGCGGAGGCAGACCTCGCAGACGTGCGGGTTGCCGGTCAGCGGTGCGCCGAGCTCGTGGCTGGCGGGGGCGATGGTGCTCATGCGCAGAGGTCCAAGAGGGAGGTTTGGGGGGAGAGGCTGTGGCGCAGCGCTGCGGGAGGCAGGCGGTAGTGCTCGATGCGGCGCGCGCCGCCGGCGGGGTCGGGGGCGTGGCCTGCGAGGTAGCGGCGCTTCTGCTCGCAGTAGTCCAAGGCGACGCTGACGGCGTGCTCGAGGTGGTCGCGGGGGCCCAGGGGCCCGGTGTCCAGGGCGGTCTGGTCGTCGAGCAGCTCGACGATGTGCCAGCGCGAGAGGGGGTTCATCCAGCAGACGACGGTGGAGGTGCCCTGCGGGGTGTCGAGCGTTGCGACCTCGAGCAGCGCGCAGGGGCCCAGCGGGGCGCGGAACGGGGCGTTCACGGCCGGCTCCGGCGTCGCTGGCGGCGGTGGCGGCGTCGCCGGCAGACGGCGGCGTGGACGGAGCCCTCGTCGTGGGGCGTCATCACGGTGACGGCGGTCATCGGATGCGACGGGTGGCGGCGGCGCAGGACGACGGCGACGTCGGGGCCGACCATCAGGTAGCGGGCGTCGTCGTGGGGGTCGGTGGCCATCCAGACGGGCGGGACGGCGGTCAGCTGGCCTCCCTGGGCGCAGCGTTCGAGGTCCTGGCGGGCGTCGCAGACCGGCATCAGGGGGTCCTGGCGGACGCGTTCGGCCCAGCGCTGCGCGGCGTGCTCGCAGATCGCCAGGTGGCGGGTGTCGGGGGCGATGGTGAGCATCGGTCAGTGGAGCTCGCGAAGGGCGGTGGTCATCCAGGCGTCGTGATCGCTGACGAGGGTGAGGGCGGGGTGCAGGGCGCTGTAGCGCTCGGGGCGAAAGCGCGGGTCGTGCTCGAGGGCGGGCCGGGCGGTGAGCGCGGCCTCCCAGGCGCCGCGTTCGTGCGCGACGCAGAACGCGCCGGAGGGCTGGATCGAGATCGGCGTGAGGTAGGGGAGGTGGCCGGCGGTCAGGCGGCGGCCCGCGGCCGCCATCTCGGCGGTCAGCTGGGCGGCGGCGTCGCCGCGAGTGGGCTCTTGGCCGCCGCCGGCGACGGCGGTGGCCCAGACGTGGGGCTGGCCGTCGGCGTCGATGAACGCCTTGCCCCAGTAGCCCGGGGCCCAGCCCTTCAGACGGTTGAGGGTGGTCGGGGCGGCGGTGGTCTCGGGCATCGGGGGATCTCCGCCTTCGAGGATGGACACCCCACCGGACGCGACCGACACGGTCTGTCGGAACAGCAGCGCCGAAGGGAAGAACACGATGTCCCGCGCGTCCGCCGCGCCCGTGGGCTGCGGGGCCGGGTGGGGCTGCGCGCTCATGCGGCGACCGCCAGGGCGCGGGCGATGGCGTGGCCGATCATCGCGGCGACGGGGGAGGAGACGGCGTTGCCGATCATCTTCACGCGGTCCTGGTCGGAGATGTCGCGGTAGGTGCCCCGGGCGGTGCGGACGCGGGCGTCGAGGCTGTAGGGGGTCCCGTCGGGCATCGCGTGCATCCCCTGGCCGCGCTGGAGTTCCGGCCAGCGCAGCATCCGGAAGAGGCAGTCGTCGATCTCCTCGTCGGTCAGCTCGGCCGGGCTCGGCTCCGGCGGGGTCGGCGGCACGATCACCGACTGCTTGTCGCGGGCGGTGACGGTGCCGGCGGCGTCGTCGAGGACGCGCACGAAGCCCGGGTTGCCGTTGTAGACCAGCAGCGCTTGGGTGCAGCCGCCGGCGGCGATCGTCGAGGTCGGCTTGGCGACGGAGGTGGCGGTGGCGTTGTTGCGCATCGACA
>CAFBMK010000019.1_pt1 | contig 21860 bp, 17 predicted proteins | sample 7268691 | NCBI WGS metagenome assembly CAFBMK01 (sample SAMEA6814062, study PRJEB35770) | freshwater metagenome | biome: Freshwater; feature: Freshwater reservoir; material: water | place: Czech Republic | collected 2017-05-23 | depth 30m m
GCGTCACCACCGACGCCGTCCAGGTCCTCGGCGGCGCCGGCTACACGACGGACTTCCCGGTCGAGCGGTTCATGCGCGAGGCGAAGATCATGCAGATCTTCGAGGGCACGAACCAGATCCAGCGGATGGTCATCAGCCGCCACCTGCAGCGCGACGACGCGGGTGCGGCGAAGACGATCAGCGCCTCGCGGACGACCGGCGCGCAGGCGGCCTGAGGTGGCCGTCACCGCCCCGGCCATCGCCGTCGCGGTCGACGGCGGCGTGGCGACGCTGACGCTCGCGCGCCCGGACACCGGCAACGCGATCGACCCCGTGCTCGCACGCGAGCTGCGCGAGGCGGTCGAGGGCCTCGCCGCCCGCGACGACGTCCGCGCGGTCCTGCTGCGGGCCGAGGGGAAGCTGTTCTGCGTCGGGGGCGACGTCGGCTTCTTCGCCGGCGCGCCCGACCGCCACGCCGCGCTGCACGCGCTGGCGGGCGACCTGCACGACGGGCTGCGCGCGCTGCTGGCGCTCGACGTCCCGGTCGTCGCCGCGGTCCAGGGCGCCGCGGCCGGCGCGGGGATGAGCCTCGCCTGCGCCGCCGACGTCGTGATCGCCGGCCCGTCGGCCTCCTTCACCGTGGCCTACTCCGCCGTGGGCCTGTCGCCCGACGGCGGGCAGTCGTGGACCCTGCCGCGCCTGGTCGGCGCGCGCCGGGCCGCGGACATGATGCTGCGCAACACCCGCGTGCAGGCCGACGAGGCGCTGCGGATCGGCCTCGTCACCGAGGTCGTGGGCGCCGAGGAGCTCGACGACCGGGCGGCCGCCGTCGCCCGCGGGCTGGCCGCGGCTCCGACCGGGGCGCTCGCCGCCACGCGACGTCTGCTGCGCGACTCGGCCGCGAGCACCCTGGACGAGCAGCTCGACGCGGAGCGCGAGAGCATCGCCACCCGCGGGGGCACCGCCGAGGCGGGGGAGGGCATCGCCGCGTTCCTGGAGCGTCGGCCGGCCGACTTCGCGGGGACGACCGACACCGCCTGAGCGGCTGCTCGGCGGACGGGCACCCCGGTCGGGAGCGGGCCCGTAGCCCGACCGGAGGGTCCGTGCCGGACGGCACCCGGCCGCGGCGGGCGCCGCTCGTACGGTGACCGTCCGCGACCGGACGGCACCGGCGGCCCGGCAGGACAGCAGACGACGCGGGCCCACGCCCGCGCACCACCACCACGAGAGGGAGCACCATGGAGATCGAGGGAGCAGGAGCGGTCGTCTTCGGCGGCGCGTCCGGGCTCGGCGAGGCGACCGCCCGCCGGCTGGCCGCCGAGGGCGCCCACGTCGTCATCGCCGACCTGACCGAGGACCGCGCCGAGGCGCTGGCGTCCGAGATCGGCGGCGTCGGCGTCCGCTGCGACGTGCTCGACGAGGCGTCCGTCCTCGCGGCGATCGCCGCGGCGAAGGAGGCCCCGCGCGGCCTGCGCATCTCCGTCGTCTGCGCCGGGCTGGGCACCCCCGCAAAGCTCCTGGGCCGCGACGGCCCGACGCCCTTCTCGAAGTTCGAGTCGGTCATCGGGGTCAACCTGCTCGGCACGATCAACGCGCTGCGCCTGGCCGCCGGCGAGCTGTCGGGCAACGAGCCCGACGAGGCCGGGGAGCGCGGCGTCTGCGTGCAGACCGCGTCCATCGCCGCCTACGACGGGCAGATCGGCCAGGTCGCCTACGCCGCGTCGAAGGGCGGCGTCGTCGGCCTGACGCTCCCGATCGCCCGCGAGCTGGCCGCCCACGCGATCCGCGTCGTCACCATCGCGCCGGGCCTCTTCGAGACCCCGATGCTCGCCGGCCTGCCGCAGAAGGCCCAGGACGCGCTCGGCGCGAGCGTCCCGTACCCGGCGCGCCTGGGCAAGCCGGACGAGTACGCGGACCTCGTCGAGCACATCGTCACGAACCGCATGCTGAACGGCGAGGTCATCCGGCTCGACGGCGCGCTGCGGATGGCGCCGCGATGAGCGGCCCGCTGGACGGCGTCCGCATCGTCGAGCTGGCCGGGATCGGTCCCGGCCCGTTCGCGGCGATGCTGCTCGCGGACCTCGGGGCCGACGTGCTCCGGGTCGAGCGGGTCGACGCCGCCCGGCGGGGCGGCCCCGGCGGCCTCGCGCTGACGACGCTGAACCGCAGCCGTCGCTCAGTGGCCGTCGACCTGAAGTCGCCCGACGGCGTCGCCACGGTGCTCGACCTCGTCGCCCGGGCCGACGCGCTCATCGAGGGCTTCCGGCCCGGCGTGGCGGAGCGCCTGGGGCTGGGCCCGGACGACTGCCACGCCCGCAACCCGGCGCTCGTCTACGGGCGGATGACGGGGTGGGGCCAGAGCGGGCCGCTCGCGCCGACCGCCGGGCACGACATCAACTACATCGCGCTCTCGGGGGCCCTGGCCGCCGTCGGTCCGGGTGCCGACGGCGAGGGGCCGGTCGTCCCGCTGAACCTCGTCGGCGACTTCGGCGGCGGCTCGCTCTACCTGGCGCTCGGGATCGTCAGCGCGATCCTCGCCGCGCGCGCGGACGGGCTCGGGCAGGTCGTCGACGCCACGATGGTCGACGGCGCCGCGAGCCTCATGACCGCCTTCTACGGCCTGGCGGCGAGCGGCCAGCACACGCCGCCGCGCGGCTCCAACGTGCTCGACGGCGGCGCGCCCTTCTACGGCGTGTACCGCACGAAGGACGACCGCTGGGTGTCGATCGGCGCGCTCGAGCCGCAGTTCTACGCGACGCTGATCGGCCTGCTCGGCCTGGCCGACGCGCCGGAGATGGCCGCCCAGGGCGACCCGTCGACCTGGCCGGCGATGCGGGAGCGCTTCGCCGCGACGTTCGCGTCGGAGACCCGCGAGCACTGGTGCGGGATCCTCGAGGGCACCGACGCGTGCTTCGCGCCGGTCCTCGAGCTGGACGAGGCGCCGCACCACCCGCACAACGTCGCCCGCGACGTCTTCGTGACCGTCGACGGCGTGCCGCAGCCCGGCCCCGCCCCGCGCTTCTCCCGCACCCAGACCGCGGCGCCGACGGTCGCCCCGGCACCGGGCGCCGACACGCTGGAGGGCCTGCGCGCGTGGGGGATCCCGGCGGACGAGCTCGACCGGCTGCTGGCCGCGGGCACGATCCACCAGCCCGGCGCCGGCGGTGACGCGGCGGCGGACGAGGCGGCTCCGGGGGCCGCCGAGGGCCGCGGAACCGGGCGTCCGGCCGCCCCGGAGCCCGCCGACGACGTCCGTGACACTCGACACACCAAGGACGCGCACGGGGGTAGCATCGGATGACCATGACCAGTCGAACCGCGGCCGTCGAGGACGGCTGGAGCCCGTCCACGCAGGCCATCGACGACGCGGGACTGCGCGCCGACGTCGCCGCGGTCCTCGGTCGCGCGGCCCGGGTCCTCGAGGGCGCCGACGCCCCGGCGGAGGAGGAGTCCCCCGACCTCGCGAGCGCGGTGGCCCGCATCGACGACGCCACGCTCACCCTGACGGCGTCGCTGCGCTCGGGCGGCTCGTCCATCCGGGCGCGCGGCACCACGCGCGACGAGGTCGTCGACCTCATGCTCGACCTGCGCGACGTCGCCGCCCGCCTCGGCGAGGCGCAGGAGGTCGCGCGCCAGGAGTCCTTCGGCCGCGTCCGCGACGCGATGGCGCTCCTGCGCGGCGTCAACACGGTGGAGCAGATGCTCGACCAGGCGCCGATCGCCGCCGCCCGCCTGGGCTTCGACCGCACGTTCATCTCGGCGATCCAGGACTCGTACTTCGTCCCCCGCACCTGCTTCATCAAGGGCGACACGGAGTGGGCGGCCGCGGTCGTGCGCGCCGGCCAGGACCAGCCCCGCCGGCTGGACCGGACGCTGCTGGAGACCGAGATGGTCCGCCGGCGCCAGCCGATCCGGGTCCTCGACGCGCAGAACGACCCGCGGGTGCACCGCGAGATCGCCGACGTGTCGATGTCGCGCAGCTACGTCGCCGCCCCGGTCATCGTGCAGGACAAGGTCATCGGCTTCATCCACGCGGACTACTACGCGCAGCGCCGCCTGGTCGGGGCGACGGACTCCGACCTGCTCTGGATGTTCACCGAGGCGTTCGGGTTCGCGTACGAACGCATCGCCTACGGCGAGCGGATCGCGTCCCTGCGGACGTCCTACATGCGGACGATGGCCGACGCGGAGCGCAACTTCGCCCGGGCGATCGAGGAGGAGATCTCCTTCGACGAGCACCTCGTCGCGCCGCAGCCCGGAGGCCCCGACGACGACGGCGTCGCCCGTGCCGCGCCGATGCCGATGCACCGGCCGGTCTCGGGCGAGCGCTCCGCCCTCGACGCGCTCCTCACGCGCCGCGAGCTCGAGGTCCTGCGGCTCATGGCGTCGGGGGCCACGAACGACGGCATCGCCTCGCGCCTCGTGATCTCGCACGGCACCGCGAAGACGCACGTCAAGCACATCCTGCGCAAGCTCTCCGCGGCCAACCGCGCCGAGGCGGTCTCGCGCTACTTCCAGCTCGAGCACCGGACGCAGATCCCGAGCTGAGCGGACGGGGCGCGGCACGAGCCGCGCCCCGGTGGGTCAGCTCGCCGGCGGCGTGGAGAGCAGCGCGTCGAAGATGTGCCGGTCGAGCTTCGTGGTGAGGTCGACGTGCACGTGCTTGGCCTCGGTGTACTCGTCGAGCGCACCCGGGCCGAGCTCGCGGCCGACGCCGGACTGGCGGTAGCCGCCGAACGGCAGCGCCGGGTCGATCTGGTGCCAGTTGTTGATCCAGATCGTGCCGGCCCGCAGGCGGTCGGCGACCTCGATCGCGCGCTCGTAGTCCGTCGACCACACGCCGGCGGTCAGGCCGTACTGCGAGGCGTTGGCGATCTTCACGGCCTCGTCGACCGACGAGTACCGGATGACGCAGAGGACCGGCCCGAAGGTCTCCTCGCAGGCGATCTCCATGTCGTTCTTCACGTCGGTGAGGATCGTCGGCTCGATCCAGAAGCCCTTCTCGAACTCCGGGCCCTCCGGGACGCCGCCGCCCAGCGCGACCGTCACGCCGTCGCGCCTGGCGCCCTCGATGAACCCGAGCACCAGCTCCTGCTGGCGCTTGGAGACGACGGGGCCCAGGTCGGTGTCGAAGTCCGACGGGTCGCCCAGCTTGATCGTGCTCGCGCGCTCGACGAGCCGGCGGACGACCTCGTCGTGGATCGCGTCCGGGACGAGCAGGCGGGTGCCCGACTCGCAGATCTGGCCCGAGTAGAGCATGCAGCCGAAGAGGATCCCGTCGACGGCGACGTCGAGGTCGGCGTCGTCGAGCAGCACCGCAGCGCCCTTGCCGCCGAGCTCGAGGGAGACCTTCTTCACCGTGCCGGAGGCCAGGCGCATGATCTCGCGCCCGATCGCCGTGGAGCCGGTGAACGCGACCTTGTCGACGTCGGGGTGCGACGCGAGGCGGGCGCCGACCTCGGCGCCGTCGCCCGTGATGACGTTGAAGACGCCCTTGGGCACGCCGCACTCGTGGGCGATCTCCGCGAGGCGCAGCAGGGAGCGCGGCGTCTTCTCGTCGACCTTCACGACGATGGAGTTGCCGGCCGCCAGCGCCGGGCCGATCTTCCAGATGCCCAGCAGCAGCGGGAAGTTCCACGGGACGATCGCGGCGCACACGCCGACGGGGTCGCGGCGGATGCGGTTGCTCGACGCCGTGGGGTACGCGGCCGTCGGGATCTGCGTCTCGAACGGGTAGGTCGCGGCCTGCTCGGCGAAGTACAGGAAGTGCGGGGCGGCGAGGCCGACGAGGAAGCCCATCGCCTGGCGGATCGTCGCGCCGTTCGCCGAGATCTCGAGCTCGCAGAGCTCGTCGGCCTCCTCGCCGAGGCGGTCGGCGATCGCCCGCATGACCTGCGAGCGCTCCTCCGGGCTCTTGCGGGACCACGAGCCGGAGTCGAAGGCGCGGCGCGCGGCCTCGACCGCGCGGTCGGCGTCGTCGACCGTGCCCTTCGCGGCGGTGCACACCAGCTCCTCGGTGGAGGGGCTGATGATCTCGAACTGCTCGGCGGCGTCGACGTGACCCCCGTCGATGAACATCTGGTGGTGGCGCACGCTGGTCGTGGACACGGTCTGGCTCCTTCGCTCGCGGTCCCGGGCGCTCAGGCCGCGGCCTTGTCCTTGTCCGCGACGAGGTCGCGGTAGATCGGGAACAGCGGCTTCGTCAGCGGGACGAGCTTGAGGATCTTGTTGACGGGGCCCTTCGCCTTGACCTGGCCCTTGGCCAGCCCGACCGCGAGGTTGTACTCGCCGCGCCAGAACTTGTCGCCGATGTCGGCGGGCATGTAGAGCTTGACGTCGGCGTCGTCGTTCTCCTCGTTGTCGAAGACCTCGACCTTGCCGTCGCGCATCTTGATCAGGACCTGCGCGTCCGGGTCGGAGTAGTAGACCTGCAGGTCGATCTCGGCGGACGCCAGCTTCGGGCCGACCTCGGTCTCGTTGGACTTGCGGAACACGCCCCCGAGGTACTTGAGGGCTTCGTCGGCATCGGTGAAGAACGGCATGGGTGCTCCCTGTGGTGTCGTCGGTGCGGGGAAGCGCCCCAGCGGCGGACTCCCCGCTCCACGCTACGTCCGGGCCGCGGGCCCGCGCATCGCTCCCGGGGGGCATCCTCCTCCCCCGTTCTGCGCGTCGGAGGGGCGACCGGGGTCCGGGACGGGTCGACCGGACGCCCGCGTCCGGCCCGCGTCCGGTCGCGCCTCCGGCGGCGCGGGGCGGCGGCGACGGGCGTCGGCGACCGGCGTCGGCGAGGTGCCGCGGGCGGCGTGCCGGGCGTCGCCCGCCGTCCGGGCGACGAAGCTCACCCGAACGGCACATGGTTCCGCGGAGGGGGCCGGGTTAGCGTCGGAACGTCCGTAGTTCCGAGGATCCGGGAGGATTCGTGAAGGCCACCGCAGCAGTGCTCCGTGAGATCGACCAGCCGCTCTCGATCGAGGAGATCGACGTCGCCGAGCTCCAGGACGACGAGGTGCTGATCGACATCAAGGGCGCCGGCATCTGCCACACGGACATGACCGGCATCGACGGCACGGTGCCGCTCCCGCTCCCCACCGTGCTCGGCCACGAGGGCTCGGGCATCGTCGCCGCCGTCGGCTCCGACGTCACGAACGTCGTCCCGGGCGACCACGTCGTCCTGAGCTTCGGGCACTGCGGCGAGTGCGACGTCTGCACGGGCGGCCGGCCCGCCTACTGCGAGCTCTTCGCACCGCTGAACTACTTCGGCACGCGCCTCGACGGCACCACCACGCTGCACAAGGGCGACGAGGAGATCCACGGCAACTTCTTCCAGCAGTCGTCGTGGGCCTCGCGCGCGGTGGCCAAGGCGACGAACACGGTGAAGGTCCCCGAGGACGCGCCGATCGAGCTGCTCGGGCCGCTGGGCTGCGGCATCCAGACGGGTGCCGGCACGGTCCTGAAGGTCCTGAGGCCGCGGGCCGGCCAGGGCATCGCGATCTTCGGCCTCGGCGGCGTCGGCCTCGCGGCGCTCATGGCGGCCAAGGCCGTGGGCTGCGACCCGATCGTCGGCATCGACACGAACGCGGAGCGCCTCGAGTTCGCCAAGGAGCTCGGCGCGACGCACGTGTTCGACCCGAAGGCCACGAAGGACCTCGTCTGGGACATCCAGCAGGTCACGCCGACCGGCCTGGACTTCTCGTTCGACACGGTCGGCACCGAGGGCGTCGTCCGTCAGACGCTCGAGGTCCTGCGCTCGCCGGGCCACGCCGCGACCGTCGGCTTCCAGGGCCTCGAGAACAACATCTCGATCGACCAGGGCCACCTCATGCTCGGCCGCACGCTGTCGGGCGTCATCGAGGGTGACGCCGACCCGCAGCAGTTCATCCCCGAGATGATCGAGATGCACCGCGACGGGAAGTTCCCGTTCGACCGGCTGATCCGGACGTTCCCGTTCGCGCAGATCAACGAGGCCATCGCCTCCTCCGCGAACGGGCAGGTCATCAAGCCCGTCGTCGTCTTCGACTGACGGGCGGGCGGTCCGCTCAGCGCGGGCGGACCGCTCAGCGCGGGCGGACCGCCATCCGCAGGCCGCCCTTCGGGCCCAGCGTCGGGGTGAAGCTCAGGCGCAGCGGGTCCGCGGGGTCCGGGTCGAGCAGCACGCGGGCGAGCGTCGTGGCGACGATCGCGCGCAGCTCGTACTCGGCGAACCGCTTGCCCAGGCAGATGCGCGAGCCGCCGCCGAACGGCACGTAGGAGCCCTTCGGCAGGCCGTCGACCTCGCCGCCGGGCAGGAACCGGTCCGGCCGGAACGCCATGGGCTGCGGGTAGAGCTCCTCGAGGTGGTGGGTCACCCAGCTCGAGTAGTGGACCGCCATGCCCTCCGGCACCTCGACGCCGGCGACCTCGACGTCGCGCAGGGTGCGGCGCGGTCCGACCCACGCGGCGGGGTAGCGGCGCAGCGCCTCGGACAGCACGCGCTCGAGCACCGGCAGCGCGGTGCCGTCGAGCTGCTTCGCGGTCGGGACCCCGTCGACCAGCTCGCGGTCGAGCTCGGCCAGCAGCTCGTCGCGCACGCCCGTGTTGCGGCCCACCTCGTAGGCGAGGAACGAGAACGTCGCGGTCGTGGTGTCGTGCCCCGCGAAGAGCAGCGTCATCAGGTGGTCGCGGACGAGCGCGGGAGGCAGCGGCCGGCCGTCCTCGTCCGTCGCGGCGACGAGCATCCCCAGCACGCCCGGGCCCGGGTCGTCGGCGGCGCGGCGGCGGTCGATCTCGTCGCGAACCAGGCCGTCGAGCTCGGCACGCGCCTTGCGCATGTCGGCGTAGGGCGTGCGGGGACCGCGGAGCATCTGCAGCGGCAGCGGTCGGCCGTGGAACGCCAGCGCCCGCTCGAACGCGTGGGCGAAGCGCCGCTCGACGTCGGGGTCCGTGCCGATGCCCGCGAGCACCCGCAGCGCGATCCGCATCGCCAGCTCGCGGACCCAGCCGTTGACGTCGACGCGCGTGCCCGGCTGCAGCTGCGCGGCGCCCTGGATCGCCTCGTCGAGGATCCCCTGCGCCAGACCGCCGACGGTCTTCGCGTGGAACGCCGGCAGCAGCATCCGGCGCGACTGCTGGTGGTACGGGCCGTCGATCGCGAAGAAGCTGTCGCCGAGCAGCGGCCACAGGTCGCCGAAGCGGCTCTCGCGCCAGCCGAACGCGTCCGCGTGCTTCACGGTGATGTCGTGGTTGGCCTGCGGACCGATGCCCCAGACCACGGCCTGGTGGGCGAGGCGCAGCGTGAAGACGGGACCCAGGCGCCGCTCGTGCTCCAGCAGCATCTCGAGCGGGGCGGTGGTCACCGCGAGCGTGTTGCGCAGGCTCGGGGCGAGGTTGCCCTTCGGCAGCGGGACCCGGCGGCGCGCGGTGCGCTCCCGGCCGAGGTCGCGGGCCACCTCGCGGGTGATGCGCCGGTCGACGGGGCCGGGTGGCGCCGCGCTGGGGGCCGCCCGCGGGGTCGGCGTGGGGGTGGGGGTGGTCGTGCTCATCTCGTGCTCCTCCGCGAAGTGACAGGCGGTCCTGTCACGAAGGATCCTGGCGGTGACAGGCGCGTCTGTCAAGATCCGGCGCGTGACGGCCCCCGACCAGGCGCCCGCCGGGCGTCGCTACGGCGGCCTGACGGTGGAGGAGCGGCGCGCCGAGCGCCGCGCGCGCCTGGAGGCCGCGGCGCTCCAGATCGCCGGCACGCGCGGCTGGGCCGAGGCGACGATGACCGAGATCTGTCGCGTCGCCGGCCTGACGGAGCGCTACTTCTACGAGAGCTTCCGCACCCGCGAGGAGCTCTACGGCGCGCTGATCGACGACCTCGACCGCGAGCTGCGCGAGGCCGCGTTCGACGCGATCGCGGGGGAGGGCCTGACGCCCGAGGACCGGGTCGAGGGGGCGATCCGGGCGATCGTGGAGCTCTACGTGCGCGACCCGCACCGCGGCCGCGCCGCGTTGATCGAGGGGATCGGCGTGCGGGCGCTGGAGGAGCAGCGGCGCCGGGCGCTGCTCGGACTCTTCGCGCTCCTCGCGGAGCGGTGGACCGCGTTCTTCCCCGACGTGGGTGCCGACGCGGGGGAGCGGGCGGTGCGGGCGACCGCGATCGGCGGCGCGGTCACCGCGCTGCTGTCCGGGCGCCTCGACGGCCACCTGCAGGTCGACGACGACGCGCTGGTGCGGACCGTCGTGGCGACCGTGACGGCGATCGCCGCGGCGCCGCTGCAGGGCTGAGGACGGCCGGCCCGGGGGCGGCTCGCGTGCGCCCCGCCCCGCCCCGTCGCCGAGGACGGTCGGCCGTCGGCGCCGGGCGAGTTCCGTCGTCGGCGCCGGGTTCGCTCAGCTCGCGGGCGTCCACGCCGCCTGGGCGGCGTGGATGCCGTTGATGAAGTTGTTCACCTGCAGCTCGGGCTCGGCGGTCAGGTGGAGGTCCGGCATGCGCGTGTAGACCTCGCGGAGCGTCGCCTTGATCATCTGGCGACCGAGGGCGGAGCCGATGCAGAAGTGCGGGCCGCCGGCGCCGAAGCCGAGGTGCTTGTTCGGCGTGCGCAGGATGTCGAACCGCTGCGGGTCCTCGAAGACGTCCTCGTCGTAGTTGCCCGAGCAGTACCACATGACGATCTTGTCGCCGGCCTTGATCTCCTGGTCGCCGATGACGCCGTCCTTGACCGCCGTGCGGCGGAAGTGCTGGACCGGCGAGACGAAGCGCAGGATCTCCTCGACCGCGCCGTCGAGCCGGCCCTCCATGTCCTCCTTGAGCAGCGCCAGCTGGTCCGGGTTCTCGTGGAACAGCCGGAACGCGTGGCCGATGGAGTGCCGGGTCGTGTCGTTGGCGGCGGACCCGAGGAGGGAGAAGAACGCGGCGATCTCCCAGTCGTCGAGGACGCGGTCCTCGAACTTCGCGTTGACGACCCAGGAGACGAGGTTCTCCTCGGGGTTCTCGCGGTACCAGTCGGCCCGCTTCATCGCGATCTCCTGGATGCGGTCGGCCTCCTCCGCGAACGTCGTCAGGGCGTCCCGGCCGAGCGCGCAGTTCGGGTCGTCCCACGCGAGCATCCGCTCCGCGGCCTCCATGATCGTGTGCATGTCCTCGGAGCCCGCGTCGACGCCGAAGAAGAAGGCGAAGATGCGACCGGGCAGCATCTTGGCGTAGAGGTCGACGATGTCGCCCTCGCCCAGCCCGATGATCTCGTCGACGAGCTTCTTGGCCTCGCCGTCGATCCAGCCGTCCATCTTGCGGACGTTCCGCGGGGTGAACGCCTGCGAGACGATGCCGCGCACCTGACGGTGCTCCGGGCCGTCCATGGCCAGGAACGACGTGGTGGCGAGCGTGACGACCTCGGGCATGTCCTCCATGAGGACGCCCTTGCCGGAGACGAACGTGTCCACGTCGCGGGAGACCTGCTTGCAGTCGGCCCACTTCGTCACGGCCCAGAAGCCGACGGCGTCCTCGCCCGGGGGCAGCAGCGAGCTCTCGTAGGCGCGGTGGAAGGAGACGGGGTGGTCCCTGCGCAGCCGGGCGAAGGCCTTCTCGCGCTCGGCGAAGGGCTGGGCCCAGAACTCGCGGGCGCCGAGGTCGAGGTCCGCGGGCCACTCGGTCGGGGCGGGGGCGTCGATCGTGCTCATGCCCCAGTCTCCCCCGGCCCCCCGTCCCGGGACCATCGGCCCCAGGGGGGATCTCCGCGTTCCGAACGGGGGACGGCGGGGCCGCGGGGCGCACCGGACGGGCGCCGCGGGTCGTCCCGGACCGCCATGGACGGCGGTCCGCGACGATCGCCGCGGCCCGGCCCGCGGCCCCGGCCCGCCGGCCTCAGCCCGTGACGTCGCGCCCGATCAGGTGCCGCGCGATGACCCACTGCAGCACCTCGTTGGCGCCCTCGAAGATCTCGAGGATCTTCGCGTCGCGGTAGATCTCCTCCAGGCGGTACTGCTCGCCCGTCGCCCCCATCTGGCGGGCGAAGCCGTAGCCGCCGTGCACCTGCAGCGCGTCGCGGGCGACGTCGTTGGCCAGGCGCGTGGCGTAGCTCTTGGCCATGGAGGCCTCGGGCTCGCCGGAGCGGTCGCCGAGGTCGATCCGCATCGCGGCCTTCTGGTAGAGCGACCGCGCGCACTCGATCTCGGTCGCGTGCGCGGCGAGGCGGTACTGCCAGTGCTGCATCTCGCCGATGAGCTTGCCGAACAGCCTCCGCTCCCGGACCCGCTGGACCGCCAGGTCGAGCGCGGCCTGCGCGACGCCGACGCCCGCCGCGGCGATGCCGACGCGGCCGGCGGCGAGCGACCCGAGCGCGACGCCGAGGCCGCGGCCCGGCTGCCCGAGGCAGTGCTCGTGCGGCACGTGCACGTCCTCGAGCACGATGTCGGCCGTGATCTGGCCGTGGTGGCCCATCTTCGTGTCGGGCGGGCCGATCGTGACGCCGGGGTTGTCCTTCAGCGGGATCAGCAGCATCGTGCACGCGTCCTGATCGCCGTCGCGGCAGAGCATGCAGACCCAGTCCGCGACGATCGAGTTCGTGATCCAGCGCTTGCGGCCCGTGACGGTGAAGCCGTCCTCGGTGCGGGTCGCGACCGTCTTCAGCGCCGACGGGGTGAGGTCGGAGGACGCGTCGGGCTCCGTCGTCGCGAAGGAGAAGACCTGCTCGCCCGAGATGAGCCTCGGCAGGAGCTCCTCGCGGATCGGGTCCTGCGCCCAGCGGAGCGTCTGCGCGACGAGGATGCACTGCCCGTCGTAGACGCCGGCGAGGCTCGAGCTCTCGTAGGCGATCTCCTCCGTCGCGATGCACGTGCCCAGCGTGCGGTGCGTCAGGCCCGCGCCGTGCTCGCCCTCGAACGGGTACGCGAAGACGCCGGCGGACGCCAGGCCCTTGAAGGCGGTCCACGGGAAGGCGTCGGGCGTCTCGAGCTGCCGGCCGATCTCGCGGGCGGTGGGGGCGAGGTGCTCGGCGACCGCGGCGCGCACGTCGGCGCGGACCTCGCGGACGTCCTCGGGCAGGAAGACGTCGTGCCACAGGCGGTCCTGCGTGCGCTCGGGCGATGTCGCGGGCGGGGAGATGGCCATGTCGCCCATCGTCGCCGTCCGGGGGCGATCCGGGCAACCGCCGTCCGGGCGGTCTTCGCACCCCCTGGGCGGGATGCCGGCGCCGTCGGCGGGACGGGCGGGCCCGCTCGGACGGAGCGTCGGCCGGACAACCGCGCCGCCGGGAGCCCCGTCGTCCCGCCACCCCGGACGTCCGGGTGGCGGGCGGCCGACGAAATACCCCGAGCGGTAGAGCAGGACCCGCCGCCGGAGCGATGGCGCGCCGCCGCTCGCGTGAGAGGGTCGGCCCTCCACCCGCGAACCGACGGAGCCGTCGCATGCATCCCGGACTCTTCCCGCCCGAGAACACCGCCATCGTCATGGCCGACTCCGGACGGACCGTGACGTACGGCGAGCTCGACGCCGCCGCCAACCGCGTCTCGCACCTGCTGCGGGACCTGGGGCTGCAGCCCGGCGACCACGTCGCCCTGATCGCCGAGAACGACGTCGCGTTCCTCGAGCTCCTCTGGGGCGCGCACTACGCGGGCCTGCTCTACACCGCGATCTCCACGCGGCTCACCGCACCGGAGGCCGCCTACATCGTCGAGGACTGCGAGGCCGGCGCGCTCGTCGTCTCCGCCGCCTACGTCGACCTGGGCGCGCAGCTCGCGGGCCTGATCCCCGAGGGCGTGAAGCGCTTCTCCATCGGCGGCGCGATCGAGGGCTTCGACGCCGTCGAGCCCGAGCTCGCGTCCCGGCCCGACACGCCGCTCCCGGACCGGATCGGCGGGCGCGACATGCTCTACTCGTCCGGCACCACGGGCCGCCCGAAGGGCATCAAGCCCAAGGACGTCGACGTGCCGCTCGAGGAGGCCGCGGTCATCGTCACGCCGATCCTGCGCGACATGCTCGGCGTCGGTCCCTCGTCCGTCTACCTGACCCCCGCGCCGATGTACCACGCCGCCCCGCTGCGGTTCACGATGGCGGTGCAGCAGCTCGGTGCCACCGTCGTGCTGATGGAGCGGTTCACGCCCGAGGGGGCGCTCGACGCGATCGCGAAGCACGGCGTCACGCACACGCAGATGGTCCCGACGATGTTCGTGCGCCTGCTGCGCCTGCCGGAGGAGACGCGCGCCGCGGCCGACGTCTCCAGCCTGAAGGTCGTGCTGCACGCCGGCGCCCCGTGCCCGGTCGACGTGAAGCAGCAGATCATCGACTGGTGGGGCCCGATCGTCCACGAGTACTACGCGTCGACGGAGGGCTGCGGCCTGACGTGGACGACGAGCGAGCAGTGGCTCGCCCACCCCGGCACGGTCGGCAAGGCCGTCATCGGCGTGGCCCACGTCGTCGGCGAGGACGGCGAGGAGCTCCCGCCCGGCGAGCCCGGCCGCGTGTTCTTCTCCGACGGGCCCCGGTTCGAGTACCACAACGATCCGGACAAGACGACGGAGGCGCACGACGGGCGTGGCTGGGCGACCTGCGGCGACATCGGCCGGATGGACGACGAGGGCTTCCTCTACCTCACCGACCGGGCGTCCTTCATGATCATCTCGGGCGGCGTGAACGTCTACCCGCAGGAGTCCGAGGACGTGCTGATCTCGGACCCCGCCGTCCTTGACGCCGCGGTCTTCGGCGTGCCCGACGCGGACTTCGGCGAGCAGGTGAAGGCGGTCGTCCAGCTCGTCGACCCCTCCGCCGCCGGCGAGGCCGAGGCCGAGCGCCTGATCGAGCTCTGCCGCTCGCGCCTCTCGGCGATCAAGTGCCCGCGGTCGGTCGACTTCCGCGCCGAGCTGCCCCGCCACGACACGGGCAAGCTCTACAAGCGCCTCCTCGTCGACGAGTACAAGGCGGCCGCGACCCCGGCGGCCGCCGCGGGCTGACGGCCCGACCGGGGCGGCACCGGCGGGTGGACGCCCTACGCGCTCCACCCGAACGTCGGTCGACTCGGGTGGCCGCGGGGCGGCGGGTCGGTCACGATCCCGTCGCGATGGCGTCCGTTCCACAGCCGCTGGGCCCGCTCCCCGGGTCCACCTCGTCCGAGGTCCTCGCCTCGACGCTGCTGCTGATCCCGGACGCCGCGCTCTGGATCGACGACGACGACCGCGTCCGGGCGCTGAACGCGAAGGCCCGCGAGATGTTCCGCGGGGACGTCCTGGGCCGCGAGCTCGCCGCCCTCTTCACGCCGTCGGACGGCGGCGGGGCGGGCCGCGGGGTCGGCGTGCGCTGCGACGGGATCCCCTTCGCGGTGGAGCTCAGCGTCGGCCGGGCGCCGGGCGGGGCGCTCTGCACGCTCCGCGAGCCACCGGCCGCCGCGGTGCCCGAGCTCGCACAGCGCCACTTCGACGCGGCCTTCGAGACCGCGCCGATCGGCATGGCGCTCTTCAACCCCGACGGCGAGTACATCCGGGTCAACGAGGCGCTCACGGCGCTCCTGGGTCGCGGCGCCGAGGCGCTCCTCGGGCGGCGCGACCAGGAGTTCACCCACCCCGACGACCGGCAGAGCGACGTCGAGGCCGCGTGGGAGATCCTCCGCGGCGAGCGCAGCACCCACCAGTGCGAGAAGCGCTTCGTCCGCCCGGACGGCTCCGTGGTCTGGGTCATCGCGAACATGGCGTTCCTGCGCGACGAGCTCGGACGGCCGATCAGCTGGGTCGGCCAGTTCCAGGACATCACGGCGCGCCGGCGCGCCGAGGAGGGCCTGCAGCGGATGGCGGACCACGACCCGCTGACGGGGCTCCTGAACCGCCGCGCCTTCGATCGCGAGCTCCACCGCCTGCTCGGGACGGACGAGGTCGGGGGCGGCGGCCTGCTGGTGCTCGACCTCGACGGCTTCAAGGCGGTGAACGACGCCCACGGCCACCGCGCCGGCGACGACGCCCTCGTGCGCTGCGCCGAGGGCCTGCGGACCGCCACGCGCTCGGGCGACCTCGTCGCGCGGCTGGGCGGCGACGAGTTCGCGATCTTCGCCCCGGGCCTCGGCGACGGCGTCGCCGGCCTGGTCGCGCGGGTCCACGAGGCGGTGCACGCCGCGGCGGACGCCTCCGCCCTCGGCGTCTCCGTCGGCGTCGCGACGACGGCGGAGGTCGGGCGCTGCGCGGACACGCTCCTGGCGACGGCCGACGCGCGGATGTACGCGGCCAAGCCGGTCGCCCGGCCGGTGCGGACGCCGGCGGCCTGAGCGCCCCGCGCGGCCCTCAGGCGGTCGCGAGGGCGAACGCCCCGGCCAGCCGGCGGAAGGACGCGCGGCGCTCCTCCGGGTCCGGGGTGTTCGTGATCGCGATGACCTCGTCGGCGCCGGAGGCCTCGACCGCCGCCTCGATGCCGGCGCGGACGGTCTCCACGCCGCCGACGACGTCGGCCCGCGTGTCGACGAACTCGGCCTCGGCGGCGCGCTCCTCGGCCGTCCAGCGGTGGGCGAGCGCGTCGTCGACGGAGACCATCGGCGAGCGGTCGCCCAGGCGCGCCCGGACCATCGACAGGTGCGACGGGGCGGCCAGCGCGCGGGCGTGCTCGTCGTCCTCGCCGACCGTCACCTTGAGCGCGAGGATCGCGTGGGGGCGGTCGCCGGGCCGTGCCGGCTGGAACGCCCGGCGGTAGGCCTGCACCGCGTCGGCCGCACCCTGCGTGTTCGTGTGGGCCGCGAAGCCGTAGCCCAGGCCGCGCCGGGCGGCGGTCGCCGCGGAGCTCGACGAGGAGCCGAGCAGGAAGACGGGCGGCAGCGGCACGTCGGTCGGCGCCGCCCGGGCGGTCGACAGCGGGTGGCCCTCCGGCCACGGCAGGACCTCGCCGAACGCGAGCAGCTCGTCGAGCTGGTCCTCGTAGCCCGCGCCGTGCGCGTTGTCGGCGGGCCGGCCGAAGGCGCGGACGATCGCCTCGTCGATGGCGCCCTCCGACCGCCCGATGCCCAGGTCGATGCGGCCCGGCGCGAGCGCCTCGAGGGAGCGGAACTGCTCCACGACGTGGATCGGCCGGTGGTTGGGCAGCAGCATCCCGCCCGAGCCGACGCGCACGCGGGAGGTGGTGTGGGCGAGGACGCCGATCAGGACCTCGGGCGCCGAGATCGCGACGCTGCCGATCGCGTGGTGCTCCGCGACCCAGAAGCGGTGGTAGCCGAGGTCGTCGGCGACGCGGGCGAGCTCCAGCGCGTCCCGGAACGCGTGACCGGGCGCACCACCCACGCGGGTCGGGGCCTGGTCGAGGATCGAGAGGAGCATGGCTGGGTCGGCTTCCGGTTCGGGACGGTCCGGCGGGCCGCCCCGGACGCGCGGCGGTGCGCATCGCCCGGTGGGGACGGAGGACGGATCGTCGTTCCCTACGGTCACCGTAGACCAGCCGGACGCCCTCCCCGGCACCACCGGGGATCGCGGCCCGGCCCCTGTGCGCCGAGGGCCGTCGGGGCGCGTGGCCCGCCCGGGCCGTCGCGCGCCGCCGCCCGCCGCCCGCCACCCCGCCGCCCGCCGCCCCGCACCCGCCTCCCCGCACCCGCACCCGCACCCACCCGCCGCACCCCGACCGCCATGCCCGACCGCCCGCTCCTCCTCGCCGCCGCGCTCGCGGACCGCCGCCCGGCACCCGACCACGCCGCCCTGACCGCCCGGGCGCTCGTCGCCGAGCGCGCCGGCCTGGACCTCGTCGTCCTCGAGCCGGGACCGCTCGACCCGCTCCTCGTCGCCGCCCGCCTCGCCGCGCAGACCGCGGCGGTCGGGATCGTCCCCGTCACCTCGACGACGACGACCGAGCCGTTCCACGTCTCGACCGCGCTGGCGACGATCGACGTCGTCGCCCGCGGCCGCGCCGGCTGGGTGCTCGCGGTCGACGCACCCGACGACGTCCGCACGACCGTCACCTGGGACGTCCCCGACGACGTGCCCGGCGACGCCGCGGAGCACCTCGAGGCCGTGCGCGCGCTCTGGGACTCCTGGGAGGCGGGCGCCGTGATCCGCGACGTCGCGACCGCGCGCTTCCTCGACCGCGACAAGGTCCACCACGTCGACGTCGCGGGCCGCCACCTCGCCGTGCGGGGCCCGTCCATCACGCCCCGGCCGCCCCAGGGCCACCCGCCCGTGCTGGTCCGGGTGACGGACGACGCGACGCTCGACCTCGCGCTCCGGCACGGCGACGCCCTGCTGACGAGGGACGAGGCGGTCGCGCGCGGCGGGGGCCCGGCGGCCACCGGCCCGCTCCGCCTGCTCGAGGTCGACGTCGACCCGACGGACCTCGACGGGCTGGCGGCACGCCTGGTCGACGAGCACGCCGCGGGGGTGCACGGCGTCGTCCTGCACGCCGCGGACCTGGAGGGGACCCTCGCCGTGCTGCTCCCCGCGCTCGCCGAGCGGGACGTCCGGCCCACCGCCGCCGCGCCCCCGGACCCCGACCCCACCGGCGAGGACCCGCCCGCCGCGCCGCCGCGGTCGCTCCGGGACCGCCTCGGGCTGCCCGCCGCGCGCAACCGCTTCGAGGTCCCCGCATGAGCGCCCCGCGCAAGCAGGTCCGGCTGGCCGCGCACTTCCCGGGCGTCAACAACACGACCGTCTGGGGCGACCCGGCCGCCGGCAGCCACATCGACCTCGCGTCCTTCGCGCACCTGGCCCGGACGGCCGAGCGGGCGATGTTCGACCTCTTCTTCCTCGCGGAGGGCCTCAGCCTCCGCGAGCACGCGGGGCACCTGCACGACCTCGACGTCGCGGGCCGGCCCGACGCGATGACGATCCTCGCCGCGCTCTCCGCGGTGACGGAGCACATCGGCCTGGCCGCGACCCTGACCACGACGTACCACGAGCCCCTCGAGGTGGCCCGGCAGCTCGCGACCCTCGACCACCTCTCGGGCGGCCGCGCGGCGTGGAACCTCGTGACGTCGACCGACGCGGTCTCCGGCGCGAACTTCCGCCGCGGCGCGTACCTGCCCTACGACGGCCGGTACGACCGCGCGGGGGAGCTGCTCACGCTCGCCGACCGCCTCTGGGCGCAGGGGCCGGGCCCGTTCGCGACGACGGGGAGGCAGGTGTCGCTCGCGGGGGAGTGGGACCTCGCGACCCCGCCGCAGGGCCGGCCCGTGATCCTCCAGGCCGGCGACTCGGACGCCGGGCGCGAGTTCGCCGCCGCGCAGGCCGACGCGGTCTTCACCCGGGCGGGGACGATCCCGGAGGGCCGGGCGTTCTTCGCGGACGTGAAGGGCCGGCTCGCGCGCCACGGGCGACGGCCCGAGGACCTGCTGATCCTCCCGGGCGCGACCTTCGTCCTGGGCGACACGGACGAGGACGCCCTCGAGCGGGCAGCGCACGTCCGCCGGCAGCAGGTCTCGGGTCCCACGGCGATCGTCTTCGCCGAGCAGCTCTGGAACCGCGACCTGTCCGCCTACGACCCGGACGGTCCGCTGCCCGACGTCGATCCGGTCGAGGGCGAGATCACGATCGCGCCGGGCTCCATCCCCGCCCGCGCCTTCGCGGGGAAGCGGCACGAGACGGTCGAGGGCCTGCGCGCGATGGCGGCGAGGGACGGCCTCAGCCTGCGCGACGTGATGGTGCAGACCCGCGCCCGGCACTCCTTCGTCGGCTCGGCGCGGACCGTCGCCGACCTCATCGACGAGCAGGTGCAGGCCGACGCGTGCGACGGCTTCATCCTCGTGCCGCACCTCACGCCGGGCGGTCTCGACGAGTTCGCCGACCGCGTCGTCCCGCTGCTGCAGGAGCGCGGCTCGCTGCGCACGGAGCGCGAGCCGGGGACCCTGCGCGACCGGCTGGGCCTGCCCCGGTGGACGCCGGGGCAGGGCTGACGACCCGCGCCGTCGCGGCGCGGGCCCGCCCGCCGTCGATACATCCGAATCTCGATAGGGAATTGCAGAAGCTCGCGCACATCGCTAGCGTCCGCCGTCCGCGGGAGGCCCGTCGTCCCCCGTCCGGCCTCCGCGAACGCCCCGCATGTCCCGCCCCGAACCCGTCACGGACGACCCGCTCACGCCGGAGGAGCTCGAGCGCTGGACCGCGTGGAAGCACGCCAGCGACGTGGTGCTGGAGCGGGTCCGGCGCGAGGTCCGCACCGCCACCGGGCTGTCCAACGCGGACTTCGGGGTCCTGTCGATCGTCGCCGACGCCGACGGGGCCGTCCGCCAGGGGCGGCTGTGCGAGGAGACGGGGTGGACGCAGAGCCGCGCGTCCAACCACCTCAGCCGCATGGAGCGCCGGGAGCTCGTCGAACGCGAGGTCGTCCCGGGCGGGGTCCTCATCCACCTGACGGACGAGGGCCGCACGCTCCTCGGACGGGCCCGGCCGGTGCACGCCGCGGCGGTCCGCCGGCACCTGCTCGACCGGCTCGACGACGACGCGCACGTCGCGATCGCCCGGCTCGCCGACGCGCTGGGCTGACCGGCGGCCCGGCCGTGGCCCGCGGCGCCGGGGTCGTGGAGGCTCGTCGGGGCGGAGGCCGGGGCCCGCCGGACCGGCGGCCGGGGACGACCCGCGACGGCCCGTCGACGGCCGCGGACCGAGCGGCTGCGCGCCACGCACGGCCGCTGCCAGGCCGTCGCCCGGTGACGGCGATCCCGTACCGTAGGGCTCCCGTCCGCAACATCGGGCCCCCTCGCGGGTTCCCATGTACAGACCCCGCCGCGTCCGCCGCGCGCCCGCCCCGGGCACGCCGTCGCGGGACGCCCCCGGAGACCCACCCCGATGACCCCTCGCCTCCTGCGCACGGCCCTCCTCGCCCTCGTGGCGCTGGCCCTCGCGTTCGCCGCCCCGACCGCCGCCTCGGCGGCCAACGACCTCGAGATCGGGATCGCCGACGAGAACGTGCTGACCGGCCGGACCCCAGGCGGCATCGACGCGACCGTCCAGAAGTGGAAGGCCTCCGGCGTCGACGACGTCCGGATCTTCGCCCAGTGGGACAAGTTCGCCCCCGAGGTCACGAAGACGAAGGCGCCCGCCGGCTTCGACGCGAAGAACCCCGCCTCCTACGACCTGACGGTCCTCGACCAGAAGATCGACGCGGTCGTCAAGCACGGCCTGAACGTCACGCTGGTCGTCACGGGGCCCGGCCCCGTCTGGGGCTCGCAGGAGCCCGCGCGCCGCAACGGCGCCTGGAAGCCCGACCCGGGGCAGTTCTCCGACTTCGCCACCGCGATCGCGACGCACGTCGGCGCCCGGGTGGACCGCTACATCGTCTGGAACGAGCCGAACGTCAAGACGTGGCTGCAGCCCCAGTACGTCTGCACCGGCAAGCGGATCGGCGCCGCCTCCTGCGAGTCGACCGCCCCGCACCTCTACCGCGAGCTCGCCCGCGCCGGCTACGCCGCGATCCACGGTGCCGACAAGGGCGCCCGCGTGGCCGTCGGCGGGACCTCGTCCTTCGGCGACCGCTTCGCGATCCGCGTCAACGCGACCACGCAGCCGCTGAACTTCCTGCGCACGATGTCCTGCGTCACCTCGAAGTACAAGCGGATCCGCTCCGGCGCCTGCAAGGGCTTCAAGCCCGTCACGGGCGAGGCCCTGGCCTACCACCCGCACTCCGTGACGCTCACGCCCGGCCAGGCCGACAAGTACAGCGCGAACGCCCGCATCGCCGACCTGCCGCGCCTGATCAAGGTCATCGACCGCCTGACCTCCCGCAAGGTCCTGAAGGTCGCCGGCGCGCGCCGGCTGCCGCTCTGGCTCGACGAGTACGGCTACCAGACGAACCCGCCGGACGAGGACCAGAAGTTCAGCCCGAGCCAGGCCGCCTCGTACCTGCAGTGGGGCTGGTCGCTGGCCGCCCGCAACCCGCGCGTCGAGACCCTGACGCAGTACGAGTGGTTCGACGAGCCGCTCGGCGAGGGCGACAAGGCGTTCAACCGCTGGCAGTCCGGCCTCTTCACGGCCGACGGCAA
>CAFBMK010000020.1_pt1 | contig 21605 bp, 19 predicted proteins | sample 7268691 | NCBI WGS metagenome assembly CAFBMK01 (sample SAMEA6814062, study PRJEB35770) | freshwater metagenome | biome: Freshwater; feature: Freshwater reservoir; material: water | place: Czech Republic | collected 2017-05-23 | depth 30m m
CGCCGGCCTCAGCACCGGCTACGACGAGGTCGTGCTGCGCGGCGACCCGGCCGCCGGCCGCGCATTCGCGTGCTTCTACCTGGCCGACGGGCGCCTGATCGCCGCCGACTGCGTGAACAACGCGCAGGAGTTCATGTTCGGCAAGCGCGCCATCGCCGAGGGCCTCTCGCCGGACCGCTCGCTGCTCGCCGACCCCGGGACGCCGCTGGCCTCGCTGCTCCAGGGGTCCCCCGCCGGCGCCGGCTGATCGCCCGTCGCGACGCCCCCACGTCGCCCGGCACCGCGGATCCTCGAGTGGAGCCTGGGGGGCTCGAACCCCCGACCCCCTGCTTGCAAAGCAGGTGCTCTACCAGCTGAGCTAAGGCCCCTCGGAACGAGAGGGTAGCGAGCCGGCCGCGTGCTCAGCCGGACGGCGGGCGCGGGGCCGGGGCGATGACGCGGCCGGGGGTCGTCACCGCCAGGGTCAGGGCGGCGTGGAGGGCGGCGCGACCGGGGACGACGGGCGCGCCGAGCTCGCGCTCGGCGCGGCGGACCCGGCTGTAGACCGTGTTCTTGTGGACGTGCAGGGCCGCGGCCGCGCCGACGTGGCTGCCGCCGTGGTCCAGGAACGCCAGCGCCGTCTCGCGCAGGCTCGCGGCCACACCGTCGGGCCGGGCGAGCGGGCCGAGCTCGCGGAGGACGAACCGCCGGGCGCGCGCCGGGTCGGCGCCGAGCAGCGAGACGAGCTCGACGCTGCGGTACGAGGTCACCGGTCCGGGCAGGTCGCCGTGCAGCTCGGCGGCGTGGCGGGCCTCCTCGTGCGAGAGGCGGAAGCCCTCGACGCCGTCGGCGGGCCGCCCGGCCGCCACCCGCACGCCCGGGCCAGGAGTCAGGCGCGCCAGTCGGCCCTCGACCTCGTCGCCGTCGACCCCGGGCGTCGCCGTCCACGCCCAGACCGCCGAGGTGCCGACGGGCAGGAGCAGCGGATCGCCGCCCCCGACCGCCGACGCGGCCGCCCGCGCGGCGCGCTCGAGGACGCCCGGGGCGACCGGTGGACCGCCGGGTGCGACGGAGACGACGAGGGCCGTGTGGGTGCCGCGCAGCTCGTACGCCAGGCGCCGTCCCGCGACGTCGGGGTCGCGCTCCTCGCCCGCCAGCAGGCCCCGGACCGTCTCCGCCCGGACGGCGGCGGCGCTGCGGATCCAGCCGTCGCGCTCGCTCTGGTAGATCGCCGACGCGTCGCGGGCCACCCGGTCGACGTACTCGAAGAGCAGCGCGGTCGCGGTCCGCAGCCCCTCGCCGGCGGCCGGCTCCCCCAGGGTGCGCAGCCGCCGGGCGAAGGTCTCCCACAGCTCCTGCTGACCGAAGCGGTAGGCGCGCATGAGCACCGGCAGCGGGATGCGCCGGTGGACGAACCCGACCGCGTACTCGCGACCGCAGTCGGGCACCGCCACGTCGGCCAGCGGCGTGCCGCCCTCGAGCAGGCCGAGGATGCCGGCGACGTGCGTCGTGCAGCACGCCTCGGTCTCGGCGAGCATCGCGCGCTGGTCGCGCACCTCGGCGAGCTCGGGGATCCGCGCGTGGAGGGTCCCGGCGATGCCGCGCCCGAGCGCGTCGTCGTCCAGGGCCAGGGCGCACAGCAGCTCGTCGCGCAGCGCCGGTCCGACCTCGGGGCCGGGCACGGTGGGCGGGGGGATCGGGGCGGTCCGGTGCGTCGACATCGCTCGTCCGCCACGCCGGCCGTCGTGCACGCCACCGGCGGGACGCTCCGAGCCTACGCCGTACGACGGGGCGGATGGGGCCGTCGGCGCGGCCGACCCCCCGGTCGGCCGACGTCCGCCCGGGCGCCGGCCCGGTCGTCCCGCTCAGCCGTTGCCGCAGGGCGCCCGGGTCGCCGGGGTCGCGGCGTCGAGGCCCAGGTCGAGGCCCGTCCAGGCCGCGAGGTCGCGGGTGTCGTGCTCGGGGACCCAGCCGCCCGGCGTCTCGCAGTAGGCGTGGCGCGGGCCCTCGTCGACGAGGCGGCGGAGGGCCTCGACGAGCCGATCGGCGTCCTCGGCGCGCGAGGCGACGCCGAAGCTCGCCCGCAGCGCGCCCTCGGGACGCCCGAAGCGCGTCAGCAGCGGGTGCGCGCAGAAGCGCCCGTCCCGCACGCCGATGCCGTGCTCGGCCGAGAGGTAGGCGCCGACGAGGCCGGGCGCGTACCCCTCGACCGCGAAGGCGACCACGCCGATCGCCTCGCCCTCGCCCTCCCAGACCCGCAGGGTCTCCACGCCGTCGACGTCGGCCAGGCCGTCGAGCACCCGGCGGCGGAGCGCCTCCTCGTGGGCCTCGAGCGCGTCGTCCTCCAGCGCCCCGAGGACCTCGAACGCGGCGGCGATCGCGACGGCGCCGACGAGGTTCGGCGTGCCGCCCTCGTGCCGCGCCGGCCCCGTGGCCCAGTCGACCGTCGTCGTCCGCGCGACCCCGGCGGCGGGCGTGCCGGGGACCCGGGGCGTCGCGACCTCCCGGACCGCGCCGCCACCCGCGAGGTACGGCTCGGCGGCGTCGAGCCAGTCGCGCCGGCCGACGAGGACGCCGCTGCCGTAGGGCGCGTAGAGCTTGTGGCCCGAGAGCGCGAGGTAGTCCGCACCGAGGGCGACGAGGTCGATCGCGCGGTGCGGGGCGAGCTGCGCGGCGTCGACGAAGAGGCGGGCGCCGTGGGCGTGGGCGATCGCCGCGGCGCGCTCGACGGGGAGGAGCTCGCCCGTGACGTTCGAGGCCCCGGTGAGCGCCAGGAGCGCCGCGGGGCGGCGGGCCAGCTCGGCGTCGAGGCGCTCGAGCGTCTCGTCGACCGTGGCGGCGTGCGCGACGCAACGGTGGCCGGCGGCACGGGCCCACGGCAGCAGGTTGGCGTGGTGCTCCAGGTCGAGCGTGACGACCTCGCCCGGGACGGCCGACGCGAGGAGGTTCGTCGCGTCCGTCGTGTTGCGCGTCAGGACGACGAGGTCGTCCGCGCGGGCGCCGAGCGCGGCGCCGATGCTGCGGCGGGCGGCCTCGTAGAGCGCGCTTGCGACCTGCGACGGCAGGCCGGCGCCGCGGTGGACGCTGCCGCTGAAGGGCAGGACGCGGGCGACGCGCTCGGCGACGGCGGCCAGGGCCGGGGCGGTCGCGGCGTGGTCGAGGTTGGCGAAGCGGACGGTGCTGCCGTCGAGGAGCGGCACGCGCAGGTCGCCGCCGACGACGGGGAGCAGCGGCGCGGCGGCGCGGTCGACGGCGTGCGGGCGGACGGTCTCGATGGTGCTCATGGGGTCTCCGTTGGTTCCGGGACCCGGTGAGGTCCCGCGCTTGCGTGCGCAGACCTCGGAGGCCTGCGCGGCCTGGTCGTTCACCCGGGGCACCCCACCGCGGTGGAGGGTTGCCGGCCAGCGAGCCGGGGCTTGTCGCTGGCGCTCTTGACCGCGGCCGAATATAGCCAAACCCCATCGGGTTTTGCAAGAAGCGCGGAGAAGTCGGCCGGACGGCCCGTCGCCACGGCCCCGATGCGGGTACGTGACAGGGTGGAAGTCCTTGTGTCGTCAACCAGCTCGACCCGCCGATCCGGCGGCCGGGCCGGGGCGGCCGCCCCTCACCGAAGGCCTCAATGCCCTACGACCACCTGTTCTCGCCCCTCTCCGCCCCCGGTCTGGAGCTGCCGCACCGCATCGCGCTGGCGCCGCTGACCCGGAACCGCGCCGTCGGCACCGTGCCGGCGGAGATCAACGCGGAGTACTACGGCCAGCGCGCCACCGCCGCGATCACGATCTCCGAGGGCTCGTCCCCCGCGGGCGTCGGCCACGGCTACCTCGACATCGCGGGCGTCCACACGGACGAGCAACAGGCGGGCTGGAAGCACGTCGCCGACCGCGTCCACGCCGAGGGCGGCCGCCTCTGGGTCCAGCTCATGCACTGCGGTCGCGTCGCGCACCCGCGGTTCACCGACGGCGTCACGCCCGTCGCGCCGTCGTCCGTGCTCGCCCAGGGCGAGGTCTGGACCCCCGAGGGCCAGACCCCGTTCGTCGTGCCGCGCGCGTTCGAGACGGACGAGCTCGAGGGCCTGAAGCAGGACTACGTCCAGGCCGCGGAGCGCATCGTCGCCGCGGGCGGCGACGGGATCGAGCTGCACGCCGCCAACGGCTACCTGCTGCACCAGTTCCTCGGCACGAACACGAACACCCGCACGGACGGCTACGGCACCGACGCCGCCGGTCGCGTGCGCTTCGTCGTCGAGGTCGCGAAGGCCACCGCCGAGGCCATCGGCGCCGAGAAGGTCGGCATCCGCATCTCGCCCGAGCACCCCTTCAACGACATGCAGGACGAGGGCTGGGAGGAGACGTACGACCTCCTGCTGCGGGAGCTCGCGCCGATCGGCCTCGCGTACCTGCACGTCCTCGAGCCCGCCCCGGACGAGGCGCTGCCCAAGACGCGCTTCGCCCGCGAGCGCTGGACCGGCACGCTCATCGGCAACCGCGGCTTCGGCGAGGCGTACGACTACGCCCGCGCCGACGAGCTGATCGCGGACGGCACGCTCGACCTGATCGCGGTCGGCCGCGACTTCCTCGCCAACCCGGACCTGCCGGAGCGCCTGAAGCAGGGCGCCGAGCTGAACACGCCGGACGAGGACACGTTCTACTCCCGCGGCCCCGAGGGCTACACGGACTACCCGACGCTGGCCCAGTCGCAGGCCTGAGCGACCCGTCGCGGGGACGGGCGGCCGTCCGTCCCCGCGCCACGCCGGCCGCCGCCTAGGATCGGGCGATGGAGATCGCCGGGCAGGTCGTCGTCGTCACCGGGGGCGCCTCGGGCATCGGGCGCGCGCTGGTGGAGCGGTTCCTCCGGGACGGCGCCCGCGGCGTCGTGGTCGTCGACCTGGACGAGGCCGCCGCCCGCGCGGTCGCCGAGCCGTGGGAGGGGCGCGCGCTCGGCCTGGGCTGCGACGTCACCGATCCCGACGGCGTGGCCGCCGTCCTCGCGGCGACGACGGACGCGTTCGGTCCCGTCGACCTGTTCTGCGCCAACGCGGGCGTCGCGATCGGCGAGGACGAGCAGACCGCCGACGACGTGTGGGACCTCGCGCTCGCCGTCAACGTGCGGGCGCACGTCCTGGCGGCGCGGCTCCTCGTGCCGGGCTGGATCGAGCGCGGGCACGGGTACTTCCTCTCGACCGCGTCGGCCGCCGGGCTCCTGACGCAGGTCGGCTCGGCGCCCTACAGCGTGTCGAAGCACGCGGCCGTCGCCTTCGCGGAGTGGCTCTCGGTGACCTACGGCGACCGCGGGCTGCGCGTGAGCTGCCTCTGCCCGATGGGCGTCGACACGCCGCTCCTGAACGACGGCTTCTCGGCCCAGGACGGCCGCGCGACCACGGCGGCGACCGTCGTCCGGGACGCGGGGCAGGTGCTCTCCGCCGACGACGTCGCCGGGGTCGTGGTCGAGGGCCTGCGGGCCGAGCGGTTCCTGATCCTCCCCCACCCCGAGGTCGCGACGTTCGAGGGCCGGCGCGCCGCGGACCACGACCGCTGGATCGCCGGGATGCGGCGGCTGCAGGCCGCGGCCGGCGGCGCCTGAGCGGCCGCGCACGACGAATCCGCGGTCCGCTGTCACGAACGACGCGGCCCTCGCGTTCTCCGGACGCGTGCACGTCACGCGTGTGTCCCGTCCCCGCGCCCGCAGGCGCCGCCAGGGTGCGTGCCCGGCGGCGCCTGTGCGGCCACCCGGCCGCCGTTGCCGACCCGACGGGGGACCGCGCCGTACGCCTCCGGGAGCGGGCGGTCCCGGCCTCAGCCCGGCCCGGGCTCCGTGTGGACGACGACGTCCGCCAGGCGCGGGTGGGCGATCCGCAGGTCGCGCTCGAGCTCGCTGGCCAGGTCGTGCGCGGCGAGCAGCCCCGCGGCGGCGTCCGTGGCGACCGTCAGGAACAGCACCGGCCCGACGTCCGTCTCCCGCAGGTCGCACTCCAGCGGCTCGGCGCCCAGGAGCGCGACGACCGTCGCGAACAGGTCGTCCGCGTCGCCCCCGCGGGCGCGCTCGGGCCGCAGCGCGACGGGCCCCTCGATCGGCTCGAGGTGGGTGTGCACCGCCTCGACCCCGGGACGCAGCGCGGCGATCTGGGCCTCCACCCGCTCCGCCGCGGTGTGCGCGTCGCGGAGCGAGCTGTCCGCGTCCAGCTTCAGGTGCAGCGCGACGATCGCCGTGCCGCGGTCCGTGTAGATCGCGATGTCGTGGGCGTCGCGGACGTCGGGGTCCTTCAGCGCGGTCGCGAGGACCTGCTCGCGCAGGTCGGCACCGGACATCTGCGGCTCGGCGTGCACGACGACGTCCGCGGACGGCACGGCGGCGCGGATCGCGGCCTCGACCCGGTCGGCGGTCTCGTGGTCGGCGGCGACCGTCGTCGCCGGGGACACGCCGAGGGTGACGTCGGCGAAGACCTGGCCACCGACCTCGCGCAGGCGCAGGCGGCGCAGCTCGGCGTGCGGCGCGGCCTCGAGGATCGCGGCGGTGATGGCGGTGCGCTGGTCCTCCGGCGCGAAGTCCATGAGCGCCCGCACGTTCTCGAACGTCAGGCGGCCGGCCGCGACGAAGATGATCAGCGCGACGATCAGCGCCGCGATCGCGTCGCCCTGCTGCACGCCCGACGCGACGAGCGCCAGGCCGATGAGGACCGCGACGGAGCCGGCCAGGTCACCGGCGAAGTTGAACGCGTTCGAGCGGAACGCCGCGCTCTCCCAGCGCCGGGCGGCGCGCAGCGAGATGACGATGCGGCTGACGTCGATGACGAGCGCCAGGCCGATGACGACGAACACGTACCAGCTCGCGTCGACGTCGTGCCCGCCCTCGATCAGGAGCCGGACGGCCTCGAAGCCGATGATCAGCCCGCCGACGAAGACGATCGCCGCCTCGCCGAGCGCCGCGATGTTCTCCGCGCGGCGGTGCCCGTAGTTGTGGTCGCCGTCCGCCGGCTTGATCGCCAGGCGGATCGCCAGCAGCGTCAGGAACGCGGCGATGACGTCGCCCGAGGACTCGATCCCGGCGGAGACGAGCGCCAGGCTGCCGGTGAGGAGGCCGGTCCCGAGCTTGAGCACCACGAGGACCATCGCCGCGGCCAGCGACCACAGCGCGGTCCGGCGCTGCAGGCGCGCGTCCGCGGCGATCTCCTCGGCCGTGCGGTCGCCCGCGGCGACGGGCGTGACGGTGTCCGCGGCGGCCATCAGGCGACGCAGGATAGGCGCCTCCGGTCGTCGCGTGGGCCCTTCGGCGCGCCACATCCTGAGGTCGTGGGCGCGCCTCATCCTGGGTCCGCCGCAGCCCTCCTCCGCGGATCGGTCGGCCCGCGAGGCCCGCCGTCGGCGCACCGCCACAGGACTCCCCGGCCGCGGGGCGAACCCCGCCGGGACGGGTTGCGTGGTCCGCCGCGGCGGGCGCCGGACGGACGTCCGTCGTGTCACAGCGCCGGCCTCCCGCCCGTTCCCCCTGTCGTGTCCCCCGTCCAGCCACCGAGCGACGCCGAGCTGCTGCTCGACACGGACGACCCCGTCGAGACGTTCGCGCTGCTCTACCGGCGCCACGTCGACGCGATCCTGCGCTTCTGCGCCTCCCGCGGCGCGAGCGCGGACACCGCCGCGGACGTCACCTCGGAGACCTTCCTCTCCGCGCTGCGCAAGCGCGGCTCGTACGACGCCCGCTACCCCGACGCGCGCCTCTGGCTGATCGCGATCGCCTCGCGCAAGCTCATCGACGGGCACCGGCGCGACAAGGGCGACCGACACCGGCGCGACGCCCTGCTCGCGAGCGCCCCGCGGCCGACGGACCGCGACCGCGACGCGTACGACGCGCTGCTGCAGGACGAGGGCGGCGCCGCGCTCGACGTGCTCGCGGACCTCCCGGCGGCGCAGCAGCGGGCGATCCGCCTGCGCGTCGTCGAGGACCGGCAGTACGCCGAGATCGCCCGCGACCTCGGTCTCTCGGAGGGCACCGCGCGACAGCACGTCTCCCGCGGCCTGGCCCGCCTCCGCTCCCGACTGGAACGGCACCCATGAGCACGACAGAGCGCCCCATGCCCGACTTCGCCGACGCGCTGGAGCGCCACCTCCGCGCGGCCGCGCAGGCCACCGTGGTCCGGCCCACCGCCCCGGCCGCGGTGCACGGCCGTCGGCGCGCGCACGACGGACGTCCCCGCGTCCTCGCCGGCCGGCGGGGGCTGCGTCGGCCGTTCGCCGCGGCCGGGTCGCTCGCCCTCGTCGCGCTGGTGCTCGTGCTCGTCCTCGCGCTCGGCGGGTCGGGGCCCGGGACGTCCCGGGCCTTCGGCGCCCCGCTCGTGCTGCGGACGCCGCTGGTCCCCCTCCCCGAGGGGTCGCGGCCGGGCATCTCCGCCGAGATCTTCATCGGCCCCGACAGCGGCCGGATCACGAAGGGGCACCGCATCTCGACCGCCGCCGGGCCCGCGTTCCTCTACGGCGACGAGCGCGGGCGCTGCCTCACCGCCCCCGTGCCGGGCGTGCCGCGGCCGGAGGTCAACCGGGGGGTGACGTGCGTGCGCGGCGCGAGCTTCCGGCGGTCCGGGATCGCCGGCTGGATCGGGGACGAGGACCGCGCGACGTACATCGCCGCCGTCCCCCAGGGCGTCCGGAACCCGACCGTGTCGTACTCCGGCGGGCCGCCGCGCGAGCTCGTCCCATCGGACATCGGGGTGATCGTGGTGCGCACCACCGAGCCCGCCGTCGTCACCCGCTACGACGTCGACGGCCGGGCGACGCGCGACGCGCTCGCGCAGTCGGGGACGGGACCGGACGAGGCCGCCCGGCCCACGCGCCGGGGGACGCCGGTCCGCCCGGGAGCGGGCACGCCGCCGACGCCCGCGGCGCCCGCACCGGTGGTCCCGTGACCCGGGACGAAACTGGGGTTGACGCCGTCGACCCGAGGGAGGATGCTGCGCGCCTGATGTCCCCCGCATCCCTCCCGCACGAGCAGTTCCACGCCGTCGACGCCCGCCCGCTGCGACCGCGCGAGGACGAGCTCCAGCGGCAGCTGATCGACCTGCAGCGCGAGGTCGCCGAGCTGCGGACGCAGCGCCGGCGCGACATGGCGACGGCCCGGGGGCTCGGCGAGGCGCTGCAGGCGATCCGCAGCGGCGCGATGGCGCTGCGCGCGGAGAACGAGGACCTGCGGCGGCAGCTCGCCGCCCGCGAGCCGCGGCCCCGCTGAGGCCTACGGGCGCAGGTGCGCCCAGCTCTCCCGGTCGGACCGCAGGAGGTCGCGCAGCCGCTGCGGCGCGTGCCCGGCGATCCGCTCGACGACGTCGGTGACGACGTCGAAGTCGCCCGCCCCGAGCGCCTGGTACGAGGTGACCCACCCCTCGACCTCGAACGGCTCGGCGCCGAAGTGCGCCCGCGACGCGTACGCCTCCTCCTCCGTCTCGTCGACGTAGGTGACGGGCCGCCCCGTCTCCTCCGTCAGCACCTCGGCCGCCTCGGCGAGCGAGAGCCGCTCGTCGCCCGTGACGTCGTAGGTCGCGCCGTCGTGCGCCGCCGGGTCGGCCAGGACCGCGGCCGCGACGTCCGCCACGTCGTCGCGGGAGACGAACGCCGCGCGCCCGTCGCCGGCCGGCCCGGCGATCACGCCGTCGGCCGACGCGAAGAACGGCACGAAGTCGAGGTACATCGTGTTGCGCAGGAACGTCGTCCGCATGCCGCTCGCGCGCAGGTGCTCCTCCGTCGCGGCGTGGTGCCGCGCAAGCGTGAACGTCGCGTCGTGCGCCGCCCCGAGGAACGACGTGTAGACGACGTGCCCGACCCCGGCCTCGGCGGCGGCGTCGACCGCGGTGCGGTGCTCGTCGACCCGGGTGGCGGACTCGCGGCCCGACACGAGGAACAGCGTGCTCGCGCCGCGCAGCGCGGCCACCATGCCGGCGTGGTCGTGGTAGCCGGCGGCGACCGCCGCCTCCGCCCCGTCCAGCGTCGGGGCGCGGGCCACGTCGCGCACCACGAGGCGCTGCTGCAGACCGCGGTCGGCGAGTCGCCGGGCGACGCGGCCGCCCAGCGCTCCGGTGGATCCGGTCACGGCGATGAGGCTCACCGCCCCACCGTCGCACACCGGCCGCGGGCCCACGGCGGGCCGGGTCACCAGACGGCGTCGTGGCGCTCCATCACGCCGAACCCCTCCGCGAGCGTCACGCCGCCGGGCAGGGTCCCGGCGAACGTGCCGAACGGCTGCTCGTAGCTCGAGCGCACGACGACGAGCCGGTCCCGGCGCGCCCGGGTCGCCTCGGCGCGGAACGCCAGGTCGACGAGGCCGTCGGGCGCGACGGACCGCACGCCCGACAGGTCCCGGGCGAAGCGCACCGGGCCGACGTGGGCCGCCCGCCCGTCGACCCAGACGGACCGCTCGCTGGCGGCCTCGTCGTCGTGGATCCCGTCCACGAGGTTCCAGCCGATCGACCGGCCCCGCTCGTCGACCCCGACGCCGGCGGACCAGCGCCACGAGGTGTGTCGCGGCGGCCAGCCCGCGGAGTCGTCGACCACCCCGGCACCGTCGAAGGCGTGCTCGCGGTCGCCGACCCGGACCGTCCCGCGCACCGGCACCCCGGCGCGCTTGAGCGTCCAGGCGTGGCCGGGGCCGTACGGCGTGACGGTCTCGACCGCGTCGGCCGCGTCCTCGTCCACCTCCAGGTCGATCCGCACCGCGCCGTCCGCCACGCGCACCCGGCCGGGCTCGAGCGACACCCCGGCCGCGCGGGGTCGCGTGCGCTCGGACAGGCGGCCCTCCCCGCGGTCCCAGACCGCCCAGAACGACTGGGTCAGCGGACCGATCCGCACGAGCCCGACGCAGACGGACAGCTCGGGACCGTACGCGCCGACGTAGCGCCATCGCTTGCGGACCCGGCCCGCGAGGAGCAGCGGCAGCCGGTCCGGGGGCAGCGCCACCCCGGACGGCCGGTCGGCCGCACCGAGCAGCCCGCGGTGGGGAGTCGTGAGGGGCACGCCCGCAGTCTGCCGCCGCGACCGGACGCGGGCCGGCGCCGGAGCGTGGCGTGGGGCCCGCGTGCCCCGCCGCGCAGGCCGCTCGCGCCCTCGGGTGGGCGGGTGCCCGGCGCCCGCGCGGCCGGCTCGCGCGTGGGCGCAGCGGGCCGGCGGGCGTGGTCGCGTGGGCGCGTGGGCGCGTGGGCGCGTGGGCGCGGAGGGGCGGAGGGGCGGGCGGGCGTGGGCGCGTGGGCGTGCATGCGTGGGCGTGGGCGCGTGGGCGTGCATGCGTGCGCGAGGCCCGGGTAGGAGAGGGCGGTCGATCGCAGCGGCCACCGGTCCCGCATCACGGTGGTTCTCCCCTCTCCCCTCTTCCGGGGTGCAACGAGACGGGCCGGGCGCGCCGCCGTCGACACGCCGTCCGCCCCTCGCGCAGGACCGAGGGGCGGGCGGCGGGGCTCTTCCCCGCCCGTCCGTCCTCCCCGGCGTCGGGGGCCGCCCCGACGCGGTGTCGCGACGCAGCCCGCCGGCTCGACGCGGCCGGCAGTCGACCCTTCGGCGGCGGGCGAACGCGCGGCCCGCCGGCGCGCTCGCTCCCCCAACTCAGCCCGCCGGCCGCCGGCTCAGCTCGTCGGCCGGCAGCTGCGCGCCAGGCGCGTGCGCAGCGCGATCGACCGGGACACGGCCGCCTGCACGTCGTCGAGCTCGAGCCGCCCGGCGCGCAGGTCGGACGTCAGGCCGCGCGAGGCGGCCAGCGCCGCGTCCGTCGTGCCGCCGTAGAGCAGCAGGTCGACGCCCGCGAGCTTCACCGTCCGCGCGAGCTGCCGGGGGGAGGAGACGCCGGCGAAGGCGCCGGCCTCGAGGTCGTCGCTGATCGTCACGCCGCGGAAGCCGAGGCGGCTGCGCAGCTCGCCGAGCACGATCTGCGGGGAGACGACGGCGGGGGCCGGCGAGAACGCGGGGTAGATGGCGTTCGAGAGCATCACGAGGTCCGCGCCCGCCTCGATCGCGGTGCGGAACGGCAGCTCGTCCTGCGCGCGCAGGGCCTCGGCGCTCGCCGTGATCCGCGCGCGGGTCTGGTCCGTGTCGGCCTGCGCCCGGCCGAGGCCGGGGAAGTGCTTCGCCGTCACGCCGATCCCGCCGCGTCGGGAGCCCGTGGTGAACGCCCGCGTCGAGCGGGCGACCGTCGCGGGGTCCGTGCCGAACGTGCGGCCCTGCTGCTGGATGACGCCGGTGCCGACGTCGGCGACCGGGGCGAGGTTGACGTTCACGCCGGCCGAGCAGAGCGCCACGGCGCTGTCCTGGCCGGCCTTCTGCGCGACGCCGATGCCGCCGCGCCCCTGGGCCGGGGCGCCCGCCGTCGGCGGGGCGTCGGAGAGCCGGCGGACGGGGCCGCCCTCCTGGTCGGTCAGCACGAGGAGCGGCACGCCGGCCAGCGCACCGGGGCGCGTGATGGACTGCAGCCGGCGCGTCAGCCGCCGGGTCGCCGCGAGCGTCGAGGCGTTCTCCGCGAAGAGGATGACCCCGCCCACGCGGCCGGCCCGGATGGCGGAGCGCACCGCCGGCGGGATCTGCCCGGGCGCGGCGTTGCGGAACGGCGTGACGATCGTCTGCCCGACGAGCTGGGTGGCGCTGAGCGACCCGGCGACCCGCTCGGCCGCGGTCTCCCGGGGCGCCGTCGACGCGTTCTCGTCGTCGCCCCCGCACGCGACGAGGCGCACCACGACGACCAGCAGGACCAGCCCGACGACCCCGAGCAGCACCGCGCGACGGCGGCGGGCGGCGAGCTCCTCGCCGGGGGGCCGGCGGACGCGGCGGCGCACGAACGGATCGTCTGGCGGCACGGACGACACGCCCTGAGGCTAGTGGGCGGGCAGGCGCCACGTCCGCGCCGACGGTGGCGTCGGGTGCCCCGACGCCCGGCGCGAAGGACACACGGTGGTGGCCCCGGCGCACGGGGACGGCAGGCGCGGCGCACGACCCGGCCGGGGCCTGCGAGGGTCCGGGCATGACCAGGACCGCGCTGGACTACACCGTCGAACTCGACCGGACGGCCGGTGCCGGCCAGGACGAGGAGACGTTCCTCGTGCGGCGTCCCGACGGCACGGAGCAGCGGATCCGGCTGCACGACTACGACCTCGTCTACCCCGTCCCGGGCCTCTACGAGGAGGTCGTCCAGCGCCAGCTCGAGTGCGCGTCGCCGGCCACGATCGTCTCCCGCCTGGCCGACGCCGTGAAGGCCGCGGGCATCGAGGCGGGCGACGTCCGGGTGCTCGACGTGGGCGCCGGCAACGGCGTCATCGGCGAGGGCCTGCGCGACGCCGGCTTCCGCGTCCCCGTCGCGTCCGACGCGCTCATCGAGGCCCGCGAGGCCGCCGAGCGCGACCGGCCCGGCCTGTACGCGGAGTACGTCATCGACGACGGCACGCCCGAGGCGTTCGAGCAGATCGGCGCGGCCGTCCGCCGGCACGAGCTCAACGCGCTGACCTGCGCCGCCGCCCTCGGGCCGGGGCACATCCCGATCGAGCGGCTCATCGGCGTCTGGGGCATGCTGCCGCCGGGCTCGTTCATCGCGCTCACCGCGTCCACGGAGCTCGTCGCGGAGTGGGGCGGCGCGCAGGTCGCCCTGAACGCCGTCTCGGGCGACGACGCCCCGACCGAGGTCGTCCACACGGAGCGCTTCCGCCACCGCCTGCTCATGGACGGCGGCTCCGTCGACTACGACGTGATCGTCGGCCGCAAGCCGGCCTGAGGGCGCGGCGCGCCGCGACGGGGTCCAGGGTCGCGGGCGCGCCGCGACGGGGTCCGGGGTCGCGGGCGGGTCGCGGGCCTGGTCGCGGTTCGTACGCCAGGAGCGGCGATATCGCGACCACCCCGGCCGGGACGGGCGGGCTCGCCGGGGCTGGTCGCGATCCGTGCGCCCACGGCGGCCATATCGCGACCGCCCCCGTGCCGGACGCGCATCCCCCGGACCTGGTCGCGATCCGTGCGCCCACGGCGGCCATATCGCGACCACCCCGGCCGAACGCGCAGCCCACGGACCTGGTCGCGATCCGTGCGCCCACGGCGGCCATATCGCGACCACCCAACGACGTTCACCGGGCGACGCCACCGAGCGCCCGAGAAGTCCCTGCACACGGGGCATCTTGATCGTGCGCACACGTCGAGGTGCCATCATCGTCAGATGAGCGACGACGACCGACCCAAGTCCTTCGAGGAGACGCTGCGCTCCATCGCGGCCGAGGTCACGAAGTCCGCCGAGCGGCTGTCGCAGAGCGACCTCGGCGATCTGGAGAAGCTCGCGCGGGCCGGTGGCCTGGATCCCGAGCGCGCGCGGGGCATGGCCGACGAGGCCGGCCAGTGGCTGCGCAAGCAGTTCACGGGCGAGGCCGGGTTCCCGGGCTTCCCCGGCGGCCCCACCGGGACGCCCGCCCCGATGGCCCGGGATTTCGAGCCGGAGGACGTCACGAGCGCCCCGGTCGGCGAGGGCGTCCCGTCGCCCCTCGACCTGCCGACGGCCGAGCAGGGCCAGGCGCTCGCCGCCCTGGACTCCGGCCGCTGGACCGTCGAGCCCGGCGAGGTCGCCCTGGCCACGCAGACCGGCCTCGGCGAGCAGCCGCGCAACGCCCACGCCGTCGGCCTGGCGCTGCACGTCCGCGACTGGGTCGACCAGGACGGGCAGCTGACGTCCGCCGGCGGCCACGCGCTCGAGCGGTGGCTCGACGTCTCCGCCGCGGCGCAGGACGACGAGCAGGCCTAGCCCGCTCCTCCGGCCGGGCGCACCGCCCGGCCGGGGTCTTCCGGCCCCGCCCGGCCGGGATCCGTCGGGCGCGCCGCCCGGCCGGAATCCGCGGCCCCGCGCGGGCCGCGGCGCGGCACCCCGCGGGAGCGGCCCGCCGCCCCGCGACGCCGCCAGTCCACGGACTCCGCGAAGTCGCACTCGAGCCGCACGACGGGGACTCCCCCGCGCCGCCTCTCGTCCGCGGACTCCGCGAAGTCGCACTCGAGCCGCACGACGGGGACTCCCCCGCCCCTCCCTCTAGTCCACGGACTCCGCGAAGTCGCGCTCGAGCAGCACGACGGGGATCTCCCGCGTCGCCTTCGCCTGGTAGTCCTCGTAGGCGGGCCACGTCGCCACGAGCGCCTCCCAGAGCTCCGGCTTCTCCGCCGCGTCGGCGACCCGGGCGTGCGCGAGGAACTCGTCGTCCCACACCTGGACGGTGACCTCGGGCTTCTCCGCGAGGTTCAGGAACCACGCCGGCTCGTCCCCGCCGCCGTTGGACGCCACGACGGCGTAGACGCCCTCGCCGGCCTCGCGGTAGATCAGCGGGGTCGACCGCTCCTCCCCGCTCTTCCGGCCGGTCGTGGTGAGGATGAGCGCGGTCGTCCCCTCCCAGTCGTGGCCCTCCTTCCCACCGGTCTCGCGGTAGCGCTTGACGTGTTCGGCACCGAAGAGCATGCCCTCCAAGGTACCCAGGGGCCCGTGGCGCACCGGGCGGGCCGGGGGATGCGCCGGCCCGCCCGGCGGAGCGGCGGTGGGGAGCCGGCGGGCTGTGACGGCCGGGGCCGGGGCGTCGCGGCGCGCGGACGTCCGCGCGCCCGCCCGATCCGCCCGTCGGGCCCCACCACGATCGACCGGGATCGCCCATACTCCGACCGCCGTCGCCCGACGGCGGCGGGGCCCGGACGTCCCGTCCGCTCCACCCGTCCAACCGAGCCCCGGCGCCGCACCGTGACAATCGACCCAGCCATGCCCGACGCCCCCAGCACCCTGGACCGCGACACCGCCCTGCTCGAGCGCCTGCTCGGCAGCGTCCTCGTCGAGCAGGAGGGCCGTGCGTTCCGCGAGCGCGTCTTCTGGCTGCGCGACAAGGCGGCGCAGCTCCGGGCGGACCCCGAGGGCACCGACGCGGAGGAGCTCGTCGACGCGATCCGCCGCCTCAGCTCGTCGCAGCTCGGCCCGATCGTCCGCGCCTGCTCCATGTCGCTGCAGCTCTCGAACATCGCCGAGGAGCTCGAGCGCCTGCGCCGCCGGCGCGCCCACGACGCCGACGACCAGGGCCCGCAGCGCGAGTCCCTGGCGGCCGCCGCGGCGACCACGGCCGGCCTGTCGCGCGACGAGCGGGCCCGCGCGCTCGCCGACCTCGACGTCGCGCTCGTCATGACGGCGCACCCGACGGAGGCCACGCGCCGGTCGATCTTCGACCACCAGCAGCGCGCCTGGGCGCTCATGGAGACCCTCGACGACCCCCGGATCGGGCCGACCCGGCGCCGCACGTTCGAGGACGAGCTGCGCGAGACCCTGACGGTCTGGTGGCAGACGGACGACGTGCGTGCCCGCCGCCCGCGTCCGGACGACGAGGTCCGCCGCACGCTGCTGCACGTCGAGGGCGTCCTCTACGACGCCGTGCCCGACCTGCTGCTCGAGCTCTCCCGCACGCTCGGCGTCGCGTGGCCCCCGGCCGACACCGCGGGCGGGTCCGGCGACGCGGGCTCGTCCGCCGCGACCGCGACCGGTTCCTCGTCTGTCACCACCGGCGCGACGGCCGGCGGCGCGACGGCCGGCGGCGCGAGGGCCGGCGGCGCGACATCTGCCACCGGCGCGACATCGGCCGCCGGCACGCCGGGCACCGCGTCCGGCGCGCGCCGCACGGTCCCGACCGCCGGCACCGGCGCGGCGGCCGGCCGCGCCCCGATCCGCTTCGGCTCGTGGGCGGGTGGCGACATGGACGGCAACCCCAACGTCGGGCCCGACACGATCGCCGCCTCGCTGCAGCGCCACCGCCGCACCGCGCTGCGGCTCCTCGGCGAGCGGGTCGACCGGCTCGCGGTCCACTTCTCGCAGGCCGACGACCGGGTGTTCGTCACGGACGACCTCAAGCGGTCGATCGAGCGGGACGAGCGGGAGCTGCCGCGCGTGACGTTCCAGGGCGCGAGCGCGAACGAGCCGTTCCGCCGCAAGCTGACCTTCATCGCCGCGCGACTCGAGCGGGCCGCCCAGCGCGGCGAGGGCGGCTACGAGCGCGTCGAGGAGCTCATCGCCGACCTGTCGCTCCTGCGCGCCTCGTGCAGCTCGACGCTCGTCGCCCACGGCCGCATCGCGCGGCTCCTGGCACAGGCGCGGACCTTCGGGTTCCTCGTCGCCGCGCTCGACGTCCGGCAGTCGGCGGGGCCGCTGCAGCACGCGACGGCCGCGCTGATCGACGGCTACGCCGACGAGGACGAGGCCGGACGACAGCGGCTGCTGGTGGAGGCGCTCGAGGGCCCGCCCGGCTTCGCGCGCGAGGTCGACGACGAGGACGCCGCGACCACGATCGCCGGCATCGCCGCGGTCGGCCGCGCGATCGCCGACCACGGCCCGCACGCGATCGGTCGGCTGATCATCGCCATGGCGCGCCAGCCCTCCGACGTCCTGTGCACGCAGTTCCTGCTGCGCCACACCGCCGCGGACCTCGACGGCGGCGCGCTGCCGCACGACACGCCGGCGGTGCCGATCGTCCCGCTGTTCGAGACGGTCGACGACCTCGCGGCCGCCGAGGCGACCATGGGCGACCTCTACGCCACCGCGCCCTACGCCGACCACGTCGAGCGCTGCGGCGGGGCCCAGGAGATCATGCTGGGGTACTCCGACTCCGCGAAGGACGGCGGCTTCATCGCGTCGCAGTGGGGCCTCTACGGCGCGCAGGAGCGCCTCGTCGCCCAGGCCGACGAGCAGGGCATCGCGGTGCGGTTCTTCCACGGCCGCGGCGGCTCGACGTCGCGCGGCGGCGGCCCGCACCACCGCGCGATCCTGTCGCAGCCGCCCGGCTCGGTCCGCGGGCGCATCGCGATCACGGAGCAGGGCGAGACGCTCTCGCAGCGCTACCCGCACCCCGAGCTGGCGGTGCGCTCGCTCGAGCAGACGGTCTCCGCCGTCGTCCTGGCGACGCTGACCCCGCCCGCCGAGCCCGCGCCCGCCTACCGCGCCGCGCTCGACGAGCTGACCACGGTCTCGCGCGAGACGTACCGCGCGCTGGTGTTCGACGACGAGCGGTTCCCGCGGCTGCTGCACCAGGCCGCGCCGCTGGCGGAGCTGTCCGAGATGAACATCGGCTCGCGCCCCGCCAAGCGCGGCGGCACCACCGGCGTCGACGGGCTGCGGGCGATCCCGTGGGTCTTCGCGTGGATGCAGAACCGGATCCTGCTGCCCGCCTGGTACGGCACCGGCACCGCCCTGGAGCAGGGCGACCGCGAGCTGCAGCGCGAGATGGTCGAGCGCTGGCCGTTCTTCCGCACGATCCTCTCCATGCTCGAGATGTCGCTGTTCAAGAGCGACCTCGGCGTGGCGGAGCGCTACCTCGAGCTCGTCGATCCCGACGCCCGCGAGCTGTGGACGCCGATCCGCGAGGAGCACGCCCGGGTGCAGCGCGTCGTCCTCGAGATCCGCGGCACCCCGAAGCTCCTCGACGCGACCCCGGCCCTGCAGCGCCGCCTGGCCCACCGCAACCCGTGGATCGACCCGCTGTCGCACATCCAGGTCGCGCTCCTGCGCCGGTCGCGCGACGGCGACGAGGACGCGCACGGCCCGCTGCTCTCGACGATCGGCGGCATCGCGGCGGGGATGCGCAACACGGGCTGAGGGCGGCACGTGCGGGGCGGGCGGCCGGTGCCCGCGGCGGTCCGCCGGCCCCGTCACCGCGAGGGGGTCGACCCGGCGTGCGAGAGTGGCGCCATGTCCATCACCGCCCTGCTCGAAGTCCAGCTGAAGCCCGACGCCGTCGACGACGGAATCGCCGCCCTGAACGCGATCCTCGTCGACACCCGCGCGTTCGACGGCAACGAGGGCGTCGTCGTCATCCAGGACAAGGACGACCCGGCGCGCCTCGTCGCCGTCGAGACGTGGGAGTCGCTCGAGGCCGACGCGAAGTACCGCGAGTGGCGCGCCGGCGAGGGTGCGCCGACGTCGCTCGTCCCGTTCCTCGCGGGCGCGCCGAAGCTGACGGTCGGCCGCCAGCTCGACGTCTAGGGCACCGCGCGCCTGAGCCGTGCCGGCCGCCCCCGCGTCAGTCGGTGCCGGGGGCGCCGGCCGCCGTCTCCGCGGCGCGCGCCGCGTCGTCCGCCGCGGACCAGCCGGTCGGCGACGGGCGCGGGGCGAGCAGGTAGTGGGAGACGATCCACTCGTTGCCGCCCTGGTGGCCCCAGACCTCGTCCGTCGACAGGAGGAAGAGGCGCCACGTGCCGAACAGGCGGCGGGCGCCGCGACGGCCGTGGTCGGGCTCGAGCAGCGCGAGGGCCTCGTCGCGGGCGGCGTCCAGGCGCTGGAGCCACGCCTGCAGGGTGCGGGCGTAGTGCGTGCCCGACACGGCCCAGCGGTCGACGAGCGCCATGTCGTCCTGGAAGCGCTCGAGCAGGTCGTGCGAGGGCATCGTGCCCTCGGTGAAGAAGCGCTCCGACGCCCAGGTGTCCGTGAAGCGGTACGCCAGGCGGCGGTGCGAGAAGACGTGCACGAACAGCCGGCCCTCCGGGCGCAGCCAGCCGGAGATCCGGTGCAGGAGCTCCTTCCAGTTGCGCAGGTGCTCGAACATCTCGACCGAGATCACGCGGTCGAACGCGTCCTGCGGCAGCTCGAGGACGTTGACGTCGGTCGTCTGGACGTGCACGCGGTCGGCGACGCCGAGCTCGCGGGCCTTCGCCTCGATGTACTCGCGCTGGGCGTGCGAGTTGGAGACGGAGGTGACGGTGCAGTTCGGGAACCGCTGGGCGACGTAGAGCGACACGGAGCCCCAGCCGCAGCCGAGGTCGAGCACGTCCATGCCGTCCTGCACGCCGGCGCGCGTGACGGTGAGGTCGAGCATCGCCTCCTCGGCCTGGTCCAGCGTGGTGACGCCGTCGGTCCAGAGGCAGCCGGAGTACTTGCGGCGCGACCCGAGGAAGAGGCCGAGGAACGCGGCGGGCAGCTCGTAGTGCTGCTCGTTGGCCTTCTCGGGCAGCTCGGCGACGTTGCCCGTCGACATGCGCGCGACGATCTCGGCCAGCCGGCGGTCCTGCGCGGCGACGCCGTCGCGCTCCTCGCGACGCAGGCGCTTGGCGGTGCCGAACCGGGTGCCGATGCGCAGCAGCGGATCGGGCAGCAGCCCCTTCTCGAGCAGCAGGTCGAGGGCGGCGTAGCGGCGGGCGGTGGTGCGGGTCATCGGGCGTGGACCTCCATGGAAGGTCGAACGAGGGTGGACGTCCGCCGGATGCGGCGGCGGCCGGATGTGCACCTACCCTGACGCACCGGGGCGGCCCGCGCGGGTCGGCCCGCGCCACGCGCGGCGACGCGCCATCCCGGCCATCGCCGGGCCGTGCGGGGCTAGGCTGACGCCATGTCGACCACCCCTCCGGTGCCGCTGAGCGTCTACCAGTTCGAGATCTACGGCAAGGGCCTCGGGGGCGAGACGCCGATCCTGCCGACGACCTACGAGGGCATGCGCGCCCGCGCGGAGGCCGAGCTCTCGAGCGCCGCGTACGGCTACGTCGCCGGCGGCGCGGGCGAGGAGCGGACGATGGACGCCAACCGCGAGGCGTTCGACCGCGTCCGGCTGCTCCCGCGGATGCTCGGCGAGGTCGGCGCGCGCGACCTGACGACGACCGTCCTGGGCACCACCCTGAACGCCCCGATCCTGCTCGGCCCGGTCGGCGTGCTGTCCATCGTGCACCCCGACGGCGAGCTGGCCGTCGCCCGCGCCGCGAACGCCACGGGCGTGACGCACGTCCTCAGCAACGCCGCGTCGACGACGATCGAGGACGTCGCCGACGCGACGCCCGACGCGCCGCGCTGGTTCCAGCTCTACCCGCCGAACGATCCCGAGGTCCGCCGGAGCCTCGTCGCCCGCGCGGAGGCCGCCGGGAACGAGGCGATCGTCGTCACGCTCGACACGCTGACGATGCCGTGGCGCCCGCGCGACCTGCAGAACGCGTACCTGCCGTTCCTCCTCGGCGAGGGGATCGCGAACTACACCTCCGACCCGGCGTTCCGCGCGAAGCTCGCCGTGCCGCCGGAGGAGGACCCGCAGGCCGCGGTGGGCATGTGGGCGATGACGTTCCCGAACCCCGGGATGTCGTGGGACGACCTCGCCGAGCTGCGGTCGGAGACGTCGCTGCCGCTGCTCGTCAAGGGCATCCTGCACCCCGACGACGCGCGCCGGGCGGTCGAGCTGGGCGTCGACGGGATCGTCGTCTCGAACCACGGCGGCCGCCAGGTCGACGGCTCCGTCGGCGCGCTGGACCAGCTGCCCGCGATCGTCGCCGCGGTGCCCGAGACGGTGCCGGTCCTGATCGACTCGGGCGTCCGGACGGGCTCCGACGTCCTCAAGGCGCTGGCCCTCGGGGCGCAGGCCGTCCTCGTCGCCCGCCCCTGGGTCTGGGGCCTCGCGCTCGAGGGCCAGGCCGGCGTGGAGCAGGTCGTCCGCTCCCTGCTCGCGGACTTCGACCTCTCCCTCGCGATGTGCGGCCTGTCGAGCGTGGCGGAGGTCGGGCCGGACGCGATCGTCCCGCGCCCCTGAGGGCTCAGCGCGCCACCCGGTAGCGCAGGTGGTTCACGTCGTGGCCCACCATGACGCCCGTCTGCTCGAGACGGACCGGGCCGTCCCGCAGGCGGCCGAAGAACGGGATCCCCGCCCCCAGCAGCACGGGCACGAG
>CAFBMK010000021.1_pt1 | contig 21337 bp, 16 predicted proteins | sample 7268691 | NCBI WGS metagenome assembly CAFBMK01 (sample SAMEA6814062, study PRJEB35770) | freshwater metagenome | biome: Freshwater; feature: Freshwater reservoir; material: water | place: Czech Republic | collected 2017-05-23 | depth 30m m
GACCCGGCTGCAGGCCGTCTTGCTGGAAGCCGGCAAGCATGATCGCGGCGGTCGCCGAGGTCGGCAGGCCGAGGGTCAGCAGCGAGACCAGGCTGCCGGCGGCCGAGGCGTTGTTGGCGGCCTCCGGGCCGGCGACGCCCTCGATCGCGCCCTTGCCGAACTCCTCGGGGTGCTTCGTCAGCTTCTTCTCCGTGGCGTAGGAGAGGAACGTCGGCACCTCGGCGCCGCCGGCCGGCAGCGCGCCGAACGGGAAGCCGATCGCCGCGCCGCGCAGCCACGGCTTCCAGGAGCGCCGGGCGTCCTCGCGCGAGAGCCAGCGGTTGCGCTTGCGCCGCATGCCGAGGAACCGCCGCTCGGGCAGGTCGTCGTCCTCGGCCGCCGTGTCGGCGTCCGGGTCGATGATCTGGTCCTCGCCGTCGCTCTTCCGGAGCTTCGCGGCCATGTGGAGCGCCTCGCCGACCGCGAACAGGCCGACCGCGACGATGACGATGTCGACGCCGTTGCCGAGCTGGTCGACGCCGGCCGTCAGGCGCGGCTGGCCCGTGAGCTGGTCGATGCCGACGCAGCCGATCAGGATGCCGAGGAAGAGCGAGATCAGGCCGCGCGTCATCGAGCGCGCCACGAGCGTCGTCACCGACGCGAACGCGATCAGCGCGAGCATGAAGTAGTCCTCGGGGCGGAACTGCACCGCGAGGCTCGCCACCGGCTTGGCGACGAACGTCAGGAGGACGATGCCGATCGTGCCGGCGACGAACGAGCCGATCGCGGCCGTCGCCAGGGCCGCTCGCGCTCTGCCGCGCCGGGCCATCTGGTGGCCCTCGATCGCGGTGGCCACGGACGAGCTCTCCCCCGGCGTGTTCAGCAGGATCGAGGTCGTCGACCCGCCGTACATGCCGCCCGCGTAGATGCCGGCGAAGAGGATGAACGCGCCGGTCGGGTTCGAGAAGTTGAACGTCAGCGGCAGCAGCAGGGCGATCGTCAGCGCCGGGCCGATGCCCGGCAGGACGCCGACCAGGGTGCCGAGCGTGACGCCCGCCGCGGCCAGCAGCAGGTTCTCCGGGGTCAGGACGTTGCCGAACCCGTCGAGCAGGTTGGCCGCGAGGACCGGGTCGACCATGGAGAGCAGGGCGCTCATGTCAGACCCCCCACGGACCGGTCGGGAGCCGGACGCCGAGCCAGCGCGAGAACGCGTAGGAGACGCCCACCCCCAGGATCACGGCGACGATCGCGTCGCGCCGGGGCTCCTCCGAGCCCAGCAGCCAGGAGACGAGCCAGATGAAGACGGTCGTCGCCAGGCCGTAGCCCAGCGCGGAGAGGAGCAGGGCGTAGGCGACGAGCGCAGTGATGAGCCCGCCCGGGGTCTCCCACGTCGTCTGCTCGGACTCGTTCGCCGCGAAGCGGGCGAGCTCGACGTCCGGGCGCCAGAACGTGCGCAGGAGGTAGATCGCGGAGAGGACGACCAGGGCGACCGACGCGAGGCCGGGCACGAAGCGCGGGCCCTCGACGGACCAGCCGAGCTGGGCGCTCGGGATCGCGGCCGTGCCGACGAACGACGCGACGCCGAGGCCGAGGACGGCCAGGCCGACGAGGCGCGGACCGGCCCAGGGGATGCGGCGCTCGACGATGGGCGCGCCGCCGCGGCCGCTGCCGCCGGCCCGCTCGTGGCCGTCGGTGGACGGCGTGCTGCTCGTGCTCATCTACTCCCCCAGTCCCAGGTCGGCGACGACGGTCTTCACGCGTCGCTGCTCCGTGTCGACGAACGCGTCGAGCTGCCCGCCGGTGCGCACGAACGGCGTCCAGTCGAAGCGCGCGAGGTTCTCCCGCCAGGTCTTCGAGCCGACGACCCGCTGCACGAACGCGGTGACCTTCGCGCGCTGCTCCCCGGTGATGCCGGGCGGCGCGACGATGCCGCGCCAGTTCGTCAGCTCGAGGTCGACGCCGGACTCCTTCAGGGTCGGCAGCGCCTTCCCGTCGATCTTCGTCGTGGTCGGTGCGGAGACCGCGAGGACGCGCATCTTGCCCGCCTCGATCTGGCTCTGGAAGTCCGACACGCCGGAGACGCCGACGTCCACGGAGCCCGAGAGGATCGCGGTGACCGCCTCGCCGCCGCCGGAGTGCGCGACGTACGTCGTGCGCGCCGGGTCGACGCCCACGGTCTTGGCGAGCTCGCCGACGAGGAGCTGGTCCGTGCCGCCGGCGGAGCCGCCGCCGAAGCGAACCGCGCCGGGGTCGCGCCGGAGCGCCGCGACGAGGTCGTCCACGTCCTTCAGGGGCGACTTCGCGGGGACGGCGAGCACCTCGGCGTCGGTGGTGAGCGTCGCGATCGGCACGACGTCGTCGACGGAGACCGGCGAGCGGTTCGTCTCGATCGCGCCGAGCATCACGAGGCCCATGACCATGAGCTGGTACGGGTCGCCGTCGGCCTTCGAGACGAGCTGCGAGAGGCCGAGCGTGCCGCCGGCGCCGCCCACGTTGTAGACGTCGGCGCCGCCGTTCTGGTCGAACTCCTCGCGGATCGTCGACTGCAGGGCGCGCGCCGTGGTGTCCCAGCCGCCGCCGGGGTCGGCCGGCGCCATGATCGAGATCCGGCGGTCGGGGTAGGGGCCGTCGTCGCCGCCCGTCCGGCCGCCGGGGAAGGCGACCGCGACGAGGCAGAGCACGGCCAGCAGGCCGCCGATCGCCCAGCGCAGGGTGGTCTTGGACATCGCTCTCGCTCTCCTCCGGGACGCCGACGGGGCGCAGGGTGCGCCGCCCGATCTCGTCCCGGTCGCCGCAAGCTAGGCCCTGTGCGCGGCGTCACGCAACGCTTGCGCGCGCTGCGCGCGATCTGCCCGTTGCGCGCGTTCTGCGCATTTCGCTCACGGTCGGGCGCGGGCTGCGAGACTGCGTCGGTGCGTCTGCGCGCCCGTCGCCTCTCGGGCCAGATCCTGGCCTTCCAGCTGCTGATCCTCGTCGGCACGCTCGGCCTCGGCTTCGTGCTGGCCCTCGTCGGCACCCAGTCGCGCCTGGACGACCAGTACGAGGAGCGCGCGCTGCTCGTCGCCCGCTCCGTGGCGGCGACCCCCGAGATCGCCCGGGCGGTGGCCCGGGGCGACGACTCCGGGGTCGTCCAGCGCCGCGCCGAGGCCGTCCGGCGGTCGACCGGCACGACGTTCGTGGTCGTCACGGACGCGCGCGGCATCCGCCTGGCGCACCCCGACCCGCGGCGGATCGGGCAGCGCGTCTCGACGGACCCCGGGGAGGCGCTGCGCGGCGGGACGGTGCTCGCGGTCGAGACCGGCACACTCGGGCGCTCGGCCCGCGCGAAGGTCCCGCTGCGCGACGACGGCCGCATCGTGGGCGCGGTCTCCGTGGGCATCCACGTCCGGGCCCTGCGGCGCGAGCTCAACACGCTCGTGCCGGTCCTCGCGCTCTACCTCTCGGGTGCGCTCGCGCTCGGGGTCGGCGCGTCCCTGCTCCTCGCCCGCCGGCTCAAGCGGCAGACCTTCGGCCTCGAGCTCGACGAGCTCGCCGGCCTGGTGCAGGAGCACGAGGCGATGCTCCACGGCATCCGCGAGGGCGTCGTCGTGGTCGACCCCGCGGGCCGCCTGCGGCTCGTGAACGACCAGGCCACCCGGCTGACGGGCCTGCGCGCGCAGGACGTCGGCCGCCGGGTCGGCGAGGTCGCCGGGGGCACCCCGCTCGGCGCGCTGCTCGCGGGCGAGAGCCCCGGCACGGACGAGCTGCTCGTCCACGGCGAGCGGGTCGTCGTCGCCAACCGGATGGCGGTCCGCCGCGACGGCCGCGACCTGGGCGCGGTGGCGACGCTGCGCGACCGCACGGAGCTCGACGACCTCGTCCGCGAGCTCGACAGCGTGCGTGGGCTGTCCGACGCCCTGCGCGCCCAGGCGCACGAGTTCGCCGGGCGCCTGCACACGATCGCGGGGCTCCTCGCGCTCGGGCACCCCGAGGACGCGCGCGCGTTCATCGCCGAGATCAGCGACGCCGACGTCGGCCTGCGCCACGAGATCGGCGGGCGCGTCGGCGAGCCGCGGGTCGCCGCGCTGCTCCTGGCGAAGGCGACGATCGCCGGCGAGCGCGGCGTGGCGCTCGAGCTCGCGTCGGAGAGCGCGCTGGACGCCGAGCTGCGCGACCCCCGCGAGGTCCTGACGATCGTGGGCAACCTCGTCGACAACGCCATCGACGCGGCCGCGGGCGAGCCCGGAGCGCGGGTCGTCGTGGGGCTCGCCGTCGAGGCCGACGCCCTCGTCGTCTGGGTCCGCGACACGGGCCCCGGCGTGGCCCGGGCCGACCGCGAGGCCGTCTTCTCCCCCGGCTGGTCCACGAAGGCCGCGGAGGGTCGCGGCGTCGGCCTCTCCCTCGTCCGCCAGCTCGTCGCGCGGCGCGGCGGCGACGTCGCGGTCGAGGACACGGAGGACGGGACGTCCGGCGCGGTCTTCACGGCGTGGGTGCCCGGCGCGGTCCGCGACGGCGCACCCGTCCCCAGCGGGTCGGCCGGTGGCGTGGGCCCGGACGACGCGGGGTCCGCGTGAGCCTCGGGGTCCTCGTCGTCGACGACGACTTCCGCGTCGCCGCGCTGCACGCCGAGGTCGTCGGGACCGTCCCGGGCCTGCAGGTGGTCGCGCAGGTGCACGGCGCCGGCGCGGCGCTGGACGCCGTGGCGAAGCACCGGCCCGACCTCGTGCTGCTGGACCGCTACCTGCCCGACGCGGACGGGATCGACCTGCTGCGCCGCCTCCGCGGCGCACGGGACGGCGCGCCCGACGTCCTCATGCTGACCGCGGCGCGCGACCTGGCGTCCGTCCGCGCCGCCGCGCGCGCCGGCGCGCTGCACTACCTGCTCAAGCCCGTCGACTTCGCCGTCCTGCGTGGGCGGCTGCAGGCGTGGGCGCGCCTGCAGGCCGGGCTGCGGCGCGACGCGGCGGTCGAGGTCGACCAGCGCGAGATCGATCGCCTCTTCGCCCTGCGGGCGGGGGCCGCCGAGCGAGGCACCCCCGAGGGCGACGGCCCGCCGACCGCCCGCCGGGTGCTCGAGGCGCTGCGCTCCGCGGACGGGGAGCGCACCGCCACGGACGTCGCGGAGGCCGTCGGCGTCAGCCGCGCGACGGCGCAGCGCCACCTCGCCGCGCTCACGCGGACGGGGACGGTCGTCCTCGACCTGCGCTACGGCGCGACGGGCCGGCCGGAGCACCTCTACCGGGTCGCGGGCGCCGGGAGCGACCCCGCACCGCCGGCGGCCGCCGCGCCGCCCCGCCCGGCCGATCCGCTGCCCTAGGCTCCTGCGCATGGTCCCGCCGCGCCGCCCATCCGTCGACGTGGACGACGCGGTGATCGACCTGCACGGGCACGACGTCGCGTACCGGTGCGCCGGGTCGGGGCCGGTCGTGCTCCTCGTCCACGGCATCGCCGGCACGAGCGCGGTCTGGGAGGCGGTGATCCCGGAGCTCGCGACGACGCACACGGTGATCGCGCCGGACCTGCCGGGCCACGGGCGCTCGGGCCGCTCGGCGGGCGACTACTCCGTCGGCGCGATGGCCGCCACGCTGCGCGACCTGCTGCTCGCCCTCGGCCTGGAGCGCGCGACCGTCGTGGGGCACTCCCTGGGCGGCGGCGTGGCGATGCAGTACTCCTACCTCTTCCCGGAGCACTGCGAGCGGCTCGTGCTCGTCTCGGCCGGCGGCCTGGGCCGCAGCGTGGCCCTCGCCCTGCGCAGCGCGGCCCTGCCGGGCTCCGAGGTCGTCACGGCCGGGCTCGGGCTCGTCGCCCGCGGCGGTGGCCGGGCGCTCGGGGCGGTCGGGCTGCTGCGGGCGGACCGGGTGAGCGCCCCGACCCGGGAGCTCGGCCGGAGCGTCGCCGCGCTCGCGGACCGCGAGACCCGCACGGCGTTCCTCGCGACGCTGCGCGCCGTGGTCGGCCCGGTCGGCCAGCGCGTCTTCGCCGGCGACCGCCTGTACCTCGCCGCGGCGATGCCGACCCTCATCGTCTGGGGCGCGGACGACCCGATCATCCCGGCCGGGCACGGCCGGCGGGCGCACGCCGCGATGCCGGGCAGCCGGCTGGAGCTCCTGCCCGGCGTCGGGCACTTCCCGCCGCTCGAGGCGCCGGAGGAGCTCACGGCCGCGCTGCGCGACTTCCTCGGGACGACGGAGCCGGCGGTCGCCGACCCCGACCGCTTCCGCGCGCTGCTGCGCGACGGGCCGGCCGACCGCGCCTGAGCGCGGTCGCGGCCGGCGCGGACCGCGACCGTCGCCCGGCCGGGGTCCCCCGCGGCCTCAGCCCTCGGGCGTCGCGTCGACGAGCTTCTTGCGCACGGCCGCGGTCAGCGGCACGTAGCGGTCCGTCTCGCGGTCCAGCGCCCAGGCGCGGGCGGGCCGGCGCACCTTCGGGATGCCCGCGGCGCGCAGCTCGCCCGTCATCGGGCGGTACCACGTCGTGACCGGGATCTCGTCGACGACGTGCACGATGTCGGGGCGGCAGCCGCCCTCGACCTGGCCCATCGCGGCGGTCAGGTCGCCCGGGGTGAGCTCGTGGCCGTCGCGGACGGTCACGGCGGTCAGCGCGAGCCTGCCGTCGGGGCCGTCCACCGCGTAGACGACGGACAGGTCGACGGCGGGCAGGCGGCCGAGCGCGTCGTGGATCGGGAACGCGTAGACGATGCCGCGCGCCGTGTGGATCGCAGCCTGGGCGTGGTCGACGAGCCACAGGTCGCCGTGCTCGTCCTCGCGGAAGAGGTCGCCCGTGACGTGCCACGCGTCGCCGCGCGCGAAGACCCCGCGCAGCGGTGCGCCCGGCGCCACCTCGACCGAGGTGCGCACGCGCGCCAGCAGCATGCCGATCTGGCCGCGCTCGGCCGGCAGGACGAACCCGTCGGGCCCCTCGAGCAGGGTGTCCGCCTCGGCGTCCCAGCGGGCCAGGCGGATCTCGGCGCTGCCCGGCAGCCGGCGGCCCTTGGAGCCGGGGCGCGAGGAGACGTTCGCCAGCACGGCGTCGCCCTCGGTCGACGCGTAGAACTCGAGCACCCGCGCCCGGGTCGCCGCCGCCGGACCGCCCGGCCCGAAGCGGTCGAGCACGCGCAGCCACAGACCGCGCGGCATGCCGGAGCCGATGAACAGGCGGACGGGGTTGTGCGCCTCGGCGGGGTGCGGCGGCGCCTCGGTCAGGTCGCGCAGCAGCGTCCAGGTGTACGAGACGACGGTGACGCCGTAACGGCGGACCTCGTCCCAGAACGTCGCGGTGTCGAAGTCCCGCGCCAGGGCGATGCGGGCGCCTGACGCGACCGCGCCGCCGACGGAGGTCAGGAGGCCGGAGGGGTGGTGCAGCGGCGTCACGGCGTAGACCGTGTCCGACGGCGACAGCGACGCGGCGGTCGCGGTGCCGAACGCCGAGAGCGCCCAGCGGTGGTTCGTGATCCGCTTGGCGCGGGTCCCGCGCCCCTCGCCGGAGAAGACGACGAACCCGGGGTCGACGGCGCGCCCGGCGTTCGGCCGGTACCACGCGGGGACGCGGACCTCGTCCGGGTCGATCCGCTCCATGTCGGTGACGCCCGGACCGAGGTCGCGGGGGTCCGCGCCGCCGCCGAGGACGAAGACGGGGACGCCGAGCGTCTCCGCGGCCTCCGAGGCCAGCTCCGGGTCGGCGATGACCGACTCGACCTGTCCGAGCTCGGCCTCGCGCGCCAGGTCCCCGTCGGGGCGCATGAGGACCGCGACGGCCCCGAGCCGGCTGAGCGCCGCGATCGTGGCCAGCCCCGAGGGGCGGGTCTGCATGACGACGCCGATGTGCTGGCCCTGGCGCACGCCGAGGCTGATGAGGCCGCGGACGATGGAGTCGATGCGGTGCTTCGCCGCGGCGTGGGTGATCGCGCGGTCCTCGAAGAGGAAGAGGACGCCGTCCGGCGCCCGGCGTGCCTGCTCGTCGAGCAGCAGGCCGAGCGACATGCGGGTGTTCGGCTGGATCTGCTCGAGGCGGAAGATGCGCGGGAGCTGCGCGGCGGCCTCGTTGGCCAGGCCGACGACGTTGCGCCCCGAGCGCCGGGCGGAGCGCACGGCGGAGCGGGCCAGGCCGACGCTCGTGGTCGCGGCGAGCTCGACGCTGGCGCCGATCGTCGGGCCCGACGCGAGCTCGCGGGGGCCGTCGACGACGATGAGCTCCATGCTCTCCGGCGCGGGCGCCGAGCCGTCCTGGCCCGACTCGACCCAGCGCGTCCAGCGGTCGACGCCCGGCCAGGTCACGTTGCTGGCCGAGGAGCCGACCACCATCCCGAAGTGCCCCGTGGGCACGGCGATCGTCCACGCGTCGGTGCGCGGGGTGGCGCGCTGGATCCCGAGGACGGAGTCCGGGACGCCGATCGTGTCGAACTCGCCGTGGAAGGCGAGGATCGGGCAGGTGAGGTCGGCGAGGGTGACGAGGCGGTTCTCGATCACGAAGCCGCCGGAGATCATCCGGTTGTGCGCGACGATCTGGCGCAGCAGCTCCGCGATCGCCGGGCCGGACCACGCGACGAAGCCCTCGCCGCCGAGGAACCGGCGCTGGCCCTCGCGCGGCAGGAGCGCGTCCCGGTCGCCGAGGCGGCGCAGGAAGTCGATGCGCTGCTGGAACGTCTTGACCGGGTCGAGCATCCGGAACGCGGCCGACGTGGCCCAGCCCGGCAGCGCGCGCTCGGAGAACACGTGGTCGGCCAGGACGTTGGCGAGCCCGCCGACGAGGCGCTCGGGGATGCCGAAGGGCAGGACGGTGAAGTCGACCGGGCTGCCGAAGGTGATGATGCTGGCGATGCCCTCGCTCCGGCGCAGCGCACCCGCCTGGTAGCAGAACATGCCGCCCTGGCTGTAGCCCGAGAGGTGCACGTCGCGGCCGGTGATCTCGCGCACGCGGTCGATGGCGTCGGAGACCGCGATGACGTGGTCGGTGAGCGTCCGCTCGAGGCCGCCCTCCTCGTGCTCCGGCGCGCCGAAGTCCACGACCCACGGGTCCATGCCGAGGTCGAAGAGCTCCGTGACGGCGCTCGACGTCGGCGACACGTCGTAGATCTCCGTCGCGAGCATCATCGGCGGGACGAGCAGCACCGCCGGGCGGTCCTCGTCGTCGCCGAGGCGGTCGGCGAAGTACCGGCGCAGGCGGTAGATGCGCTGCTGCGAGACGACCTCGTACGGGGCCGGCTCGTCGCCGGTGTGGAGGCCGCCCATGAGCAGGACCTCCATCGCGTTCTGCGCTACGGCGCCGATGCGGTTCGTGCGGCGCGAGACGGTGCGCGGGACGAGCTTCATGCGGAGGCCCCGGCGTCCGACGGCCCGTCCGGCGTCCGCGTGGTTCTCGGCGTTCCCTGTGGCTGCATCGTCGTCCTCATCCGCGTGGCGAACCTCCACCGCTCCCCCGCCGCGGAGGAGGAACGGGGCCGGGACTCCCGGCGGTAGGAGCGTACGCCGTCGGTCGCCCGGAGGACGTCAGACGTCCGTCGGCACCGTGGGCCGACCGGCGTCCTCGCGGTACACCTCGGCGTCGCCCGGCGGCACGACCCCGTGCTCGCGCGCCGCCACGGCGTCGCGCACCCACCCGGCGACGACGTCGGGGTGCAGCAGCGGGATCCAGTGCGTCGCCTCCGCGCGACGGATCCAGAGCTCGGGCATGCGCCCCGGCAGCCCGTCGTACGTCGCCGGGTCGATGAACGCGTCGCCCAGCGTCACGCCGACCTGGACGAGCGGCACGTCGACGCGCGCGTACCGGGGGCGCAGCAGCCGGTCGAGCATGTTGCGGCGGTAGAGCCCGATGCCGCGGACCCCGTCCCGCGCGATCGTCGGCGCGGGGTGCCCGGCGGGCGGGAGCACGCCCTCGGTGCGCGAGAACACCCGCGGCCAGCGACGCCCGATGTACGCCCGCCACGCCAGCGGCGCCAGCAGCGGCGCGTGGAACGCGAGGATGTACCAGGACTTGACGAGCTGCCGGAGGCCGTCCGCCGGACCGCCCTCGCGCATCGCGTGGCCCGACAGGTCGAGGCTCGGGCCCGCGACGGCGGTGAAGGACGAGAGCCTCCGCGCGACGCGGCGCCGGGCGGCGGACTCCCAGCTCTGGATCGCCCCCCAGTCGTGCCCGACGAGGTGCACGGACCGGTCGTCGTCCGTCGTCGCCTCGACGACCGCGAGCAGGTCGTCGGAGAGCTGCGTCAGGGCGTAGCCGCCCAGGCCGGAGGGCGCCTCGCTCTCCCCCGCGCCGCGCACGTCGTAGGTCACGCCGTGGTGGTCGTCCCGCAGGCGGGCCACGACGCCCGCCCACAGCTCCTGCGTGTCGGGGTAGCCGTGGACCAGGACGACCGTCGGGTGCGACGGGTCGCCGTGCTCGCGGACGGCGAGCGCGACGCCGTCCGTGGCGCGCACGGTGGAGGGACGGGGGTCGGGCATCTCAGGCTCCCTGCCGCGACAGCAGCGATTCGACGTAGGGCCGGACGAGCGCGGCGATGCCGCGGGCCGTGGCCTCGCGGTCCGCGTCCGCCACCGGCAGGACGACGTAGCTCAGGCCGAGGCGCATGACGGTGCCGGCGAGGAAGTCCGCCTCCGGGCCGCGCAGGACGGGCCACGTCTCGCGCATCATGACCGCGAGGCGCCCCGTGCCGTGCTCGAGGATCGGGCGGCCCTCCGAGGTGACGAGGGGCAGCAGGTCGTCCCGCCCGTCCTCGCGGATCACGGCGGCCACGAGGGCGTCCTCGGACGCGGCCTGCAGGAACACGCCGAGGGCGGCCGTGAGCGCCGCGGACGGGTCCGTCGGGTGCCGGCGGATCGCGTCGCCGACGGCCGTGAGGAACTCCTCCGTCTCGTGCAGGACGAGCGCCTCGGTCAGCTTGGGGCGCGAGCCGAACTCGTTGTAGACCGTCTGCCGCGAGACCCCCGCGCGGCTCGCGATGGCGGCCATCGTCACCGACCGCCAGGGGCGGTCGGCGGCGAGGTCGCGCGCGGCCTCCAGCAGGGTGCGGCGCAGGAGCGTGCGCGACGCCCCGGCGAACGTCGCCGGGTCGGGCGCGGAGGCGGTCGCAGGGTCGTCGGCGGCGGACAAGGTCCGCCCAACGCTAGCCGTCGGACCCGGCGGACGCGTGCCCCGCGGGCGTCGGCTCGCGCTCCTCGGTCACCGGCACGAAGTCGACCTTGTCGCGCACGCCGCAGTCCGGGCAGTGCCAGTCGTCGGGGACCGCCGACCACGCCGTGCCGGCGGGCACGCCGTTGCGCGGGTCGCCCGCGGCCACGTCGTAGGTGTAGGAGCAGATGGGGCAGCGGTACGCGTCGGCGACGACGAGGGCCTGGGCGGCGGCCGCGGCGGCCTCCTCCTCGGCCTGCCGGCGGGCGGCCTCGTCGGCGGCGGCGCGGACGGCGAAGACGCGGGCGCCCTCCTCGGCGGCCCGGGTGCCGGGCCCGTAGCGCCGCAGCACCCGGTCGCGCGCCGGCGGGTGGACGTGCGCGCGGGTGACGTCGCCGCCGTAGTGCGCGAGGACCCGCGGGTCCATGACGCGCCGCCAGACCGGCGGGAACAGGGCCAGCAGGATCATCGTCGCGTAGCCCGAGGGCAGCTGCGGGGCCTCCTCGAAGTGGCGCAGCGCCTGGTACCGGCGGGTGGGGTGCGCGTGGTGGTCCGAGTGGCGCTGGAGGTGGAAGAGGAAGACGTTCGACGCGACGTTGTTCGAGTTCCACGAGTGCTCGGGGCGCGTGCGCTCGTAGCGCCCGTCGTCCTTGCGCTGCCGGACGAGGCCGTAGTGCTCGAGGTAGTTGACGACCTCGAGCAGCGAGAAGCCGATGACGCCCTGCAGCAGCAGGTAGGGCGCGATCCCGATGCCGAAGATCGCGACGAGGACGACGAAGCCCACGACGGTCATGCCCCAGGCGTTCAGCAGGTCGTTGCGCAGCGTCCAGCGGGAAGTGCCGAGGCGGCGGAAGCGCTCGGACTCGAGGTGCCACGACGAGGTGGCGCTGCCGTACACGGTGCGCGGCAGGAAGCTCCAGAAGCCCTGGCCCAGGCGCGAGCTCGCCGGGTCCTCCGGGGTGGCCACGCGCACGTGGTGCCCGCGGTTGTGCTCCACGAAGAAGTGGCCGTAGCCCGTCTGCGCCAGCGCGACCTTCGACAGCCACTTCTCGGCGGCGTCGCGCTTGTGGCCGAGCTCGTGGGCCGCGTTGATCGCGAAGCCCGAGACGCAGCCGACCGTCGCCGCCAGGCCGATCGCCTCGACGACCCCGAGGTCGCCCGAGGCCCAGAGGACGCAGGCCAGCACGAGCGACGCGTACTGCAGCGGCACGTAGGCGTAGGTCACCCAGCGGTAGTAGCGGTCCTGCTCGAGCCACGCGAGGACGCGGTCCGGCGGGTTCTCGGCGTCCGTCCCGATCAGGGTGTCCATGACGGGCATGACCGCGAAGACGAGGACGGGGCCCAGCCACCAGAGGATCCCGAGGCCCGTCGCCTCGACGAGGCCCCACGCGACGAAGGGCGAGACGGGGATGAAGAGCCCGAGCAGCCACGCCCAGCGCTTGCCGTCGGTCCAGCTCGGGGCGGTGACCACCGGGGCGTCGCCGTGACCGTGGCTGTGCTCCTCGGCGTCGATCGTCCCGCCGGTGGTGCCCCGGGGCCCGGGGATGGCTGCGGTGCCCATCGTGCTCCTCCTCGTTGTACATCAACGCGCTCGATGTCAAGCACGTGGACGCAGAGTAGCGCAGATGTAAAGCAGCGCGGGAAAACCTCGCCGCGGGCTGGCCCGGGTGCCCGGGCGGCGTTACCGTCCCGGCATGGCCGCCACCGAGCCCGAGCACCCGGCGTCCGGCGCGTCGCCCGCGGTCCCCGCCCTGCGCGCGTCCGACGCCGACCGCGAGCGGGTCGCGGCGGTGCTGCGCGAGGCCGGCGGCGACGGCCGGCTGACGGTCGACGAGCTCGACGAGCGGCTCGACGCCGCCTACGCCGCGGTGACCCGCGCGGACCTGGCGACGCTGACCCTCGACCTCGTCGCCACCGGGGTCGCCCACCCCGCGGGCCACGGTCCGCGCCGGGTGCCGGTGGTCCGCGACGGCGGCGGCTCCCGGTGGATGGTCGCCGTGATGGGCGCGGTCGACCGGGGCGGCGTCTGGCGCCTCGCGCGGCGCGCCACGTCGATCTCCGTCATGGGCGGGACCGACCTCGACCTCACGCGGGTGGAGCTGGGCGCACAGGAGGTCCGGCTCACCGTCCTCTGCGTGATGGGCGGCGCCGACGTGCGCGTGCCCGACGGCATGAACGTCGTGGTCTCGAGCGTCGGGATCATGGGCGCCAACGACGTGCGGATCGGCGAGGCGACGCCCGACCCCGGCGGCCCGACGCTGCACCTGCGCCTCGTGTCGGTCATGGGCGGGACGAACGTCCGTCGCGGGCCGCGCCGGTCGCGCCGCGAGCGACGGGAGCAGCGCGAGCTGGAGCGGCGGGGACGCGAGCAGGAGCGACGGGAGCGCGACGAGCAGGACCGCGACGGACCGCGCCACGGGCGGCTCGGCCACGGCTGAGACCGCGGGCGCCGTCAGCCGCGCGCGCCGGCGACGATCCGCACGGACACCCGGCGCTCCTCGAACGCGGCGGCCCACGGCGCGCGGACGTGGCGCTCGCGGTGGCGCTCCGCGAGGCGCAGGAGCGCCTCGAGGGGGTCGTCCGTCGCGGACACCCGCCACGCCATCCACTGCCCCATCGCGTGGCGGACCGTGTCGCCCCTCGGCGCCGGGACCCGCAGGAGCAGCATCCGCTGCGGCCCCTCCGCGGGGCTCGAGACGAGCCCGGCGCGCTCGAGGTCGGCGAGCAGCACGCGGGCGAGCTTGCGGTGGTCCGCGTCGGCCTTGAGCCCCAGGACCTCGGCCAGGGCGCGGGAGAGCGCCGAGACCGGCAGCTCGACCGGGCCGACGCGCGCCCCCGTGTGCTCCGCCAGCAGGAGCCACAGCACCATGCCGCGCACGGCCCGGCGGACGGCGTTGAAGCCCCGCCCCGCGCCGAGGAGGACCGCGTAGATCTCGGGGGCCGTCGCCCAGAGCTGCTCGTCGCCGTGCTCGAGCGGCTCGATCTGGTCCAGGGGCACCCACGAGCGCTCGGGGAAGGTGTGGTCGAGGACGGCGCCCGGCGCGTGGCGGAAGTCCGGCAGCGTGGCCTGCCCGACCTCGAAGAACGGGTCGCGCACGCCGTCGAGGGCCGCGCGCGCGGCGACGGTGACCCGCAGACGGCCGGCCGCCGCCAGCTCGCGGAACCGGGAGACGCCGATGCCGGAGTACGTCTGCTTCCACACCGCCCGCAGCAGCCGGTTGGTGACCGGGTCGTCCGGCTCGCGGTACTCGTGGTCGTCGAGCATGTCGCGCATGAGCCGCATGCGCTCGGCCGTCGGCGGTGCCGGCCGGAGCAGCGCGATCCGGGTGGGCGAGCACGAGACGACGCCGCCCTCCTCCAGCAGCGCGAGGGAGGCCTCCCAGCCCGGGACGGACGGGTCGCCGGCGCGGATCTCCTCGAACGCCGGCAGGACTTCGGGCAGGTCGCGCGGCACCGTGGCGTGGAAGCCGCCCGTGCGGGCGACGAGCGCGAGGTGCGCCGCCGCCGGGCCCGTCAGCGCCCGGATCCCGAGCGCCTCGGCCCGCGGGATGCTCCACGCGGCCTCGAGCTGGGACGTGAGCACGGGCCAGTGGACCGTCGCCGGACCGGCAACCGGGCCGGCGGTGGCGTCGGCGAGGACGGGGTCGTAGTGCAGCTCGTCCGCGGCGAAGCCGCCGCGCCACGCCCAGGTGTCCCGGACGATGCGGCGCACTCAGCGGCCCGTCCCGGCGGTCCGTCGCGGCCGGGGTGGCCGCTCACGCATCGTCGGCGGCCCCCTCGACGGCCGCGCGGCCCAGCGCGAGGAGCAGCGCGTCGTTGGCGCCCTCGCCGATCTGGGTCTGCGGCGCGTCGCGCCGCAGCCGGGCGAGCTCGTCCCCCGCGCGGTAGGACCGGCTCGCGGCCAGCCGCGCGGCGCGGTCGACGGCGAGCACCGCGAGGTCGGACGCGACGATCTTCGCGGCCGACGCGAGGTCGCGCGCCTCGTCGGTCCCCGCGTCGACGGCCGCCGCGGCGCGCAGGGTCAGGGACTCCGCGGCCAGGAGCTGCGCGCGCAGCTCCCCGATCCGCAGCTGGGCGTGCGTGTGCTCGCCGAGGGTCGCGCCGCCGACCTCGCGGTGTGTCGCCTCGTCCAGCGCGACGGCGAGCGCGCGGTCGACGATCCCCAGGGCGCGGCACGCGACGTTGACCCGGCCGACGCCGAGCGCGCCGAGCATCTGCCGGGCGCCCTGGCCCGTGCCGTCGGGACCGCCGAGGATCTCGGCGCCGACGGCCTCGTGCCCGTCGAAGACGTAGGCGGCGGACTCCACGCCGCGGTAGCCGACCTTGTCGATCTCCTCGACCCGCCAGGTCGGCGAGTCCCGCCCGGTCGTCGGGACCACCGCGCACGAGAGGCCGTCGCCCGTGCGGACCATCATCAGGACGACAGCGGAGGACACGCCGCCCGCGACCCAGCGCTTGCGGCCGTCGAGGCGCAGCCCGCCGTCGACGGGCTCGGCGGTCGTGACGATGTTCGTCAGGTCGGAGCCGGCGCCGGGCTCCGTGATGGAGAAGGCGGCGTGGCCGTCGCCCGACCCGAGGACCGGCAGCCACCGCGCCTGCTGCTCGTCCGTGCCGTGGGCCAGGAGCAGCGTCGTCGCGAGGCCCGTGGGGTTGATCGCGCCGGTGAGCGAGATCCAGCCGCGGGACAGCGCCCGCCAGGCGGGCACGAGCTCGCCCACGGTGCGTCCGCCGCCGCCGTGCTCCGCCGGGACGAGCGCCCCGGGCAGGCCGAGCTCCACGAGGCGGTCCCAGACGGCGTCCGGGAGCACGTCGTCGCGGTCCCAGGCGGCGACGTCCGGCAGGACGACGTCCTCCACGAAGGCCTCGACGGCCTCCGTGAGCGGGTCGAAGACGGGGACCGGCGAGGGGGCCGGGGAGACGCGCATCCCCGGATCCTCCCCGATCCCACGGACGGGTGGGCCCACCGCCGCGGGCGGCGGCGTCCCGGACCCGCCCGGGGTCAGACCTCGCGGCGGATCTTGGGCTTGCGGCCCTTGATCGTCGTGCCGCGGAGGGCCTCGATCACGCCGTCGGCCGCGGCGTCCGGGACCTCGACGAGCGAGAACCGGTCGTTGATCTGGATCGCGCCGATGTCGCGGCCCGAGAGCTGCGACTCGCCGGCGATGGCGCCGACGAGGTCCTGCGGGCGCATGCGCGCCTCGCGGCCGGCGCCGACGAAGATGCGGGTCGTGCCGACGCCGGCGCCGCGGCGCTCGCGGCGGTTGCCGGGGCCGTTCTCGCCGCGCGGGTCGCGACGGGAGCCGCCGCCCTCGCGGAAGCCGGCACCGCGGTGCTCCTTCGGACGGCCGGCGGCCACCTCGGGGATGTCCTCCTCGTCGACCGGCGAGCCGGCCGCGGCCTGCGCGAGCTTCAGCGCGGCGGCGGCCACGTCGATGACGTCGAACTCGCCCGAGAGCGACTCGACGACGCCGCGCAGCTCGGCCAGGTCGCCCGGGGTGGCGAGGGTCTCGCGGAGCGTCGCCGTCATCTCGGCGAGCCGGCGCGTGCGCAGGTCGGCGACGGTCGGGACGCGCTCGATGGCGATCTGCTGGCGCGTGAGGCGCTCGATGTTCTTCAGGTTGCGGTGCTCGCGCGGCTGGGCGAACGTGATGGCCACGCCCTCGCGGCCCGCGCGGCCGACCCGGCCGATCCGGTGGACGTAGGCCTCCGGGGCGGACGGGACGTCGTAGTTGACGACGTGCGTGAGGTTGTCGATGTCGAGGCCGCGGGCCGCGACGTCGGTGGCGACGATGAGCTGCGTCGAGCCGTTCTTCAGGCGGTCGATGGTACGCGAGCGCTGCGTCTGGTCCATGCCGCCGTGCAGGGCCTCGGCGGTGTAGCCGCGGCCGTTCAGCGTCTGGGCCACCTCGTCGACCTCGGCGCGGGTGCGGCAGAAGACGATGGCGGCCGTCGGCTGCTCCTTGTCGAGCACGCGGGTCAGCGCCGTCGCCTTGTGGTGGCGCGCGACGACGTAGGCGGCCTGGCGGACCTTGGGGGCCTCGCCCTCCGGCGTCGTCTCGCGGGCGACCTGGATCCGCACGGCGGACGGCTGGTGCTTGCGCGCCAGGCTGTTGATGCGGGACGGCATCGTGGCGGAGAAGAGGACGGTCTGGCGCTCCTTCGGCGTGGCGCCGAGGATCGTCTCGATGTCGTCCTGGAAGCCCATGTCGAGCATCTCGTCGGCCTCGTCGAGCACGACCATCTCGATCGAGCCGAGCTGCAGCGCGCCGCGGTCGATGAGGTCCTTCGCGCGGCCCGGGGTGGCGACGACGACGTCGACGCCGCGGTGCAGCGTCTTCAGCTGGCGCACGATGGGCTCGCCGCCGTAGACCGCGAGGACCTTGATGCCGAGGCCCTTGCCGTAGGACCAGAAGGCCTCGGCGACCTGGGTGGCCAGCTCGCGGGTCGGGACGAGCACGAGGCCGCGGGGGGCCTTCGACATGCCGGAGTGCCCGAAGCGGTGGAGCATCGGCAGCGCGAACGCCGCCGTCTTGCCGGTGCCGGTGGCGGCCTGGCCGAGGACGTCCTGGCCGGCGATGAGCGGGCGGATCGTCTCGCGCTGGATCGGCGTCGGCTCCTCGTAGCCCAGGCCGGCGAGGGCCTTCAGGAGCTCCGGGTGCAGGTCGAGGTCGGCGAAGGTCACGGTCTCGTCGGTGCTCACGGGGGTCTCCTGGATCGGGCGGTCGCGCTTTCGCGGGTCGGGCTGGGAGCCCGTGCGCAGCGCCTGCGGGGCGTCGGCCGCCTCGGACTCGGGGGTCGGCTCGGAGCCGACGGCGGGCGCCCCGGCGGCCGGGGTCTCGTCCACGACCGGCTCGGCGGCCGGGGCGTCGACGGGCTCGGCGACGGCGACGGTCGCGTCGTGCTCCGTCGTCGCGGAGGGGTCGACCACGACGTCGGTCGTGGGTGCAGCGGTGACGGCCTGGCCGTCAGGAGCGGATGCGCTCATGTGGTCCTTCGGGGAAGAGCGGTCTCGTCCACGAAGATCCGGCTTTTTCGGATCGCGTCCGGCGATCCGGGTGAAGCCCTGTCCCACGGAGGTCGAAACCTGGGGTACGACGGGAGCGGGTGCGCTCCGATCACGAGCCGCGACGCAGCGCGGCTGACGGATACTGTCGCAGACCCTCGCCAACCCGTGTGTGCGCGGCAGGCCGAACGCGCGGTGGGCCGGGCGGTCCGCCCGGCCCGGCTCCCTCAGACGCGGCCGGCGAGGACGGCGATGCCGTCCCCCGCGTCGTCGAACCGCCCGACCTCGCGCAGCGTCACCCACGGCAGCAGCGCGCGGTAGTCGTCGACCGTGCGGGCCGCCCAGTGGCCCGGCTCGGGCCGATCGGCGACGGACTCCGACAGGAAGACGAGCCCGCCGGGGCGCAGCACGCGGCGCATCTCGGCGACCGTCCGGTCCAGCGCGGCCGCCGGGATCCCGCCGAGGACGAGCGAGGTGAAGACGACGTCGACCGCGTCGTCGTCGACGGGCAGGCGCCCCTCCGTCATCAGGCGCAGGTCGACGCGCGCGTGCGGCTCGCCGAGGGCCAGGAGCGCCGCGACGGGGTCCACGCCGATCGCGTCGCCGTCGACGAGCGCGGCGAGATCCGCCGTGAGGCGCCCCGTGCCGCAGCCGACGTCGAGGACGACCTGCTCGTCGCCGGTCAGCTCGGCGGCCAGGAGCGGCCAGAGGGCCTCGCGGTGGCCGTCGGTGACGTCGCCGAGATCCGCCTCGTCGGGGTGGTCGACGTTGACGACCGCTCGTGCGCCGAGCGTGCGTGCGCGCTCGCGCCAGTAGGCGACACCGGGCTGCGCGGGCTCGGGGGCCTCCACGGCACCGGCCTCGGGCTCCGCCGGGCCGACGGGCCCCGCCACGCCGCTCACCGCGACACGACCGGGTTCAGCGGCGTGTCGATGACCTCTCCGGGCCGGGCGCCCGGCAGGAACTGCTCGTAGTCGCCGGACACCATCGTCGGCTGGTCGACGAGCTTCGCGCCGTCGGCGAAGTACGTCGTCGCCATGACCTGCCGCGGCTGCGTCGTGCGGTTGCCCCGCGCGTAGTGGAAGCACCAGGCGTGGTGGAACGAGATCTCGCCCAGGGCGAACGGCGAGTCGTCGACCCGCACGCCGGCGGCGCCGAAGGCCTCGGCGACGCCGCGGTCGTACGAGGTGCCGACGCTGTCGAAGTCGACGTCCTCGGCCACCTTCCAGGTGTCCTTCCCGGCCGCGAACGCCAGCGGCCCCATCCCCTCGGGGATCGCCTGCAGCGGGATCCAGCTCGTGACGATGTCGCGGGAGGCGATGGGGAAGTGGTGCGCGTCGAAGTGCCACGGCGTGCGGCCGCAGCCCGGCTGCTTCGACAGGACGTTGTCGTGGTAGATCCGCGCGTCGGCGACGCCGAGCAGGTCGGCGGCCAGGCGGCCCAGGCGCGGCGAGAGCGCGAAGAGGCGCAGGACCTCGGAGTCGCCCTGCCACATCATGTCGAGGCTCAGGAAGCCGGAGGACCCGGGACCGTCGCCGGCGGCGGCGAGGCGCTCGACCTCGAGGCGTCCCGCGGCGAGCGCTGCGGGGCTGAGGACGGCGGGCACCTTGACGTAGCCCTCCTCGCGGAACCGGTCCCGCAGCTCGTCCGTCAGCCCGTACGGGGTGCGGAGCTCCTCCTCGAGCTCCGCCGTGGTGAGCGGTTCGACCGGCGCGGGCGGGTCGGCGTGGACGAGCTCGACCGGGCCCTCGTCCTCGGCGGCGAGCGACAGGTACCAGTCCCACCACGCGCCGTTGGACTCCTCCCACGGCTGGTCGACGCCCGACTCGCGGGCGTGCTCGGCCGAGAGGATGCGGCTGTCCTGGGTGCTCATGCGGGGATCCCGTCGGTCGGCGTCAGGAGGACGAGGTCGACCTCCTGGCGGAAGCGGTGGACGCCGGCCTCGGCGTCGTGGCACGCGTCGAGGTAGTCGCCGAGGACGGGCGCGGCGCGCATCTCCTCGAGCGACACGGTGTCGTCGAACGCGCACCGCTGGAGGAAGCCCTCGAGCACCTCGCGGTCGTCGTCCTGCACGACGTGCTCGTACGAGAGCCGGCGCACGTCGACGCCGTGGGTGTCCCCGGCACCGGCGCGCCGCAGCGCGTCCGTGACCTGCTCGCACGACACGTACTCCGTGCCCTCGCCACCCCGGACGCCCTCGAGGAACGCGCGGTAGAAGGCGAGGTAGTGCCCGTCGTGGGTGCCCTGGGCGAGCAGCAGGACGCCGTGCGGGGCGAGCGCCTCGAGCATCCGCATGGCGGCGGCGTCGACGTTCCCGGGCTGCAGGGCGTAGAGGGCGTGGGTCGCCCAGACGACGTCGAACGGCCCGACCCCGGCGTCGAGGTCCTCCATCGTGACCTCGTGGCTCGCGGCCTCCTGGAAGGGCGGACGCAGGACGGCGGCGGCCTCCGTCAGCGAGAACGGCGCGGGGTCCAGCAGGTCGTACGCGACGCGGAGGCCGTCGTCGGCCAGGGCCGGCAGGTCCGTGTGCTCCAGGAGCGCCTCGGGGAACTTGCCGGAGCCGCAGGCGACGTCGAGCAGGGTGATCTCGCCGCCGCCGGCCCGGTCGCGGACCCCCCGGAAGAGCTCGGGGTAGTCCAGCGCCTCGGCGAGCAGGCGGTAGTCCAGGCGCGCCAGGGCGTAGAACGCCTCCATCTCCCGGCGGCCCGCCTCGCTCCAGTGCGCGAGGCTGCGCGCGGCGGTGTCGGGTGCGGGTGTCTCGGAAGGCATCTCCGATGCGTACGCCCGGGAGCCGCCTTCGGTTGCCGAAGCGGGACATCCGATCTCGGAAGCGGGACGGCGGGGCGCGTCGCGGGGATGTCCGCCGACGGGCCCCGGTCGGCCTGCCGGCGGGCCGCCCGGGGACGGTCCGCCCCGGGGCCGCCGGGTCGCTCAGCGCAGGCGCAGCGTCGTCGACGCGGACGCGCGCAGGCCGCCCGCGCCGGTCACCGAGACCCGCACCGCGGACCGCTTCGTCGCGCTCCGCGTGGTCCGCAGGCGCAGGTTCAGCGTCCGCGTCCTGCCCGCGCCGACCGTGGTGTAGCTCTTCGTCGTCGTGCGGGGCGTGACGCCCTTGCCGGCCGCGGTGACGCGGACCCGCACGGAGCGGGCGGCGCCGGCGCCGGTGTTGCGGACGACGACCTTCGTGACGGTGCTCGAGCCCCGGCGGACGGTCCTCGGCCGCGAGATCGTCACGGCGAGCCGGCCGGACCGGGCCACGGGGGTCGCGGGGGC